>JGI12109J20283_10508285_pt1 | contig 17530 bp, 16 predicted proteins | sample ElkSlonscriptome_12_FD_20283 | JGI IMG/M metagenome (IMG submission 20283)
TGCCCTCACCCCAAACCCCTCTCCCACGGGCGAAGGGCTTACCATTGGTTCTTATTTGTAACGACTATATATAGCAGTAGCAAGCAAAACAATTAGGACGTTTTGACGCGCAAGGATCGCCCTCACCCCAACCCCTCTCCCACGGGCGAAGGGCTTATTTTCTAAGAATGGATAATGTGATCCTGACCGATTTGGCGGTTGCTATAGCAGTAGCACTTCATCAGCGATTAAGGGGCAGTGGGCGTGTAGGGGCGCTCTTTTCCCCGCCCAAGGGGGAGTGGGGATGAATGCCCCTCAAACTCCCCAAAAGTTAAAAAAGGCTCAACGCTGGAATAGACTGGGGTTCGGTTCTTCAAAAAAAGATGACTTAAAAATGACAGTAATTTCAAGCAGACCTAAAATTGAACCTTATGGTCGCTTTTTGTCGGTTGATGGGAACGGCTATCTTGTGAATGATTGCGGGTTGGATTTGATTGGCGATCGCTGGTTAGATTTAGTTTTAGCTTGGCAAGAAGTTTGTCTTACAACCTTAAACTCCGATCTCGTTTCCCTTTATTTACGCGGATCGATTCCGAGGGGACTCGCGGTTGAAGGCTTGTCCGATCTCGATGGGATTGCGATTGTTCGGTCAGAAATTTCTTCTGAGAAACAATTGGCTTTAGAAAGCGTACAAACCGAGTTGCGATCGCGCTTTCCCTTTTGTACTAAAATCGAAACTCAGACGCTCTCACAAGCCGAAATACTGGCTCCCGGCTCAGATTGGGGCAGATTTCTCAAAATTCAAGGTTTGAACCTTTACGGCGTTGATTTTATGCCTCAACTTCCCCCGGTTTCTTGGGGAAAGCATCTCATTTCGACTGCTTTTCAACTCGAAGAAGATATCACCCAAACCTGTCAGGATATACGGCAATTTCGTTACAGTCGCGATCGCCTCCGTCGTAAATGTGCTTGGTTATCTCGTCGTATCGTGCGATCGGGGTTTGAATTGGTAATGGAACGCGAACAAGCTTATACTCGCGATCTTTACCCCTGTTATCTCGCCTTTTCTCGTCATTTTCCCGACCAAGAACCCCAAATGCGGCGCTGTCTTTCTCTCTCACTCAATCCTTCCACGCATCAACCCGCGTTACTCGTTTTTTGGCAAGATTTCGGCAGTTGGCTGGTGGCACAAATCAATGAACAATTATAATCCTAATGCCGCGACACTCCTTTAATAACGTCAAGACAAAACCAATCAAGACACTACAGTTAAAACCCCTTCTGTGACTAATTGAGTCAGGAGAGGGGCGATCGCGCTATCCCAATCGAGATCGGGGGCGATTTCGGCTAATTCTAATAAAGAAAACCGATCTCGCTCGAAAATCCACTTCAACACATCAATCGCGTCACTGCGAAAATCTAATTGTTTTGCACCGATTTTGACCCGGATGCTATGGTCAGAAGTCATTTCTAATCTTAGGTGTTGGGTGGGCGATCGCTGCAAGCAAGTTTCTAAACCCTCCGCAAAGATATCTAACCCCAACTGTTGCGGTAAGGCAAAAGGGGCGATTTCCACTTCATCCGCAAACCAAGCTTGGGCATATTTTTTTACCCAAGTTTCGTGGGTTAACTCTTGGGCTAAAGCTTGACCTAAAGCCTGTAAACGCTTCTCTAGGGCTGCGGTGTTGCCATTTTCCCATACAGGTAAATTTTGCCGCCATTGAGGGCGATCGCGCAATTGTCGTTCTAGCCATTGCAGCCAATCTAACCCCGTCTGACAGCTCATGCCTAGGGTTAAATGGAGAGAGGGGCGATCGCCACAAGGAACCGCATAATGCCAATGGCCGCGGGGAATATACAACACATCCCCCGGCTTTAAAATCGTTTTAAGATAAGGCGGTTCATCGGGGGGTAAATCTGTCGCAGAACGACTGTAAGACGAGGGAAACGGTATCGTCTCGCGCAATACAAACCATTCCTTTTCCCCGTCAACCTGCAAAATAATAACGTCGTGGGTGTCGTAGTGACAATCAAACCCCTGCTCTAAATCCGGCGTACAATACAAATTAACTTGCACCGGATGACCGAGTTCGTAGCGCAAAACCGCCGCTAATGCTGCAATTTTGGGGTCGAGTTCGTGAACGTGATTGAGAATGAGGGTAGCCCCTTCTTGTAGCTGTTTGCGCCACTCTTTGGGGTTGACTGGGGGTAAGGTTTCCCCATCGCGGTTAAACCGGATATCGTCGGGATAACGCAATCGATGAAAGTTCAGCAAGTGATTGAATTGCGTCCAGGTAAACCACTCCTGAAACTTGGGGGAGGTTTTATTTTGGATCGCGATCGCTTGCTTTTCCCAATATTGACTGAAAAAAGTTTCTACCGTCAGGGGTTCAAGGATTGTGGCTAAATTCATCGATTGCATTGGTCTCAAAGCTAGAATTGACATAAGAAAACAAAAACCTGATAATTCATGGACAAACCGAGTCATATTTGTCGATGAATTATCGCCCTCACGAATTAGCAGTCATTACCCATGAAAACAACAATAACCCACAACCCAAGACAACCCAACCCTAAGAATCCGGTAAGTCCTCCGAATAGGGTTCTTCGTCGATAGACTTCCTCTCAGCAGGGGGGAGAATTTCGGGTTCGTCGTGACGATAAATGCGAATTTGATACAAGCGGGGGCCCTCAGCCGAAACTACCGTTAAATCGAGATTTTCGTAGCGTAGGGTTTCCCCTTGGGTGGGGATTTTCTGGAATTGGTACAGCAAAAAGCCCCCCAAGGTTTGATACTCGTCAGTAATCGGTAAATCTAAATCTAGAACCTCGTTGACTTCTTCAAGATTGAGTTGGGCTTCAATTAAAAAGGTGCAATCGTCGAGCATTTGTAAGGCGACTTCTTCAGGATCGTCAAATTCGCTCCTTTCGCCAATCAACTCATCAATTACGTCCTGACGGGTGATTAAGCCTGCTGTGCCGCCAAATTCATCGACAACCATCACCATTTCTAGGTGCGATCGCTGCATCAGGGGTAATAATTCATTCAGGGGCGTAAACTCCGGTACAAAGCGGGCGGGTTTGACCCAAGCTTGAATAGAGGTTTCGTGGCTCAGGCTGTTTTGGGCTAAGGGTTTGGCCAGGTTTTTAAAGTCGATAATGCCGCGAATATCGTCGAGGGATTCGCCAATGGCCGGATAGCGAGAATGGCCGGTTTCGGTGACTTCGGCCAGGAGTTTGGCAAAGGTGGCATTGTGGCCAATATAGCTAATATTGGTGCGGGGAATCATCACCTCCCCGGCAATGGATTCGCTAAACTCAAAGACGTTATTCAGGAGTTCTCGTTCTTCGGCTTCGAGTCCAGTTGATTCTCGTTCGGTAGCGATCATCATTTGCAATTCTTCGGGAGTGATACGATTGTACCAACCTTGCCCGACATAACGAATGCCCCCAAAGCGGAGTAACGCCCGCGTTGATTGATTAAGAATCCAGATAAAGGGGTTAAAAATGCGGGAAATGGCTAAACTTGGCGGCCCGAGAAATTTAGCTAACTGTTCGGAATACATCAACGCTACGGATTTCGGGCAGAGTTCACCGAGGACGATTTGTAAATAGGCGATCGCGAAAAAGGCAATCGGAATCGCCAGAGAATGGGTAAAACTCTGTTCGAGGGAAGGTGGGAGAGATAGAGAACGAATCCCCTGCATTAACACAACGGCGATCGTACTTTCGCCAATCCAACCGAGGGCTAAACTCGACAGGGTAATACCGATTTGTGTCGTAGACAGCAAGCGTTCGATGCTGCGTTGGAGAGATTGGACGGTTTGGGCTTGTAAGTCTCCCGCTTCGACTAACTGATTAATGCGCGATCGCCGTACCGAAACCATGGAAAATTCGGCGGTGACAAAAAAGGCATTAATGGCAATCAGCAGAAAGACTGACAGCAAGCGCAACCCGATATCGGAAAGCGTCAACGCCGAATCGAAGGGAACTCGACTCAAAGACAGAATTTCCCGATTTAATCCTAAGAACTCACTTAAACTGACCATGCACGCCATTAATTGAGCGACTTCTGACCAAAAGCGCCGCCGCCGCCCCCATTTACCTCACAACAGGAATTTTCGGTAAACTGAGTTGCAGCCTTTGGTCAGGATAATCTGTCAGACTGAGGGAGAGTTGTTCGGTATCTTCAATCAAAGCCATGGGGATTTTAATTTCCCCGGAAAAACGCTCTCCCGTCGCGGGTAACTCTCCGGGCAGACCATTGGTTGTGGCGCTGAGGCTGCGGCCTTGTTCGTCTTTAATATCTAGAAAACTATACAAAAAACGCACCGCGCGATCGCCATCGTTGGTTAAATTCACTTCGAGCAATAACGAACCATCCCCTTCGCTGGCATTGAGAACTTCTAAGGTAATGCCCGAATCCTCAGCTTCTAGGGGCCAATTCCCTGAGTCTGAAGACCGGTTGGCCGCCACTTCTTGAACTTGATTGCCTTCGTCTTCTTCGGGTTCAATAAAGCTTTGAGAACTTTGCTCCTCGGCTTGGTTGCCCCCTTCTTCTTGCTCGCGGATATAAACTTTAACGTTTTTAATAATTTCTTCTTCTTTGAGCAGTGATAATTCTTGAGGGTCGGAACTTTCTTTTCCCGTTAACTTTTTCGTCGGGCTAGTATCCGGTTGAGTCACGCCTTTAAGCGCCTCGTAGCCCATCATATAGCTCCACACCCCACTTACCGCCCCCGCACCAATCATGGCGACGAGCAGAACGAACGTTAGCGCTACCGTTGAATTGAGTTTCATAAAATCAGATTGTTACCACAAACGCGATCGCTCATCAAATCTTGAATGAAGTCAGTGTAACAAATTCAGTCATTCCTAACGCTTATCCGGAAAAGTTCACCGTCTGCGGCTGCAACTTCTGAAAAATTCCCTTGCCCATCTCGCGCTCGTTCGGGGGTTCGAGTTATAATAAGAACTCGGAAATTGAGTGCTTGTTCTAACTCAAACACCAAATTTCCCCTAAAACCAGGGTTGGCCGAGCGGTTTAGGCAGCGAACTCATAATTCGCCCCAGGCAGGTTCAACTCCTGCACCCTGGACTTTTCCTACCTTTTTAGCGTAGGGGTTCGACTTCAAAAATAAACTCGCTTCCCGGTAATGCCGGAGCCGTCCCAAAGTAAGCCGGGGAAGTCAGCAGCGATTCATCAAAGGGATTGGGTAAGTCGGGGGTGCGTAAAATCGGGCCGCTGGCCACTTGTTCGCGCATTAAGGTTTCGTATAATTCGTGAACGTTTCTAGCATCCCGCGCAATGCCAATTTCCGGGTAAGAAGGTAAGCCAAACCAACTTTGTACCGGACTGTAGATGCGGTTGCGGTCAAAACTATCTCCTGACCAGCCTGATAAATCATCATCAAATACATCGGGGATGTATTGGGGTGCGACTAACTCAAAGGGCGTGGCATAAGGAGTCACATAGATTTGGGCGATCGCGCCCCCAACCCCTACACTGGATACGGTGGCGATTGTCGCGATCGCGCCTAAACTGCGAATCGACTTCAACATAGCGTTTGTTGGTTCGTAAAAGTTGCCTTCAATCTTATCTAAATCTTGCGCGATCGCGCTCTCGCGGTCAAGCATCTTTATTCTTAATTTGCCTCAACATCATGAATCAATCGGTTGCTTCGTCTTCTTCTTCTCTCGAAACCCAACGCCAAAATCTCCTCGATCTCCTTGTCCAACACGCCTACAAAGAAGGGGATTTCGTCCTTTCCTCCGGTCAACCCAGCACCTATTACATTAACGGCAAACAAGTCACCCTACGAGCCGATGGAGCGCTGCTCGTCGGGCGTTTAATCTTGGCCATGTTACCGGAAAATACCGCCGCCGTTGCCGGTTTAACCCTCGGTGCAGACCCGATTGTAACTGCCGTTAGCGTTGTTTCTGCTTTAGAAAATCGCCCCATCCCGGCGTTAATCGTCCGTAAAGAAGCCAAAGGACACGGTACAAAAGCCTATATCGAAGGGCCGAGTTTAGCCCCGGATGCGGAAGTGGTGGTGTTAGAAGATGTGGTCACGACCGGACGCTCGGCTATGTTAGCCGTAGAGCGTTTGCGCGATGCCGGTTATAGGGTTAATCGTATTATTTCCCTCGTCGATCGCCAACAAGGAGGAGCCGAGTTTTACCAATCGCAAAATTTAGCCTTTGATGCGATTTTCAATATCTCCGATTTACAGAAACGCTATCAAACCAAAACCCAGTGAAATCGGCTTGCATGGACTCAGGAATTTAAGTAAATGTACTGAACTTAATTGAAGTTACTGTGAAGCCAAAAGAGCTATGTTAGCCTGGGGGAGTCAGTGAGAAAGTTCGGGCAGAATAAACTTCTAAGAAATGATTGTCTACATTTTGGTTAAGTTTATTGAAAACTGCTTGACAACTGAATTGATTTTCGCGAAATAATTGCACGATGCGGTTAATTTGTACTCAATTTGTCACAATTTTTCCTCTAAAAAAAATAATGTTCAGTTGGCTTTTAGTCCCCCTCAAAGCGCGAAAAATGCTAGTCTTAGGGGCGATCGCGCTGTGGGCGAGTATCTGGATTCATGGTTGTAGCAGCTTTTCGCAAACATTACAACCGTTACGCATTGGTATTAGTAGCTGGCCGGGTTTTGATGTGGTGCTTTATGCCCAAGAAGCGGGTTTATTTGAACAGCGAGGGCTAGAGGTAGAGTTGGTGCGGTTTGAAAGCCAACAAGACTCCATGCGAGCCATGATGCGGGGGTCGCTTGATGCTGCCTTTAGTGCTTTGTGGGACACCATGCAAGTCGATCCCACCAGTGACAGTCCGGTTTTTATTATGGTGACTAATGTATCTTGGGGTTCAGATGGTATTGTCGCCACACCTGAGATTAAATCAGTCGAAGATTTAGCAGGAAAAACCGTGGGGGCCAAACTCGGAACCATCGAACATTTAATCTTTTTAGAAGCCTTAAAGTTACACGGCGTTAATCCTGACCAGATTAAACTTGACAATGTATTACAACAAGTAGGGGTTCAAAAACTCAAACAAGGTCAACTGGATGCTTCTGTGACTTGGGAACCCTTGTTAAGTCAAATTGCCGAAGATATTAATGGTAATATTATTTTTACCACCCAAGAAGTTGATAGTTTGGTAATTGATGGTTTGACTTCGCGACAAAGTACTATTACCGAAAAAGAACAAGAATTTAAGCAGTTTATCTTGGCGTGGTTCGATTTGATCCAAGCCATTGAAACCCAACCTGAAACCGTATTTGAAGTTGTAGCCGCACAACTCAACCAAAATCCCGAAGATTTTGCCAGCGATTATGCCGGACTGAAAAAAGGTGATATTACTCTAAATGAAGCCATGTTTGCCGAAAATGGTCGCCTCAGCCAAGCGAGTCAAGCCATGACTGCATTACTCAAAAAAGACCCCCGTCACGGTCGAGTTGTGCGCGAAGACGTAGAGATTAACCGCGATCCGGTTACGGAGGCGATCGCCCAGTGGAAACCATGAAGACCCATTACGATTTATCCTCATTTTTCAAACGTTGGAGTCGTCGCTTTCAGAAACGCGATCGCAGCTTATCGCGACAGTTATTAACCGGACTCGGAATTGCTGTAGTAACCGTGGGTTATGGAGTATTTTGGGTCAGTCACGAACTCACTGAAGCCGATTTAGAAAAGCAAGTGGAAGAACGAGCGAGATCGATTGTGCGATCGCTCGAATTTGCCACCGAAGGCTTGATCGAACTCGATAATACCGTAGTTTTACAGAGAGTTGTCCAAAATTACGCCACCCTCGATGCCGTTGAAGAAATCACCATCCTCAATCCAGAGGGTGAGATATTAGCCCACAATCAGACCAGGGCGTTGCAGCAAACTTACCAAGACCTACACCCAGAATTAACCAAACTGTGGCAAGAAGCGTCACAAAACGGCTCAGAAACCACTGTAACCATAAATGTTGAAGGAAAAGACGTTTTGGTTCAAATGATGCCCTTTAACAGCGTTTTATTTGGAGCTTCGGGTCAACGGGGAGTCGCGATCGCGATTATGGATTTAGAGGAAATGCACCAAGACATCCACGCCACCTTTTGGACGGTTTTGGTGGTCTTATTATTAGGTTTAGTCGCCATTGTGGGCTGGATGTGGCTTCTCCTGGAACAATTGGTTTTACACCCCATACATCGCCTGAATTCCGCCGTAGCAGAAGGAGGAGAAGAACGATTCCAGTTACCCGCTTCCCTTCCTGATAATGAAATTGGCTTTTTAGCCCGTACCTTTGCGCGAGTATTTAGGCAACGATCCGCCGTCGAACAAGCCTTGCGGGAAAGCGAAACCAGCGAACGCCAAAAAACCGAAAAGCTCAAGCAAACTTTAACCGAATTGCAGCAAACTCAAGCCCAACTGATCCAAACCGAAAAAATGTCGAGTTTGGGTCAACTCGTCGCTGGAGTCGCTCACGAAATCAATAATCCTGTCGGATTTATTCACGGTAATATTACCCACACCCAGGAATATGTAGACGACCTCATGACCATCATCGCGGCCTATCAAACCGCTTATCCTCATCCTGGGGTTGAGGTAGAGGATACCCTAGAGGAAGTGGATTTTGAGTTTTTAAAAGAAGATTTCCCCAGACTGCTCAAATCCATGCGGTTTGGTACGCAGCGCATCCGCGAAATTGTCATTTCCCTGCGTACTTTTTCCCGCTTAGATGAAGCCGAACTCAAAGACATTACCCTGCGCGAGAATATTGATAGTGCTTTGACCATTTTGCAGCATCGCCTCAAAAAGACGGCATCCGGCATTGAAGTGATTAAAGATTATGCTGCCATTCCGCCTCTTTATTGTTATCCGGGGCCGCTTAATCAAGTGTTTATGAACTTGCTCAGTAATGCCATTGATGCTTTAGAAAGTGCCGAAGTAGAATCGCCGCAAATCTGTATTCGCACCGAGAAAAAGAGCGATCGCACTGTGGCCATTCATATTGCTGATAATGGTCTGGGAATGTCGCCCGATGTGAAAGCCAAGCTGTTTGAACCCTTTTTTACCACCAAGCCTGTGGGCAAAGGAACGGGGTTGGGTTTAGCCATTAGTTATCAAATTGTGGTAGAACGCCACCAAGGACGCTTATCTTGTCATTCAGAGTTGGGTCAGGGAACGGAATTTGTGCTTGAAATTCCGACAGATTTGGCTTGAAGCATCAAAGGATCAACGACCAATGACCAACAACCCACAAAACTTGAGCTAAACTGGCGTTATCGATAGGAATGGTAAGCACATTATGGAAAGCCTGGCATATTCTCAACTTGCCTTTGCTTACGAGGTAGAGGAAGAAGCACCCACTTTGCAGTTCAAAATGCCCAATCGCTTGATGTTGATCGGTGGGCTGATGGTTTTGGGAACATTGAGTTTGGCCGGTGAGGCGATCGCGATTCTAAAATTAGGCGATCGCGGCCCGGAAGTCAAAGCAATTCAAACTCGCTTACAAGAATTAGGCTATTTCAACGCCAACGCTACGGGCTATTTTGGCCCCATTACCCAAGGGGCAGTGATTCGCTTTCAAAAAGCCCAGAATCTACAAGCAGATGGTAGAGTCGGGACACGAACCCAAGCCGCATTACAAAATATAACCGCCACCAACACAGCCCCCACCGGAATTTGGCGACGGGGTTCTCAAGGTGAAGCGGTGCGCTTGATTCAAGAACAACTCGGTATTGCCGGATTTTACAATTATGCTGCCAATGGGGTATTTGATGCCGAAACCGAAAACGCGGTAAAAGCCTTTCAACAAGCGAATAATTTAACCGCCGATGGAGTGGTCGGGCCCAATACCCAAGGGGCGTTACCCGCATTGGGGGGACAACAACCCAATACCAACGAAATCGCGCAAAACCCAGAAAGCGAGGTCATTTACCTCGAACAAGGGAGTCGCGGCCCCAGAGTGCGATCGCTCCAACAACGGTTACGCAATTTAGGCTATTACCAAGGCGACATTGACGGCGTATTCGACGCAGATACCAAAGAAGCCGTGATGCGCTTTCAACAAGCCGAAAATCTCACGGTAGATGGGGTAGTGGGGCCGCGCACCTTTGCTCAGTTGGGCAATGCACAACCCGCAACTCGAACCGCCTCTCCCTCAACCGCGAATGAGCCAACGGTGACTTATTTAGGCTTAGGTAGTCAAGGAACTTCGGTGCGATCGCTTCAGCAACGGTTACGCAACTTAGGCTATTACCAAGGCGACATTACCGGACGGTTTGGAGACAATACCGAAGCCGCCGTCAGACGCTTTCAGCAAGCCCAAGGCTTGACGGTAGATGGAGTGGTCGGGCCCCGCACCTTTGCCCGTTTAGGCAATGCTCAACCCGCAACCACGGCGACTACACCGCCTGCTACACCTACCCCGAACCCCGCACCCACCACCACCGCCACTAATCCGAGGGATGGGGCTTCCTTACCGTCTGAAGAAGTGCGATCGCTGCAACAACGCCTGAGCGATCGCGGCTTCTATGACGGAGATGTAGACGGCATTTGGGGCCCGCGCACCCAAACCGCCCTTGAAAATGCCCAACGGGTTTACAATGTCGAAGCTGAAGACTTACTCAAAGGGGAGTTTTAGTCCTTGGTCATTGGTCTTTTGTCCTTTGTATTTTGTATTAGATAAAAATAAGCCCCTCGCCCGTGGGAGAGGGGTTTGGGGTGAGGGCAAATAATGACCAAGGACGAATGACAAATAACTAACTCAAAGATTCGAGATAATCCCGCACCCGGTTGCGGCGCTTCGGTTGGCGCAGTTTTTGTAAGGCTTTGGCTTCGATTTGGCGGACTCGTTCGCGAGACAGTTCCAGGGCGCGACCAATTTCAGCGAGGGAGTAGGCTGTACCGTTTTCGAGGCCATAGCGCATTTGAATGACATCCCGTTCGCGGCTGGTTAAGTCAGCCAGGAGTTGATGCAATTCCCGCACTAAAGCTTCGCGCATCAGGGCATCTTCGGGGGAAATGCCTTCGGTTTCGAGTAAGTCACCGAGTTCGGTGTCTTTTTCTTTACCCACTTTGATTTCTAAAGAAACTGACCGAGGGACACGCACTAAAACTTCCCGCACTTGGTCGGGAGTCATTTTCAATTCTTTGGCAATGTCTTCGGTGGTGGCGGTGCGGCCTTTTTGTTGGGAGATTTGGCGCTGGGCTTTTTTGATTTTGTTGAGTTTTTCGGTAATGTGAACCGGGAGGCGGATCGTGCGGCTTTGAGTGGCGATCGCGCGGGTAATGCCTTGACGAATCCACCAGTAAGCGTAGGTGCTGAAGCGATAACCTTTGGTGGGGTCGAATTTTTCAACAGCCCGTTCGAGGCCGAGGGTTCCTTCTTGGATCAGGTCGAGGAGTTCTAAGCCCCGTTTTTGATATTTTTTAGCCACAGACACGACTAAGCGCAGATTCGCTTTGATCATGTGTTCTTTGGCGCGAACTCCGGCTTTTTGCACTTGTTCGAGTTCGGCAACGGTTAAATCGGCGAGTTCGGCCCAGATTTGTTTGCCTTGGTTAAGCAGGGCTTTGAGGTCGCTGACTTCCATTTCAGCCGTAGCGGCCCAGCGTTTCCAGGAGGGACGATGGCCAAGTTTAGCGGCTAAACGGTCGTGAATCGCGATCGCCTCGACGTATTGGGCCATAACGGGTTGGGCGACCGGATGGTTGATTTCAGATTGAGCCAGAGTGTTGAATAAAGCCCCTGTAATTTTGTCGTGGGGAGAGGACAAAAAATCTTGTAAAACGTTGACCCACCAAAATGGGATTGTTCCCTCGGTACTGGCGGCTTCGCTGCGTAATGCCAGCAAACTCATGTAGCGTTGGATTTTTTGGGCTTCAGAAACTTCCTCATCGCGCTTGAGTAAAGGGACGCGGCCAATTTCGCTTAAATAAAGACGCACTAAATCCGTTGTGCTGCGATTAACTCCTTTGCTGTCTTTAGCGGTTTTAGATTCGTCGAATTCTAAGTCGATCAGTTCGTCTTCGGAGGAATTGTCCCCATCTTTAATTAAATCTGTATCGTTGAGTTCCGAAGCGGGGGTCAAGGGAACTTCGTTGTTATTGGGATAGGAAAAAGTAGCTGGCATAATATTTTTCTATGGCGATCGGTGGCAACTGTTGAAGGATCGATGTTGTGCGCGGTCCGACTCGGCAGCGACAAGGCACGATCTAAAATTGTTGACGGTATGTTTAAAATTTGCTCTTTTTCCGAGACGATGGCGAGTAATCAATGCTATGGATAAGCCAGATTAGGAGGCGATCGCGTCGGAATAGCGTAATGCAACCCCTTATCGTTCAGTATATGAAGCCGTCAAGTCTTAAGAAGTGACCGGGGTCAAAGGTTAGGTTAATCTACGTCACCCCGCCTTGTGATTCCTGACAAATTCTGGAGTTTTCCTGAAAAACCCGGAAAATTGTGGCCGGCCCGGCTCTCGATCGCCGCGATCGCTGTTAAAGTTAAAGGTTGAGTTTTGAGCAAATGCCAATCTCAAAAGTTTTCAACCCATACCCAATCTACGAAATACGATCGCTATGTCTATTTTAGCCACTAATCCTGCTTTACTGGTTCTTGCCGATGGCACAGCTTATCAAGGCTACTCGGTAGGCGCAACCGGAACCACTTTAGGAGAAGTTGTCTTTAATACCGGAATGACGGGTTACCAAGAAGTATTGACCGACCCCAGTTATTGCGGTCAGATTGTTACCTTTACCTATCCCGAATTGGGCAATACGGGCGTAAATCCCGAAGACGAAGAATCGACCGGGCCCAAAGTCAAGGGATTAATTGCCCGCAACGTTTGTCAGCGTCCGAGTAATTGGCGCTCGACCCAATCTTTACCCGATTATCTCCGCCAACATAACATTGTCGGGATTTATGGCCTCGATACGCGATCGCTCACCCGCAAACTGCGCTCGGCCGGCGCAATGAATGGCGGCATTTCTAGCGAAATCCTCGACCCCGACGAACTACTGCGACAAGTCCAAGCCGCCCCTAGCATGAAAGGCTTAAACCTGGTCAAAGAAGTCACCACCAAAGAAGTCTACGAATGGGACAACCCCAGCAACAACCATTGGGAATATCGCCCCAAAGACAGCCAACCCCTGAACCAAAAACTCACGGTGGTCGCCGTTGACTTTGGCATCAAACGCAATATTCTCATGCGTTTAGCCAGTTACGGTTGTCGCGTGGTGGTGGTTCCGGCAAACACACCCCCCGCCGAGATTTTAAAATACAATCCCGATGGTATCTTCCTTTCTAATGGCCCAGGAGACCCCGCCGCCGTCCAAGAAGGCATCGAAACCACCAAAGCCCTCCTCAAAGCCCAAAAACCGACTTTTGGCATTTGTATGGGGCATCAAATTCTGGGGCTGTCTTTGGGAGGAGAAACCTTTAAGCTGCCGTTTGGCCATCGGGGCTTGAATCAACCGGCGGGTTTAAAGCAAAAAGTGGAAATTACCAGCCAAAATCACGGTTTTGCCGTCACCGCCGATTCCTTGGGGGCAGATGTAGAAATTACCCATCTCAACCTCAACGATCAAACCGTGGCCGGCTTACGCCATAAAGAATTGCCCTTTTTCTCAGTGCAGTATCACCCCGAAGCCAGTCCCGGACCCCACGATGCCGATTATTTATTCGAGCAATTTGTGGATTTGATGCGACAGAAAAAGGCGACAACCTCAACGGCCAGCAGCAGTTAAGTTGAATTTGGCCTTAATTTCTGTACTAGGTTTATCAAAACGCGAATTTTCATTCCCCAAAATGAAGATTTCTCGATATACTAGAGCATTAACTCGAAAACGCCACAGTGTAGGAGGGGATTATTGCTGAGCAACTTAATTTGACCGTGAGTTTACGGGGAACCCGCGAAGTCAAAGAAAACTGTCAAATTTTTCGTTTAACGGGTTTACTTGATGCTTTCTCAGAACCTACATTTCGGAAAGTGATTGGCAAATGTATTGAAGATGGACCCCACGATGTAGTTTTGGTTCTTTCCCAAATTGATTTTGTGGATAGTTCGGGTTTAGGGGCATTAGTCCAGCTTGTGAAAAAAGCACAAACGGCTGGCGGTAGTTTGCAAATTGTTACGAATCCCCGCGTGACACAAACGGTAAAACTCGTCCGCTTAGAGAAGTTTCTGTCTTTACAGCCTTCAGTCGAAGAAGCCCTGGCCAACATCAAAGGGTCTTAAAGACTGCCGGATATCATGGGTCATCGCTGTCCGATTTTGGCAATCGGATGGCTCTTTTTTTTGAGTCCCTGTCCCCTGAGATGCTTCTGGAGATGGCGCTGTCTTGGTAAAATAAAGACGAAAGAACTTGAGGAACTCGATTGGATCGACAAGATGGCCAAAACTCTTTATCGTCTCCATTGCGTCTGAAGGCGATCGCGACGGATTTAGAGACATCTTTACCCGGCATTGAGCAGTTATCCCCGGTGGCATTGGCTTATCTGGGGGATGCTGTGTATGAACTTTATCTCCGTAGTTATTATTTATTGCCGCCTCAGCGCATTTCGGCGTATCATCAACAAGTCGTTGCTCAAGCCCGAGCCGAACGCCAAGCCGACCATCTGCAAGCCCTAGAAGTGGATTTAACCGCAGCCGAACGAGATATTCTGCGGCGGGGACGTAATGCGGCAACACGCCGTCCTCAGCGTTTGTCGGCAGCAGTGTATCGTCAAGCCACCAGCTTAGAAACCTTAATCGGTTATCTGTATCTCACCAATCCCGATCGCCTCAACCAGTTATTGGCAAAACTAGAACTGGATTCTCTCGAAACTTAACGTCAAAAGTCATCAATCTTTAACAATATGGCCCCCAAGCCAAGACCCAAAAACAACTCTTTTCGGGGATCGCGTCCGACCAAACGGAACGACCGCGATCGCGACTCAAACCCCCCTGAAGACAACGATTTCATCTATGGCCGTCACTCCGTTTTAGCGGCATTAGAAGGCGATCGCCAACTCAATCGTATTTGGATTACCCCCCGGTTGCGTTACGATCCCCGCTTTCTTAACTTAATCAACACCACAAAAGCCAAGGGCTGCGTCGTGGATGAGGTAGAGCCTCGTCGTTTGAGCCAAATTACCAAAGGCGCAAATCACCAAGGAGTCGCGGCCCAAGTCGCTCCTTATGAATACCTCGACCTCGCAGATTTGATTGCCCAAGCCCAAGCCCAATCGCAACACCCCGTTATTGTCGTTACCGATGGGATCGTCGATCCCCATAACTTAGGCGCAGTGATTCGTACCGCCGAAGCCATTGGCGCACAAGGTTTAGTATTACCGCAACGACGAGCCGCCGGAGTCACCTCTACCGTGATGAAAGTGGCCGCGGGCGCTTTAGAAAACTTTGCAGTGGCCAGGGTTGTCAATTTGCGGCAAGCCTTGGAAGAATTGAAAGCGTCGGGATTTTGGATTTATGGTCTGACTGCCGATGCCGAGAAATCTTTACATACTGTCGATTATTCCGGGCCTATTGCCTTAGTGATCGGCTCTGAGGGTAAGGGGTTGAGTTTACTGACTCAAGCCAACTGCGATTTTCTCTTGTCGATTCCCTTACAAGGGAAAACCCCAAGTCTGAATGCCTCTGTCGCTGCGGCCATGTCGTTGTATGAGGTTTTCCGTCAGCGTTGGGCTAGTCAAATTTATTTAGAATCCACTGACACAGAGGCTTTAAAAAACCGAAAAGACGGAGTATAACGTAAAGGGAAACGCCATTATCGTTAATTAATGTAAAGTCATAGGCGCTATAATGCCTTGTTAAATTCTGCCAAACTGGGGAAAGCTATGAAGGAGATGTTGATCAAGATTCTGGAATTCTTCGGCTGGGCTTGCTGGGTGAAACTCGAAACCAAGAATCCCGAATGTACTTACTACTTCGGGCCTTTTGTTTCGCCAACGGAAGCCAAAACAGCAAGCGAAGGTTACATCGAAGACCTAAAAAATGAGGGTGCAGATATTGTAGGAATGAGTTTTGAGCGCATGAAACCCAAAGAACTCACGATTTTTGATGACATGGGGGAGATGTCTGACCGTGAGAGATTCTCCGCTCTTAGTGGTCAATTTTCTTAAATCGGGGAACGTTAGCGTGGGATAAATTTCCTGGATTAGACTTGAGAACTGGCGATCGCCTTGTCGGAGTTACTCGTCAAACCATACCGTTTGATGTTGCTCTAACCAAGCATCAAGATCGGCCAGCATGATTTGGGGAATTTCCCAAGGAAACAAATGAGCGCGATTGGCGTAACAATGCCACTGACTGTTGGGTAGTTGGTCGGCCATTTGCTGACTCGACTCGGCGGTAATGTGGCAGTCGCGATCGCCCGCTAAAACCAGGCAAGGTTGCGAGATTTGAGGCAAATCATCAAGTCGGTTGTAACCTTGCTTCAGGGCTTGATTGAGCGCTCGTTGAGCCATCGCTGAAGTCTGGAAGTAAGCCGGAATCGCCTCGGTTGCGAGGTAGCGGTAAGCTTCTGGGGTTTGTTCTCCCAACAAGTAGCGAAAGAGCGATCGCGACCCGAAGGTATTAATATTCCACGACCAACTGGGTACAATCCAGTTTACGATCCCGGCGATCCCCGTGTAAAGTAAATCGTGCCATTGAACCGGAGGATGATTGCCGCGAGGATAAGCCGAAGTCGCGATTAAGATTAGCCCTCGATACCGTTGGGGATTTCGCAACGCCAGTTCTAGCGCGAGAATGCCCCCTAACGACCACCCCAACAGCAAACAATCCTGAACGTTATTTGCATCGAGGAGGGCTTCTAGGTCGTCTAAATGGTCGCTCATGGCAAAGTTGTGCTTGACGCGACTGCGACCATAACCCCGTAAATCTGGGGCTATGGTTAAAAAGCGCTTTGAGAGGTGATTGGTAAACACGGACATCGCTTGGGCTGAACCCGGATGACCGTGTAAACACAAAATCGGCAAGCCTTGACCTTTGATTTCAAAGTTTAACTGCATATAGCCTCAGCTTCTCAAGGAATTGGGGTTCACGAAATTGAGTTGGCTAACTCATCGTTCGTCCATTCCAGGGTATCGCTTAGAGCTTGACCGTCGTGGTACGCAGCCAGCAAAACTTCGCTGGTTTTACCCCAAGCAATGGTTCCGGTGGCATCAATGGCGATCGCGCCCAAGTCTCGTTTATTATTGTAAGATTCCTGCATCGAGCGTTGCATCGCTTCAGCCAGAGACAAACCATCGCTCACTCGAATCACAACTTTCGCGGCCAGACATTCATCAATAATGTCTTCACCAATGCCAGTACAACTCACCCCGGCATTCTGGGTGGCATAATTACCCGCAGGCATGGCCGAATCGCTCACCCGGCCAATGCGTTCTAAGCCTTTGCCCCCGGTAGACGTTCCCGCCGCAATTCGGCCTTGGTTATCCAGAGCAACGACTCCAATCGTACCCCGTCTGGCTTCTGCGAGTTCCGCTTCTGCCACGGTTCCCGCCATTTTCTTCTGGAAGTTGTCTTTGCGTTCCTCTATCCAC
>JGI12109J20283_11263251_pt1 | contig 17495 bp, 9 predicted proteins | sample ElkSlonscriptome_12_FD_20283 | JGI IMG/M metagenome (IMG submission 20283)
CAATAAATAATCCGTTTTGCTGGAGAGCGAGCCTACGTTCTTCCCCCCGTTCGACTCGATCAGTTCCTTGAGCTCATTCCTAGAATGATTTGTAAACACCCCGGAAATAACGATCGATTTACCCTCGAGAATAGTGGATTGTTGGACATTCGAATCCGCGTCGACTTCCATTTGTAAACCAATATCGGCCAAGCGGTCCACAAGTGATCGATTGCGTTCCTCTTTGAAAAAGCTGATGATCCCTTCGGCGATTTTATCTCCGATCTCGTCCACTTCCACCAATTCTTCAAAGCTGGCCTCCCGTAAAGCAGACATGCTTTTAAAATGCTTAGCCAACTTTTTAGCTACCGTTTCTCCCACGTAACGAATGCCTATGGCAAACAGTACGCGCTGAAATGGAACTTGCTTTGAAGCTTCTACCCCAGACAACAAATTACTGGCCGATTTATCGGCCATCCTTTCCAGGGGCAACAGGTCCTCTTTTTTCAAACTGTAGATGTCGGCGATATTCTCGATCAATCCGGCTTCGAAGAGCTGTGCTATGGTTTCTTCTCCCAATCCATCAATATCCATTGCTTTTCGAGAAATGAAATGAGACATTTTACCGATGATCTGCGGCGGACAACCCCAGCTGTTCGGACAATAATGCTGAGCCTCTCCGTCGTAGCGAACCAGGGCGGTATCGCATTCGGGACAATGTTGAATGTATTCTGTAGGCTTGGAGTCTGCTGGTCTCTGTTCCAAATTCACACCCACTACTTTCGGAATAATTTCTCCCCCTTTTTCCACCTGCACCAAGTCTCCCTTTCGAATGTCGAGCTTTTCGATCTGGTCGGCATTGTGAAGAGAGGCTCTTTTGACGGTAGTCCCTGCCAGTAATACAGGCCTCAAATTAGCCACTGGCGTGATGGCTCCGGTTCTTCCCACTTGGTAAGTGATGGTATTCAATCGGGTCTCTACCTGTTCTGCTTTGAACTTAAAGGCGATGGCCCAACGCGGACTTTTGGCTGTATAGCCCAATTCCTCTTGAAAATCATAATCGTTCACCTTGATCACCACACCGTCTATCTCAAAGTCGAGTGCGGAACGCTGCTGATCCCACTGCTCAATAAATTCAAATACCTGATCCAGATTCTCGCATTTTCTGATCAAGTCGTTTTCCGGCTTAGGCACCTTGAAACCCCACTCTGCTGCGTGCATCATGTTCTCATAATGCTTTTTATGCGGAAGATCCTCTCCCAAGACATAATAGAGAAAGCAATCCAATTTTCGGCTTGCCACCACGGCAGAATCCTGCATTTTTAACGTACCGGAAGCGGCATTTCTCGGATTGGCCAATTGGTCCTCACCGCTAGATTCTCTGTCGTCATTTAGTTTTCTAAAGACGGAAAGTGGATAGAAGATTTCGCCTCGAATTTCGAACTCCCCGGGGTAATCTCCTCTCAAGACCAAGGGTACAGAACGTATGGTTTTTACATTAGGGGTAATGTCATCCCCCTGACTGCCATCCCCTCTCGTTACTGCCCTGAAGATTTTTCCATTTCGGTAAGTGATCCCAATCGCCACTCCGTCGTATTTCAATTCGCAGATATACTCCACCCTTCTCCCCAATAACTTTTGCACGCGTTCATCAAACTCTTCAACCTCTTCGCGACTGTAGCTGTTGGAAAGCGAAAGCATGGGGTACTTATGCTTCACGGTTTCAAATTGCTTGGTAACCGTTCCGCCTACTCTCTTGGTGGGAGAATTCTCATCGGCAAACTCAGGATATTCTCTTTCAAGGTCTTCTAACTCCTTCAATAGCATATCAAAATCATAGTCGCTGATCGCGGGTGCATCTTCCTGATAATAGCGATAGTTATGTTGTCTGAGTTCTTCGCTGAGATGCGCTATTCTTTGCTTTGCTGCTGCTTTATCCATGAATTTACCAAAGAATTAAAATTATTAAATCAGCCTCATTTCCCTATCTTTATTTGACGATTATTCTATGAAATTCACCGAAAGCTACTCCCGACTCTTTCAGTATCTACTCCCTACCCCTTTTACGATCGCCCTCTTACTGACGGTGCTTACTTTTCTATTGGCATTGATCTTCACTTCGGATGCGGGAACGGATCCTGGTTCTTACAGTCTTGAATTGCTTAACGCGTGGGAAGAGGGGCTCTGGAACAATGGATTAATGGTCTTCGCCATGCAAATGATGCTGATGCTGGTTTTGGGGCACGTATTGGCCCTGAGTAAGCCGGTTGATCGCCTTATTAGCATTGTACTCGGCAGAATCCGCAGCAATGGAGAGGCAGCCATGTGGGTTTGTCTGTTAACCTTGTTAGTGGCCTTATTCAATTGGGGGCTAGGGCTCATCTTTGGTGCAATCTTCGCAAGAAAAGTGGCTGAAAAGGCTCATAAAACCGGTTTAAAGATCAATTATCCGCTTATTGGCGCGGCCGGATACATCGGCTTAATGGTTTGGCACGGCGGCCTGAGCGGTTCCTCCCTGGCTAAAGTGGCAGAGAAAGGACATTTACAGGAACTGATGTCTGGCATCTATTCTACAGAACAACTTGCTCAGCTTCCCCAGCAATTGACTTTTGCCGAAACCGCTTTTTCCAGCATGAATTTATACTCTTGCTTGATGTTGATCTTACTTTTACCGGCACTCTTTTATTGGATGGGAAAACAAAGGTCGCTTCAAGAATTCAAGCTTCCGGACCCTAAGATCCAAAGTGATGAAGTAGCTGAGCAACAAGTTGTCGGAGCTGAGCGACTGGACCAATCTAAATTTTTTGCCTTTGCCATGGGGGCAGTCATCCTATTCTACGCGGCCTTTAAGGCCAGTGGCAATCAAGAGCACAGTTTGGGATTTATCACGCCAAACTTCATCAACCTTTTGCTTTTGGGGCTGGCCATTCTCTTCCACGGAAATTTCAGATCATTTCTTAGCGCAGTAGATGAAGCTATCGGTGGGGCCGCAGGAATCCTGATCCAATTTCCACTCTATTTCGGGATCATGGGAATCATGAAAGGGTCTGGCATGGTTGAAATGCTCTCCGGATTCTTTGTGAGCATTTCAAATGAAACCACCTTTCCAATTTTTACTTTATTTAGCGCAGGTTTGGTAAATATTTTTGTGCCGAGCGGAGGCGGTCAATGGGCAGTTCAAGGCCCGATCATCGTTCAGGCCTCAGAGAGTCTAGGACTCCCACTATGGAAAGGCGTGATGGCGCTTGCCTATGGCGATCAACTCACCAATATGTTGCAACCCTTCTGGGCGCTACCGCTATTAGGGATTACCGGCTTAAAAGCCAAGGAGATCCTTCCTTACACTTTGGTGGCCATGGTGGTGGGCTTTTTGATATACCTTTCCGCATTGCTATTATTCTAGCTCGCGGAGGGGTTCAACTGTTTGCTGTCGAATGCGTCACGCAAACCGTTACCCACTACCACAAAAGCGAGAACCAGCAGAAATATAGCTATACCCGGAAAGATGGCCAAATAGGCATCTCCGGTAATGATGTATCCCTTGTGTTCAGCGATCATCTTTCCCCAGGTGGCCTGCGGTGGTTGAGCGCCTAAGCCGAGAAAACTAAGACCCGCTTCTATCAAAATAGCAGCCGCAAAGTTAGAGGCAGAGATCACGATGATGGGTCCGCTGATATTTGGCAGAATGTGTCTGAGTATGATTCTTCTGCTCTTGAAAGCAAAAGCGCGGCCTGCCTCTACGAACTCCTTTGATCGCATTTCCATGACTTGACCACGTACCAGTCGGGCCACTTCTACCCACATGGTTAAGCCCACTGCCACAAACACCTGCCAGATCCCTTTACCCAAAACTAGCGTGATCGCAATCACCAAAAGCAGCGTTGGAACCGACCAAACCACGTTAAAAAACCAAACGATGAGATCGTCGATCTTACCACCAAAATAGCCCGCGAAAGCGCCCAGGGTAATGCCTATCAAAAGTGAGATACTCAAGGAAATAATCCCTACTGAAAAGGAGATCCAACAGCCGGCCATTAATCTGCTTAATAGGTCACGGCCATAACGATCCGTGCCTAGTAGAAAGGATCTTTCCACAATGAATTGCGGCTGACTATCCAAGCTCTGAGTATGGAAATCTTTAAAGTTATCCGCTTCAAGGAAGACCTCAAACTCTTTTTTATTGGCCGGTGCACTGAAGGGTATGATCGCCACACCCCGTTCTGCAATGCGGTAGTCCTTAATCGCGATCTCTTTGAATGACTTTGAAAAGCCAAAAAGCCATTGTTGTATGAAAGATCCACCTTCCGCACCTTCATTTGTCATTCGAATGAACGTGCATTCAAAGCCCGGTGGTTTTCTGGCAAGTTCCAAGAATTGATCATTTGCTTTAGGGCTTGAGTCGGGTCTGATCAAAGGGCCTAAAAAGGCGATCAAAAAGAAAAGCAAGATCACGACCAAGCCAAAATAAGCCAGTCGGTTGCGTTTAAATTTACGCCAAATCAATTGGCTTGGAGTAATATCTTTGGCGGTGGTCAATTTAGATCTTTCTGCCTTTCCAGCGAGGTTTGTAAAGTAAAGATAGCAAAGCGATCCCGATGACATAGAATGGATAAGTGAGAAAGATCCATAGAAAGTTAAAATAGGGACTGGGAAGATCTGAAAAAGCTTTTGCCCTGGAAAAAAGGATGCTATCAATAATAAATTTGAACACTACCCCAATGAGTAGGATCCAACTGTCGATCCATCCAAAAAGGACAGCAACTAAGACGATCATCAGGCCGACGTTGGCTAAGGTAATGGCGAATCCGTAGCGAAGACTATCGCGATCTTGATAAAATCTGCCTTTGGAGGCCCATCGGATTCGTTGGTCCAAGAAGCGAACTAAAGAACGCTTCAGCGGAGTGCTGACTAGGGCTTCTGCTTGATCATTGAAGGTGATTTGGGAAGGATCGGTTTGTTTGATGTGGTGCAATAGAAAGATATCGTCTCCACTTGCAGTCTGTTCCTTCTTCAAATCAGCCTTGGAGAAGTGGGTTCTCTTAAATGCCATATTCGCTCCGTTAGCAAGTATCGCTCTTTCTGAAGCGATCGAAGCTTTACAAATATGCATCAAAATGGCTTGCTCAAACCTTTGAAATAAGGCCAAAACGCTATTCGATCCGTTTTTGAACTTTACCGGCCCGCAGATCATGCTGACTTCATGAGAGGCTATTATTCTTGCATAGGATCGTAGCCAGTCCTTTCCAAAAATGCAGTCGGCATCTGTAGCCAGAATCCACTCTGAGCGGGCATGCTCCACGCCTTTAGCTAAAGCCTCCTTTTTGCCTTGACCCTCTTGCAGGCGAATCAATCGATTTGCCGGCTCGAACGCATTCAAAAATTGACTCACCATGGCCGGACCGCTGTCTAATGAATGATCATCGATCATGATGAGTTCCCATGATTCTCTCGGGAAATTTTGATCTTTCAAGGATTGAATCAGATCAGGCAACCACCTACTTTCGTTTCTAAACGGTATGATGACCGAGATGAAAGGCAACTTCTTTTCACTAAACTCCGGTGGCTTGATCGAAGGAGCCCTTTTTAAACTTAACAGAACGAAAGCATACCAAATTAATGGCACCAGGAGTATAAAAAGCCAGAAATAACCCATCAACGCTTGGTTAATCTCACCCAATCCACGTCTTTTAGGAAGTAAATGGACAAGGCTGAGGGAATCATTAGGTTAACAACCCATAAGCCAACCGTTGCGCTTACCAGAGGGATAGTGTCGTAGCCTAAAAGCGCTGCGCAAAAGTAAATTACCGATCCTTTAGTCATTACTTCAGTGATCCAATTTGACGGCACAAAGCTGTTGATCAAAAAGCTGGAGGATAAAATTATCGACGCATGAAGAAAATCTATGTTGGCGTTAAAAGCGAGTGATAACAGATAAAATTGAAGTAAGAAGATCAGGTAGCGGATCGCACTTAAGCTCAGCACACTTAATCTGCTTCCCAACGGAATCTCCACAGATTCCACTTGATCATTTCGCTTTCTTAACCTTTTCAACAGCAAAAATCTAAGCAAGCGTGATCGCAGAAAGATGGCGATTGAAGCTACAGCGAAAAGCAGCATGATCGCAAGCAGCATAGCAACGGCGAGTTCATCAAGGACTTGGATTTTGGTCACAATGAAAGCAACGCCAATTAATCCACCTAAAAAAGTAACCATGAGTTGCGAACTTGCCCCGAAGAGGTTCAAATAAAGTACCGCTCTGCGTTTCTTTGATGGAATGTGTGCCAAGCGAGCTGCCAATTCTCCGGTGCGGTTCGGCGCTAAGATGTTTGCACAAAGGCCCAGGGCGATTGAACTTAATAGCTCCCGATCACTTAAAACGTGCACTCTTTTCACCAATGAATTCCATTTGAAGGCCTCCACGGACCAATTCGCAAGGGATAAGATAATCGCAAATGATAAGGAGATTCCGGCAACCAGATCCAATTTTATTCCGCGTAAGGAAGCAGAAAGGTCTTCCACACTTAATCCCTGGACAAGAAAGTATAAGAGAAAAACTCCTAGCCCAATTGTCAGAGTGGTATTGGCTATTTTATATAGCTTTGTTTTCTTCGATGGAATCAAAAATCAACAGTTCTGATAAGGTTATTTTAGGTATAGATCCGGGTACGAATATAATGGGATATGGCTTGATTTCCATTCGAAAAAAGCAGATTTCTCTATTGGCTATGGGCGCCATCAACCTGAGCAAGCTTGGCGACCATACGTTGAAGCTACAAAGAATTTTTGAACGCATATCCGAATTGGTAAAAGAATACAAAGTAGATGAAGCGGCCATTGAGGCTCCCTTTTACGGGAAAAATGCCCAATCCATGTTGAAATTAGGTAGAGCTCAAGGTGTTGCAATGGCTGCGGTTTTAAATCACAATGTTCCTGTAAAAGAATACATGCCTAAAAAGATCAAAAAGGCGATCACCGGAAAGGGCGCTGCTTCAAAAGAGCAGGTAGCTGCTATGTTAAAGAGTCTTATTCGATATGAAGAAACGCCGAAGACCTTGGATGCCACCGATGCCTTGGCAGTGGCGCTTTGTCATCATTATCAGGCTGGGATGCCCAGCGGGACCAAAAGCTACTCCAATTGGGAAAGCTACTTGAAGAATAATCCGGGCAGAAAAGCCTAAGACCTGATCATATTGGCTATTTCGGCGAGTCTTTCTTGACTGATGTCCAATTTAGGATTGGCAAAGTTCATATCGGACACCTTATTGATAGGTATCAAATGGATGTGGGCATGAGCTACTTCCAGACCAACCACGGCTACTCCGATCCTTTCGCAATCGATGGCTGCTTCTATCTTCTTGGCTACTGCCTTAGCAAACAGCCATAAATTTTGGTATTCTTCATCGTTTACGTCAAATAGGTAGTCCGTTTCATTTTTTGGGATAACTAGGGTATGCCCTTCTTTGAGCGGATTGATATCTAGGAAAGCTAAGAATTCTTCACTCTCCTCAACCTTGTGGGCTGGAATCTCACCATCGATGATCTTTGAAAAGATAGAAGACATTATCGTTTTATTTCGAGAATTTCAAATTTCATTTTGCCGGAAGGTACTTCGACCTCGGTCACATCCCCAACCACTTTGCCAAGTAGTCCTTTAGCGATCGGTGAATCAACTGAGATCCTTTTCTCCTTGATATTGGCTTCTTTTTCAGAAACCAAGGTGTATTCCATAGTGGCACCTGTCGCAACATTCTTGATCTTTACGGTAGATAAGATAAGCACCTTTGATGTGTCAAGCTCTGACTCATCTACTACTCGCGAGTTGGCAATCAGGTCCTTCAACTTGCTGATCTTCAATTCCAGTAAACCCTGAGCCTCTTTTGCTGCATCATACTCGGCATTTTCAGATAGGTCCCCTTTATCCCTTGCTTCTGCAATTTGTCTTGAAATTGAAGATCTTTCAACGGTTTCCAGTTCCTTTAATTCAGCCTTAATTTTGGCCAATCCTTCCTCGGTAAAATAGCTCACTTGTGCCATTATTCTCTAATTTACTTCTATTTATATAAACTAAAAGAGAACCCCGGAATGGGATTCTCTTGTACAAATGTAAAATATTTTTTGTTTTTAGAAAGTCAACTTCACACCGATCCCGTGTGAACCGTCGAATATTCGGGTTACTCGATACGAATAATCGATTCCGAAAGTGGAGCCCGATTCGCCCAATGGCACCTGAATGGTTGCTCCGAACGATGGTCCTAAATTTGCGGTTGCGTTGGCTATATCATCAGTCGCTTCTGATTCGTATACGTAACCTCCACGAAGCATGAACATCTCTCTAAATGCATACTCTACTCCAATTCTAAACTGATCTTTGGTAAATGAGTTTGAAGTAAAGGTACCGGCTGCAGTTAATCTGTGGTCGGCCATCCATTCGTCATTTTCCATTTCTTGCGCATCAGTAAGAAAGAAATCATAGGTTAAACCAATGTTGACCATAGAGGGGAGCTCAAAGTCTCTGGACCGTTGATTCACCGAAAGTGTTTTATCACTGTTGGGCACATTAAACCTGTCTGACAACCCATTTCCGCCGAAGGTCATGGTTGGGCCTACGTTTCTAAGGGTAATCCCAAATTTCAACTGACGCATGTCTCCGGTCACATAGTTTACCCCCGCATCAATTGCTATACCACTTGCATTCACATTGGATATGCCTTCGGAAACCAGCTTTACTACCAATCCACCACTGATCGTGTTGGAAAAATTCTTAGAATAAGCTAGGCCTATATTGAAGTAGTTGGGAGCAAAAGTTCCCAGACCTCCATCAGGGTTGTCTACAGTGGTAATATCTAGATCACCAAAAGACATGGCCATTGCAGAAACGCCTAACACTCCACCTGATTCACCCAAACGGTGTGCAAATCCCAATGCATTGATACTGACATCAGCACCACTCATCCAGTTGGTATTCGTAAATACTAACTCTGAACTCTCCGTATAGGCCAAACCGGCAATATTCAGGTTGAAGGATTCCACGCCGGTTGCTCCGGCAGTATTAGCGCTTCCCCAGCCACTACCTCTTCCCCAGGGGTTGATCAATAGCTCTGAAGCTCCAGCTTCACCTGCTCTATCTTCATTGCCTGCAAAAGCCGTACTGGAGGCAAGGAGGGCAATAGAAAGTATTCCTTTTTTAATGATTTTCATAGATATTCTAATTTTAGAAATTGTCCAGATCAACCGGTCTGGTTACACCGAACCATTTCAAGATCTTCTCACCTACATTTGGTACTTCTACGTGAATTAAATATACACCACTGGAAATTGGGATACCCGCTTGGTTATTCAAATCCCAGTCCAAAAAGTTTTGTGGATCAGCCTTATTGAACCTTCTTATCAATGTACCTGACATGTTGTAGATCCGAATGTTACAATTCTGCGGAAGATTAGTGAATTTAACCACATTATCAAGTGCCGATCCTTCATACTCAGATATGGCATAATAGGGATTTGGAACTACATTGATATCTACTAAGGCGTCTTCCAGGGCATCTACATTTCCTTTTTGCACTGCAAATCCTTGCGTAGAAAAAGTGTAGACCGGTCTACTGTCATTATCGAGATATCGTCTCGACGTATCAACCGATACGAAGTCTCCATTGCTATTAAAAGTAGAGTCGTCGAGGTTAGTTTCAAAGAATGCATAGGGCTTACTCACTTGAATATTGACCTTGACTTCACTTGCGAGAAGCTCTGTACCAAAATTCAACATGGGCACCGTCACCCAACTACATGCCTGCCATGCAAACTTTTGCAAAGCTGGATTTCTTAGCATGTTTAGTAATCTTTCTCCCGAGTCGTATTCGACCATATCAAAGGTGAATCCACCGCCGTTTGCCGGAATAATTGGTGGGTCTACTCTCTCGAAGTCGGAAGTTTTTCTAAAGAAATAGGTGTAATGCTTACCTCCCCAGATGTTCTCGGTTTCTTGAGCTCCGGGAAGTTGATCAGTAAGTCTAGGGGTAGGATTCCACTGCATGTCTGCTCCATTGTCTACTCCATACCAAGTATCCTCACCATAAACCACGTTCATACGTTCACCGGTCTCTACGTTAATTGCATAACCCGGAAACCATCCCATACCGAATGGAGACACATAATTTGCATCTTCCTCGTTTGCTGAAGCAAAATTATTCAGGGTGGATAATGGGTCAGCTGCTGTAATTCCTAAGCCGGAAGTGTCGAAAGGATTGCCATTCTTATCGATCGAAGGCGCAGGGCGTACATCCAACCATGGCGTTCCGTCTATTGACTTTGTCAATTCCTCCTGTGTTTCTATCACCGGACAACGCGTCCATTTACTCTGATCCGGAGTAAATACTACCAACATCGAATTGATGTATTGCAATTTAGACTCTTCCACAGTTGCTCGGCTAAAGCCGACTTTATTTCTAATCAATTCAGTTCCTCCTACCAGACTCCCGTAGCCCACAAGATTATAGGGAGCCCAAGTTCCATCAATGATGCTTTCAAAATCTTCTCTAGGATCATAGAACTGATCCCTGGCAAGATTTCTACGGTCCCCATATCTGGCATCTCCATCATCTTCGTCAGGCACTGAGCCAGACAAGATCCAGTTGAATACGTTTGGACCATCTTGATCAAAGACTCCCCCTAACCAGTTTGTAATTGGGTTTGGATTAGAAAACTCTATCGATGAACCAATAAACCCATTGTTGATGGCACTGCTTCTTCCCGGCAAAGGAACTTGTCCAATATTAACTGAAAGTCCCCAAGTAGTATTCTCCCCGTCGATGAACAATTGTTCATTCTCTATGGAAATGTCTCTGTCCGATTCTGCGGTAATTGATCTGTTCAGATTTAAGATCCACTCTGCGGTATCTCTAAGTACATTTCCTGCTCTTGCATTTCTAGACTCCTCGTTGGTAAACTTCAAAAAGAAGTTTCCGTTGACCACGTTTAGTGGGTCCACAATTTTAACGTCAATTGGACTAGCGCCTAATTCGTAAGTCAATGCGGTTGGGCGCTTAGCCTTCTCCCAATCTTTATCGGCCATTAAGCGATCTACAGTAGCGTCAGTCAATTCGAGACCATTGCCTCCATTTCCACTTCCTTGCCAGCGCGTCACACCCAATAGATCTCCGTATCGGGAGTTCACTACGGTACCTCTGGATTCAAAAATAGGTGGATGCGGAATTGCTGCAACTGGTCGGATCTGCGTTCCATTTGCAGCCTGTCTACTGGCCAGGTAAGGCGTTTTCTGACCGTCTGACGCAGGAGCAAGTGGACTCACCGGATTGGGCGCCACATCCTGCGCATAAAGCTTGTAATTGTTGGTCGCATAGGCGATGGCAAGGTAATAGTAAGTCTTGTAATTCACCAAGGTAGCACTTCCTGTAGCGAAAAGATCCTCTGTCACCCTGAATGAGTGAACTATACCCTCATTGGCACCTTCAACCATGACCATGGGAATGTTGGCTTGAAGGCCTTCATCAAACACAAAATTTACCAGCGTAGTATCATCATCCTGAATATCACACTGGAAGACCAAGCGCGCATTGGAAGGGTTTACAATGTCGTTGACTGAGTTTGACTCCGTTCTCAACTGGAAAACCTGATATCCTTGGAATTTATATCGATTGAAGTCTGGGCCGATCAATTGGGCCAAAGAGTCTGCAATAACGATATTTGGATCCAACTCTTCGTATTCTTCATTGAAATTATTGGAAAGCTGGCTATTTTGTAAATACATCACCAACTCTTGGTCTAGCTCCTGTATAACGAGGTCTGGCGCATCCGGACCATCCAATACCTGAAAGCAGTTGTCGAAAAGAGCCTGCGCTTTGTTGTCTGCAGTAAAAGCCACTTCTAGAGAAGCCAATCGTCCACCAGACTGGGCTTGACCAAATACTACCCCTACGGTAATGTCGTTTACGTTCCCTGGTTCAAGCGTAAAGGGTCCGGCTGACTGCAAGAAACGTCGATCTCCTTCCGGATTTCGATCTTCACCACCTCCCGGATTATCTTCTGTCCAATTCTTATTCTCTGGCTCAACTGCCACGCCAGCTTCGTTCACAGTACCCCAGTATAAAGGATCACTGGTCCCGGGAAACATGAAGGCTGTGGGGATTTCTTCAACACCCGCTGAGTTCAGTCCATTTCCTCCGTGTCTCATTAACTGGCCATTTTGCCAGATCCCTCTCATGTAGTTGTAATAATGGATAGCCAAGTTGGGGTCTCCGTTCGGACCACCACCGATGTTGTAATACACAAAACGTCTCATTCCAAAACGCTCATTGTCTATTCTCAAATCAGGATCAGCAGCCGTTGGGTCAAAATATCCCAATCCGTTCAGTGCCTCTCCTGGACCAATTCCAACGGCATTGTTGATCCCGTCTGCATCCTGAAATGGGCCTTCAAAGAAATCGATCCCGATCACTGCGGGATTGGCACCATAACCGGTTTGACCTTGGAAATCATCGTCGAATTCATCCCCATTATAGCAATAGCCGAAGCCACGACCCACATCACAACCCACGTAATCATCACCAGGATTACCGAGATCAGAATCCACATAGCTGGCAAAATAAGTATCAGTTAAGGTGAAAGTCGAGCGATTGATCAATTCGAAATTGTAGAAAGTCATATCGTTCACTTCGTCATTGGTGGCGAAAGCAAAAGCTTGACCGTGAATTTCCATACCAATTGCCGGAGCATTGGATTCAGTATGGAGGTTCCCCTTGTCGTTGAATACCCACCAGTAGTTTCGGTCACCGAACAGGGGTCTGGAAGAACTTTCTGAACGATCTTGTCTTGGAGCTCTACAATCGACTACTCCTTCATCGTTTATTAAATTCGTATCCGAGATAGCCGCATTTAAACTAGCCCCCAAATCGTAGAAGGGATAATCACCGTCTCTAAAATCATAAATTCCGTCACCATTCACGTCTACGTATGGAGCAATGCGATCATCAAGCAATAAATTGTCTTCTGGAGTTGCATTTGCAAGACCATCACCAGGCCATTCTCTAATACTTTGTGGCACTTCATACCCATTTGGAAAAAGATCAGCCCGTGCCTCATTGGTGCTGTTATTGTACAATACAAACTCAGCCACTTCTGCTTTAGTGGTGGGAAAAAAGCGATCCCATGCGTCACAGCGGGCTTCATCTATCTCAGCAGTACCATCTACGTTCAGAGGGCCGGTATAATAATCTACCCCACCGTTTGGACTGCCAGGACCGAATAAACTTACCGCCGCCTTTAGCTGACCGTTTACATCCGTACCTGCCAACCACAAACCACCGGCATAAAGAGCAAATGAATTGGAACCTCTAGGCACCTCATAGTCAGCCACACTATTCTGTCTGTCTTGCCACCATAGACCTCCAGTTTCAACTCGCGTTCTCACATTATTATATTCTATAAAAACAAGTGAATTGGCGGGGGTACAACCGGCTGCTAATAATGGTTTGTTGGTGGGTTTATTGTTGCCGTCTCCCTTTTTCTCAGCACCTCTTGCAAAAACTCCCTGAGTGAGGGCCAGAGCTAATCCGATGGTTAAAATGTACCGTAACTTCATATCTTATATATTAAAACTTATATATAGTTCTTTCGTGTTCTAAAAATTCAATTGCAAACCGAGTCTGATTCTTCTGGGAAGCTCGAAATTGTACATGTTCTGAATGGCAATACTGTATAGATCTCTGAATGATTGCGCATTCAATTGCTGCTGTATTTGCACCTGAAACTGATCTGCCGTCAAATATCCATCATCATCGGGATTACCCGTGTAAGCATATACTGACTGGACATTTTGAGCATCAAGCACGTTGAGGATCTGGAAGTAGACATTCAAGACTGAAGTCTTTTTACCCTCTTTCCAAGCGGCTTGGTTTGCTTCTGAATCGCCTCCCCACTTCAAGATAAAATTCTTGTCGATTCTAGCGTCCACTCTGAAGGTCCATGGTAATCTTGATCCATTGATTCCGCCGATAATTGGTTGGCGGTTATTTTGAGGATTGATGCTCTCAATGTCTCTAGGCCCTATTCTTGAGGTATATGGGGTTCCTGAACCCGATACGATCTGCAAATTCAAGCCTGCATCTTCAAAAATATTCTTTCCGGCGATCTTAGGACCGTTATATCGTTTACCTCTGGCATATCGGTAATCAATACTGGCCGTGATTGCGTGTCTTTGATCGAATGAGTAAGGGAATATTGAGCGCAGGTTTGGTTGTTGAGAGTTGATCAGGTTAAGCGAAGTAAGCGAACCGGAACCGGTACCTTCAGCAAACTGCAAGGTATAATTTACTCTCAACTGCACGTTCTTTACTCTTCGAAGGTCATAATTAAAGGTGAAACCTTTTACTGTACCAAAATCTAGGTTATCGAAGGTTCTGTAATCAACCGGATGTGCTCCACCTCTTCTCACCACTTGAATCTCATCTCTTTGTTCCTTATAAAAAGCAGACAGGGTAAGTGCCGAACTATTTGACAGTTTCTGTTTGAACCCTAATTCATAACTGATGGTACGTGTAGGCCTCAGCGATGGGTTGTTCATGATTCGGTTATGGTTCTCGATGGTGATGATATCGATTGGGTCAAGGGCCACATTTCCGGTGGGTCTTTGAGTTAAGATATCATAGTTTGCAAAGAAAGTGGCCTCGTCAGAGATCGGGAATGAAAATGAAACCCTCGGCATCAAGGTATATTGAGGCTCATAATCTTCAAACGATTCTGAATTAAGGTCTGTATTTAGATTCCTCGCGTTTGGATTCTGCAACCAGGGAGCGATACCTCCGCCTTGCTCTAGGGGTCTACTGTCGTTCAGTTCTTCCCCGTTGGCGTTGAAAAATCTATTGGTTTCCGGATCACGGTATCCGACTATCGTTTCTGCAGAAGGGGTTTCAATATTGTTTACGTATACCACATAATCATCGCCGATGTTTCCAGGCACACTAGCTCCCTCTTGACGAGCGAAGGCCGCGTTTTGGGTAGGAAAGAATGAGAATTGATCTTTCAGTACCGGTTGGTTTGCATCGAATCGATCTAAACGCAGTCCAATTCGAAATACCAGGTCGTCAAATGCAAATTTGTCTTCAATAAATCCAGCGATATAAATTGGCTGAAAAGGAGCAACCGGACGGGTTTTGAATTCATTGATTCCGTCTGAAATGGTTTCGTTGAAGAAATCATCCAAAGTTGGGATCTCAGACGTTCTTCGACCTTTATAAGTATACCCTCTATATTGAAGGTTTACGTTATTCGAAGGATTGATCAACTGATCAGCCGAAAAGAATTCCATGTCATACACATCAATATTGTAAGAATCAAAATCGACGAAATCACCTCCATTTGGATCTAAACCAAGAGCCTTTCTGAAGTTGTATGCGAAATAAGACCTGTTATCCAAGTCAATGTTTCTTTCAAAAGTGATTCGGGGATCGGAACCGCTTTGCACCACCGAAAAATTAGACGAATCGATCTGCTCAATGTGGCTATTCACAGTTCCTCTACCCAATTGCCACAAACCAAGTGGATTGAGACTAAAGTTTCGTTCCACCCGCTGCTCGTATTCAAACCCCAGCAGAATGGCATGGTCTCCTATATCTGCAGAACCCTGACCTACCAAACGATATTGATCACGTTCCGATTTTCCGTAGCCGTTATTTACAGTTCCTGGAGCAGACCACAAGTTGTAGATGTCGTTATTTATCACACCGCCATTGATAATACCTCCGCCACCTTCAACAAGCTCTCGTGTATTGATCTGATTTTGAATGCCTGCCGTATTGATTAAGTTATAGAATGATTGTGTATAGTTTGCAAGCACAGGATTTACATCGCCAGGTGTGTAATTGTAAGCGATCGGGCTATTAAAGGCTGTCAAGAACTCACCCTCGTAATAATTCCCATCAGCTAGCAAAAATCCTCTTGGCACATTCGAACCATTGAAATTTCCCTGATAAACAAAAGAAGGTTCGGTAACTGCTTCGAATTGGCCCACATGTCCGTATCTGAAAAAATCGTCTCGATGTTCTTCGTGTTGAGATGCCGTAGTTCGTCTGGAGAAATCGGCTTGCACAGAAAAGAATGCATTTCTTACCAGCGACTTGCCATCGCCCTCATCCTCGGCATTGGCGAAACGCTGAGTATATCGAACGTATCCCCGGTAATCATCTGCCTGGTTGTAAGGGTTGTTGGCGTAATTAAGTAATTGAAAGTTTGCTTGATTATTTCTTACATCAGAGTTATTCCTATTGGTATTAAATGTACCTCCAAAGGACATCGACGACAGGTCGTTGATCTTAAGGTCGATTTTGGCGTTCAATACCAGCGTTCTGCTTCTCACGTTTCGCTGAAAATCGATCTCTTCAAAATCGTCGGCTGTCAAAAACTCAGCGCGTTTTAATACCGCTAGATCTTGGAAATCTCCAATGTATGGATCATTCTCGATCCGCTCTTGCACTTCGTCTTTCGGCTTATAAAGTTGAACCGCCGAAGGCCTTGGGTTGACTACATCTCTGTATTCCGCAGTCAAAAGAAAACCCAAAGGGGCATCGATCACTCTGCCATTCTCGTCTTTATTGGTAATGATCGGACCTCCCAAACTGAACCCGATCAGGTTGAAACCGTATGGATCAAAACCAATTGTGTTGTCTTCGCTAGTTTGAAATCCAGAGGTTAGGTATTCTGCACTTCCGAAGTATTCTTTGAAAGCCCCTCTGGTGGTGATGGATGTTACCCCACCGGTAAGGTCACCGTACTGCGCTGAAAGCCCACCGGTTTTAACCGAAACTTCTTCGATAGCGGCTTTTGGAAGGGAAGTAGAACCAATTACTTTGATACCATCTATAAAGGTAACGTTGTTACCGGTACGTGCCCCTCTCACGTTAATGCCGCCGCTTCCGTTATCTCTCGCAAATACTCCATTCCCTGCAGTCTTTGCAATATCGGTTGCTGAACGCACCGCCATTCTTTGGATCTCTTCTCGTGTTTTAACTTCCTCTACCGTGGTTTGATCTTTCTCAAAAAGTGGTTTGGTATATTCAGTAATCACTACTTCTTCAAGTGCAATCCCTTGCGTGATCTTCCCGTCTACCTCAGTAATTCGATCAGAAGCTACTGAAACGTTGGCCACTCTTCTGGTTTGGTAACCTACATATGATATTTGAATGTCATACGACCCAGGTGGAATCGGCTTTAAGGTATATTCTCCGTCAAAGTCTGTGGTGGTTCCCAAGACCTGATCTGGACCGTCCATAAGCGCAACGTTGGCGAAAGGAACCGGCTCTCCGGTCTCTTCATCTAAGATCTTTCCCTTGACCGTACCTTGACCAACTTGGGCTGATACAGACAATACACATCCCATCGCTATTGCTAGCGCCAATAGTATTTTTCTTAGCATAATAGGTGTTTTATGATGTTGTGTCCTCGTAAAAAACTACAAGGGCGTAAAGATATACATTTAATAAAAAAAATAACAAAGATTAACAATCAGT
>JGI12109J20283_11274780_pt1 | contig 17492 bp, 19 predicted proteins | sample ElkSlonscriptome_12_FD_20283 | JGI IMG/M metagenome (IMG submission 20283)
CAGCCCGATATCGTGCCGCCGCTTCATCCGCCGCGCCCGGTTGCGCAGGGCGGCGATGGTGAGCGCGGGCGTGTCGTCGATATAGAGCGGCAGCTCGGAGAGGCGCTGGCTGGCGAAGGAGAGCTGCTGGAATTCCGCCCGCGTGAGCTTGCCGCTGCGCAGCGATTCCGAGGAGATCTCGGCTTGTTCGGCGAGGATGCGGGTGGCGAGCTGGTCGGCGCTCATTTCGAGACTGAAGAAGGCGACGGGCGCGCCATAATTGAATTCGCCCCCTTCCGAGAGCCATTTGAGGTGCTCCTCGGCGCAGTTGAAGGCGATGTTGGTGGCAAGCGACGTCTTGCCCATGCCCGGACGCCCCGCGAGGATGATGAGGTCGGAATTGTGAAGACCGGCGGTCTTCGTATCGATCGTCGAGATGCCCGTCGTCTTGCCCGACAGTCCGCCGCCCGAATTGAGCGCGGCCTCGGCCATCTTGAGCGCGGTCATCGAGGCTTCGCGGAAGGTCGAGGCCTCGCTCCCGGTCTCGGCGCCCTCGGCGACCTTGAACAGGTCCGCCTCGGCCTGTGCGATGCGGTCCATCGGGTTCACGTCCTGCGACGTGTCGAGCGCGCCCTCGACCAGCCAGCGCCCGACCGTCACCAGTTCGCGCAGCAAGGCAAGATCGTAGATCTGCTGAGCCAGTTCGCGCGGGGCGAGAAGGCCCGCCCCGCTTGCGGTCAGTTGCGCGAGATAGCTCGTTCCGCCTAGGTCCTTGAGCGCCTCGTCCGCCTCGAAATAAGGGCGCAGGGTCACCGGCGAGGCGGTGGCGTTGCGGTCGATCAGCGTCAGCACGCGTTCGTAGATGCGCTGGTGGACCGGCTCGAAGAAATGCTCGGGACGGATAGGAACCTGCAGTTCCTCGATCACCCGATTGTCGATCAGGACTGCGCCGAGAAAGGCGGCTTCGGCCTCGAGATTGGAAGGCAGCTTGCGCGTTTCGGGCGATTCGTCGGAGCTGACGAGGGAGAGCTTTTCGGGTTCGGGCATACCCACCCCATGCGCCCTGCCACCGCGCCGTGGCAAGACCTGCGGGGCCGAATATATTTTTCGCGTGGCCGCTTGCCACTGTGGATAGCGGGGATTGGGAATCGAAGTGCTTGAATAACCTCCCCGCGATCTGCGAAGGCATCCCTTCATGTCCACTCCGCCGCCCGATTCTGACCTTCCGCCCGCACCCGGCTCGTCCGCAGGCGCGCACCGGATCGTCCATATCTCGCTCGATGAGGAGACGATCCTGTGGCGCAATGCGGATGTCGAACAGGAACGGCGCGTGGCGATCTACGACCTGATCGAGGAGAACACCTTCAAACCGGTTCGCGCCGCCGAGCGCGGGGCGAAGGGTCCCTACCGCCTGCATCTGTCGGTGCGCGACGGGCGGCTCGCCATGGATATCAGCGACGAGGCCGAAGCCCCGCTAGAGACGCTGCTGATCGGACTCGCCCGGTTCCGCCGTCCGATCCGCGAATACTTCGCGATCTGCGACAGCTATTACCAGGCGATACGCAAGGCGACCCCGACTGAGATCGAGACGATCGACATGGCCCGGCGCGGCATCCACAACAACGCTGCCGAATTGCTGCTCGAACGGCTCGAAGGCAAGGTCGAGACCGATTTCCCGACGGCGCGCAGGCTCTTCACGCTGATCTGCGTCCTCCACATCAAGGGCTAGGGCGCTCCATGACCAAGCCGAGGCTCAGGAATGCGCGCCGCCGCAAGGTCGGAGCGGGCGGACGGATCATCCGCCTGCTGTGGCAGGGCTTCGCGCTGGTGGTGCTGGTGACGATCCTCTATTCCGCCTGGCTGTGGGTCGACATGCGCAGCTGGCAACCTGCCGAGGAGGCCTATCCCGAACAGGGCGCTGCGATCCGCAGCGGGGTTGCGGCCACGCGGTTCGAGACGCTGCGGGCGCTGGGAGCGCAGTTCGTCTACCTCGAACTCGCGCCGAGCGGCGCCGAGCCCGATCCCGGATTCCCCGCGCGGCTGGCGGCAGCGCGCGAGGCGGGGCTGAAAGTCGGGCTCGTGTTTCCCTTTGACCTGTGCACCCGGGCGGACCCGCAGAGCGCGCGTTTCACCCGGATGGTGCCGCGCGATGCCGACTTTCTGCCGCCGGCCCTGAGCCTGCGGATCGGGCGCATTCCCTGCACCCCGCCGATGAGCGATGCCGCGGTCGAGAGCGAGCTCATGACGCTCATCAACCAGGTCGAAATGCATGCCGGGCGGCCCGTCATCCTGAAGGTGGGGCCCGCATTCGAGCAGAAATACCGCATTGCGGGCCGGATCGAGCGCGATCTGTGGCTTATCCGCGACCGCGCCGAGCCGGACTATGCCGGGCGGCCATGGCTGCTATGGAGCGCGAATGGCGGCCTCATGACCGAGGCTTCGGAGGATCCGGTCGAATGGGTGGTGGTGCAGAAATGACGCTAGAGGAGGCGCAGGCCGACGCGCTGGTCAGGGCAGCGCGCGATGCAGCGCGCAACGCCTATGCGCCCTATTCCGACTACAGTGTCGGGGCCGCGCTCCTGTTCGAGGACGGCGCGGTCGTGACCGGCTGCAATGTCGAGAATGCGAGCTATGGCCTTGCGCTTTGCGCCGAGACGGTCGCGGTAGCGAAAGCGCTGGGCGAGGGGCGTCGCGGCGGACTGGTCGCGGTCGCGGTGACGGGGCCGGTGGAGAAGGGAGACGGCGCGCCGATCACGCCCTGCGGGCGCTGCCGTCAGGTTCTGAACGAGATCGCGCAGCTTGGCGCAACCGATCCGCTGGTGCTGTGCGTCGGCAACGATCGGACCGATGGCGTCCGGCTGTCGGATTTGCTGCCGCGCGCCTTCGGGCCGGCCAATCTCGCCTGAGATCATTCCCTGCCGAGCAGGTCTCCCAGCGCGCCGCCGAGATTGCCGATAGGGTCCCTGCGGAACGCACGTTCCTCCCTGCCGATATAGGCGAAAATGCCGTCCAGCGCCTGCTCGCTCACCGAGCGGTTGATGCTTTCGCGGCTGAGCCCGGCATCGCGGATGAAACCGTGCTTTTCGGCAAGCCCGTCGAACTGGTCATAAACGCCGGCCTCGCCCAGCGCATCGTCTATCAGCGGCTCGAGCTTGCCGGATAGCGCGTCGTTCGAGGAGCGGCGCAGATATTGAGTGCCGCCGTCGCTTTCGGAGACGATGGCGGGCGCGTCCTGCCATGACAGTTCGTCGATCGCCTCGCGGAAGATCGGTTTGGCTTCTCCTGCTGCCGTTCCCGCGGCATCGTTGATGCTGCGGGTGATCCCGCCGAGTACTCCGAGCCGGTCGCCCGCCTGCATGAGCCTGCCGAGCAGCCCGGAGGACGCACCGCCGACAATGGGAAGGGCGATGCGGATGTTCTCGTCATCGTAGAACGCACCGGGCCGCGCGAGCTTGTCGAGCGCGCTGTCGGTCGCCCGACCGAGGATCGAGGACAGGCCGAGGCCCTGTGCGCGGGCTGCGCCCGGGGCGACGATGCCCGCGATGGTGCAGGCGGCCAGCCCGGCAACGACCAGGCGGCGATCAGCGCTGAAGCCGCGGCGCATTGTGAGACGTCGGTCCTTCATTCCGGCAAACTCCCCTCGTTGCCCCCGTGGTGAGCCTATCACACGGGCCGCGAGAGGAAAGCGTCAGCGCGTCTCGATCCACTCGACCAGCGCCGCGAGGCAATCGCGCGCCAGCATCTTGCAGCGTTCGGGCGACCAGCCCTGCTCGGGCTCGGGGAAATCGGCCAGGTCCTTGTAAGGCATCTCCAGCGTCATCGCGCAGGCACCGAAGCGTTCGGCCACCTGGTTTGTGCTCATGGAAAGGTTGCCCTTGCCGGGCGGGGCCTTGGGATAGCCGAGCTTCGTCTGGAAATCGGGCGTGCGGCGGTCGAGGATGCGCTGGTAGCGGTAGAAGCCTTCGCCCTGGTCGTCGGTCCAGGACGGAATGCCTTCGAACCCTGCGAGGAAGACCGCAGGAATCGCCTCGTCCCCGTGCACGTCCATCGCGAAATCGACTCCGGTCTCGTCCATCTTCGCGAGGATCGCGGCCACTTCGGGCGACTTTTCGGCGCTGGGTAAAGCCCATTCGCGGTTGAGGTTCGTGCCTGCCGCATTGGTCCGCAGGTGCCCCCGGCGCGATCCGTCCGGATTGCAGTTCGGCACTATGTGGAGCCGGCAGTGCCTGCGCAGCGCGCGCGCCACCGGATCGGCCGGGTCGGTAAGGCATTCGAGCGCGCCTTCCATCCACCATTCGGCCTGCGTCTCCCCCGGATGCTGGCGGGCATAGAGCCACACTTGCATCGCCCCTTTGCCCATTTCGAGCATGTCGAGCGGTTGGCCGTCGAGCGTCTCGCCGAGCCGGACCAGCTCCACCCCCTCGCTCGCCGACGCCTCGGCGACGAGATCGTGATGCCGCTCCATCGAATAGGGTGCGAAATAGGCGAACCAGGCGACGTTCGAGGCGGGCGTGTAGCGGATCGTGAGCGTTCCGTTCGCCTCGCCCTTGTCGAAGCTGCTCGCGGCGCGCGCCCAGTATTCGCGGTCTTCCGACACGCATGCGTCATAATCGGGCCATCCACCCGGATAGGCGCTGCCGTTGAGGCCGGTGAGCTTCAGTTCGATTTCATCGCCCGCAGCGCCGGCGACGCGAAAATGAAACCACTGTGCGAATTCGGAATTCTCATCCTTGCGAAGCGCAAGGCGTGCGGTCCGGCCTTCGATGGACAATACCTCGATGTTCCCGCTGTCGAAGGCGGAATCGATGGCGATATGGGTCATTCGGTTCCTTCAAGGTCGCTCACGTCGATGGTGACGGTCTCGCCATTGCCACCAGGAAAGTCACGGAACAAGGCCGCAGCCAGCGTCCGCGCCGAAGCGCCGGTATCCGTGTAAGGGGATTTCATCGAGGTCTCGAGCTGGGCGCGCCCTTCCCACAGGCTCTCGCCCGCCGGGCCGAGAATGCGCACCGCAAGATCGGTAACGACACGCGGGCCGTCACTGCCGCCGCCGAGATTGATCCCGACGCCGACACCCACGCCCGACCCGAAGCCGCCGGTCTGCCCCCCGACCCCGACATTGACCGGCGAGCGCCTTGTGCCCGCGCCCTGGATCGGTTCGCGGCCGGTTCGGACTGTCGCGGTCTGTCCCGCCGTGCCGGGCTGGGTCGCGATCGTGTAACCGAGTTCTCTCAGCTGCGCGGCGACCGCGGCCTCGAACGTCGCGCGGGCATTCTTGTTCGACATCTCCTCTGGAAAGACGATCGCGATCGCTCCTTCGCCAAGCTCGGCGCTGCGCTGTTCGGCCACGAAGCGGGTGACCTCGACCGGTCCGGTGTAGACATTGGTGCAGCCAGCGAGGGCGAGGGTGGAAAGAGTCGCTGCAAGCAGCGTGCGGGACGGGGGGATGATGCGCATGGGACTTCCTTTCTCGGGTCCGACTATAGCCACCTCGCATGCTCGCGCCATGATCGCTTTAGCAAGTGCGGAGATTCATGGTTTATGAAGATCGCCGTGCTAAGAACGCGCAGATGGACAGGACGAACTCCCCCGTACTCGTGACAGGCGGTGCCGGCTATATCGGCAGCCACGCCGTGCTTTCGCTAAAGGATGCGGGCTGGCCGGTCAGCGTCATCGACAATCTTTCGACCGGTTTCCGCTTCGCCGTTCCCGAAGGCGTGCCGCTTTATCAGGGCGATATCGAGGACGGCGCGCTGCTTGAGCGGATCTTTGCCGAACAGTGCATGGGCGATGGGCGCGGCGCGATCATGCATTTCGCAGGGTCGATCGTGGTGCCCGAAAGCGTCGCCGACCCGCTCAAATACTACCGCAACAACACGGCAAAGAGCCGCGCGCTGATCGAATCGGCGGTGCGCGCGAGCGTGCCGCATTTCATCTTCTCCTCGACCGCGGCGACCTATGGCATCCCCGAGGTCTCGCCCGTGAGCGAGGACGCGCCGCAATCGCCGATCAATCCTTATGGTTGGTCGAAGCTGATGACCGAACGGATGCTGGCCGACACCGCCTGCGCGCACGCGATCAATTACTGCGTGCTGCGCTATTTCAATGTCGCCGGGGCCGATCCTGACGCGCGCAGCGGACAATCGACCGCAGGCGCGACGCATCTCATCAAGGTCGCGGTCGAGGCGGCGCTGGGCAAGCGCGACCATGTCAGCGTCTTCGGCACCGATTATGCGACGCCCGACGGGACGGGGGTGCGCGACTACATCCATGTGAGCGACCTTGCCGCGGCCCATGTCCTCGCGCTGGAGGCGCTGATCGATGCGCCGGAACGCTCGATGACGATGAATTGCGGCTACGGGCGCGGCTTCTCGGTTCTCGAAGTGCTCGACGCGCTCGACCGGCTGACGGGCGAGGCCGTGGAGCGGCGCTTCGAGACGCGGCGCGCGGGCGACCCCGATTCGCTCGTCTCCGACCCTTCGCGGATCCGCGCGACCCTGCCCTGGACCCCGCGATTTGACGATCTCGAGACGATCATTTCCCACGCGCTCGCATGGGAGCGCAGGCTCGGCGAGATAAGCGAAAGGCAGGCGGTGAATGGTTGACGCGCGGGGCTGCTGGCGCTAACGGGCGTGCAAGAGTTGACCGCGCCGGGATGCGTCTCGGCGCTTTTTGTTTGGAAAGACACGACGATGAAGATCCGCAACAGCCTGAAGTCGCTGAAGAAGCGTCATCGCGATTGCCGCGTCATTCGGCGCCGCGGTCGCACCTACGTCATCAACAAGACCAACCGCCGTTTCAAGGCCCGCCAGGGCTGATTCGGCCTGAGCGTCCGGCTCCGCGACAGCGGACGGCTGGATTGGTTCAAGCGGCCCGCCTCCCCCCGGAGCGCGGGCCGCTCGCCGTTTGGGGGCTATCATGACTGACGACAATCGCGCAGCCGTGTTCGACGTGGGCCGGGTGCTGTTCCAGTGGCAACTGCGCGCCTTGTTCGAAAAGCTGATCGACGATCCCGAACGGCTCGACTGGTTCTGCACCCATGTCGTCAGCGAGGAATGGCACTTTCAGCACGATCGCGGCACCCCGCTTGCCGAAATGCTGCCCGCGCGCATGGCCGAGTTTCCCGAGCATGCCCTGCTCATCGCCGCCTATGCCGCGCGCTTCAACGAGACCGTGCCGGGCGAGGTCGAGGGGGTGCACGACATCGTCCGCCGTCTCGCGGAGCGCGGCGTGCCGCTTTACTGCCTGACCAATTTCGGGGACGAGCTGTTCGCCCGGTTCCGGCCCGCACAGCCGATCTTCGATCTGTTCGAGGACATCGTCGTTTCGGGGAAGGAGCGAATCGCAAAGCCCGATCCGCGCATCTACGAAATTCTCGAACGGCGCAGCGGTCGCCCCGGCCGCGCGCTGTTCTTCACCGACGACAATCCCGCCAATGTCGAGGCAGCGCGCGCCCGCGGATGGGACGCGCACCTCTTCACCGATGCCGCCACGCTCGAGGCGCAGCTGGCCGCATCAGGCCTGCTCTGAGACGAAAATGCCCCCGGAAGCGCGCCCGGTTGGGGGAGGGGCGCGCGCCGGGGGCGGGAAGTCGCCCGCTGTGGAGAGGTGTGCGGGCGGGGGGGATCAGGAAAGGCGAGCTGCGGCTCAGTTGCCGTTGCACTTCGCCAGCTTGTCGGCTTCGAGTTCCTTGCCGCGCGCGGTGAAGGCCGTGATTTCGCCGAATTCGCGGTTGAGGTCGCGGCAGACGTTGATTGGGCGCGACGTGCCCTTGTTGGCGACGCAGATGTCGTTCTTGCAGGCCCAGGCGACGCCGCCGGCGACCGCGCGCTCGTCGCTCGCCGGCTGGGCGAGCTTGGCGATGTAATAGGGCCCGTCCTTGGCTTCGAGCGGGGCGGGTGCGGTGGCGACGCCGAAGACCGCAGCCGTGTAGGCGAGCGCGGCGACGAAGATCGAGAGGCGATTGGTGCGGGAGAGGGTCATTGGCTTGGTCCTTTCGCAGGCGGGTCTTCGAATTGTTTTTTGCAGTGCAACGTTTCGATTCGAAACTCATTGCACGAGCCCCACTAGCTCACCATGTTGTAAGTTGCAACTCGAAACCTAAATTTATTTCCGTCTCGGCTGCAGCACGACAATTTGCCAGCGCCGCGAATGCGGCTAGAGTGCGACGGCTTTCGAAAAAACAGATGCGAGAGGAATGGACATGGGCGATGTAAGGGAGCCGCTGCGCGATCTCATCGAATGCGGCCTGCCGCAGGCTCTCGAGGTCATGGGTGAACGCTGGTCCTTCATGATCCTGCGCGCGAGCTTCAACGGCCTCAAGCATTTCGAGGAATTCCTGAGCGAGCTCGGGATTGCCCGCAACATCCTCTCCAACCGCCTCGCCAAGCTGGTCGAGCACGGCATCCTGCGGCGCGAACCGTGCGAGGACGACCGGCGCAAGATCGAATACCGCCTCACGGCCAAGGGCTTCGACCTGCTCCCCGCAATGATCGCGCTGCGTCAATGGGGTCAGAAATACGGCAGCGAGCCGGTCAAGGAGGACCCCGTGCTTGTCGATGCGCGCGATCGGCTGCCGATCGGTCCGGTCTCCATCCTGGCCCATGACGGCCGGATCCTCAGCCATGAGGATCTCTGGCTGACGCGCCGCATCGATCTCGGCAGGCGCGCCGACGGCACCGTGGCCGAGCCGGGAGCCGGCCTCGCGCGCGGCGACGTCGCCGATCTCGACGCCGCCCGGAAAGCTCCGGACCGGAAATCCGCCGCAGGGTGATTTTTCGCCCGCCGAACCCGCTTTCAGAAACAGGTGAGACATGAGCCGGGTCGCCGCGGCGGACGTCCACGACATCCTGCGCCGCACTTTCGGCTTTTCCGGCTTTCGCGGGCAGCAGGAGGCGGTCGTCACCCGCGTACTCGCGGGGCTGCCGACGCTCGCCCTGATGCCGACGGGGGCGGGCAAGTCGCTCTGCTATCAGCTCCCCGCGCTCGCGCTCGACGGCACGGCCATCGTCATTTCGCCCCTGATCGCGCTGATGCACGACCAGATCCGCGCCGCCGATGCGCTCGGCATCCGCGCCGCCTCTATGACCTCGGCCGATGCCGACAACGCCGCGACCGCCGAGGCGCTGCGGGCCGGCGAACTCGACCTCCTCTATGTCGCGCCTGAACGTGCCACCACGCCCGGTTTCGAAGCGCTTCTGGCGCAGGCGCGGCTATCGCTCTTCGCGATCGACGAGGCGCATTGCGTGTCCGAATGGGGGCACGATTTCCGGCCCGATTACCGGATGCTGCGCCCCGTGCTCGACCGATTTCCCGATATCCCGCGTCTCGCGCTCACCGCGACTGCGGACGAAGTGACGCGCAGCGACGTGCTGCGCCAGCTCGGCATACCCGAAGACGGCCTGATCGTCGCCGGCTTCGATCGGCCCAACATCCGCTATGCCATCCATCCGCGCGGCAATGCGGGCCAGCAGGTCGCCGATTTCGTGAAACGGACGAGCGGGGCGGGGATCGTCTACGCCACCAGCCGCGCCGCGACCGAGCAGATCGCGCAGCATATCGCGAAGACGGGTCGCCCGACCAGCTTCTACCATGCCGGCCTGCCCCCTGAGCGGCGCAGCGCGGTGCAGGCCCAATTCGTCGGCTCGGAGGACATGGTGATGGTCGCGACCATCGCCTTCGGCATGGGGATCGACAAGCCCGACGTGCGCTTCGTCGTCCATGCGGGCCTCCCCAAATCGATCGAAGCCTATTACCAGGAAACCGGCCGCGCCGGGCGCGACGGGGACCCGGCGGAAGCCGCGCTGCTGTGGAGCCCCAACGATTTCGCCCGCGCCCGCCAGCGCCTGTCCGAGGTTGAGGAGCATCGCCTCGCCAGCGAGCGCGCCCGGCTCGACGCCCTTGCCGGGCTGGTCGAGACACCGGGCTGCCGCCGCGCGATCCTCCTGAAGCATTTCGGCGAGGATCCGCCCCTAGCCTGCGGCAATTGCGACAATTGCGACAACCCGCCCAAGGTCGTCGATACGACCGAGCTCGCGCGCAAGCTGCTTTCTGCGGTGTACCGCACCGGGCAGAGCTTCGGCATGGGCCATGTCGAGAAGGTCCTGCTCGGCCGCGAGGATGATCGCGTGCGCCGGCGCGGGCATGACAGTCTGTCCGTCTACGGCATCGTCGGCGAAGACGAGGCGCCGCTGCTGCGCCCGCTGATGCGCAGCCTCACGGCGCACGGCATGCTGGTGACGACCGAACATGGCGGCCTCGCGCTGGGACCGTCGGCGCGCGCGGTGCTCAAGGGCGAGCGGCCGGTCGCCATTGCCGACCCCCCGGCGCAGAAGCGCCGCAAAGCCCGCACGCAGGCGGCGAATCCGATCGGCGATCCGCTGTTCGACGCGCTGCGCGCCAAGCGCAAGGAGCTGGCGAGCGAGCGGGGCGTGCCCGCCTATGTCATCTTCCACGACAGCGTGCTGCGCGACATGGCGACGCACCGGCCCGAAACGCTGCGCGAACTGGGCGAATTGCAGGGCGTGGGCGCCAAGAAACTGGAGACCTACGGGGCCGAATTCATCGCCGTCATCCGCGAATCCTTCAGCGCCTGACGACCTGCCGGTAGTCGATCCTTATCCGCACCCACGACCCGACCTGGGAACGGCCACCGACGACCGCGGGACGCACGCGGAATTGCCACGTGGCTGCCAGCACGGCGCGCCCGATCTGCGATCCGGACGGGTTTTCGCCGAGCAGTTCGCAATCCTCGACCCGAAAATCGGGAACGGTCTTGCACACGATCAAGGCGCTGCCCGGGCCCGAGGCGGTCGAGAGATAGCCGGCGAGTTCCTGCCGCGTGGGTTCGCGATACCAGCGCGCGGCATACATCGGCTCGCCATTGGGCGCGGTCCCGACGCGTTCGCTGTCATTCGCAGCGCCTGGCGGGCCGGTATCGACCGGACCGTAGTTCCGGCCGGGCCGGATCACCGCCTTCGGGGGGGAAGGCCGCTGTTCCGGCTGGGCCGCGGGCGGGGCGGGCGGCGGGGAGGGCTGGGGGGACGGGCGCAGCGGCACCGGCGGCTCCAGGGCCGAGGGAAGCGGCACTTCGGGCGGTTCGAGCGGTGGCTGCTCCGCGCGCTCCGGTTCGGGAGGCCGCGGCACCGGCTCGACCTCGCTTTCGGCGGCCTCAGGCACTGCTTCCTCGACCGCTGGAGCGGTCTCCTCCTGCGCCACGTTGCGCGCCTCGAACGTCACCGGTGCGGGCGAATCGGGATCACCCTGAGTGACATTCCACCCGAGCGTCAGCAGCAGGGCGATGATCGCCAGTTCGGCGAGGATCGTCGCCGCGATACCGGCGATCCGGCGGCGGAGCGCGCCATCATCCGCGCCGCCGGCTGCAGGAAACGGCGCGGAATGATCGGCTGGAGGCTGATGGGCGGGGGGCAAGGAAAGTCGGGGCAAGCTCGGCTCGTGCGGAGAGAGGGGCGCCCCTCGCTAGCAGGATTCTTCGCTCATGGCAGAATCCATCTGTCGGCGAGGCGATCCGGCCGCCTTGTCACTCCGCCGCTTCGAGCAGTTCGACGCTTTCCCGTGTCGGTGGCAGCGCGTCGTCGGGGCGGTAACTCGCGCCCAGTTTCCTGGCGAGGTCGCGGGTTAGCAGGGCATTGAGAGCATTGCCGAGATTGGGATAACGACGCCCGACTTTCCGCAGAGCGTCCGCATCCCACTCGACATATCGCACGCCCTGCGGAGCGACCGTGGTCGCGGTCGTCTTGCGTTTCAGGACGAAGGCGATTTCGCCCACGAAATTGCCCTCGGGCAGGCGGAAAATGCGCTCGCCTTTCTGGACCGATATGATCCCGTCGAACACATAGAAGAGTGCGCCCGAAGGTTCGGCTTCGCGGGTGAGGACGGTGCCCTCCGGGTCGTCGGCGACCTGCCACCGGGCGATTTTCAGAACGCGCCTGAACTGGCCCGGCGTGAGCGTTTCGAATGCATCGAACAGGCGCTTCTCGTCGGGCGATAGGCGGAAGGTCGTGCGTTCGAGCAGGACCTGTCCGAGCACGTAGAGATTCGCGAAGATCATCAGCACGCTCGTGACGATCGCGTCCCACAAGGGCGGGTCGAGCGCGAAGTAGTAATAGGCTATGTAGATGATCGTCGAGACGATGATGAGCGAACGCAGCGGCAGCTCGTCGCGGATGAAGAACGCGAACAGCATCAGCGCGGCGGCGATCTGGATCAGCCAGGCGGGGTCGAAGTCGATGAGTGGGTCCGATTGCTATCTGGTGCCGATGAACTGGCGATAGCTCAAAGCCTCGGCTATGTGGACCCTTCCCACGCCGTCGCTTCCTGTCAGGTCTGCAATCGTGCGCGCAACCCTCAGCATCCTGGTATAGGCGCGCGCGGACAGGCGCAGCTTTTCCGCCGCCTGCATCAGCAGCACCCGGCCCGCTTCGTCGGGCGCGCCGAACGTCTCGAGCTTCTCGCCTTCGAGCTCGGCATTGGAACGTACGCCGCGCGCCTTCTGGACTTCGCGCGCCGCCGCGACCCGTGCGGCGATCGCCGCGCTGACCTCGCTTGGCGGCGGCAAAGCGAGGTCCATCGCCGAGACCGCAGCGACATGGACATGGAGGTCGATCCGGTCGAGCAGCGGGCCCGAAAGCCGCGCCTGATATTCGCTCGAGCAGCGGGGACCCCGTGCGCAGACATGGCCCGGCTCGCCCGCATGGCCGCAGCGGCACGGATTCATCGCCGCGATCAGCTGGACCCGAGCCGGAAAGGTGACATGGGCATTGGCGCGCGCGACATCGACCTGGCCGGTTTCGAGCGGTTGGCGCAGCGAATCGAGCACGGCTCGCTGGAATTCGGGCAGTTCGTCGAGGAACAGGACGCCGAGATGGGCGAGGCTGACCTCTCCCGGGCGTACTTTCAGCCCGCCGCCGGTGAGCGCCGCCATGCTCGCCGAATGGTGCGGCGCGCGGAAGGGTCGCGCGCGGCTGATCCGCCGGGCTTCGAGCGCGCCTGCGACAGATTGCACCATCGACACTTTGAGCGCTTCGGTCGGGGTCAGCTCGGGAAGGATGCCGGGAAGGCAGCTTGCAAGCAGGCTCTTGCCCGATCCGAGCGGGCCGACCATCAGCAGGTTGTGCCCGCCCGCCGCTGCGATCTCGAGTGCGCGCTTGGCGGTCTCCTGCCCCTTGACCCGCGCAAGGTCGGGCGCGGGCGCCGCCTCGGCGATGCCGCCGCGTGCCGGTTCGGGCAGGACGGTCGAACCCTTGAGATGGGAGAGCAGGCTCGACAGGTCCTTCGGCGCGAGCACCGGTATCCCGCTCGCCCAGCGCGCTTCGGGGCCTTGCTCTGCGGGGCAGATGAGGCCCGCCTCCGCCTCGCTCGCATGGAGCGCGGCGACCAGCACGCCGGGGCTTGCGACGATCCGCCCGTCCAATGCGAGTTCGCCGACCGCGATCCAGTCGCCCAATTGCTCGGCATCGGTGACGCCCATCGCCGCCAGCAGGGCGAGCGCGATCGGCAGATCGTAATGCGATCCGTCCTTCGGCAGGTCGGCGGGCGAGAGGTTGATCGTGATCCGCTTGGGCGGGAGCGACAGGCCCATCGCCGAAAGCGCCGCCTGAACCCGCTCGCGGCTCTCGCTCACCGCCTTGTCGGCAAGCCCAACGATCGCGAAGCGCGGAAGGCCGGACGCGACCTGGCACTGCACCTCGACCTTGCGTGCCTCGAGCCCGAGAGAGGCCACCGTTCTCACCAGAGCGACCACGGCGCCCTCCCCACAAAGCCCAGCCGTAGGGGCGATAGTGCAGGGTAAAGAGAGACTTGTCGAGCGGCTACGTACCCGTGCGCAATACCTTTGAAAGCATAATCCTTGGCAAAATCGAAGCCACGGCAAGTCCATTTCTGCGGCCATGCAAAAGCTTGCCGCCCTGCTTCTTGCCATGATCCATTTCGCGCTCCTGCCCGGTGCCGCCTTGGCGCAGTATCATGTCGGCCAGAGCGGGGGTGCCTCGGCACCGGCCGGAACCCGAACAGTGATGGTCGAGCGGTGGGTCGAGGAATGGGATCCGGTCCTCGGGCGGTGGGTCCGGGTGAGCGAACCGGTGGTGCGCCCCGTTTCCCGCACGAGCGACATTGTCCCCGCCGCCGCCATCACCCGGCAGGGGCTTGCCGCCTCGCGCCATGCGCTGCCAATCCCGCGCGGTGTTCCTGGCGCTGCGGCGGCGCTGCGATACGGGCCTTTCCAGGTGATCGACGAACACCGCGCTGCCCTGCTCGGCGCGACCGACGCGGCGACGCCCAGCCAATTCGATGCCATGCTGCGCGACTTTCCGGATCTTGCGATGATCGAACTGGTCGAGGCGCCGGGAACCAGCAATGATATAGCGAACCTCGCGCTCGGCCGGCGGATCCGCGCCGCCGGGATCGCCACGCATGTTCCTGCGGGCGGATCGGTGCGCTCCGGTGCGGTCGAGCTGTTCCTTGCAGGGCAGGCTCGTACGATCGCCCCGGGCGCGCTGTTCGCCGTGCACAGCTGGCTCGACAGCCATGGCCGCGAGGCGGAAGACTTTGCACCCGACGCGCCTGCCCATCGCATGTATATCGACTATTACGTCGAGATGGGGCTGAGCGAAGAGCGCGCGCGCGCCTTTTACGCGATGACCAATTCGGTCCCGCATGCGAGCGCCCTGTGGCTACGAGCCGACGAGATGGGCCGCTGGATCGGGCCGGAATGGCATCACGGCGGTCCGCAGCGGACCTTGCCGCAGAGGATCGCCGCCCCTGCGCCGGCCTTCTCCTTCGTCGAGGGCGCGATCGCCTTGCCGGCGATCGACCTGCCCGAACCGACTGCGCTCGCGCGGCTCCCCGGACCGCCGGCCCAGCCGGGCATCGACTATGCCGACGTCACTGCGGCAACGCTTGCCTGGGGCGCGTTCGGCAGGCTAGAAATCCGAAGGGGCGATGTGCCCTCAACACCCTTGCAGGCTTGACTCGCGAGCCGTCATCCCATAGTGGCGCGCGCCTGTTGATGTTGCGGCCGGGCCATGCCTTATCGCTGCAATCGGAACGAGACGGACCGGAAAGCGCTTGTTAGGCGAACCCGGCCTGCCAGTATATCGAGGACGACATGAAGCGGACTTTCCAGCCCAGCAATCTCGTGCGCAAGCGCCGCCACGGCTTTTTCGCGCGCAAGGCAACCCCCGGTGGCCGCAAGGTCCTGCGCCTGCGTCGCCGTCGCGGCCGCAAGAAGCTTTCCGCGTGATTCCGGCTGCGCGCGGGGCACGACCCGCGCGCCCGGTAGCCTGAGGGCTGGCGGCATGACCGGTACGGCCCGCATTCTCGCCGAGCCCCCTTCCGGGGGCTTTTTGCGTTTGAGACCGGAAGCGTGACCGACGTCCTCACCCGCCGCGCCGATTTTCTCGCCGCGAACCGCGGCCTGCGCAACGCGCGGGCCGGTTTCGTGCTCCTCACCCGGCCCAACGGGGAAGAGGGGATGCGTTTCGGGATCACCGTTACCAAGAAGATCGGCAATGCGGTCGTGCGCAACCGAATGAAGCGCCGCTTTCGCGAGCTGCTGCGCGCTGTGTTGCCGGAACACGGACTTCCCGATCATGATCACGTCCTGATCGGGCGCAGCGGCGGGATCGAGCGCGATTTCCATCGCATGAAAGCCGAACTGGTGGAGGCGCTTGAACGCGCCCGCGCCGGCCGGTCCGATCCCGCAAGGGGCCGTCGCCCGCGCCGTGGGAGCCGCGCGGGCGCGAAGCAATGAGGCCGCCCGAGATGGACCGCGCGGTCAACCCGCTCTAGGCTCGCAGGCGACCTCCCAGCGGAGCCCAGCAATCATGAAACATGTCCTTATCGCCTTCGCGCGCGCCTGGCAGCTCGGTCCCTCCCGGATCCTGCCGCCGACCTGTCGCTATGCCCCGTCCTGCAGCCAATACGCGATTGAGGCGCTGTCGCGCCATGGTGCGCTCAAGGGTGGATGGATGGCAATTAAGCGGCTAATGCGCTGCCACCCTTGGGGCGGCCACGGCTACGACCCGGTTCCCTGAGGGGCCTGCCGGACGGATACGCGCCCGGTATCACGACCAGAACACGCAACGACGCCTTTTCGGAAAAAAGCCATCTTGGACACTCGCAATCTCGTTATCGCCGCGGCGCTTTCCTTCCTGCTGATCGTGGGTTGGGATTACGGCATGCGCTATTTCTATCCCGAGGCATCGATCAGCGCAGCGGTTTCGCCGGAAGGCGATGCACCCGCCGCCTCCGCTGTCGAAGGTGCGGCAGCAGGCGACCTCGCCAGCGCCAGCCCGGGCGGGGGCGGGGACGCGGCTGCGCAAGGGACGGAGGCGATGAGCGGCCCGGTCGACCTGTCCGCCGCGCTTGCCAGCGAGACGCGGGTTGCGATCGACGCCCCGCGCATTGCGGGCTCGATCAACCTCGTCGGGGCGCGCATCGACGACATCGTGCTCAAGGACCACCGCGAGACGGTCGACAAGGATTCGGGTCCCGTCCGGCTGTTCGCGCCCGACCGCACCGAGGCGCAGCATTTCGCCGAATTCGGTTTCGTCACCGGCAACGGCAAGCTTCCCGCGAACACTCTCTGGCAGGCGAGCGGCGAACGCCTCACGCCCGAAACGCCGGTAACCCTGACACACCAGGCCGGCGATCTGACCTACCGGATCGAACTTTCGATCGACGAAAATTACATGATCACCGCGCGCCAGAGCGTCGCCAACACCGGGTCGGACGGGGCGATCGTGCAGCCCTTCGCGCTGCTAAAGCGCACCGACCGTACCGCCACCGCGGACGAATTCCTCGTCCATTCCGGCCCCGTCGGGGTTTTCGGGGGGACGCTGTTCGACGGCAACAATTACGAGGAACTGGCCGAGCTCGGCCGGGATACGCCCGCTGGCAATCCCGCCTGGCTGGGCTTCACCGATCGCTACTGGCTGTCCGCTCTGATCCCCTCGGAAGGTGCGGGCGACGTCAATCGGGCGGGCTTCTATTCGCTCGGCAACAATCTTTTCAGCACCGAGCTTCGCTATGACGCGCAGCCCGTTCCGGCGGGGCAGACGATTTCCCAGCAGAGCCGCCTGTTCGTCGGCGCGAAGGAGAGCGAACTGCTCGATGCCTATGCCGACAATCTGGGGATCGAGAATTTCGGGCTCGCGATTTCGTGGGGCTGGTTCCAGATCCTCGAGAAACCGCTGCTCTGGCTGCTGCGCAATCTCAATGCGCTGGTCGGCAATTTCGGTGTCGCGATCATCCTGATGACGGTCGTCATCCGCGGCCTGCTCTTCCCGATCGCGCAGAAGCAATTCTCAAGCATGGCCCAGATGAAGGCCGTGCAGCCCAAGATGAAGGCGATCCAGGAACGCTTCAAGGACGACAAGCAGAAGCAGCAGCAGGAGATCATGAAGCTATACAAGGACGAGAAGGTGAACCCGCTTGCCGGGTGCCTCCCGTTGCTCGTCCAGATTCCGATCTTCTTCGCGCTCTACAAGGTGCTG
>JGI12109J20283_10598027_pt1 | contig 17490 bp, 14 predicted proteins | sample ElkSlonscriptome_12_FD_20283 | JGI IMG/M metagenome (IMG submission 20283)
GCTGCTCACACCCGAGGGGTCCTCGCGGCGTCAGAACGGCGACTGGACTTTTTCCGTTCCGCGGGCCGATCGCTGGGACCTGACCTTCCGCAGCGTTCTCGTGCCCGGAGCGGGTCAACGTTTCGTGGGCCGGGACACCCGCGCGAACATGTTCACGACCCTGTTCGCGGTGTCGGCCGCGGCCGCGATCACGACGCAGGATCTCTACCTCGAGTCCCGCCGTGAGCGCACCGCGCTCTTGAGCCAATTGGGGAACGCCGCGGATGAGACCGAGCGCGCGGCCCTGAACGCGCAGCTCGACGACGCCGAGTCGGACGTCGACTCGAAGGCGCTGATCCGCTGGATCGCGGTGAGCACGACCGCCTACGTGTACCTGTGGAACGTCTTCGACGCCTTCTCGATCGGCCGGCAGGCCGAGCGGTCGGCGGGCCCACAGATGGTCGCCTCGCCGACTCAGGACGGCGTCGCGCTCAGCCTCAGCTGGAGCTTCCACTGACCAACGCGGCGTCGCCCAGACCGACCCCACCTGGCGGCACGTCCTCGACCCGCGTCACCACGGGCGCTCCCGGGCGGACGCGTTCGGCGTGCTCGGCCAACGTGATCATCTGCTGGCCGCGCAGCGCGCGCTCGAGCTTCGCGTAGAGGTCCTGCTTGCCGCCCTGGCTCCGCAGGTTCTGCAGGAAGCCCAGATCGACCTCCGGACGGAAACTGTCCAATTCCCATGGATGGAAATAGAAGACCACGGGCTCTCCCTGGCTGCGCTGCACGCGGCGTCCGCACCAGTCGAGAAGCGGCACCGGAAAGAGCCGGAAGTAGCCTCCCCCACTGAACGGGAGGTTGCGCCCGAAGAGCCGGAGCGTCGTCATGGGAATCACGAGCAGGTCGTCGTCGTCCCCGCGTCCCAGACGGAAGGGCTCGCGCGGTCCGCTCGGATTGCCATAGCGCGGGTGGGCCACCGGAAAGAGGCTGCTGTCGACGCGGAAGCCCTCCTCGCGAAGGATCTCCAGCGCCCAGTAGTTGCCGGGCAGGATCGTGAAGCTCGCCGCCCGGAAGGCGACCGGCGCCTCCCCGGTGGCCTCGGCGACGGCTGCACGCCCGCGCCGGGTGTCCTCGCGAAACTCCTCGGGCGTCTGCTCGAAGGCGACGGGATGGGAGAAGGTGTGGCAGCCGATCTCGTGCCCGGCCGAGGCGATCTCTCGCACGAGTCCGGGATCTCGTTCGGCGGTCCAGCCCAGGATGAACCAGGTCGCACGGATTCCGAGATCGTCGCAGAGCCTCAGGAGCGGGTCGACACCGGTTCCGGCTCGGCGTTCGCGTCCCTCCCAGGTCCCGGGGTCGACGTCCTCGCGGTAGTTGTGGGCGTGGAACCACTCCTCGACGTCGATCGTGAGGATCGCCTGTCCTGTCGTCGCCATGCGGATCTCCCGGGCCTTGGGTCCGCAGATGATAGCAGGAAGTCGGCGAGCGGCCGCAGCGCGGCCCGTGGCCGGCCTTGGCATGACCGTCCAGCGGGCTTACACTGCCCGCTTCGCGTCCGGGTGTGCTCGGTCCGTACCCGGATCGACGCGATCCACTTCCAACGCTCGCCGCTCGTCTCTCCACCGCCTCCACCGGGAGTTCACGTGTCCCCTGCCGCACCCCATCCGGTCTCCGTCGAACCCACCTTCGAAGGGCGCTGGGCCCTCGTGCTGGGTGCGAGCAGTGGCTTTGGCGCCGCGGCGGCGCGTCATCTCGCCGCGTGTGGGCTGAACATCTTCGGTGTGCATCTCGACCGCCGTGCCACCATGGCGAACGTCGATTCGATCAAAGCCGACGTCGCGGCGGCCGGACGCGAAGCCTGGTTCGTCAACATCAACGCGGCCGACGACGTCCTCCGCGAGAAAGCGCTCGACGACTTCGTCGCGCACGTGAAGAGCACCGGTGGAGATCCGTCGGACGCGGTCAAGATCCTGCTCCACTCGCTCGCCTTCGGGACGCTCAAGCCCTATGTCGACGAGGACGGCCAACCGAGTCTGACGCGCAAGAACCTCGAGATGACCGTCGACGTCATGGCCCACAGCCTCGTGTACTGGAGCCAGGGCTGCGTGCAGCGAGGTCTGCTGGGTGAGGGCTCGAGCATCTACGGCATGACCAGCTCGGGCGGCACGCGCATGATTCCCACGTACGGCGCCGTCTCGGCCGCCAAGGCCGCGCTCGAGAGCCATATTCGTCAACTGGCCTTCGAACTCGGGCCACGTGGGATCCGAGCGAATGCGATCCGCGCTGGAGTCACCGACACGCCGGCCCTGCGCAAGATCCCCGGTAACGACGTCCTGCTCGACGCTGCCACACGCAAGAACCCTTCGCGCCGCCTGACCACGCCCGAAGACGTCGCCCGCCTGATCGCCGCTCTCTCCGGACCGGCCGGTGCCTTCGTCAGTGGTGACGTCGTCGCCTGCGACGGCGGAGAGGACATCGTCGGCTAGTCCTCTCGATCCACCTGGAAGGCCATCATGGCGCTGCAGTTCGAGACCCTACGCACCGAGACCGACAACCACGTCCGCACGATTGCGCTGGATCGGTCCAAGCACCAGAACGCCTTCGGCGAGGTGATGCGCGAAGAACTGTTGCACGCGCTCATGGAGGCCCAGGACGACGACGAGGTCCGGGTGATCGTCATCACCGGCTCCGGTCGTTGGTTCTGCACCGGCGGCGACGTGAAGCAGATGCTCGCGCTCAAGGACGAGGAAGCCGGCTTCGAAAAGATCCGCCCGATCCTCGACGAGGGACGGCGCGTGGTCACCATGATCCACGACATGCCGAAGCCGGTCGTCGCCATGGTCAACGGAGCCGCGACCGGCGCGGGCATGACGCTGGCGCTGGCCTGCGACGTCCGCATCGCGAGCGATCACGCCACCTTCACCCAGAATTTCGTGCACGCCGGCCTGCATCCGGATTGGGGCGGGACCTGGTTCCTCCCTCGCCTCGTCGGCCCGGGTCGGGCGATGGAGCTCTTCTGGACCGGTCGACGCGTCGAAGCCGAAGAGGCCGAGGAGATGGGCTTGGTGCAGCAGGTCGTGCCGCACCCCCACCTGGAAGAGCACACGCTCCGGTTCACGCGCCGTCTGGTCAAGGCGCCAGCGGCCACGCTCCGCCTGGTGAAGATGGCGGTCCAGAACGCGCAGGCCCTCGACTTGCAGAGCATGCTCGACTACGAGGCCGAGGCCCAGCAGCAGTGTTGGGAAGCCGCGGGAACGACCGAGCGGCTTCGCGCGTACGTGAACAAGCAACGCTCCTGATCCCTTTCGCCCCATCACCACGTCCGCCGGGGCGCCAACCACCGGCGGGACGCGACGGAAGGAATCACCGATGCGATCCCGCAACGGTTTCATTGCGATCCTGTGCTTCGTCTTCATCCTGACTTCTGCGGCCGAATCCTTCGCCGACGGACTCTACGTAGGCCACGGACGGCGAAGCGTCGACGACGCCTGGTCGGTACGCCTGAACCTCTCCGGCGGCGTCCACGGGACCGGCGATCCCTGGGACGACCAGTTCTCCGACACCGAGTACCCGATCGGGGGCTACGGCACGGCAGGTCTCGAGTTCAACGTCGGACACCGCAACAGCCTCGAGGTCTGGGGCACCCTCCGCGGGGTGAACGACGACGAGAACTTCCTGGAGCTGGACGACTTCGGCGACATCGAGGGCCGCGGGCGCTACGACTACGACCTGACCAGCTGGAGCGGCGGCCTGACGCTGCGCCATCGCTATCCGACGGCCCATGGTGGATCGACCTACTGGGGCATCGGCGGTGGCCTGGTCGAAGCCGAAATCGACTACCTTGAGGTGGTCGAGGGCTTCGCGCCCGACGCCGCGAACGAGACCCAGACCGGCGCGACGGCACTGGCCCTGATCGGCTTCGAAGGACGGCTCGCCCCCGGCCTGGCCCTCGGGGTCGAGATCGGCTACCGCCACGCCTGGCTCGAGTACGACAACCCACTCGTCGAGGGCAGTGATTCGGGCCTCTTCGCGGGCCTGAAGCTGGGCCTCTTGCTCGGGGCGAACTGAGCCGCGGTCAGTCGGCGTCTTCCGCGCCCAGGAGCGCGAGCGTCGCGTGGACGAGCGCGGGATCGAAGACGCCGTCGGCCTCGAACCAGTTCCGATGCGCCTGCAGTTGGACGGCCACGTCGGCGCGGTCGAGCGGAAGCGCCGCCGCGTCGACGGCTTTTCCCGCCTCGGACACGCGCACGATCTCCGATGCGTCGCCTTCCGCCTGGGCGCCGAGCATCGCCTGCGCGACGCCGGCCAGCAGAAAATGCGGATGGACCGATCCGTCGGGAAGACGGAACTCGATCGTGGGCGGCGTCTCGAAACTGCCGTCCTCGCTACGTGCCTGGATCGGCAGGCGCACGAGAGCGTGACGGTTGAATCGTCCCCACGTGATCTCCTCGGGCGCCTCCTTGCCCTGGTTCAACCGTACGAAGGAGGACGCGCGACGATTTCCCCAGGCCATGAGGGCACCGCCAGCGCGTACCAGGCCTGCGATGAGCCACTCCGCCTCGGGAGTGAACTCTTCGGGCGTCCCGCCCCCGCCGAGATGGGCGCCTTCGCGCACGGGCGAGAAGTGGAAATGCAGGCCGCTGCCTGCGTGCCCCGCGCGCACGACGGGTTCGAAGCTGATGCGAAGCCCGCGCCGGTGCGCCAGGTGGCGAAGGACCCACTGCGTGAGGATCACGGCGTCGGCCGCACGGGGTAGCGGTGCCAACGCGAGTTCGATCTCGTGCTGCTCCCAGGAGAACCCGTCGGTCTCCATCCAACCCACTTCGCTGTGTCCGTACTTCACGGCCACGCCGAGATCGGCGAGATGCGCCATGGCCACGCGGCGTAGCTCGGCGCCGAAGACGAAGGGGGTCGTCGCATGGTATCCGCGATCGTCGCTCCCATAGGTCTCTCCGGCTTCGACCGGGCGCCCGAGGAAGTACTCGACCTCACCCAGCGCGTGGAGATCCACGTCCACTTCGGAACGCAAGCGCTCGTAGGCACGATGGATCACCGTGTCGGGTGAGACCGCGAGCGGATGGCCTTCGCGATCGAGGTGATGGCAGAGGACCGAGAGCGTCGGCTGCTCGGCGAAGGGATCCAGGAAGGCCGTCTCGAGGCGAGGCCGCAGCATGATGTCACTGGCGCCGGCCTTGATCCCCGCATCGGCGAAGAGCGAACTGCCGTCCGCGCGCTCGCCTCCGAGTAGCGTATCGCGCAGGTGATCGCGGGACATGGGAACGAAGTCGAGCGACTTCAACCAGCCATCGCCGCCGATGTGCATCAGTCCCACACTGCGGATCTCGTCCTCCTCGACCAGGTCGAGGAGATCGTCGACCGTCCAGTCCTCTTTCCCGAGGCGCCGCGCGAGGCGACCTGCCGGGCGATGGGTGACCGGACGCTTCGGGCGATCGTTCGTACGGACGGATGCCATGCGAGGCCTCCTGCATTGCGTTGGATCTCGGGGCCGGGAGAAGGCCGGAAGGCGGGGGAGCGAGGGAATCTCGAGCGGATCCCACCTGAGAACTCCGGCAAGGTACGCGCGCGCGGGCCGTGGGCGCATCCTGAAGCTTGTGACCTGCTCGTTCGAGGCTCAGCGCAGGGCGCGCGCACCCGCGTCGACGAGATCGACGGCGATCGAGTCGGGCGAGACGATCGTCACGTGGAGATCATGACGGCCGGCCGAAGAATACCACCCCGCGGGATAGCGACGGAGCGTGCCGTCCTCGAAACGTACCTCGATGGAGGCCTCTCCTTCCGACCCCGACGGCAGGGTCTGCCCCCCGAGAGTGGATGCGTCCAGCGTGGCGCGGACGTCCCCGAGGCCGACGACGACGAACTCGACGGACTCGATCGTCGCGTCCGAGCGGTTCTCGACGACGATCGAAGGCCTTTCTCCGACCTTCCATCCGTAGACGAGGAGTCCGAAGCCGAGCAGGAAGATCGAAAGCCAGATACGCATGCCCGATTGCACTGCACGTTCGGTACCTCGCTCTCCGGCGGTCCCGAGGCTTGCAGAGGACCAATGGCTGACCTAGTCTGACCGTCTCTGGTACCTGCCCGCGCGCCGAGCGCCGGGCCAGGGGCCGCAGGCTCAACGCCCTGGCCGGAGGCCGGGGCGGATTTTCTTTGTCCAATATGGTCCATACGCGGACCGCTCCTCAGAGGGGGCGCGGCGCCGACCGGACCGACGAACGAGGAACGCTCGATGCGCTACCTGATCCTGGGGGCCGGTCAGCAGGGCCGTGCCATCGCTTTCGACCTGCTGCGCGACGGGGACAACGAAGTCATCCTCGCCGACAACGACGCCGATCTCCTCGAGGACGTCTATTCGTGGCTCGACGATCCGCGAGCCGACCTCGAGCCGCTCGACGCATCCAACCGTGAGGAAGTCCGCGCGGTCATGGAGGACGCCGACGTCGTCATCAACGCGCTTCCCTACGCGTTCAACCTCGACGTCACGACCGACGCGATCGCCGCCGGGCGTTCCGTGGTCGATCTCGGCGGCAACAACGACGTCGTCGCCGCCCAACTCGAACTCGACGCCGAAGCCCGCGAAGCCGGGATCATCGTGATCCCGGATTGCGGCCTGGCACCCGGACTCGCAAACATCCTCGCGTCCGACGCGGTCGACCGCCTGTCGCGCGTCGAGAGCGTACGCATCCGTGTCGGCGGCCTGCCCCAGCGCCCGCAGGGTGAACTCGACTACATGCTCACCTTCAACGTCGAGGGTCTGCTCAACGAATACGGAGAGCCCGCGATCGCCGTGCGCGACGGTGACGCCGTTCAGGTCGAACCACTGATGGACGTCGAGCGCCTGAACTTCCCCGATCCGTGGGGCGAACTCGAAGCCTTCAACACGAGTGGTGGCCTGTCGACCCTGCCGCGCACTCTCGGCCACAAGGTCGAGAACATGGACTACAAGACGCTGCGCTACCCGGGTCACGCCGAGAAGATCCGCGCCCTCTATGATCAGGGCCTGTTCTCCCGTGAACCCAGGGAGACCAGCAACGGAACCGTGGTCCCTCGCGACCTCCTCGCCAAGATGATCGAGAACAACTGCACCTATCCCGAGGCCGACGTCGTGCTGCTCCGCATCACCGCCCTCGGCATGAAGGGCAGCGTGCCCCTCATGGTGCGCAGTCAGATCATCGATCGCTTCGACAAGGAGAACGGCATCACGGCGATGATGCGCATGACCGGCTACCCCGCTTCGATCATCGCGCAGATGATCGCCCGCGGCGACGTGACCGAAAGAGGGGTCGTGCCAGGCGAACGAGCCGTGAACAAGGAGATCCTTCGCGTCGAGCTGAAAGCACGAGACATCGTGCTCGAGGAAATCGTGAAGGTCGTCGAGTAGACCGGCAAGGAGGATCGCCATGACTCGCCAGACGATTCGCCTACGCATCGCCGACTTCGCCGCACGACACCTGGAGGTCCAGCACACGATCCACGGCGTCGTCGCCGGAGATCTTGCCCTTCGGATGCCGGTGTGGTGTCCGGGGAGCTACGTGGTCCGCGACTATGCGGGCCACGTCTCGCGCTTCGTCGCCAGGCAGGGGAATGACGAACTCGAGCATCGAAAGCTCGACAAGACGACGTGGTCGATCGGCATTCCGGTCGCTGGTGACGTGACCGTCACCTATCGCGTGTTCGCCCCCGAACTGACCGTACGCACGAACGACGTGAACCACGAACACGCTTTCGTGCACCCGCCGGCAACCTTCTTCGCGGTCGACGGACGCACGCAGGACGAGATCACCCTCGGCGTCGACACCCCCGCCGACTGGACCGTGAGCACCGCTCTACCGACGACGGCTGGCAACTTCGTGGCGCGTGACGTCGACCACCTTTTCGACAGTCCGCTGGAGATCGGCCCGCACACGATCCATCGCTTCGAGACCGGTGGTCGCAGCCACGAGTTCGTCGCACACGGCAGCGGGAATGCCGACATCGGGCGCGTCGTCGCCGACACGCAGAAGATCGTCGAAACCGAACTGGAATTCTTCGGGGACGAGGCACCCTACGAGCGCTACCTGTTCATCCTCCACCTCGTCGCGTCCAGAGCCGGCGGTCTCGAGCACGACGACAGCTGCGTGCTGGCTTGGCCCAAACTCGAGTTCTCACCCGAAGACAAGTACCGGGACTTCCTGACCCTGGTCGCGCACGAGTTCTTCCACGTGTGGATCGTGCGCCGGACACGCCCCGAGGTCCTCACGTCCTACGACTACGGCCGGGAGACCTACACGCGTCTGTTGTGGGTCTTCGAAGGCTTCACGACCTACTACCAGGAGATCTTTCCCGTGCGCGCCGGGTGCTACGGGGTCGACAAGATGCTCGAGCGCCTCGCCGACCACGTCCGGCACGAGACCGCCATGCAGGGTCGACTCCGCGAATCGCTCGAGGAGAGCAGCTTCGACTCGTGGGTCGGGCTCTACCGTCCCGGGCCCGATTCGAGGAACTCACGCACCCACTACTACCTGAAGGGCGCCCTGGTGGCGTGGAAACTCGATCTGCTGCTACGGCATCGAACCGAGGGTCGTGCTTCGCTCGACGACGTCATCCGTCATCTGTGGCAGGACTACGGCCGCGTCGGCAAGGGTGTCCCCGAAGGCTCGATGGGCGCGGTCGTCCGGGACGCTACAGGTGTCGACGTCGACGCGTTCCTCGAGGAACACGTCCGGCAACCCGGACGTCTGGAGCTCGAGGACTCCCTCGCCACCATCGGTCTCCGACTGCGACACAAACCGGTCGATGCGGACTCTCCCGAGCCGGCCTGGATCGGTGTTCGGCACGAGGCCGTCGAAGGCGGGGCGAGACTCACGCACGTCGATCACGAGGGTCCCGCCCACGCCGCCGGCTTGATGGCCGAAGACGTCTTGATCGCCGTGGACGGACATCGACTCGGCGGCGACCTCGGGGCACGCCTGAAGATCCTGTCTCCGGGCGAAGTGGTCACATGGACGGCCTTCCGCGCCGATCGACTCGTCCAAGGACGCTTGACGCTCGGCCACGATCCGATCGGCACGCTCCAACTCGTCCCCATCGACGAGCCCACCGACGCCCAACGCGCTGCCTTCGCGGCATGGTCGGGCGTGGGTCTCGACGCGTTGAACTCGGCGGACTGACGCCCGGCGGTCCCCGGTCCGGTTTCCGCCGGGCCGCTCCGCGGGGTATTGCCGACCCACCCTTTCGATCCATCGTCCGGAACCGCCCGCCCTCACTCGGAACTGCCGAAGAGGTGGTGCCGGCGTGCACCCCGAGGTCGTCTAGACTTCTGCGAGGGGGAACGACTCGGTGCAGCGCCCATGGAGTGGGACGAATTGCCGATCACGAGATGGACAACGTGGTGTGACCGCAAGGTCCACCTTATATCGCGTGCGCTCGCATGGGGCTGCGCGGTCGTCGCGTCGTGGCCGAGCACGGCTCTGGCGTCGTCCTTCGCCGACGACCCGATCCACGTGCAGATCCAACGCGTCTTCCTGGGCATCGTGATCTCGTTGATCGTCGTCTACCTGGTGCGCCACTACGTCTTCACGCTCAACCGACTCTTCGGTCGACAACGGCACCCCTACCTCGACGTGGGTGCCGCACCCTGGCCCGCCGTCACCGTCATCGTGCCCGCGCACGACGAAGAGATCGTGCTGCCACGCATTCTCGAGGCCCTGCTCCGTGTGGACTATCCCGAGGACCGGCTGCGCGTCCTCGTGATCGACGATCGGTCGACCGATCGCACTCCCGATCTTCTCGACGTCTACGCGAACAAGCATCCTGATCGCATCGTGGCCTTCCACCGGCGCGAGGGGCCCGCGGGCAAAGCCGCAGCGCTCCGCGACGCCATGGAACTCGTCACGACCGACATCGTGCTCGTCTTCGACGCGGACTATCTGCCCGGTCGCGGACTAGTCAAACAACTGGTCTCGCCCTTCTTCGATCCAGAGGTCGGCGCGGTCATGGGACGCGTGGTGCCGCTCAACGCCGGACGGAATCTCCTCACGCGGCTGCTCGACCTCGAGCGAGCCGGCGGATACCAGGTCGACCAGCAGGCGCGCATGAACCTCGATCTCGTCCCGCAGTACGGCGGGACCGTCGGCGGCATCCGCGTCTCGGCTCTGAACGCGGTCGGCGGATGGAACGAGAAGAGTCTGGCCGAAGACACCGACGCGACCTTCCGTCTGCTCCTCGGCGGATGGAAGACCGTCTACCAGAACCGCTCGGAGTGCTACGAAGAGGTCCCCGAGACGTGGAAGCAACGCATCGGCCAGGTCGTCCGTTGGGCACGCGGTCACAACCAAGCCATGTTGCGCTACTTCGTCCCGCTGCTGCGCAACCAGCGCATGCCTTGGCGCACGAAACTCGACGGCGCCTTGCTCCTCGGCGTGTACGCTCTGTCGCCTTTGTTGGTGTTGGCGTGGGCGACCGCCCTGTCGCTCTGGCACCTGGGAATCAACGAAGGGGGCACGCTGATCGTACTCGCCGTGGCCTGCTATCTCGCCCTGGGCAACTTTGCGACCTTCTTCGAAGTCGCCGCCGCCACGCACCTCGACCGCACGCCGCAGCGCGCGCGCCTGCTGCCTTTCCTCGCCTTCGGATTCCTCGTGACCGCCCTCGAGGTGACCCGCGGCGCCTTCGTCCAGTTGGCGGCCGCCAGCCCGCATCGCCGTGGCTTCTGGCACAAGACCGAGCGCAGGAGGGAACCATGAGCATCCTGACCGCGACGGCCCTCTTCTTCGTACTGGTCGTGGGGATCTTCTTCCTTCCGCTGCTACCCGCCCTGCGCGAGGTGCGACAGCGGGTCGACGCGAACGCCCTGCCGATCGCGGCCGATGGTCGCGTGTCGTCGACCTACTTCGCCGAGCGCTTTCGGGAGATCCTGCGTCGTCGTCTGGCCGGTCCGCTCGCCGAAGTTGCCGAGATCGGATCGCCACTCAGTGGCAGCATCGACGGCAGCGACGAATTCGTCGTGCTACCCGCCGGCGCTCTGGCGATGGACGTCAAGGCCGGCGAGAGGATGGTCGTAGGAGCGGGTGATCTGGACCTGGGATCGGACCGTCACTTCCTGCGCGAGATCTACGCGCAAGGAGACCTCCGCGCTGGCGATGACGTCGTGGTCCGCGCGACACTGATCGACGGGAATGCGACCTTCGGATCCGGCGCCTCGAGCCTGCGCTGGATCCACGCCGAAAAGGACTTGAGCTTCGGTCCGGGCGCCGGTCTTTCTGGCCGCGTCTCGTCGGGTGCCTGCTTGCGCCTGGACGAGGACTCCGTCTTCGAACGCGTGCACGCGCCCCGCATCGAGTTCGGTGCGCCGCGCGACTCGACCCACGACACGCCCGAAGGACGCCGCGATCTACGTGAGGACGAACTGCCCGCGAACAGCGAGACCACCGGGACGCGGACTCTCGTCCACGAGGACTTCACGTTGGAAGCGGGGACACGCTGGATCGGCGATCTCGTCGTCCATGGCGATCTCGACTGCGGACGCGGATCACAGATCATCGGTTCGGTGAAGGCCCATCGCGTTCGCCTGCAGGAGAACGCCGAGGTCGACGGGAGCGTCGTATCCACCTCCGACGTCTTTGCGCTCGAAGGCGTGCGGATCCACGGCGTACTGCTCGCCGAGGGACACGTCGAACTCGCGCGGGCCTGTCGCATCGGAGTCGAACCCGACACCGCGAGCGTGCGCGCGCACTCCATCGACGTGGCACCCGGGACCGTCGTCCACGGCGCCGTATGGGTCGATCAAGACGAAGGACAGGTGACGTCATGAGCCTGACCGTCGAACGTCGAAACCACCACCGTCATCGCGGCTACCGTGGCGACTTCATCCCGGTGCACCGGGCGATCAGCCACCTCGAGGTCGAGACCTCGCGCATCGTCGGAAGCGTCGCGTTGGTCGTCCTGGCCATCGTGGCCTGGGCATCGGCCTGGACCTTCGTCGTGCGCGGATGGTCTGCGACGGCACGCCTTTGCTTCGAGATCCTCGGCGTTCCTGCCTCGGTCGAGATCGTGCAACGTGAACTCGTCTTCGGCTGGTTCCTCGACGTCCCGCGCTACGTCGTCTTCGCCACGAGCCCGGGACCCGCGGCCTGGTCCCTCGGATTGGGGATCACCGCGCTCATGCTGTTGGTGCCGATCTTCCTTCCGGACCGCGCGCGGCCGATCGGCTATCTGCTTCGGCTCCTCGCAGCGGTGCAGGTGTCTTCGCAGGTCGTCTTCGCGCTCTTTCCGACGGCCTTTCCCTACGACGTGGCCGGGCTCACCGAGGTGTCGTTGCTCGCCAACCTCTTCGTGATCGGTCTCGTACCCGTGATCATGGGCTTCGCCTTCTTCCCGCTCTCCTACGGTTGGAAACACCGGATCGCAGCCATGCTGTTTCCGATGCTCCATCTCTCCGTGGCGGTTCCGTTGCTGTACGTCGCACACGCGTGGATCCTTCACCACGGATCGCTGCTGTGGATGCCCTTGCTCTTCTGGGCTTTCGGCCTGGTCTTGACGGTCTCGACGATCGTGGCCTTCTACGGCTGGGCCGCGGGATGGGAGCCGCAGCGCCATCCGCCACGGGTCCGACCGCGTTCGCCGCGGCCGACCTGGACTTCGGCCGCGGTCCTGCTCGTGTTGGGGGCGACACTCGGCAACGCGCACGCCGAAGACCACGCCGAGTCGCTCCAGGTCGGCGTGGATCTCGGCGAGTACACCGAAGATCTGGGCTCGGCACGCGCGGCTTTCGTTGCCTACACGTCCGAGAGACCCTGGAAGGACCGCTGGCGCTTCGACCTGGGCATCGCCTCGCGCTTCGAGGACACCGGGGTCGGCATCGGGGCATCCTACGGACTCCACCTCGACCGCAACCGCGTCGTCACCCTCGGCATGAGCACCGGCACGGGTGACGTCATCCTCCCCGAATGGCGCGCGGACCTTTCGCTGCGTCAGACCGGGCTCCTGGACGACCGCCTGATCCTCGACGTCGGCTACACGCATGTACAGAGCAAGGCGGAGAACTCGACCGACGGAATCGGCGCGGGCTTGATCTATGCACTTGGCCGCGGATTCCAGATCGGAGTCGACGGACGCGTGGACCGCGGCAACCCCGGGTCGACGACCAGCCATTCGATTGCCGGCTCGCTGCTCTACGGAATCTGGCGGACTTTCTACGCGAACGTGCGCTACGAAGTCAGTGAAGTCGCCTACGTGCTCGTGGGGCCGTCCGACGCTCTGGTCGAGTTCGACAGCCGGGGAGTCCGCGCGGGCGTGACGTGGTACGTGCGCCGTGACCGTGGCTTCGCGGTCGAGTACAGCCGGCAGGACACGGACTTCTACGACATCCAGTCGATCGGCCTCCGCGCCTTCACGGAGTGGTGATGCATCCACCACGCGTCGTTCCCCGCTCCCTCGTGGTCGCTCTCGCGGTGACGACCGTGCCCGTCGCTTTGGCGCCGGCCGTGTCCGTCCTGATTTCGGTGCTCGGTGTCCACGTCACCGCCGCCGTCGCGACGGGTATCCTTGCCGTGTCGCTTCTCGGTGGGATCAGCCTCGGCCTCCGACTCCACCGCGAACTGCCTTCGCCCCCGACCGGGGTCTCGGAACGACGAACCGCGTGGGCCCTCCTGCCGGTCACACTGGTCGCGTCCGCGGTGCTCGCACTCACCTGGTCGCGGCCCGTTCTGGACTGGGACGGCCTCTACTATCACGTGCCGGCCATCCAAGGCTGGTTCCACGCCGGTGGCGTCCACTGGATCGAGAACAGCACCGACGTGCCCTTCGTCAACGGCTATCCGATGGCGATGGAGGTCCTCGGCTATCTCGGCGTCCTGATCTTCGGTCACGACCGTTGGCTCGACGCATGGAACGTCGTGCTGTGGCCCACCGCGGTTGCCGGACTCGCGCTCACGGCCAGGCTCTGGGGTGCGCGCAGCCTGTGGCCCGCCGTCGCGGGTGCTTCGTTCCTGCTCGTCCCGGCGTGGATGCTGGGCAGCACGATCGCATACGTCGATGCCGGCTTCGCCGCGGCAATGGCTGCCTTCGTCGCGGCGACCGTGTGGCGACTGCAACGCAACGACCACCTTGCATCGGCTCTGCTCTGGGGCGCCGCGGGTGGCCTCGCCGCGGCCGCCAAGGGAACCGGGCTCGTGCTCGCCGTCTTCGGCGGCGGACTGCTCCTCGTCGACCTCGCCCTTCGGCCCGCACGCCAACGAAAGTCCGCCGTGCGCGCTTTGGTGCTCGGCGTCGCGGTGCTCGTCGCGATCGGTGGCGTCTGGCCGGCTCGCTCGCTGGTCCACTCCGGGAATCCCATCCATCCCGTGGAGCTGAAGATCGGCGCGAAAGTCGTCGGAGAAGGCGTCGACGCACACGTGACCGCCAACCACTCGATGCCCGAGCGACTTCGCGACCTCCCCGCACCGATGCGCCCGGTCGCGGTGTGGGCGCGCCCCTTCATGCCGGTCGATCGCTACGATCAGGCAGAGGGGCTCGGACCACTGTGGACGCTCGGTGCCCTTCCCGGCTTGCTCTTCGTCCTGTGGACCGGTCGAAGGCGTTTGGACATCGTGGGACCGATTGCACTCGTCGCGCTCGGCCTCGCGGCCCAACCGGGGCCTTGGTGGGCACGACTCAGCCTGTGGATCACCGCGGTCGGACTGCCTGCCTTCGCCGTGCTCGCCTCGCATCTCACGAATCGCCGCCTGCCGCGTCCGCGGCGTCTCGCTGGCGCGGTCGCCGTTGGATTCGTGCTACTCAGCGCCGGCTGGATCACCGGTGGTTCGCTCCTGCGCGAGCAGCGTCGTCCCCATGCGGCGGATGCGTTCACGCAGTATTTCTCCGAGCTCGTGGCGCACCCCGCGTGGTCGGAGTTCCTCGACGCACCGCGCGTCGCGCGCACGTCGTGGGGTCGCTTCGGCACCTTGATGGGCGGCGCACTCGCGTCACCGATCGGCGCGCGTGAACTGGTTCACGTCCAGGAACCGCAAGACGTGCCCTCCGACGTCGATTGGTGGATCTGGGATCTCGGAGCAACCGAGGCTTCTCCCGAGGACCTCGCATCGTGGGAGATCGTCGATCGGCCGCGCTCCGGTTTCGTCCTCCTGCACCGGATCGAGGATTCCCACGGGGGCTCGCCGGGCGACGGGTTCACCGCGACGCGCTAGCCCCACGGTTGTCGGCACATCCCATGCAAATCCCGCCATTCGTTGGAGCCCGCCCTCGTCCGGGGTCGCGGTCTCGCGCCCATGTCCGGCGAGCTCTCCCGGTCCGATCCATGACTCGCCCCCCCTTCGTTCTGGAGAGGAAATCCGATGACGAAACTCGCGATCCGCTTCGTGCTGGCCGTTTCGGCCCTTTTGTTCACGGGTCAGGCCATTGCTTCCGGGGACGCCACGTCCTCGATCACCCCGACCGAGGCCCAAGTGCGCTTGGCCGAAGGCAACGCACGCTTCGTCGCGGGGGAGAACACGTTTCCGCACTTCGATGCCGCTCGGCGCAAGGAAACCAGCCAGAACGGTCAGCATCCCTTCGCCACCGTGATCGCTTGCTCGGACTCGCGTGTGCCGGTCGAGGTCCTCTTCGACCAGGGAATCGGTGACGTCTTCGTGATCCGGGTCGCCGGCAACGTGTCCGACACCGACGAGATCGGCTCGATCGAATACGGCGTCGACCATCTCGGCACACCGGTCATGGTCGTCCTGGGCCACAAGTCCTGCGGCGCGGTGACTGCCGTCGTCACGGGCGCCGAGGTCCACGGCAGCATCCCACCGCTGGTCGACAACATCGAGCCCGCGGTGGCCCGCGCGAAGGCCGCTCATCCGGAACTCGAGGGCAAGGCACTCGTGCCCTATGCCGTGAAGGAGAACGTGTGGCGTTCGATCGCCGATCTCCTGAAGAACAGCCCAGCCGTCGCCGAGCGTGCGGCCGACGGACGCGTGAAGGTGGTCGGTGCGATCTACGACATCGAGTCCGGCGCGGTCGAATGGCTCGGGACCCATCCCGCAGAGGAACTCCTGCTCGAGGCGCACGGCGCGGCGGCACGCCGCTGATCCGAGCTTCCGAGTGCACGATGCGGAGACGCCGCGCGAATTCTCTCGCGCGGCGTCTTCGTTTCGTCTTGGCCGTACGTCACACGGTCGGCGCTTTTCGTGTCGTGATCAGTTCCGCCCGCGCAGCTTCGAGAGAAGGCGGAGGATCTCCAGGTAGAGCCAGATCAACGTGACCGTCAGCCCGAAGGCTCCATACCACTCCAGGTACTTCGGTGCTCCGCGCTCCGCCCCGTTCTCGATGAAGTCGAAGTCGAGCACGAGATTCAACGCCGCGATCGTCACCACGATCAGACTGAAGCCGATGCCGAGCGGACCGCTGTCGTGGATGAATCCGATGGATCCGCCGAAGAATCCCATGACGATGTTCACGAGGTAGATCACGGCGATCGCACCGGTCGCGGCAACGACGCCGAGCTTGAAGTTCTCGGTCGCGCGGATCAATCCGCTGCGGTAGGCGAGCAGCAGACAGCCGAGCGTTCCGAAGGTCAGGCCGACGGCCTGGATCACGATTCCTGGGAACTGCGCCTCGAAGACGGCCGAGATCCCACCGAGCGCGAGTCCCTGGAAGAGCGCATAGGCGGGCGCGGTGAACATCGCCCAGGTCTTCTTGAAGATCGTGACCATCGCGAGCACGAAGCCACCGAGGAATCCCCCGATCATCCACCCTTGGACGCGCGGCAGCGACTCCTGCATCGACTGCGTGCTCGACGCGTCGAACATCGACCAGGTGAAGTTCGCGGTCAGCAGGACCAGGACGAGCAGCAAGGCCGTCTTGTTGACGGTCCCACCGATCGTCATCGTCTCGCCCCCGACGGGAACGTCGAAGGTCTTCGCGGAGAGAACGGGATTGCCGGAACGGAACGTGGTGGCCACGGGGTACCTCGCGACTCAGGGGAAGGGCCGGAACCGAGATAGGATTAGTTCAAATCGACCTGCTTCGAAAGCTCCTGGCTCGACCGCACACCGACCGCCGATTCCGTGCTTGCCTCGGTGGGGCGGCCGCGACACCCTGGGCGCCACTCCGACTCTTCCATCGCCCCGAGGTCAGACCATGGACGAAACCCTCCGCTGGGGCATTCTCGGCGCCGGCATCATCGCGAACCGCTTCGCCGACGCTCTGACGCACGAAGACGGTCACGAACTCGTCGCCGTCGGTTCGAAGACGCCGGAGCGCGCGCGGGAATTCGCCGAGCGCCATGGCGGACGTCCCGTTGACTACGACGCACTCCTGAACGACCCGACCGTGGACGTCGTCTATGTCGCCACGACGCACAACTTTCACCACGAGAATGCGCGCGCCGCGCTCGAGCAAGGCAAACACGTTCTCGTGGAGAAGCCGATCACCGTGAATGCGAACCAGCTCCGGGATCTGATGGAGCTCGCCCGCGACCGCGGGTTCTTCCTCATGGAGGCGATGTGGACGCGATTCCTGCCTTCGTGGCAG
>JGI12109J20283_10383596_pt1 | contig 17478 bp, 14 predicted proteins | sample ElkSlonscriptome_12_FD_20283 | JGI IMG/M metagenome (IMG submission 20283)
CCCCCGCCGCCCCAACATGCGCCGCGTGGCGGGCTCGACCAACTGGCCGAGCGGCCGCGAGCGCCGGCTGCGGCTGGTCAGGTCGCGCACCGGCAGGCGCTCGCCCTCCTCGGTGACCAGGCGCCGCAGCCAGGCGGGCGGCACGGCGGGGGTGTTGGGATCGGTCATGCCTGTTGCCTTGCCGGTGTTGTTGATCACACATGGTTCTGGACCGGCCGGCGTCGGTCAAGCCAGGTTTGTCGTCCCAAGGAGAGTCCGCGCATGGCGCGCCGCGCCGCTTCCGCCCCCATGCCTGATCTCGACCGGCCCGACCCCGCCGCCGCCGCCGACCTCGGCGCGCGCCTGCTGGCCTGGTACGACCGCGAGCGGCGCGACCTGCCGTGGCGGCCCCGGCCGGGCGAGACGCCCGACCCCTACGCCGTGTGGCTGTCGGAGATCATGCTGCAACAGACCACGGTGGCGGCGGTCAAGCCGTACTACGCGCGGTTTCTGGCGCGCTGGCCGACGGTGCGCGCGCTGGCGAAGGCCGACGATGCGGCGGTGATGACCGAATGGGCCGGCCTGGGCTATTACGCCCGCGCCCGCAACCTGTTGAAGTGCGCCCGTGTGGTCGCCGACGAGCACGGCGGGGAGTTTCCCACAACGGAAGAGGGCCTGCGCGCCCTGCCTGGGGTCGGCGCCTACACCGCCGCCGCCATCGCCGTCATCTGCTTCGGGCGACGGGCGGTGGTGGTGGACGGCAACGTCGAGCGTGTCATGGCGCGCCTGTTCGCGGTCGAGGAGCCGTTGCCCGGCGCCAAGCCCACGCTGCGCGCGCTGGCCGACGCCCTGACCCCGGCCGAACGCTGCGGCGACCATGCCCAGGCGGTCATGGACCTGGGCGCGACGTTGTGTACGCCCCGTTCCCCGGCGTGCGGGCTGTGTCCGTGGCGACCGGACTGCCGCGGGCTGCGTGGGGGTGTGGCCGAGACCCTGCCGCGCAAGGGCGCCAAGGCCGAACGGCCGACGCGGCGCGCGGTGATGTTCTGGATCCAGCGCAAGGACGGCGCCCTGCTGCTGCGCCAGCGCCCGGCCAAGGGCCTGCTGGGCGGCATGATGGAACTGCCGTCGTCGCCGTGGGAGGCGGCGCCGATGCCCGACCCGGGCGAGGCGGTGGCGACGACGGCGCCCCTGCCCTTCGTCGATTGGCACGTGGTGCCGGGGCTGGTGGCGCACACCTTCACCCACTTCCACCTGGAGCTATCGGTGGTCATGGCCCGGGTGGGCGCCAACCCGCGGGCGCGCGGTGTCTGGGTGCCGCTGGACAAGCTGGACGACCACGCCCTGCCCACGGTGATGCGCAAGGTGATCCGCCATGCGTTGACCCGGGGTTTCCGGAATGGGGACGACGACCGAGTGCGGCGACGCCCTCAAGGGTTTCGCCCTTGAGGGCAAACGTCGCACAACATTATGAATCTAGTGCATTTTCGATCCTGAGTGTCTGTCCGGAAAGCCCTTATGGGTACCACGGACGGTGCTCGTTCTGGGGACCGGCACCCCACATATTGTGGTCTTCGAGACTTTCCGGACGGGCTCTGACAAATGATGCTCATTGCATATTTTTGTCTGGTTCAATGCACTCGGGGACACATTGCGCGCCTGCACCCTTGATTCGGAGCCCTGCCCGACGCCCGGCGGATGGTGTCGAGACACTGCTTCGGGCGGCGGGCATCGGCGACCGCCGGCGAATTCTTCGTTGACAGGCGCCGGGCGGGTGGGTAGAAACCCGGCCTCCGGCGCCCAAATGCCCGTGCCCCTGCCCAGGTGGCGGAATTGGTAGACGCGCAGGTTTCAGGTACCTGTGGCCGCAAGGCCGTGGAAGTTCGAGTCTTCTCCTGGGCACCATACTCTGGGGCACCATCTTCTGGGGCCGCCTGTTCCGAACAGGCGGACGCGGTCGCCGCCACGCCCCCGTCACCGCCTACTCGCCCGGCACCGTTCGCCAGCGCGCGCGCAGATCGGCGTGGTTCAGCGCCAGCCATTGCGCGGCGATCAGGATGGTGGCGTTGTCCAGGCGCCCGGCCCGCATCAGGGTGAACAACGCGTCGACCGGCATGACGACGGGACGGATATCCTCGCCCTCGTCGGCCAGGCCGTGCACCCCGGCCACCGCCCCGGCGTCCACCCGGCCGACGAACAAGGTCACCGTCTCCGACGTGCAGCCGGGCGAGGACAGCCACGTCTGCACCCGCTCCAGCGCCGTCACACGGCACCCGCTTTCCTCCAGCGTCTCGCGCTCGGCCACCGCCGCCGCGTCCTCTCCGTCGTCGATGATGCCGGCGACGACCTCCAGCAGCCACGGCCCCAGGCCCGCGCCCAGGGCGCCAATCCGGAACTGTTCGATCAGCACCACCACGTCGCGGACCGGATCATACGGTAGCAGGGCGACGGCGTGACCGCGCTCCAGCAGTTCGCGCGTAATGGGTGCCCCCTCGCCGCCGGCGAACAGGGCGTGGCGCAGGCGGTAGCGATCGATGTGGAAGTAGCCCCGGAACGCCGCCTCGCGGTGGTCGACGGTCACGGCGTCGGCGCGGGCGTTGAGGCTGTCACGATCCTGCGTCGGGGCATCGGGCGCGGGCATGGGCGGCGGGCTCCTTTTGGACGGGGCGGTCCGTCTGGTATAGGACCGGATGGCCCGCCAGGGCCAGAGGGGACGGCCTGACACGACAGGAAAGGAGCGAGGATGACCGACCTGGACGAACTGCGCGTGCTGGTGACCGGCGGCGCCACCGGCATCGGCGGCGGCATCACCCGGGCGCTGGCGGGGGCCGGCGCCCGGGTGGCGGTGCAATATCACGCCGGCGGGGACGCGGCGGCGGCCCTGGAACGGAACGGCGCCGGCGCGGTCGTGACGCGCGCCGCCGACCTGCTGTCCCCGGACGGGCCGGCGGCGGTGGCGGCGTGGGCGGCCGATGCCCTGGGCGGCCTGGACGCGGTGGTCAACAACGCCGGCGGCATGGTCGACCGCGTGCCGTTCGAGTCCATCGACGACGCATTCCTTGACCGCGTGTTCGATCTGAATGTCCGGCAGGCCATCAAGGTGACCCAGGCGGCCCTGCCGCACCTGGACGCCAGCGACCGGGCCTCGGTCGTGTTCGTGTCCTCAATCAGCGCGCGCACGGGGGGCAGCCCGGGCTCGTCCATGTACAGCGCCGCCAAGGCGTTCCTGTCGACGCTGACGCGTTCACTGGCGAAGGAGCTGGGACCGCGCGGGATCCGCGTCAACGCGATCTCGCCGGGCACGATCGACACGGCCTTTCACCAGCGGCATTCGACGCCGGAGAAGTTGGCCCGCACCCGCGACGGGATTCCGCTGGGGCGTCTCGGCACGCCGGAGGACTGCGCCGGTCCGGTCCTGGCCCTGCTGGCACCGACGCTGGGCGGCTACATGACCGGACAGGTGCTGGAGATCAATGGCGGTCAGCTACTGGCATAAAACTGGGGCGCCTTACTCATTGACCACGCGCAAGGTCCGCCGTTCGTCCTCGTTCAGCACCAGGACATCGAGCATCCGGTGGTAGTCTTCCCAGGTGTCGCAGAACTCTCCCACGGCCTGGACCAGGCATTCTTCCGGGCTGCGGCCGGTTCGGGAGGCGAGGACGTTCAAGCGCGACATCAATCCGCCGGGCAGGAACTCGCGGAGCGTCTTTGTGTGGTAGGTCACGGCGCAATCTCTCCTGATTGGCTGGGGCGTTCATGCCGGCACGGCGAACCGCGACATCCGATCCGGCGGACAGGACCGTAATCCCCCCGGGGCGGTCTCAAGGCCTCTCCTCGCCTTGATGGTGGACCAAAACCGTTACCGTCCCCTGCCCAAACTGCATATGACTCGCTTTTGCCGCGATGGCAAACACTTGTCCCTGTCTTTTTGTTCGGTGGACAGACTGGCGACATGTTGAGGTATACCGCGCCAATTGCATCCCAAGATGTAGATTTTCAGTTCGCAAGCCGTTCGATCGCGCGGACCAGATCGTTCGGATTAAAACCAAAGTGTATATGGTCATGCCCCCGAGTCGCCGACTCGGGGCCGCCACCACGACCGGCGGCGGGACGCAATTGGGCGCTTGTCAGGCACGGGCGAGGCGCTTATGGTGCGCGTTCCGCACGGGCCGCACTGGCCATTCGGCGCCGCAGTAGCTCAGCTGGTAGAGCAACGCATTCGTAATGCGTGGGTCGGGGGTTCAAGTCCCTCCTGCGGCACCAGCGATTTCATGGGCTTGTGGCTCGTTCGGGGCAATGGCGCGGTGGTGCTGTGGACAGAATCAATGGATTTTGATTATATCCAAGGCGCGCTACAACCGGCGGAAGGCAAGCTGGCGCCTTATTTTTTCTATCACGTGAAGAAAACTGGCGGAATAACGGTCTTTTCTTCAGCTTACTGCGGACTGGATGCCTGGAAGCTCTTCCTCAGGACAAACAATATATCTTGTCCAGATGTTTTTTGTGGCCGACTGGACGACAATAAGTACCAGAGCAATCAAGAGATCAGATTCGCTGCTCCGGCCATGTTTATTGCCTCTCATTTGCCGTTTGGTGTCCATGCCAGGGTGCGGCAGGCATTCCGTTTGATGACGCTTCTGCGTGACCCCTGGGGCCGCGCCAAATCTCAGTACTCCTATCTGAAAATGCGGGCCACTGAGTCTCCGTCGCTTGATGAGTTCGCGGCGTTCACGGCAAAGGAAGAGAACTGTAATGTCATGACCAAACAACTCGCGGGCCTACAGCCTGACCAACCGGCCCGCGACGCTGATTTGCAGCAAGCGCTTCGCAATCTGACCGACCATTTTTTTGCCTTCGGAACGATACAGGATTTGATTTTTCTCACCTCCCATATCCTGCAGACGAATGGGCTTCCGAATGTGATCTCGGATCGCATCAACCCGACGCGATCGATATACAAGATCGAATGCGAAGAGACCGACGCATTCAGGGACCGAAATGCCCTGGATATCCAATTGTACGATTGGGTGCGCGCGACGCCACGACTTCCGGACCCGCTCGATTGTCAGCCACACTCTTGGAATGTCATCGTGCAAGAAGTCGGAGGCGATGCAATTAGCGAGCAGAAACCCCGGGTTTTTTCAGGGAACATATCGCGTTATTTAAAGGGCACAAAGGTCTCAAAAGACATTCTCGACGCCCTGAACTAGGATCGATCCCCGTCCGGCGGGCCAAATGCCCACCAGCCCGGACGCCTGGTGCCCGTCAAGGATCGAACACCAGGCATTGACCCCGCTGCCAGGGCATCCGGTCATCGCCCGCCGCGTGCGGCTATGCGGACTCCTCTTCCCCCTCGTCCTCGGCGGCCTCGGACTTCATGCCCGAGGGCGCCGTGACGGTGGCGATGGTGAAGTCGCGGTCGGTGATGGTCGGGGTGACCCCCTCGGGCAGCTTCACCGCGCTGATGTGGATGGACTCGCCGACGTCGAAACCGACCAGATCCACCTCCAGGGCACTCGGCATGGCGTCCGGCGTGCCGACCAGTTCCACGTCGTGGCGCACCACGTTGAGCACGCCGCCGCGCTTCAGGCCCGGACAGCGCTCTTCGTTCAGGAACCGCACCGGCACCTCGGCGGTGACGCGCGACGTGGCACTGATGCGCAGGAAGTCGACGTGCAGGATGGCGTCGGAGACCGGATGGAAATGGAGGTCCTGGGCCATGACGCGGTGCTTGGCGCCATCCAGGTCCAGGTCGTACTGACGGGCGTAGAAGCCGCCCTTGTAGAGTTCGGCCCACAGCGGGCGCGGATCCATCTTGATCAGGACCGGTTCCTTCCTGTCGCCATAAATGACGCCGGGCACCAGCCCCTCGCGGCGCACCGCGCGGGCCGCGCCCGTACCGGCCCGCTCGCGCCCCTGCACCGGCAGCGTGCTGATATCGGACATGTTCGTTCTCTCCTGTGAAGCGCCCAAACGGGGCGCCAGTGTGGTCCCGTGTTCGCCCGTCGGCCTCCAGGGGTGCCAACGGCGAACGCGCGCCAGCCCAAAAGGTGGCGCGGGAGCCCGGCTTATACGGCGGGCGCGGACGCAATGCAAGGGGCGCCCCCGCACAAGGCTGGTCCGGACGCGGCGGAATGGGCTAGGTTGGCGGCGATATGTCACCCAACCTCAGCAAAAGGGAGCCCCATCCCATGGCCATGGACGCCGGTACGTTGGAAAACATGATCAAGGAGGCCTTTCCCGACGCCCAGGTTTCGATCGACGACATGGTGGGCGACGGCGATCACTACGCGGCCAACATCGTGTCCGAGGCCTTTCGCGGCAAGACGCGCGTCCAGCAGCACCAGCTGGTCTACGCCGCCCTGAAGGGTTCCATGGGCGGCGAGTTGCACGCCCTGGCCCTGCAGACCCGCGCGCCGGAGTAGGCGGGGAGTAGGCGGGGCCGACACCCGGCGCCCTTCCCGGTCCGGCGCTCCGACCGGACCGACCCGAACCGACACGGTGACCGTCTCGCCTGGTCTTACATGAGGCCCATGGCCCTCAAATGCAGATCGTGAGGGCGGAGCCTCAGCGTTTCACTGTCTGATCCGACCATGACAGATCGTCCGGGAGGTCACCGGTGCGGGGGGAGGGCTCGGTGTACGCGTCGTCCGGCGCCCGTCCGGACGGATCGACGACGATCACCGTGATATTGTCTCGACCGCCAGCCCGCACGGCTTGGGCGACCAAGCTGTGGGCCGCATCCAGACCGTCCTCCCGCAGGAGGTGCGCCACGTCTTCCTCCGGCACCATGCGCGTCAGGCCGTCCGAGCACAAAAGCAGCAGGTCGCCGCGTCGCAACGGACCGTGCACGGTCGACAGGGCCAGGTCCACCGGCGCCCCCAGCGCCTGCGTGACCACGTTGGCGAGCGGATGCGATTCGGCCTGGCTTTCGTCCAGCGTGCCGGCGTCGATCATGTCCTGGACCACGCTGTGGTCGTGCGTCAGGCGGCCAAGCTCGCCGTCGCGCAGCACGTAGCACCGGGAGTCGCCGGCCCAGACGCAGGCGTAGTGATCATTGTTGATCAACAGCACAACAACCGTGGTGCCCATGGTCTGGTCACCGCCCATGGCCCGGGCCTCCTGCACCAGGGCGTCGTGCACGTCCGTGAGGGCCGCGCGCACCGCGTGCAACAGGCCGAGCCCGGAGTGCTGGGCCGGCAGGGCGGCCAAGCTGTCACACACCATGCTGCTGGCCACATCGCCTCGGCTGTGGCCGCCCATGCCGTCGGCCACCACCCACAGCCCGATGTCCGGGCGTTCCAGGAAGGCGTCCTCGTTGACACGGCGCACCCGCCCCGTGTCGCTGACGCCGACGGACCGCACGCGGCTGCGGCCGGCGCTCATCGCGGCACCGTCCCCGCACGGCGCGGACGTGGTGTGTCCGTCGGCGTGTATCCTGACAGGAAGCGTGACATGGCCCTTCCGGTGCGGTGAAACACGGCGCGGCCTCGCACCCCTGGGGCACGGGACGCGGGGACGGTTACCCGGCGGCGCGGCCCTCGGGCACCATGCCCAGGGCGCGCCACAACGGGAGGCGGTCCGGCAGCATCGCGCGAACCATGTCGGTTAGCAGGGCGCGGCAGCGCTCGGGATCCGAGACCGCCTCGCCCTGATGCATCACAAGCTCGCCGCGCGCCTCGAACGGCGCCCAGATCTCCGGCACCAGGGTCTCGGCGTCGGCCGGGCGGCCACGGGCGAGCGCCTCCAGAACCAGCGCCTCCAGGCCGCTGACCGGGATCTCGCTGCCCAACCGCACGGCCAGCGCCCCCGGACGCGCCTGCAGGCCCTCATCATGCACCGCCTGGACGGCGCGCGCCAAGGCCCGATGGCAGGCGGTCACCGTCGCCGGTCCCGGCGCCCCGAGGCACGGATACGCCATCGCGGCCGCGGTCAGCAGGGCGACGACCTCGGCGCGGGTCTGGTCGGTGCCGGCGAACGGACCGTCCAACAGCGTCCGCAGCGTCGCCTGCCCGTCGCGCCACAGCAGGTCCAGCGCCGCCTTGTAGGGCGGGTCCAGGTCGATGCGTCCGGCCGGCACGCGGACGCGCACGTCCGCGTCATCGGGCGCCACGGCGGCGCACATCAGCAGCGAGTCCAGCGCACGGTCCCGCGCCCGCTCGGTCAGGCGGCGCGGGCCGCGCACGTACAGGTCCTTGCGCAGCACCCGCTGAATGAAGAAGTCGCGCAAGGTCTCGCGCACGCTCGACACCGGAATGTCGCCCAGCGCGGCCTTCTGGTCCGGGCTCAGCATCAGGTCGGGAAAGACCTCGTGCGGCACCGCGCTGCCCACGAACGTCAGGCCCGCCGCCTCCATGTCGCGCGCGACGTCCGCGTGGTACAGCGGCGTCCAGTGCGCATTCAGGTATTCATGGATCAGATAGGCCGAGTCGGCCTCGTCGAGCGACTCGAACAGCGAATCGATCAGCGCGTTGTCGGTCAGGTGCGCGGCCTTGGCGTCGCGCAGCCGCTTGACGTGCGTGATCGCGTCGGCCAGCCGCTGGTCGCTGCGGCCGACGGACAGGGACGCCGCCTCGTACAGGGCGCGTTGCAGCACGCCCATGCCGGCCGAGCCCGGCAGCGCGTTGTAGCTGAGGAACACCATGCCGCCGGCCCGTACATGCCGCTTCAGCAGGCTGCGGATGGCGGCCTTCTCGCGTTCGCCGATCCAGGCGTAGAGGCCATGCGCGATCACCAGATCGAAGGTCGGCAGGGACCCCGGGTCCGCCGCCAGATCGACGACGTCGGCCTCAAGCAGGGAGACATTGGCCAGGTCCAGGTCGGCCACGCGGCGGCGGGCGGCGGCGATGTGGGTCGGATTGAAGTCGACGCCGACGAAGTCGCAGCGGGGATACGCGGCGGCCGCCGAGATCAGCCCGTTGGCGTAGCCGCAGCCCAGTTCCAGGACCGCCGATCCCGGCTCCAGGCTCGGCGCCTCGACTCCGGCCAGCGTGGCGGCCAGATGGATGTGAATCGGCGCGTGCTGCGGATAGGCCCGCCCCAGATAGGGAACGTCCAGAACGTACCCGTGCGCTGCCTCGCTCATCGGCCCCGTCCCGTCGCCATCATGCCCCCCACACCACGTCGTCAACAGGTGTTGTCCGCCCGGCCCAGCCGCGCGCCCACCAGACCCCGTCCAGCAGCGCCACCGCCTGGTGCGGCGGCGGCCAGCCGCGCGTGCGCACCAGCCCGCGCCCGACCCGTTCCGATCCCTCGCTCCACCACAGGCCGTCGCGGCCGGCCAGTGTCATCCCGCCGCCGCCCGCCAGCGCCCAGGACAGCGCGGCCACCGCGTCGGCGGCGGAGCCCGCGCCCAGCGGCACCCAGGCACCGGCCTCGCACACCCCGGCGTCGCCGGCCGTCTCGGCGGGCCACTCCCAGTCCAACGCCTCCAGGCTGGCCATCAGGTCGTCGGCCTCCAGCGAGTCCGCGTCCAGCACATGACAGGCCAGATCCTCCAGGTGGTCGAGCAGGTCCTGCCCCGCGCGCAAGGCCATGGCCAGCGGCTGCGACTCGGTCAGGGGCGCGACCAGAACCAGCGGGAAATAGCGCCCGACCCGGTCGACGCTGGGCACCATCACGCCGATCTGCGCCACCCCGGCCACGCCGGCGCCCAGGGCGAAGCGCCAGACCGGGCTGGTCAGGTAGACGTCAAGCCAGTCGTCCTCCCCCAGGTCCTCCCGCACCGCCGCCATCAGCGCACCCAGCCAGCCGTCCCAGGCGGTGGCCAGGGCGGGCGTCATCCCGCGCCGCACGAAATCGCCGTGCGCCGGCAGCTTGCCGTAGAAGCCCAGCCCCTGCATTCACAGGTCCCCTGGACACCGGAACGCTCGCAGCTCCGGCAGGTTGAAGGGATTGGACACGCTGCCGGCGCGGATCTCGAAGGTGGCCGAGCGGGGGCCGGAGGTGAACACGGCTTGGAACCGATCACCCGTGCCGCCCTGCAGGCGCCGCGCCTGATCCAGCAGGCGGAAGAACCCCCACGGTCCGTCGAACGAGACCATGGACTGCACGCCGGGCAGGTCCGGCTGGAAGGCAATGCGCGTGCGCGGAGTCGAGCCGGGCCATTGCATCCGCTGCGTCGACACCGGGCCGTGGCCGTAGCGCACCGTCTGGCCGTCGACCTCCAGGATCACCTGGTCCGCGCTGGGGTCCAGCGACACCGGCGTCACCTCGAAGGCCACCGAAAGCTGCGACCCGCCGGTGGGGAAGAAGGCATCGCGGATGGCGGCGGCGCGCTCGAACTGCGCCAGCGTGGCACGCGACAGCCCCAGGTCGATGCCGGCGTTGCGGCGGCTGCGCCACGGCTTGGAGGACATGTCCACGTAGGGTAGCAGGTTCTGCTTGAAGAAGCCGTCGATCAGCCCGTTCGGCGCGAACAGGCGCGCGAAGTCTGCCAGGGCGACCTCTTGCGACGCGCCCGAGGCGAACGGATAGCGGCCGTGCAGGGCCTCGCGGCACAGGGGCAGGATCTCGGCGCTCCAGCCGCCGCTGAGCGTCTCGCGCGTGCTGCTGACGGCCACCGACTTGCCGCCGGAGGCGATCTGTTCCAGCCACCCGGACAAGGGGGCGGGCACCTGCTCGGCCTCGGTCTGCAGGCGGCGGATGGTGTCCACGCCGCCGCCTCCGCCGCCGCCGCCGGCGGCCAGCGCCGCCAGATTGCCGCCGCTATCGGCGACGCGCCGGAGTTCGGTGTAGGCCTGGTCGAGCTCGCGCACCAGGTTTTCCAGCGGCGGCGTCCCACCATTCAGCGCCAGGACATACGCGTGCAGGCGCTGGAAGCGGTCGTTGACGAACTGGCCGGGCAACGTGGCCTCTTCGGCGCCGGCCCCGCCGCCGCCCAAGCCGCCGCCGCCGCCACTGCCGAGCCCGGAATCAGAGAAGATGCCGGCCAGACGCTCGACCGTTGACAGCGTCCCGGTTCCGAGCCCCAGGGCCTGTCCGGTCTGCCGGGCCTGGCTGGCCGCCTGTTCCACGGCCTCCGCCTGTTCCGTCGCCGATCCGCCGCCACCCAGCGACGACAGGTCGGCGATGCCGCCCTCGCCCTGTTCCTCCGGCCGCGCGAGGCGGGTCTGGTTGGCCACCTCGGTCAGGAGGTTGCGCAGCGGCGAGTTGGCACCGGACAGCAGGCTCAGGACCTCGGTCGCCTCGCCGGCGGTGTCGAACGGCACCAGCACGACGTCGGTCAGGATGGAATCCCACTTGGCGACGTAGTCGTCCATGTACAGCGCCGCCAGATCACGTTCCAGGCGCCGGATCTGCTGGTCGTCCAGCGTCTGGTTCTCGCCCAGCACCCAGCTTTCGGCCGCCACCTCACGCGAGACGTCCAGCATCATGGGTAGGAACACCGTGTGGAAACCGGCGTAGGTATAGAACCCGTCCACGCCCTCGTTCAGGTCGGCGCCCGAGCGGCGGGTGAACACGCGCTGCGCCGACGGGCCGGCGGCGTCGGCGATGCGCCATTCCGGCAGCGCCTTGGCCTCGCGGCTGTTGCGGATGAGGGCATAGGCCCGCTCGGCCAGGGGCTGGCGTTTGAGGATGGTGCGCGTGCGCTCCACCAGCGCGCCGTCGAGCGGCATGGCCTTCGGCACGGTGGTCATCAGCGCGGCCACATGGCCGTCGATCTCGTCGCGCATGTCCGCGTTGCGGCGGCCGGGGTAGCGCCGCTGGGTATCCAGGTGGGCCCACTGGCGCACCAGATTCTCGTCGAGTGGCCCCATGGCGCCGACCATGAGGTACAGCTTCAGCAGGTTGTAGAGGGACTCGGTCTCCTGCACCTCCGTCAGCATCTCGCGCAGGCGATAGGTCAGGCGCGGCAGCAGCAGGCTGTTCAGGGCGTTGATGTACGCGGTCCGGGTCTGCTCGGCCAGCTTCTTGCCCTGGTACAGGCCGAAGCCGGACCCGGTCGGGCGCGGGTCGTCGCGGTGGGCGTAGCCGGTCGGCAGGTCGCGCACGGTGGCCAGCGGCGGCAGCACCGGCGGCAGATCCGAGGAATCCACGACCACCGTGTCGCCGTTGCCCGGCAGGATGGCCCTGACCTGCTCCCGGTAGGTGTCGAGGCCGTCCTGGACGCGCGCCATCAGGTCGAGGTTGACGAAGGTGCTCCAGGTCCACAGGCCGACCGCGCCCAGCAACAGCACGGCCGACACCGACAGGGCGGCGATACGGCTCCACTTCTGGCGCTGTTCGGCGCGCCGGTTGCGGCCCACCAGCCCGGCCTCGCGGAACATCACCTCGCGCAGCAGCCGGGTGAGGAAGAAGCTGCGGCCCTGGCCCCGGAAGGCGCCGAACCGCGCCGGCGGCACGCCGAAGCGCCCGGCGAGCCCGGCCATGACGCGGTCGATGGGGGTGCCGTCCTGGGTGCCGCTGGAGAAGTAGACACCCCGCAGCAGCACGGGTTCCTCATAGCGGCTGGCGCGGAAGGCCTCCTCCAGCACCTGCATCACCGGATCGCGCAGCGCCGCCACCTGCAACGGAAAACCGGAGATCAGGCCGGCGCGGGCGTAGTCGTCCTCCTGGTGCAGGCGGTTCAGGCGCCGCTCTTCCAGGCGTTCCAGCAGCAGGTCGAATTCGTCCGGGAACAGGTCCAGCGGGTCGGTGCCCTGTCCCGGCTTGCCGGTCTCGGCCGGGAAGGTCATGCCCCACACCTGGGCGCGTTCCTCGCGCCGCAGGTCGGCGAAGTATTCCATGAAGCCGGCCACCAGGTCGGACTTGGTCAGCATGACGTAGACCGGCAGGCGCAGCCCGAGGCGGTCATAGAGCTCGGATATGCGCTTGCGGATGGCCAGGGCGTGGGCGCGCCGCTCGGCCTCCGAGACGGTCATGATGTCGGCCAGGCTGATGGCCACGATCAGGCCGTTCACCGGCTGGCGCGGCCGCGCCTTGCGCAGGATGCCCAGGAACCCGTCCCAGGCGGCGGCGTCGACGGCGGTGTCGGAATCCTGCGTCGTGTAGCGCCCGGCGGTGTCGAGCAGCACCGCCTCGTCCGTGAACCACCAGTCGCAGTTGCGGGTGCCGCCGGCGCCCGAGACCTTGGCCTTGCCCGGCTCATCGCCCAGCGGGAAGCCCAGGCCGGAGTTCATCAGCGCCGTCGTCTTGCCCGAGCCCGGCGGGCCGATGATCATGTACCAGGGCAGCTCGTACAGATAGGCGCGTCCGCTCTTGCCGTCCTTGCGGCGCAGGCGCTGCAGCTCGCCCAGGGCGGTTTGCAGGCCCTTGCGCAGGGCCTCGACCTCCGGACCCGCGTCGGCCGAGGCGCCGGCGTTCTCGGTCATTCCCTCGACCAGCGTCTCCTGGCGCTTGCGACGGCGCAGCACGCCGACCAGCACGAAGGCGGCCCAGATCACCAGCAGCACCAAGGCCGCCAGCAGGCGGGCGGCGACGCCGTCGAACGGCCGCAGCGAGCCGATGGCGATCAACGGTCCGACGAACCAGATCAGCACGATGAGGAACAGCATTCCGATCAGGCCGATGAACCAGCCTCGCGTCAGGATGGAGAGGATCTTGCTCACGGTCGGCATCCGTTCGTCTGCGGGGGGCCATCGGGGCGCGCGCGATCAAGCCCGCGCGCGCTCATGGCCTCAGGGACCTTCCTTGATCAGGAGAATGTCGGTGCGGCGGTTGGCCTCGCGGCCTTCCTTTGTGTCGTTGGATTCGATCGGCTCGGTGGCGGCCTTGGCCTCGACGGTGATGCGGTCCGGATTGTCCAGCAGCGGCGCGACCACATCGCGCGCGGCCTCGGCCCGGGCCAGCGAGAGATCATAGTTCGACGGGAACCGCACCGTGCGGATGGGAATGGAATCGGTGTGGCCCTGGATGATCACCTTGCCCGGTTCGTCATTCAGCGCCGTGCCGACACGGTCCAGCACGGGCAGGAATTTCTCGCTGACCTCGGCCGAGCCGGAGGCGAACATGCCGGTGGCGCGCAGGCGCACGGTGATGACGCGGGCGTCCTCCAGCACGGTCACAAGATTTTCCTTGATCTCCGGCTCCAGGAACCCGCGCACGCGCTCGACCTGGGTGACCACCTCCTCCGGCGGCGGGGGCGGTGGGGGCGGCGGCACGGTTTCCTGCTCGATGACGATGGCGCCGCTGGGCGGCAGGCCGGCGAACGCCCGGTAGAGGTCGTCGCTGCGGACGTTCAGCCACCAGGAAAAGGCCAGGAAGATCAGAACCAGCAGGGCCGCCGTGGCGCTGGCGATGACCCATACCGGGATCAGCGACGCCACCGGGCGGTGGCCGGCGTCCACCCCGCGCCAGTGTGGCGACAGCTCCTCGGGCGGCTCGCCCCGGATATCGAGCAGCAGGCGGTACAGGCCATCACGCTTCTGCCGGTGCTGGCTGCGGCCCCGGTCGAGTACCCGCAACTCGCCCTCGAAGCCCAGCGACAGGCACAGATAGATCAGCTCCAGCACCCGGCCGTTGCGGCCCGGGTTCTCGCTCATGCGGTCGAGCAGGCTGTAGAACCGCTTGCCGCCGTAAGCCTCGTTATGGAAGCACAGGGTCATGCCCTCGCGCGACCAGATCGAGCCGCTGCCCCACGGGGTGTTCAGCACGACATCGTCCATGGTGGCCGACAGCACATAGTGCGCGGTGCGGTGCTGGTCCTCGGGCAGGTCGGTTTTCTTGAGCCGGCGGTTGAAGGCCTCGAACTCCTCCAGCACGCGGTCGCGCAGGGCGTCGGGGTCGCGGTGCGTGCCACCCAGGCGCAGGCGGGCGATGAGACTGAGCAGGGGCGCGGCGGCGGCGACGACGGGATTGTGGCGCGAACGTTCGGCCAGGCCGGCAGCGATGTCGGCGATGGGCGCGGCGGACCCGGTCTGGCGGGCCGAGGACGGGGTCGGCCCGCGCCGGGGCGGGGGCTCGCTCTCGTCGTCGTCCTCGAACGGCGACGGGCCGGACGGCGGCGGCTGGGTCGGCGGTTGGGTCGAGCGCCGGGCGCCACCACCACCGCCACCACTGCCACCACCGGCGCCCCCACGACCGTCGGGCGCCCGGCGGCCCGGAGACGGACGGATCACCGTGCGCTCGACATCGCCCGGTTCGCTGAACGGATCCCTGTTGTCGTCGTCGGCCATCCCTGTCTGTCCTCATCCCCTGCCTTGCCCACGGCCGTCGCGCCCAACGCTGGCCCGCGTCATTGCCGGATCGCCCACAACTCCATCTCGATCCCCGGATAGTCGCCGCCGACATGGATGCCGATGCCCCCCGACGTCGCCAGCCGGCGCCAGAACTCGCCGCTCTTGTCCAACTCGAAATAGACGAAGTCGGCATGATAGGGGATCTGGCGCGGCGCCACGGCCAGCGGATTTGCATCCACCCCCGGCAACGCCGAGTTGACGAGCTGGCGGATATCCTCGACCGGACCGATCTTGACCTGGTGCGGGAAATGCCGGCGCAGCACCTCGGGCGAGACGTCGGCCTTGACCGCCAGCACGAACACCGCCTGATTGAGCAGGCTGCGGTCGTTGATGGCCGAGACCAGCACCCCGGAGCGGGTGGCGCGCAGTTCCAACTGAATCGCGGTCTGTTCGAGCACCGCGCTGAGCGAGTGGCGCAGGTCGGCGATCACCGGCTCGAAGGTCTCGCGCAACGCCTCGTGCCGGTAGGGCGGGAAGCGCGCCGGCCGTCGCGACTGCGCGGCGAAGGTGGACAACTCCCCGGCCATCTCCAGGCACAGCGCGTAGAACCGTTCCGGGTGGACGTCGCCGCTGGTGGCCCAGTGGGTCAGCAGCGGCTCGTAGCGGTTGGTCGCCTGCAACAGCAGGAAATCGGAGATCTCGGCCACGCCCTTGGTGCCCGATTGCGACAGCCGTGCGGCCAGCGCCTCGCCGCGATGGTGCAGCAGCCCCTGCAGCTCCGTCATCACGGCGAACAGCGGCCGCGCCGCCCGGCACACCAGCGCCGAGGGGATGTACTCGCTTTCCAGCTTGACGCGGCCGTTGGCGTCGACCCCGGACACGCGGGCCAGGCCAAGGCTGGCGTAGCCGGCGCGGTCCTCGCCTTCCAGGCGAAAGCGCAGGCGCTGGCGGCCCACCTGCACGGTGGCGGTCACGTCGGAGCCGGCGATATCGTCCACCGCCTCGTAGTCGGCGGCCATGAACCGCGCCGTGGCCTCGCCGCGCGCGTCCATCGCCATTTCCGACAGGCCCGGCCGGCGCAAGGGCAGGGTGAGGAACACCTCGGCCCCGCGCGCCTTGTCGGTCAGTTCCAGCGGCGGCGGCGTGTCCGTCTCCTCCGGGATGGAGAACGGCGTGCCGTCGGGCATGACGCCCCGGCACTCGATCACCGCGAAGCGGCCGGTCTCCAGCAGTTCGGCGTCCACCGACAAGGCGGTGATGCCCCAGGGGGCCGGCATCATGTCGGCGGTGCGGTCGCGCACCAGGGCCTCGACGTAGCGATCCGCTTGCTGGAAGTGCTGGGCCCGCAGGAACATCCCCTCGGACCAAACCACCCTGTTACGCCAGCCCATGCCGCCCCCCGGTTGTCACCGCTCGGGTCTCCACCCTCGACTTGCCGCGTTCGCCGCGTGTGCGCTCCATGCCCGACCTCACCCGGCGTCGCCGGCGGCCACGGGCGCCGCGACGGCCCGCGCGGTCAGCGGCGGCCGCATCGACAGCGACACGCCGCGCGGCCCCAAGTCCACGTCGATGAAGTTCTGGGCATGGGGCTGCAGGGTCGCCACCGACCGCCAGTTGACGGTGTCGAGGTCACGATAGGCGGCGACGATGCCGACGTGGGTTTCGCCCTGGTTGGCCGTGCGTTGGATCGACACCCCCTGGCCCGGACGCACGGTCACCTGCTGGTGGGCGACCAGTTCCTGGCCCAGCGTCGCCTCGGGCTGTTCCGTGACCTGGAAGAAATCGGCCTGCTGCATCGCCGTCGCCGCGCGCAGCCAGTAGACATGCACCTGCACCGGCGCCGGCTGGCCGGCCGGGCTCATGTTGATCATGGGGCCGGCGTTGATGCCCAGGTTGACAAGGGTCGGTGGCGGCGGCGGTTCCGGCGTGCACGCCCCCAGAGCCAACCCCATGGTCAGTGTCGTGGCCAGCCCCAGCATCCCAAAGCCCCGCCGGCTCATGGCCTGTCTCGCCCGGCGGGCCGCACTGTCGATCGCCTTCATCGCCTTGTCTCCCTGCCTGTGCCATGGCCGCCGGTGCCGGCGCCCCGGAATGCGTGACCGGAATCCTAACGCCCAGGGGCGGCTCCGGCTACACGTCTTTGCTCAGCCGCTCATAGGCCTTGCGGAACTCGCGCTGGAAACGGCTGTCGTAGTCTTCGGTGGCCTCGTCGGCCAGTTCGCGGAAATGCGCCTCGAACAGTTCCCACAGGCGCGCCTTGCGACCGCCGGACAACAGGCCGCCCAGCCCCTGGCGGGCGGACAGCTTGCCTTCCAGCTGCGCCGGATCGAAGGTCGCCAGCACCGCCTTGATGGCCGCCGCCGACCCGGCCATGGTGGCC
>JGI12109J20283_10129584_pt1 | contig 17450 bp, 15 predicted proteins | sample ElkSlonscriptome_12_FD_20283 | JGI IMG/M metagenome (IMG submission 20283)
TGGTCGTATCGACAAACGTTGTGTCGATGCCAAGGTCGGGTAGCACTTCGCGCAGCAGACGGACCGTTCCTCCGTACACCGAGCGGCCGCACAGCACGTGGTCTCCGGCTCGCAAGACGGCCAGGAAGAGGGCTGTTTCGGCGGCCAGGCCGGTGCTGAAGCAGAGTGCCGGCGGCGCCAGCTCGAGCTGGCCGAGTGCGTCCTCGAGGGTTGCAACCGTGGGGTTGCTCACGCGCGAGTACTGGTGCTGAGGATTGGACCCAACGCCTTCGCGGTAGAACGTCGTGCTCTGGGCGATCGAGACGGTCAGTGGTTCACCGTCGTGCTTGCCTTGGCCTATGCCGGGGCACAGGACGGCAGGATCGACGTTGTTGCGGGCGAACGGGGAATCGAGCGTGGGTCTCATGCTGTGAACTCCTCACAGCATCGCGAGCTTCCAGTGCTGGCGTGGACCGCGGCGAACAATCACCGCTTCTTTGCCGAGTATCGCGCTCCCATATTGGGGCAATCTCGACCGCATCGCTCCCCACGCCGGGGCTGGCCTCGGCACCGTGGCGTGGTGGATACACCCGCTCGGTTGCCGCCCGGGACCATGTAGAGGCATCCCGGGACTCTTGATGCATATCGGGGTGAGAATAGCAGGAGTTGTCGTGCCGTCAACCCCTTCCCGCACAAAGCCTGTAAGCTTTTACGCGATCTTTGCATGCCGATGGTGTCGCCGCATACGATTGACCTTCTCGATGCAAACCCGCAGGAAAGGAGCGTCGAACATGAAGCGTACGACCCTAGCAGAGCACACTCGTCTACTGATGGCCGCCTTCGTCGCCGTCGGGCTCATCGGACTCACCGTACCGATGGTCGGCTGCGAAGATGCCGCCGACGACACCGAAGACGCCGCTCATGACGTAGCAGAATCGGCCGAGGAGGCCGTCGAGGACGCCGGAGACGCCCTTGAAGATGCAGGCGATGCTGCAGCCGACACGGTCGAAGAAGCCACCGGCGGTTGACCGAACGCCTTCGCTCGAATCACCGGCCGTTTCTCGGTACAACCGGTCCGAGAAGTCCATGAGCCTCTGCCAATCAATGGTGGAGGTTTTTTGTGTCGTGTTTTCGTTCTTGGTAAGGTCAAAGCCTAAGCACGGATGAACCGCGGGCCAGTTATACTCTCCGATAGATCCTGAGGATGAGGTTCGGATCTCAGTGGAGGAAGCACGATGCATCGCACCAAGGTCTTGCTCGCATCTTGCGTGGTCTTACTGGTTCTCGGCTCCACGGCCCAGGCGCAACAAGACGTGCTTGTGGAGGATGCCAAAGACCGGGCGCTTCCGGGCCAAGGTGGGCTGGAGTTGCTCCGTGCAGCCGACGTGGCCTTGCGTGAAACCATGGCGATCTCGTTCGTGGTGCGCCGCGAAGGATCGGGTGCCCAGGCGACCCGCGAGCCAGCCACGACGGCCCGAGTCGTGCTCGTCCGCCGTGATGACGCAACCAGAGCCGGACTGGATGATGCCGACGGCCTGCCACAATGGCGCATTGCCGCGTTTGGTAAGATCTCCGATCCAAGCGGAGAGGGTGGGTACTCCCCGTTTGCGTTCGCCCTCGATGAAGAGCACGCACGATACGTTGATCAGGTCAAGGTCGCGCTGATCGAGGGCGAGACAACATCGGCGGCCGCGTTGCTCGCAGACAGCGGAGCGTGGACGGCATTGCAATGGCTCATGGAGTGGGAAACGCTTGTTGGCAAGCCGATTGTCGACAACACGCCCAGGGTCGAACCCAAGCACGATGGTGCCGTGTTGGTCGGCGACGAATCGACGCATGCTGTATACGTCGATCTCGCGGAGTTTCCCGGTACGTATGCCTTCGGTGCGTGGTGGTACCTCGGCGTGGACGATGCATTGCCCCGCCGGCTCGAGTTGGTGTACTACGACGTGCGAGATGAGGGCAATCAGAGCGTTGGTGACGGCATCTCTCGGCTGACAATCTCCGATATCCACACCTTGAACGGCCCCACGGACATCGCCCAGGCGGTGCGCAAGGCCGCCGGCATCCTCAACGAGACGAACTGGCTGCAGCCCGGCGATGCGACCATGGCCGAAATGATTGATCTGGACGCACCATTCGCGTTGCCTGCGCCTGACGGCTTCCAGACGCTCGCCTATGAGCCCCCGGCCGACCAGCGCCAGGCCCAGGCGGCGCCCGAGCCCCCACTGAACATACCGGCACCGGACTTCACGCTGCTCGACCCTCAGGGATCCGAGCACACCCTGAGCAGCTATCGAGGGAAGATCGTGGTGCTCGACTTCTGGGCGACATGGTGCGGCCCATGCCTGGTCGTCATGCCACATCTGCAGGCCATTCACGAGCAGTATAAGGACCAGGACGTGGTCGTCATCGGTGTCAACGCGTGGGAGAATGACGACCCGGTCGCCCTCATGAAAGCCCGGAATTGGGACTATCTGCTGCTGCTCAACGGCGACCAGGTCGCGGCCGACTATCAGGTTACCGGCATACCGACCATGGTTGTGATCGATCAAGAAGGCAAGATCGTCCAGCGAAAGGTTGGTGCTGGGCCTGGCGTGAAGGACGAGCTTGCGTCGACGATCACGACGCTACTGGGCGCGAACTAGCAACTTGGCGCGAACTAGAGGATTGGAGCGAGGGCCTGCTCTGGGTTCGCGATCCGTTTGCGGGCTTCCTACTCTTGCTCCTTTCTCGAGCGGGCGCTTTGCGGCGTCCGGCACGTCCGCGCCAAGGAGTCAAGCATGGAAACCACACTGATCATCCTCAAGCCCGATGCCGTTCAGCGCGGTCTCATGGGGCGCATCGTCGGCCGCTTTGAGGACAAGGGCCTCCAGATCGTCGGCTGCAAGCTGATGAATATCAGCCAGGACCTAGCCGCCACGCACTACAAGGACCACCAGGGCAAGCCGTTCTACGACGGGCTCGTCCGCTTCATGACATCAGCCCCGGTGCTGGTTTTGGCCGTGCGTGGCATCGGCGCCATCGCCATCTGCCGGTCGATGATGGGTGCCACCTTCGGGTCGAAGGCCGAATCCGGCACCATTCGCGGCGACTTTGGTGTTTCCAACAGCTTCAACCTCATCCACGGCAGCGACAGTCCCGATGCCGCCGAGCGTGAGCTCTCGCTCTTCTTCAACGATGGCGAGGTGCTCGACTACGAGCGCGCCATCGGGCAGTGGGTGTACGACTACTCAGGCGGCGCGCCGGAGTAGGCCGGCATCGAGAGGTCCGAGCCCTCGTGCTCGTACATACACTTGTGTCATGGCTGCTCGGGCACTGCTTACGGTGGTTTTGGTGGCCGCGGTGTGGGCCGCTGGGTGCGCAGTCGATGCCCAGCGGCCTCGGCTTGTTGAAGCGCCCGTCGCACTCGTCGCGGGCCAGAGGTTGGTCGTCCCGATCGATCCGCTGGGTGGCACCTGGGCTGACGAAGACTCGCCGCTTCCACCGCTCCGTTTCAGCGACGGCCGAGCCGTCGAAGCGTCCATCGTGACGCTTGCGCGAACGCCTCGTTCCTCGGCCGGCGGTTGGCTGTCCGACGCGGGGACCTGGTCTCGTGTAGAAACCAGGAGCGAAGGCAACCAGACGATGTTGGTGGCCGATGTGCCCAAGGATGCGTTGGGGCTCGGCACATGGATGAACGGCGTCCGTGTGTCAAGCTACTGGGTGCTTCCCACGGTCGAGAGTCCCAGTGTGAACCTGCCCGTTGGCGTGCCCGTGACGCCTGAGCAGGAAGGCGAAGCAATTGAATTGCTCGAAGTGGAACTCGCCGATCCGCAGCTCCGGTGGCGTGCGACGCGTGCGCTCGAGCGGCTTGGCATCGACCCACCTGCTCGACCATTCCAGGATCCGGTTGTTGAAGCCTGGGCCCAGCGTTGCACAACGCTTTCGGCAGCCGCCGAGCGTCGGCTTCATCTCGCCGATCCATTGCTTGCCGAACGATGGGTCTCGGTACTGACCAGGTGGATCGTGACGCCCGACGGCGTTTTGCCCGTGTGGCCGACTCGAGCGACGGAGCTTTGGGGCGCCATCCTCGCGATGCTGCGGCCGGGCGCGAGTGATGTCGCGGTGATCGGTGCTGCCAGATCGTTTCTTGAACGCCAGCCGACATGGCTCGCGTGGGTAGCCGACGACGCCGGCAGCGTGGTCGGTGGATCGATTGCGGTCGTCAATCTTTCGGCGAATCCCGCATTGCTTTCGGTGCGTGCACCGGGAGGACCATGGATCGCGCATGGCATGCTTGCTCCCGATGCGATGACGATCGTGCCGGCGCCGGCGGCATCGGTCGGCAACGCGGCGGCGGGCCTGTGGGAAGTCCGGCTCGGCGGCCGAACAACCGTGCTGCCAGTGGCGACCGAAGCGCTCACGCTCACGCCCCCGGGCCGGACGATCGGACCGTTTTGGCATGACTGGACTTTGGCCGGTCTCCGATCTGGCGAGGGTCGGTCGCCGGCACCGGGGTCGACTGGTTGGGTTGGTGGCCTCCTTCACCAGGACCCTCGCCTTTCGGCGCCCTCGAGGGGCTCAAGCGGTTGGGCCGTCTACGTTGAGGTGCTGCGACCGCCGTGCGACTTGCCCGACGCGAGAATGCCCACCGAGGTCGCTGATGTCGTACGTGTCGCGTTCGGACCTACCGACACTCCACGAGTTGAACTGACCGTGCGGTGCACCGGCGTCACCACCGTCGATACGCTCGGCACGCAAGCGATCGCTGGCGAACCGGCTCTGCTGACAACATCGGCCGACCGTTGGGCGTTTACGCTCCCGATCCATGAGAGCTGGATGGAGCCGGATGGATCGATCCTGATTGGGATCCAGTCGACCCTGCGCGATGGCGTACGGGCGACGTGGCCTCGTCCCTTATTGCCAGGGCAACAAGGCTTCGGGCGGGTGCGTATCGATCCCAGCTCGTGGGGGCTCTCCGAGCCGTCTGCTACGGCTCGTTGGCCAGCGGCAGCACGACCGTAAAGCTTGCGCCCTCGTCGACGTGGTCGAGCGTCAGATCTCCTCCCACTTGCTTCGCGAGTCCTTTGGCGAGCGCAAGGCCAAGCCCAAGACCATCCTTGTGATTCTCGTCTCTTGCCGCGCGATGGAACGCATCGAAGATCCGCCTCCGCTCTCGAGGTGGTACTCCGGGCCCCCAATCACGCACGGTGAAGTGCACCGTTCGCCCGTGGATGCGGACGCTTAACTCCACACGAGGATCGGGCCCCTCGCTTGCGTACTTGCACGCGTTCTCGATGAGATTGCCGATGATTCGAGCAGCGGCTTCTTCCTCGACGCCGAGCTCATGCTTCGAAACGTCTTCGTCCAGATGTTGCACGAAGGACATGCTGGCACGACCCAGCACGCCTCGTTGGTCTTGGGCGACACGGTCGATCACGTGCTCGATCGACGGCCGATGGCCCTGCGGCGTTACATCGCGGCGACCGAGCCTCGCGTAGAGCAGCACGTTCTCGATGATTCGGGCCAATCTGGCCGACTCTTGTTGAAGCATCTCGATGAAGCGACTACGCCGAGCCTCGTCGCGCGCTGCGTCGCTACCCAACAATTCGGCGTACAGACGAACGCTCGTCATCGGCGTGCGCAGCTCGTGCGTGACGGCCGAGACGAATCGACCGCGACGCTCGGCCAGGCTGGTCGCCAGTCGCAAGACAACGCCGATCGCCACGATTGCCAACAGGGCGGCGAGCCAGGTGAGCACCAGGATCACGCCCAGCGGCGAGTCGATCTCACGCACGACGCTGCCGGCAGGGGTGAACGCGAGCGAAGCTGGGATGATGGCCAGAGAGCGTTCCTGGCCGACGGTCGGCGTGAGATCGGCCGATGGCGCGATATCGCGCACTCGCTCGAGCAGCCAGGTGCGCAGCGACGGCCAGTCGAGCCACACGCCCTGACGAAAGCGAGTCTCGCCCACTCGAACATCTCGCATGAGCACCAGCTCGTTTCCCGCGAGCCACGAGGCTTCCAATGGCCCGAGCACGACTTGCGTTGGCTGGAAGGCGCGTTCGTTGGCCGGTGCTTGCCGCTGCTGCAAGGCGGGGATGGGTTGGCTTGGCAACTGGAACAGACGCTCGTCTTGTGCTGTTCTTTCTGGCCTGGAAAAATCCATGGCTTCGGCTTGCACTGCATCGTCGGATGCGCTGACGAGCTCGGCGAGCATGAGTCGCAGCGCCTCGGCCGTGATGACGTCATCGGCCGCGACATACTCGGCCTCGGCGAGATCGCGGAGATTGCCGTCTGGCGCCTGCGGGCTGGTGACCACGCCGTGTGCGTCGATCTCGAAGTGCAGCCGAACGAAGGGCGGCACCTCGGTCAACAGCGGGCTTGGGACCAGCACCTCGCCGGGCTCGATGGGCCCCAGCATGGCGCTGTACGCGCGCTCGGCGGGGTGGAAGGGTCGGTAGTGGAAGTATGGTCGCGCGCTCTCGGCCGCAAGCACCGACGCGAGGGCACTGTCCATGTGCCACAACGCGTGCTGCGCGATCTCGTCGTCTCGGCGTTGCTTCTGGAGTTCGAGCGCTTTGTAGCCCGCGTAGCCGAGCCCTTCGAGCACGGCCAGCGCGCACACGGCGTAGAGCACCCAGGGTAAGATTCGCCGTGTTCGCACCTAGCGCGTGGCCTCCGCGTTTCTGGCGGCTTGGGCCAGCATGTAGCCCTTGCCGCGCACCGTGACGATCACCCGTGGATCGGTCGGGTCGTCGCCGAGCTGTTCGCGCAGCCTCGCGACGGCCATATCGACCGTTCGCGTGCGCACACCACGAGGATCCAGTCCCCACACGCGGCTGAGCAACTCACCTCGGGAGATCGTGCGGCCGGGGCTGGCGGCAAGGTATCCCAGCAGCGCGGCTTCCTTCTCGGTGATCTGCCGTGTGGGCTCGCCTTCTCGCGTAACCTCGCGCCGCTCCAGGTCGACCACGAGTCCGTCGAGGGTTATGGTCTTGACGGCGGCCGGTCGCTCGGGGCTGCGGCGCAGCACCGCCTCGATGCGCGCAATGAGTTCCTCGGCTCCGAATGGCTTGACGACGTAGTCGTCGGCCCCTCCGCGAAGGCCACGCACGCGTTCCTCGCTCTCGCCGCGCGCCGTCAGGAAGATCACCGGCAGTCCTGGGCGCGAGCGACGCAGTTCGGCCATCACGGTGTGCCCATCCATGCGTGGCATGCGGACGTCGAGCAGGACGAGATCGAACGATTCGCCCAGAGCGCGATCGAGGCCGGCGCGGCCATCCTCGGCCTCGGCCGAGTCGTAGCCGTACGCGTCGAGGGCCTCGGCGACGGCCGTTCGTACGCCGGCATCATCCTCGACAATGAGCACGCGGCCGCGGGCCATCAGGGGGCCTCGGCCCGAGGTGCTCGGACCAGGATGACGCGCCCGCCACGGTTGAGCATCACATCACCGCCAAGGGCGAGCAGACCCTGGCGGTTCTCGGCCACCAGCTCCTGGGCGAGTTCGAAGTATCGCTCGCTTGCAAACTCGATGGTTTCGTTCACGTCGGCATTGTTGCCGTCGACGGCCTCGAGCAGCGAGGAGTCGATCCATTGGCCCCCTCGGCTGAACAACGTCTGGTCGGCGACCTGGCGCATGCCCGTGAGGATGATTCGTGCTCCACCGGCGGTTTCGAGACGATTGGCCATGACCCGTCCCACGCTCTGGGATGCCAGGTTCATGGCTTCCTGCTGGACGCCATCGATGCCCGTGCGTTCATCCATGGAGGTTCGAAGCATCGATCGAAGCGGGACGCGAATGTCGCCACCGCCGCCGCCGCTGCCCGGCTCTGCGAGCTGGCGTTCGAGTCTTTGCACTCCTGCGATGTCCGCCTCGGGCTGGCCGGCGGTGAACTGTGCACCAGCCTCGATCCCCGGCTCGATCGCAAGGAACGCGGTGTACTCGGTCAGGATGCCCCAGCGGGTGCTCAACGCGACGATCTCTTCGATCAGTTCGTCGCTCACCTCGCCCTGGCCGTCAGCGCCGGCTTGCCGAATGGCCTCGACCAGTTGGGCGATACGGCGCTGGGCCCACAGCCGGGGCACGAACGCGTGCTCCACGCTGGCCCGCGAGGGATCGAACGCGAGCTGGAACGTGCGTTCCTGGTCGCCCGCATCGCCGGTGAATGTGAAGCTGAGCTTCTCATCCTCGCTGGTGTATCGTCCCAGCACGAGGATCTGGTCGCCCTCGAAGACGTCCGGCAATTGGCTCGGCAGCATGTCGCGGACGCGCGCGGGGTTGCGTGGTTCGAGCTCGGGCGAAGCCAGCACGGGACCGGTCAGACGCTTGAAGACCTGGCCGACCTTCACCTCGACGTCTTCCTGGGGCAGCACGAACGATGGCGCCCCGCGCGTCGCTCGGCTCACGGCGGTCAGCAGTGGCGCGTTGACGTCGTAGCCCACGCCCAAGCCGAAGATGCGGCGCTCGTGGGCGTTGCCCTTGGCCACCGCGTCGCGGATGGCGCCCTCCTGGGTCACGCCCACGGTCGGCAGGCCGTCGGTCAGGAAGATGACCATCGGCAGTGCGCCCTGGGCTGGCTTGGCCCGCAGGGCGGCGAGCAGGGCATCGTGGATGTTCGTGCCGCCCACCGCATTGATGCCGCGGATGAACGCCACCGCTTCGGCCTGGCTTTCCGTGGTCTTCACGACCGCGCGCTCGCGCAGCCGATCGATCGTGTCCGAGTAGGCGATGATGTTGAACGACTCGCCCTCTTCGAGCCCGCTGATAACCTGGATGGCCGCCTCGCGGGCCTGTGTGATCTTCTCGCCGCGCATCGAGCCGCTCTTGTCGATGACCAGCGTGACGTCGCGCTTGGGAGTCGGGCGATCGCCGGGCAACGCGGGCGGGCCGGCGACCAGCATGAAGTACCCCCCGCCGTCGGCCTCGGGGTAGGCGATGAACGAGCTGGCGAGCATTCCGGCTTCCAGCGGCTCGCGGATCCACCCCACGCGTAGTCCGCCCGGGGTGCCACTGAAGGCATCGGGCCCGACCGAGACGGTGACGCTCGTGGCGTCGACGGTCTCTGAAGCCATGTCGTGCGTGGGCGAGTAGACCGTGGAGATCGGCCGCGCACCATTGATTTCCATCGCAAACGACCACGGCGCGCCCTGCACCATCAACTCGGCCGAGCGTGGCAGCACGTACTCGAGGCGATCGCCGTCGGCTTCGAGCGCGTGGTCGTAGGTCATGGCCACGACCTGCTCGCCCCGTGGCGGCACGGGGAACACGCTCGTACGCACCAGGCTCGTGCCCACGAACTCGAGCAGCGCGGGGTCGCGCATGCTTGCCACGATGCGGTTGTAGATCGTGCGGGCCTCGTCGGCGGGCAGGATTGTCGCGATGCCCGCCTCGCCGAGCCCTTCCAGGCGCAGTCCGCTGATCGCCGCTGCGCTGGGGACCGGTAGCAGCACTTGAGCCTCGGCCATCTGCCGGCCGCGGTTGAACAGCGTCATGCGGATGGTGGTGCTGGAGGCCTGCTCGGTGGCGGTGGCCGAGACCTCGACGGATCGGATCTCGATGGCCGAGCGTGGCTGGCCGGGCAGCCAGACGCGGCGCTGGGGCACGACGATGTTGACGCCCGGCTGGAGCACGTCCTGGCCGTCTTGCGCGTGCGCCTGCGGCACGTGCGCCAGGAGCGCGACACACAGACCGAGACCAAGACCGAGAACGCTTCCGAGAATCCGTCGCTGTGACCTGGGCGTATGACAGGGCATGGGAGCCTCCTTTGTGCATGGGCGCCTTCTCGCACCCGCACACACAGAGATACGTCGGGCCGGGCCCTCCCGGCGCAACATCCCGGTAACGCCGGGGCGGCACCCCCGCTTAGGCTTCCCGCCGGGCCGCCTGTTCCAAGATGGCATCGGTCGCCGCCATCGACGCCTCCAGCCCCACGAAGCGGCCGGCGATGTTGGTCAGGTCCTGGCGTTGCTGCTCGAGCCGGGCCGGATCGATCATCAGGTCTCGGGCCTGGGCGGCGATGGGCTCGGCGCCACCGAAGTGCGGCACCAACTCGGGCACCACGTCGGTGCCGGCGATGAGATTGGGCAGCGTGAAGTACCGCGTCAGCACGATCCACCGGCCGATGAGGTTGTACAGGAGCTTGCTGGACTTGTAGAACACGACCATCGGCCGCGCCTGTCGGGCGATCTGCAGCGTGACCGTTCCGCTGACCACCAACGCCAGCTCGGCCCAGCGCACGGCCGAGTCGGTATCGCCGGCGATGAACGAGACGCCCTCGGGCACGCCCCCGTGCTGCTTCGCCAGCTCACGAAGACGTTGCTCGACCGCGTCGTTGACCGCCACGATCATCGCCACGGGCGCGCGTCCGTTGCGCTGGCACTGCTCGCACGCCGCGAGCTCGCGGAACGCCCCCAGCAGCAGCGGGAGATTCTTCTCCAGTTCGCTGGGCCGGCTGCCGGGGAACAGCCCGATGCGCCACGGGCCTTCGGTGCTGCCGCCGTTGAAGTCCGGGAGCGTCCGCGCCTTCTCGAGGACGCGCTGGGGGTCCAGCTCGTGGTCGAACAGCGGGTGGCCGATGAACCGGGCCGGCACGCCTCGGGTGGTGAACCAGCCCTCCTCGAACGGCAGCAGGCACAGGACCATGTCGGTCAGCCGGCGCAGCTTGTTTACGCGCCAGCGCCCCCACGCCCACACCTGGGGCGCCACCAGGTGCACCACCCCGGTGGTTCGACCATCATCGAGTGACTTTGCCATCTTCGCGATGGGGAAGTTGGCCGCCGGCGAATCCACCGGCACGTGCAGCACGGGCTTGTGGTGGGCCATCCACCGCTTGATCTTCGCGTTGATCTGCTTGTGCTCGCGGATCTTGGCCAGGCCGGGCATGCCCATCACCGCGTCCTCGCCCGTTCGTTCGATGACGACCGCACCGGCGGCCTCCATCTTCGGCCCGCCCCAGGCGTAGACGGCACGCTCGGGCTGGCGACGGATGATCTCGGCGATGACCGGGGCGGCGTGGTCGTCGCCGCTGGGCTCGAAGGCGGTGAAGAGGATGGGACGCTTCGAGCCGGCCGACCGCACGGCGCTGGTTGCCGGCTGCGCTGGCACGAAGGCCTCGGTCTGGGATGGCTGGCCCGGGTCGTCCACGCCCCACTGAAGCCCCTGCGGCGGGCGAGGTCAACCGCCCTCAACCAAGAACGGGCCCGGGACGCCATCGCCCCGGGCCCGACGAGCCGTGTTGTATGATCGGCATAGCCGGCTCAATCACCCGGCCTTGTCGGCGCCCTTGGCCGTCTGGGCGTCCTTGAGGGCCTGGGCGTCCTCGATGGTCAGGCTCTCGCCGCCGTCGGCCTCCGGGGCGCTGGTCGCGGGGCCCTCGTTGCCGATGGTCCCGAAGTTGAAGGTCTTCTCGTCGCTCCAGTCGCTGACGATGTTGGTGGTCAGCCTGGTGGCCACCTGGTAGGCGATCCACTCGAGCCCGCCGGGCACGTCGGTGTCGGTCCATGCCTTCTCGCCGGTGGTGTCCATGTACTGGAAGTCCGAGACGACGCCGTCGATGGTCTTGAACCTTCGCTGGATGACGAAGACCGAGCCCTGGCCCTTGTTGGCCTCGTAGGTGAGCACGAGGTTGCCGTTGGTCGTGCTGCGCAGCTGCAGGTTGGTGGGGATGGGCGCCTCGGTGCGCGCCGCCGGCTTCTTGGGCGGCTCGATCTGGGCGAGCTGATAGAGCTCGTTGGTGCCGTCCTTCTTGGCGGCCACGCGGATCTGCTGGACCAGCAGCGAGCCGAAGTCGTACAGGGCGCCGAGCGCCTCGTCCTGGGCGTCGACCTTGGCGCGGTACACGTTCCAGGCCTCCTTGGCCTCGTCGAACCTGCTCTCGGCGTCGCCGAGCAGGGTGGTGAGCGTGTTGATGTCCTCGATGCTGAGCGTGAGCGTCTCGGCATTGGTCACCCAGGCGGCGATGCGTTGGTTGAAGAAGTCCAGCGTGCCCTGTTGTGTGCGATCGATCGTTGTCATGTTGCGAGTCCTTTGAGAGCGGGTCGCGGGCAGCGGCCGCCGTCGGCCGTGGGTGCCCATGAGTCGCGACCAGCACACGCCGACCGCTTTCCCCGGTCATCGGAACACATTTCCCCGCTCGCCAGCGTTCGCCCGGTTTTTTGGTCCGGTTGTGCGGCCTGGGGAACTCCGTTCGGGGTTGGAGCGGGGCGACCGGGCCTGAGAGGCCGTGAGGGCGGGTCGGTTTCCGGGCCCAATGGGCCCGGGTCGCGTCCGGATACCCACTCCGTGGGGGGCCACTCCGTGGAGGGTCACCGCGTGGGGGGGGTGCTCCGTGGGCCTTGCTCCCTCTCCCCGTCTGCGGGGAGACGGCCGGGGTGAGGGGTCTTAACGAGCCCCCGTCGTGAGACGGGGGGCACCGTGACGCCGGGTTCGCCCCATCCCATACACCCGCCAATGATCGCCCATTCCGCTGCTGAGCTTCAACGAGATCCGTGCGCGGGCCCACGGGTTCAGCCGCGAGTGGGCCGATGCCACCAGCGAGCAAGGCGAGGCCCAGACATTCTGGAACGAGCTTTTTGAGGTGTACGGCGTCCCCCGACGGCAAGTCGCCCTCTTTGAAAAGCACGTGCAACAACTTGCCGGAGGGCGCGGACGCATCGACCTGTTCTGGCCGGGCAAGGTCATCGCAGAGCACATGACGCGGGGCGAATCGCTCGACAAGGCCCAGACGCAGGCCTTCGGCTACGCGGCGGCGCTGACGACAACATGGCTGGCATGGTTCACTACACCACCGTCTAGGATGCCCGGATCATGACGACACCAGCCCTGACCATCGCGGCACTTATCGAGTCGGCGGAAGCCTTCGCTATCCTCGAGTCCTCGCACGGCGAGCCGCGCTTGTATGGGGTGACCGACGGCAAGGCCGTCGGGACATATCTTGAGCACAAGTTCCGCGCTTTTCTCGCTGAAAGTTTCACATTCGAGATCGGCAATTCCGCCAAGGGCATCGACTTCCCAACGCTGGGCGTTGACATGAAGACGACGAGCATCCGGCAACCCCAATCTTCATGCCCCTTCAAGTCGGCTCGACAAAAGGTCTACGGGCTTGGCTATGCGCTGTTGGTGTTCGTGTATGAGAAGTCGGACGACGCCGATGCCCGAACTGCGCGGCTTGACATCCAGCACGTCATTTATGTGGAACCATCAAGAACCGGTGACTTCCAGACAACTCGGGGGATACGAGAGATAATTGAGCGCGAAGGCGATACCGACGACCTGATAGCATTCATGAGCGACAGGAATCTTCCGCTTGACGACATCGGCATGTCTCGGCTTGCGGAAGAGATCCTCGCAACGAAGCCCGAACAGGGCTATCTGGCGATCATCAATGCTTTCCAATGGAGATTGCAGTACAACCGTGTCATCAAGCAGGCCGGCATTGTCTGCGGCATTCATCGGGTGAAATGACTATGGCTCATCGCTCCACAACTCTCACCGAGTACGGTGATTTCCAAACTCCATCGGACCTAGCCTTGCTTGTTGTGAAAGTGCTCAGGAGTCGTGGAGTCGAGCCCGCCTCCGTTGTGGAGCCGACTTGCGGACGTGGCTCTTTCGTGCACGCAGCCCTTGATGGCTTTGAGCACGTGGCAGAAGTGTTGGCCGTAGAAATCAATCCGTCGCATTATCTTGAGTTGCAATCCAGTCTACGAATGAAGACTTTGTCTGCTCGCGTCGACGCACGGAAGCAGGACTTTTTTGCTTTCGACTGGCTGGACGCCCTCCGCGACCTGCCCGAGCCCCTGCTCCTGCTCGGTAATCCGCCGTGGGTGACCTCGGCCGGACTCGGAGCCATCGCCAGCGGAAACCTCCCGGCGAAGTCCAACTTCCAGAATCACAAGGGGCTCGACGCCATCACGGGCAGAGGAAACTTCGACATCGCCGAGTGGATGATTCTCAAGCTGCTGTCGGATGCCAGCGGACGGCGTGCGACCCTGGCGATGCTCGTCAAAACCAGCGTCGCGCGCCGTGTGTTGGGGCACGCGTGGCGTACCGGGATGCCCATTACCAGAGCGGCCCAATATCGCATCGACGCCAGCACGTACTTCGGGGTCTCGGCCGACGCCTGCCTGCTCGTCTGCGATCTGGATGACAAGCCAGGTCCCAAGAACTGCGACCTCTACGACATCGACGCTCCCGAGCGGAAGATCGGGGCGATGGGGATGCGTGACGGCGTGCTGCTTGCCAGCGCGGATGCCTATGACCGTTGGAGCCATCTGGTGGCCGCGGGCCGGTCATCGCCGTACCAGTGGCGGTCGGGCGTCAAGCACGACTGCTCGGCCGTCATGGAACTCGCCGGCGAAGATCCATCTGCCCTTGTCAATGGCCTTGGGGAGGCGGTCGAACTCGAACCGGATTGCGTGTTCCCGATGCTCAAGGGCTCGGGCGTTGCCTCGGGCACGCAACGGGGGATCGGCACCCGCTGGATGCTCGTCCCGCAACGAACAACCGATGACGATACCACGGCTCTGCGCGAGCGGACACCCAAGACCTGGGAGTACCTGAATCGGCACGCGGAGCGACTCGACCGACGTGGCAGTTCCATCTATCGCAAACGCCCGCGGTTCGCGGTCTTTGGCATCGGCCCGTACACGTTCGCTCCTTGGAAAGTGGCGATCTGCGGACTGTACAAGAAGCTCGCCTTCTCGGCGGTCGGGCCCTGCGCTGGCCGCCCGGTCGTCTTCGACGACACGGTGAGCCACCTTTCCTTCGAGACCGAGGCCGAGGCCCAACTCATGTCCGACGTGCTCAACGGATCGATCGCCCGCGAGTTCTTCGAGGCGTTCCTGTTCTGGGATGCCAAGCGGCCGATCACCATCGACATCCTCCGCCGGCTCGACTTGATGCAACTTGCAAGAGCCTGCGGCCGAGAGCATGACCTGCCGCTGGCTCTGAGACCGTCCGAAGCAATCCCGGGATTATTCGGCGAAGCACGGGCGGGATGATGCCCCACCCCCGCTCGACGCTGGCCGACCTCTACGACCCGCTCACCATGCCCCAGGACCTCGCCAGGGCCCACGCGAAGCTCGACCGGGCCGTGGACCTGTGCTATCGCAAGGACCCCTTCGACAGCGACCGCAAGCGGTTCGAGTTCCTGTTCGAGCGTTGGGAGGGGCTGGTGGTGCCCGTGACTCAACCAAAGAACAAGCGGGGTCAACGAAGCCGTGGGTGATCTTTGCAGCGACAAGGGAGAATGCAAAAGGAAGGGTGTGAATTGCCTCGTACCGAACAAAGTCGAGTAGTCACGTGGCTCCTGTGCATTGGCGCTCTCCCACTGATCCTGCTCCTATGGGTGGTCGGTGGGCACTTTGCCCTTGCGGGCGGCGCATGGCTCTTTGGAACCAACCCAGAGACGCTCGGTCCAGGTGAGACCGGAGACATGTTCGGGGCCGTGAACGCCCTCTTCAGCGGGTTCGCATTCTGGGGGGTGGCCGTCGCGCTATACATCAATGCGCTCGAATACCGCCTGGCCAGACTCGCTCGGCAAGACGACCTGGATGCACAAAAGGAGATCGCTCGCGCACAGTACATCGCTGCCGGCGCGCAGCGAACGGCCGCTCGAGCTGGCGATGCGCTCAGCGGGTGGATCCACCTCTGCAGTCCAAGGGTGCGCGAAGCAGTCGTGGATCTCGCGGCGTGGCATCGAGCAATCGTCGCGTATGTGCCAAGAGAGGCTCGAATCCCTCGCACGAACTTGCTGCTTTACCTCGCGCAGCAAAAGGCAGAGATAGCTCAGAACGATCGGGTCTCCGGAATTCCAGCCCGGTATCGTGAGTCGAACAAACCGCAGAATGCGAGAGTGTCGAGCATACTCAAGGATGCTGAAGAAGCTGAGGCAGCGATCTTTGCAATCAGACCGTTGCTGCTGGCTGACATTTACCCAACCCAGGCCGTGCTACCGGAGATGCCGCCGGTGGTGTGTCGGATGCTCGCCCATCACGCTCGCAGAACAACTCGGGTAGCGGTAGCTGAGATGCTGGACGACGTTGCGGACAGACTTGAGAAGTGTCACATCCACCAATGCCCTGCCGTGAGGCCACGGCAGACCGAAGTCTCAGACAGGTACAACGCGATAGCGGCGATGTATGGTGTACTGAAGGCACCTCACACCTTCTGGAGCACGGACGGTGTCGACCAAGGTAAATTGGACGACAAGTTGTTGCTAGCCCCGGAGATCAAGGAACCTCTAGAGCGATTTGCGTGAAAGCCAGCGACAGTGTCCATGTCTACCCAGCCATTCTCCATCCTCGACATCCTCCGCGACGGCCCCGCGTGGCTGGGGCCGGTGCTCGCCGTCAAGGCGTTCGCGATCGTGGGCATCGTGATCCCGATCGTGCTGCAGATGGCGTTGCCGGCGCAGCAGAGCTTCATGCGGATCGCGCTCCCGGGCGGTGTGTTCCTCTCCATCGCCATCATGGCGGCGTGGATCTTCGTGCGAGCCCAGCGGCTCGGCGAGAAGCGCACGCTCGACGGCGTGCGCACGATCGAGGACGTGCGGGCCCTCGGCTGGCAACGCTTCGAGGCCCTGCTCGCCGAGGCGTTCCGGCGTGAGGGCTACACGGTGCGTCGCAAGGACGGCGACGGGCCCGATGGCGGCGTCGACGTCCGGTTGTCACGTGATGGCAATGCAACGCTCGTGCAGTGCAAGCACTGGAAGGGCAAGGCCGGTGCGCCCATCGTGCGCGAGCTGCTGGGCGTGGTCGCGGCCGAGCGGGCGGACGCTGGCATCGTGGTCGCCTCGGGCGGATTCACGAAGGAGGCCATCGGCTTCGCCGATCAGGCGACGAGACAGGGGCAACGAATGCGGCTCATCGATGGCGACGCGCTACTCCGCATGATCAGGGCCGTGCAATCGCCGCAAGGGCATGCCGAACCCGAAAGCGTGCCGCAGCCGCCAACCTGCCCGAAGTGCGGCGCGGCGATGGACCGCAAGCTCGCGCGCCGCGGGGCCAACGCTGGCAATGAGTTCTGGGGCTGCACGCGCTACCCGGCCTGCAAGGGAGCACGCGACATCGAGTAGGCCTACTCCTCGCCGATCGCCAGTGCCCAGACGGGCTTGAGCGGGATCTCGGTCTTGAGGTTCTCATCGAGCTTGTGATACAGGCTCAGCAGGGCGTCGATGAGGTCGTCCGAGTCCCACAATCGCACACGGAAGAACTGCTGGGCCTCCTCGCGCTTTACCGTGCTCTTGAAGCCGCCCCAGCACACGAGTAAGCCGCGATCGGCGTTCACGTTCGACATCGTGCCGATGAGCTGGTCCAGCGTTGGTCGGTCGAGCGCCGTGTCTTGGCTCTTGACCTGCACCACGATCCTTGGTTCGCCGAAGCCCAGCCGGCCCGGTGCCGCGAGCAGGTCGATGCCCCGGTCGGGGCCCTCGGGCGGCTGGTGCACCGTGTAACCCTCTGCCTCCAGCAACGCGCCGACGAGGCGGGCC
>JGI12109J20283_10824388_pt1 | contig 17439 bp, 13 predicted proteins | sample ElkSlonscriptome_12_FD_20283 | JGI IMG/M metagenome (IMG submission 20283)
GCCGGTTCATCGGTATTGATATCAGGAAGTTGTTTTAAAAAACCAGTTTCGGAAACAGCAGCTTGTGCCTGGGCTTGGCCTCAAACGGGGCCCATTCGCCCTCTGCCTGTGCCAGACGGTCCGCCATGGCGATCATCACGCTGGGGTTCACGCCAAGGCCGATATGGCTGGCATAGACCACGATATTCTCGCTGGGGTGGCCGTTCGTTTTGTGCGGATGCTGTACGCTGCCTCGCCAGTGCACGATGCCGTCCGTCTTGGTCAGAACCGATGTGGTCGGCACAGGCGGCGCCATATCCAGTCCGCGAAACTGGCCGTCACGGACTTGTTCGGGCTCGTCACCGTTGAAGAATTTGAACAGGCGCGCCGCGCTGGTGTGGTTGCGATCATCGGAGATCGGGCTGCCCAGGCTCATGACAAGGCGCACTTTATCTGGCTGCAGCTTTGCCAGCTCGCGCGCCAGCACCCCGCCAAGGCTCCAGCCGATTAGCGAGACCTTGCGCCCGCTGTCCTGGCACAGGCGGTCCAGCTGAACTTCGAGCTTACCGATCAGCTCTTCGTTGACGCGCACATTGCGGCCGGAATCCCAGCCATGCGCGTCATATCCCAGATCGCGCAGCAACCGGCGCATCGGGCCGGTGGAGGAATTGGTCGCCATGAAGCCGGGCAATGTCAGCACGCTGTGCCCGTCACCCTTTGGCAGGCCCGAAAGCAAGGGCCGCGCCATGAAGAATGAGGCGAATTCGAACATCGCGCGCCCTTCGGTCCATGTCCAGAACCGGTTTGGCGGCGCTGCGTCAGGTGTTTGTGCGAGTGGGGACGGAGCGGTGCGACCTGATCCATTTCCGACGACCAAACTCCCCGCAATGGGTGCCATTGTGGCCATTACTTGCTCTCCCTAGTTATGCGCGCGGCGGAAGCTTTCGCCGGTTTGCGCTTGGCTGCAGATCCCTTTGCAGCTGATTTCGTGATTGTAGCCTTAGCAAAAGACGTCTTAGCGCTTGCTGTACGGGCCGCAGGTTTCTTCGCAGCGGGTTTTTTGGCCGGAGGGCCTCTCTTCGCCGCAGGTGCCTTGGCAGGGGCCTTCTTCGCAGGGGCGTCGCCCACCGCCTTTGCCGCGGCCAGCATCTCGTCAAAGCTTTCCTGCAGGCATTGGGAATAGAATTCCGGGTCCGGCATTATGTCGCGGCATGCGGTAAAGCTGATGATCGCCTCATCCACATAGCTTTGCACCACATGCGCAAGGCCCAGCCCGTCCGTCAGGCAGATGAGCGAGAGCGCCATGCTCTCCATCCGCGCGCCCGCCGAGTAAATGTGCACAGGTGGGCCGGGCACATTGGTCACCACCGTGTTGAACGGCATGGCAAGGCGATGCGCGATGCTGACGCGGTTAAACAGCTGCGCGCCCAGCGCCATATAGAGCAGCGGGTTGACCTTGCTCACCTCTGTCATGGTGCGCGCGCCGATGGCGTTGGTCATCGCCTTGGAGTTCTTGGTCCGCTTGAAAACATAATCCAGCCGCTCTGCCGCATCCTCGATATGAGTGCCCAACGGTGCAATCATGGCGGAAACCTGATTGCCCATATCGCTTTTTTCATCGTTAGAGCGCACCGAGATCGGAGCCATCGCGGTCATCGTACCCTTGGGCAGATCATCCTTTGCGACGAGGTATTTGTGCAGCGCCCCGCCGATAATGGCGAGCGCGACATCGTTGACCTTCGCCTCTGGCATCAGCGCGCGGATCGCCTTTATATCGGCGAGCGGGAAACTGCGCCCGTCTACCACGCGGTGCGGCGATATGGAGCGGTTAAAGCGGGTGCGCGGCGGCACATAGTCGCTGTTCACCTTGAAATCGCGCGTGATCAGACCCTTGATCGCATTGGCCACACCTGGAACGGCCTGCGCCGCGACGCGCGCCTGCTTTACCGGATTGATGATCGCGTTGAGATAGGATTTGCCCAGCAGCTCGACAGGGCCCGGTATCTTCTCGGGCTTCCATTCGTCGGGCGCATTGGGTGGGGGCGTGTTGGGGGCGAGGGTGTGGATCGCCTCCATGAGGTCAATCCCGCTCATCCCGTCAATCGCGGAATGGTGCACCTTGGTCACAAAAGCGAAGCAGCCGGGCGGGAAACCGCGCACATTGTCCAGCCCTTCCACCACGGTAAATTCCCATGGCGGGCGGTTAAGGTCCATCGGGCGCGAATGGATGCGCGCCGTCTGGATGCACAATTGGCGCCAGTCGCCGGGCTTTGGCAGCGCGACATGGCGCAGGTGATATTCAAGGTCGAAATCGGGGTCTTCGATCCAATACGGATAATCCAGATCAAACGGTACCCGCACCAGCCGTTGACGCATGGTCTTGGACAATTGCATCCGGCTTTCAAAGAATTGCAGGATATCCTTGAACCGGACAAAGCCGCCGGGCGCCGTCGCCGGATTGTAGATTAGCAGATTGCCAATATGCATAGGCGAATTGGGAGATTCCAGCGCGACGAACGATGAATCCATTCCCTGTAATTGGCGCAATATGCTCTCCTCTGCCGTTACGGCTGACCTTTTTAGGCCTTATACCGGACGGTAGGAGTGTTTCGGTTACGTGACAAGTTAACGTGTGCGGCAGGCGTTACACACCATAATTCAGGCGGCCTGATGCAAACAGCCCGTTCAAACAGCGGCATCGCTGCGCCACCATCCCTTTATACCAACTCCGCGCGCCTGGGCGAAACCCGCCAGCAGCAAAAGGCCAGCCATAATCGCCATGTTCTTGATGAAGTTCTGTGTTTCTCGCTCCACCATCGCCTCACCCATGTTCCAGAAATCGTGGAGCATGACGCTGACGAGCGCTGTGTAAATCACGAAGCCAAACGCGACCAGCTTTACATGGCGGCCTGCAATCAACAGCAACCCGCCCACGATATTGGTCACCGCGGCAATCCACATCAGCGGCGCTGCAAAGGCAATGTTGTGGCTCTCCATATAGGCGATCGTTTGCGCCGGTCCCGCAACCTTCATCAGGCCGGGGAGCAGGAAATAAAGGCCCAACAGGACGCGCCCGACAGTAATGCTTGCTTGCGACATGTTGCCTCTTTTGTTCGGTTGACGGCTTATGCGCCGATGGCCTCACCCGCAGCAACCCCGCTGGCCCATGCCCATTGGAAGTTATACCCGCCCAGCCAGCCGGTCACATCCACAGCCTCACCGATGGCATAGAGGCCGGGGATGGATTTGGCCTCCATCGTGCGGCTGGACAATTCGCCTGTCGCGATCCCGCCGATAGTCACCTCGGCCTTCGCAAAGCCTTCTGTGCCATTGGGGGTGAAGCGCCAGTCTGACAGGCGCTGCGCTGCCGCGCGCAGGTCCTTGTCCGGCAAATTGCCCAGCTCGCGCTCCAGCCCCGATTCTTGCTCAAGGCGATCAGCCAGCGCATCGGCCAAACGGTCGGGCAGATGTTCTCGCAACAGGGTTTTGACCGTCGCACGCGGACGGTCGCGCTTGGCTGTGATCAACCAGTCGCTTCCGGCTTCGGGAAGGAAGGCGATGCCGACCTCCTCACCATGCCGCCAATAGGAGGAGATTTGCAGTACCGCGGGGCCTGACAGCCCTTTATGCGTGAATAAGGCAGCCTCATCGAAGCTGGACTTCGCCTTACCTGCACCAGCAGTGGCCCGTACGGGAGCCGATACGCCCGACAATTCGCGAAACAGCACATCATCGCCGCCAAGGGTCAGCGGGACGAGGGCAGGGCGCGGTTCAACCACTTTCAGTCCAAACTGGCGTGCCAGATCATAGGCATAATCGCTTGCGCCCATCTTGGGGATGGAGGGCCCCCCGGTGGCGATGACGAGGGCGGGCGCGGAATAGCTTTTGCCACCTGCGAGCACGGTGAACTGGTCGCCATCGCGCACGACCTCGTCAACCTCCGCCTCGCACACAAGGCCCACATTGTCGGGGCACTCATCGAGAAGCATCTGCACAATCTGCCTGGCCGATCCGTCGCAGAACAGCTGGCCCAGCGTCTTTTCGTGCCATGCGATGCCGTGCCTATCGACCATCTCGATGAAATCGGACGGCGTGTAGCGGGCCAGAGCGGATTTGGCGAAATGCGGATTGGCAGAGAGGAAATTGGCCGGTCCCGCGCCCAGATTGGTAAAGTTGCAGCGCCCTCCGCCTGAAATCAGGATCTTCTTGCCAGGCTTCTCCGCCTTTTCCAGCACCAGCACACGTTGGCCGCGTCCATTTCTCTTAAAGGCCTGGCCTGCGATACCGGCGCACATCAGGCCCGCCGCTCCCGCGCCGAGGATTATGACATCATACTGTTGCATAGCTTCGGCGATAGGCGCTCGGCGGCGTCCACGCAAAGCGAAAGTCGGTCTGTGGCACAGGGCTTGGAAAAACGCGGAGCGGTGCCTTCAAAAGTGGGCAATTGTGGCACCGCTCCGCGCGGCAGGGCAGTCTGCGGGGACGGTGAGACTGCCCTTGTAAGATATGGCTCAGATGGCCGGAAGCGCAGGCTGCGCCGCCGTCACCAGCTTGCCAAGCGTGTTCCAATCCACCCGCGGGACCCAGTTGCGGTTCGCGCCAAGGAAGGAGTGATCGTCCAGTTCCAGCAGGCCGATCATCACCTCAGCCACGATCGTGGCGCCCACCGGGCCAAGTGCCTCTGCCTCTTTGGTGGAGCCATTGGGTTCGGCGCGCCCGACCACCTCGGCCTCAGCCAGAATATACAGCCATAGCGGAATACCCTCACGACCCAGATCGCCGTTCACATCCTCAACCTTGTCCAGAACGCGGTCAATCTGGGCTTGGGGACAACCGATGGCCGCCGCGATCTTCTCCCCCGCTGGCAGCAGGAAGGCGTTGCCGCGCAGCAGATTTCGCGTGGCGAGCGACTTTTCCTGCGCGGGCGCGGACGCTTCGATGAATGGCAGTTCCAGCAAATCCCCTGCTAGCCGCGTATCCATCTTTTGTGCGCGTTCAACGTTGCGATTTTCGGGCGTGTCGAGCAATTCGTGCCAGTCCACCACGGTATCGGGATCGCCGACCGGATCAAAACCCTGACCCAGCTTTGACCCGAACAGTTGAAACTGCGAGCCGCCTTTGCGAACCTGCAGTTTCATCGGGATCATTGAATGGCCAAAGCGGTAGGCAGCAACAGAGAACTCCACCGGAATGAAGGGCACATTGCCGCAATAGAACTGACGACCGCAGCCGAGGATCTTTTCAACCACAGGCAGGCCGCACACAGCAGGCAAGAAATCATGCACCAGCGCATATTGGTAATGCCACGTGGTCTCCCTGCGCGAAGCTTCGTACAGATCGTGCCCTTCCAGCCCGGTCTCGGCATGGATCGTCTCAGCCACCAGATTGTGGAACCGGATGATGGCGAGCTGGATCTGGCTGATGATGCGGTTTTCATCATTGCGCGGATCGCCAATGATGGCGCGGTTGTTGGGCGCGCGCAGCAGATCATGTTCGGCAAGGCCAGCCTGCCCCGGATTGTCCGCACCCGTCAGCAGGCGGACCCCGCCAAACGCGCCGCCCTGTTCAAACAGGTATGGCTGCGCCTCGGGTCCAAGGCCGTAAATGCAATCCAGATCGAGCGTGGGCGTGCGCACATTTGCGATCTCTCCGGGATTGTCGATCACGCTGTCAAAGGTGGTGGAGGCATCCAGCGTGACGTCATGATCGACGAACTGGCCAAAGAAAATCATGCCCACCGGCACGGTGTCAGTGCGGTCATCGCTGGATTTGCCGTCCATCGCCCCGCCGATGCGGCCAATCTCGATCAGGATATCAGGGCGGGTGTAAGCCGGATTTAGCTCAGGGAATAGCCTACCAAAGCGATCTTCGCGTAGGCTCCCAAGACTTTCGTCCCCATATAATTTCATGCTGCAATAAGGGTTTAGCCCCTCAAGCGTCTTCATCCCATGATGGTCTGCACCTGACATTAGTAATCTCCCCAAGTTAACTAAATGTTATGCGACTCTTTGTTATATTTCGATTCGTTTCACTGTTTAACAGAAATGTACATTTTCTCCGATTGAGTATTGTATGAAANCGCACTGACGATTTAGTGCAATTTGGTTTCATGTCGGGGGCAGATTGATGACAGCGCTTCCCTCTGGCGCTGGCGCGCACTATTTGATGGGGCATGTCGCGAACCGAAGCTGGAACACCAAACACTCCCGGAGGCTCCGAGCGCTTTAATGAGGAACGCGCGGCCTATACGGTTGCCTCGGCTCAGCCCAATCTGGAGGCGGGCGTACAGGCGATCCGCGATACGGTCGCGACGCTAAAGCCNGTNCCCGGCGTTTACCGCATGCTCGATGCGCGCGGAGAGGTGCTATATGTCGGCAAGGCCCGCAGCCTTAAGGCACGCGTCGCGAATTATACGCAGGTCAACGGGCTGACGCAGCGGCTTATGCGGATGGTGAGCCAGTGCCGCGCAATGGAAATCATCACCACCAATTCAGAGGCTGAGGCGCTGTTACTCGAAGCTCAGTTGATCAAGCGGTTTCGCCCGCCATTCAACGTGTTGCTGCGCGATGACAAGAGCTTTCCGTTCATCCTGCTGCGGGCGGATCATGATTTTCCGCGCATCCATAAACATCGCGGCGCGCGCAAGGCAAAGGGCAATTATTATGGCCCCTTCGCCAGTGCAGGCAGTGTGAACACCACGCTGAACGCGCTGCAAAAGCTGTTCCTGCTGCGATCCTGCACAGACAGTTTCTTCAACAATCGCGACCGGCCCTGTTTGCTGTATCAGATCAAGCGGTGCTCTGCTCCGTGTGTGGGCCGCATTGATGAGGAGGGGTATGATGCGCTGGTAAAGCAGGCGAAGGACTTTCTCGGCGGTCGGTCGGGGCAGGTCCAGATCGACCTTGAAAAACAGATGGCCAAGGCGGCCGAGGATCTGGACTTTGAAACCGCCGCCATCCTGCGTGACCGGCTGCGCGCGGCGACTTTCATTCAGGGCAGCCAGGCAATCAATGCAAAGAGCGTGGGCGATGCCGATGTCTTCGCACTCGCGGCAAAGGGCGGGCATGTCGGCGTGCAGGCCTTCTTCATTCGCGGCGGGCAAAACTGGGGTCACCGCGCCTTCTTTCCCAGCCACACAAAGGATGTGGAAGAGGATCAGGTGCTCGCCAATGTGATGCTGCAATTCTATGAGGAAGTGCCCCCGCCGCCCACCGTTCTGGTCGACCGCGACCTGCCTGAGGGTAAGCTGATGGAAGCGGCTTTGGGCGAGCTGGCCGAGAAGAAAGTGACCATTTCGATCCCGCAGCGCGGCGACCGGCGCAAGCTGCTGCAACAGGCGCAGCGCAACGCCGTGGAAGCGCTGGAGCGGCGGCTGGCCGAGCGCGGGACCAAGGCGAAGGTCAATCGCGAGCTGGCCGAATTCCTCGAACTGGACGAACCGCCCGAGCGCATCGAAGTCTATGACAACAGCCACATTCAGGGCGCAAAGGCCGTGGGCGCTATGGTCGTTGCCAGCCCAGAAGGCTTTGAAAAATCGCAATATCGCAAGTTCAACATCCGCGAGGCACAGACCAACGACGATTTCGGGATGATGCGCGAAGTGATACAGCGCCGCTTCCGCAAGTTTGCCGAGAGTGCAGAACCCGACGAAAGCACATCGGGCAAGAAGGGCCACGAAACCGTACTGCCCGATCTGTTGCTGGTCGATGGCGGCAAGGGGCAACTCTCTAGTGTGATGAGCGTGCTGGAGGAATATGGCCTCGCCGACGAATTCGCCGTGATCGGCATCGCCAAGGGGCCGCATCACGGGCGCGAGGGACGCGAGGTGTTCCACTTCCCAGACGGGCGCGAAAAGACGCTGCCCACCAATTCGCCGGTGCTCTTCTACGCCCAGCGCCTGCGCGACGAGGTGCACCGATATGTGATCGGGGCGCACCGCGCAAAGCGATCAAAGGCGATTACCGCATCCCCGCTGGACGAAATCCCCGGCATCGGCCCGGCCCGCAAACGCGCGCTGCTGCTGCATTTCGGCACTGCCAGCAAAGTGCGCGCCGCCGCCCTGCAAGACCTGCAACGCGCGCCCGGCGTCAGCGAAAAGGTCGCGCAGCAGGTGTATGATTTCTATCATGCGGGCGGGTGAGGGGGCCTGATCTCAATCATAAGCGCCAAGCACTTTGATACCCGAAGGCCGACGCAATTTGCGCTGCTTATCTGTGTCTTGGATTGGGTGGGAAGCAGACAGTTCAATTCGAAATCTATACGGAGTTAAAGCGGAAGTAGACTGTTTAATCTGCGAATGGCAGCTCAGGACCTAATTGCCGCATTTGCCCACTTGGCCTAACGAACCTAGATGGATAGTATGTAGCTGTTTGATAGCTTCGTGGGGGCGATGGGATGAGCGAGGTTTCGAATACCGAACCAGCCACTCGAGTATTCCGTCTTTTCGCTGAAAATGCGGCAGCAATTACGCTCATTTGCACTGCATTTTCCCTGACTATAAACTTCTTTAGGTTTCGATTTTGGGGTTTGGATTACGCGGCAGTTGTTGCTCCCTCAGACATCATAGTCGGCGGAATTGATACCTTCTCATTGTTCTTCCCATTTTTTGTCGCAGCGATTTTGGGCATTTGGGCCGGACGTAGAACACGCAAGATATTCAGCAGCAGAAGGATCAGGGCCATCACTGCAGGCCTGACAGCGATCCCGATTGTAATCTGGATCGCCTTGTTTCCGTGGAATTATGGCATAGTGACCGGCAATGCACTGATTTGGTATGCGAGCTACGTTTTGGCGCTAATGTTCTGGTTCGAGTCGCTCGCGATATCGGGAAATACAATATTCCTTAAGGGTGATTCCCAAATCGCTCTGTGGGGCAACTTGGGACTCGTTAGCTCTACAATTATGTCCATGTTTGTCGTCTTTGCTCTCGATGATATAGCGACAGCGAGTGACATTTCGCTGACCAACTCAAACAGGTGCGATGGCCGAGAGTTTGTTGTTTGGATGGGAACTGAGAGTGTGGTCACCACTTGTGAAATTGATAAAATCCCGTTGGAGCGCGCTTACTACATCGTTGAGCGGGATGGGCTGGAATTTAGCGTCACAAACTGAGTTGGAGCCTAAGAATTGACGATGACCGCCTTCACCCGTAAATCAAGACATACCGAATTGATGCGAGTAACGTCCGCTTTTTTGGGGGGCGTGCAACAAGCGCGAATGTCCGCAAATGGGTCGTTAGCTGCCACGCGTCGGTCGAGAAATTTACGCCCGTTTCAGCTTCTCATAAGACTGGAAGCCGCCATTCCGCTTCCCACAAAATTCCCGCCACCATAGACTTTCCTACACACCCACCTCCGACCTACACTCCTCGGCGCTATGCCATCGCCTCGCATTCCTGCTTTTCATGCCGTCCCCGTCCGCACCCGCAGGGACGGTTGGACGCCGCTTAGGCAGGCCGAATTTATCGGACATCTCGCACAGACCCGCTGTGTTGATGCAGCGGCGCGGGCGGTGGGGATGCGGCGGGAGACCGCGTATCGTCTGCGCGTGCGGGCGGGTGCAGAGAGTTTTTGCGCGGCATGGGATGTGGCGGTGCTGGGGCACGGCGCGACGGCGGATCAGATTGCGCTGAAGGAGCGAGCCGCTGCTGCGACACGTCCGGATCGTAAAGTCACACTCGGCCAGCTCGAATGGCGCAGTGAGACAGGGCTGTGGCAGGTTCTGATGCGGCGCGGGCGATATGCCGGAGTGCGGCGCAAATCGGACGAATCCGCGCTTCTCGCGCTGGTTTTGCGGCTCGGTCTGTCGCCGACAGTATGGGTCGGCAACTGGGACTGGAGCCTATAGGATGGGCGCGGCACTGGCTCCAAAAGACCGCAAAGTGGTTCCCATCACACCGGGTGTTGAGACCTTGGCTGCACCACACATTCAGCGTGCAGTGCGCGGCGACTGGTCACGAAAAAGGCCCGGTACGCACACCTGTCTACACAGGGGCGGGCCGGGCCTTTTGAATGCCTTGGAAGGCCGTGACTTACTTCGGATATGTCCAGGTGCTGCCGCGAGCGAGGTTCTCGCTGGCGAAGGCCCAGTTCAATTTGTCACCGACAACCGCGTCAAGATAGGACGGACGCTTGTTCTGATGGTCGAGGTAATAGGCGTGCTCCCAGACATCCACGGTCAGCAGCGGGTTGTAATCGCTATCTGCCAGTGTGTCGCCGTCGTGGGTTTCCTGAATGGACAGTTCGCCGCCCTTTTCCGCCAGCCACACCCAACCGCTGGCAAAGTGGCCCGCACCGCGCGATTTCATCTGCTCTTTCAACTCGTCGACCGAGCCGAAGGCGGCTTCGATCTTGGCTTTGAGTTCATCGGACGGGGCGGTTTCTTCGGCCGCCATCGAATGCCAGTAAAATGCGTGGTTCCAGCTTTGCGCGGAATTGTTGAACAGGCCGTTATCCTTGCCGCGCGCAGCAGCAATGATGTCTTCCATCGCAGCATCAGCGTGAGGCGTGCCGTCAATCGCGGCGTTCATCTTGTCGATATAGGCCTGATGGTGCTTGCCGTGGTGGAACGACAGCGTTTCGGCAGAGATTGCCGGAGCCAGCGCGGTGTCAGCGTAGGGAAGATCGATCACTTTATATGCCATGGGAATGCCTTCTTTCGTTTGATTTCAGCGTATATGGTACCAATGATCCGGCGCGGCAATGGTTGCGCACTTGATGCGAAAAATCTGCCTCAGAGCGGGATAAGGTACAATAACTTACGCGGCTAACCCTTGTGGAGGGGTGCTGAATTGATTACGTTTTTTCGATCATGTTTAGTCTTCGCATCACCCGGATTGCAGATCGCGGGATGGAGCCTGCGCTCCCGTACAAGTCGCTTGCGGTGTTTCGGCATGCCAAAAGTGTGAAGCGCAGTGATATCGTGCTGGTCGATCATCCCGAAGCGGGGCGGATTGTAAAGAAGGTTGCCGCAGTCAGCATCAATGGCCGGATCGGGCTCCGGGGTATGAGGCGGACCGCATGCAGCACGAGCAATGTGCCCAGTGTGGGTCGTGAACAGATCCTGGGCAAACTTGTACTATGCGTGAAGTGGGTGCGGTTTCTGCCACAATTCGGCGATGATCAAACGGCCCGGCAAAGCGCGTCGGATACAGACGCGTTGGATGGGCATTCTGACGACGATGCCGTGATGGATAGCGAAGCAGAGCGGGGGCCGGGCGAAACCGCAGTCACCCGATAAAGGGGCGAAACTGCCTCAGGCTGCGTCCCGTTCGAAGGCCTCGCGCTTAAATGCGGCATCGGCGCGCAATTGATCATGCTCTACCCATGTCGAATGGACCCCGCTTGAAATCTTGTGCGGCAGGCGGGCGCGGGCGATGGGGCCTTTGGTGATGTCGCTCGCGTCCAGGATGGCGAGTTCGGAAGTGCCGGAATTCTCATCGATCAGGAATGTGACGAGATACGCGGAGTCTTCGGACTTTGGATTGGCTTTCGGCACAACCGGGCTCTCGCTCGCATAGACTCCTTCGGGCAGTTGATAGACCTGCTCTTCGCCCGTCTCGCTGTCATGACGGACATAGCCGTTGAACAGGAACCAGCCCGGGCGCGCAGTGGTGTGCCAAGTATAGCGGTTGGGGCGCATCAGGTAATCAGGGTTGATCATCCCGAATTCCACGATGCGGTCGGACAGGCGCTCTTCACTGCATTCGCCGGTGGCCAGATTAAAGCGCCAGCGGTGGAAGCGGCATTGAAAGGAATGCTCGTCCACATACGCCATCATATGGCTGTATTGCCCCGCCTCCTCGATCGGGTCGGGCATCGGCTTGTCCTGGTAATAGCCTTCGAGGATCACCTCATCGCCGTCTTCATACGCGTTGGTCCAGTGCAGCACATAGGTGGGCGATGCCTCGAACCAGCGGATTTCCTCTGGCTGACCATGGCGCGGGATCAGGGCAAAGCGGGTGGGCAGGCCATCGTGAATGCGCGCGGCGTGGATATCGCGTTTCAGCAGATCCGCGTCCCAGAATAACGGCATATCGTTGAGGATCGACCAGTTTTGCGTGATCGCCATATCATGCGGCAGCCGCGGGCCAGGTAGCGGGATCGGCACGTAATGGGCCAGCGCGCCAGAGCGGTCCACCACGCCGTAATGCATGTAGGGCGCATGTTTGGAATAGTTGAAGAACATCATCTCGCCGGTCGTCTCGTCGACCTTGGGATGGGCGGAGACCCCGTCGAGCGGACCCCAAGGTGCCTTGCCAAGGTTTTCAAGCGTGACCGGATCAACCATCCACGCCTCGCCGCATTGGTAAAACGTGGCGTAGGCGGTTCCGGCATGGACGATGATGTCGGTGGAGCCGGTGTCCTTCAATCCCTGATGCGCGCCAAATCCGGGGCGAACGCTGGTGCCCGCAGGGTCCATCAATCCGCCCCACAGAGACCCGCCGGCGATCTGTTCGGCTTCAAAGCAATGGGTGTGCACAAAGCGGTTGCGATAGCTCGCCTTGCCGCCGGAAATGCTGACCTGATGAATCATCGCATCGCCATCAAACGGGTGGTGACGGCCCAGCGGCTGATGCACGGGGTTTTCGGTGTTGCGCAGATAGATGCCGTCAATATCGGCCGGAATTTTGCCTTCGATCATGTCGAGTTCCGGCACGTCCACCTCTTCATGAACCGGGGTCCAAGCGCCCGAAAGATAGGGGTGGTTGCTGTGTTCCAGACTGGTCTTGACCGGCGGATGACGCGTGATCTGCATAGTTTACTTCCCTCTCCGGCGTTCAGACTAGCGCGTAAGCGCGATCAGCAAAAGTGCCTCCTTCAAAAGGGCTTTTGAAATTTGATCTTCGTCAATTGCGTAGAGGCGCTGTGCGCGTAACCTGCGACCACATTGCGAAGAGGGAGAAAGCTCGTGAAATCAATTCTACTCCATATCGGCGGCGACAGTTGCATGGACGCACGTTTGCAGGTCGCGCTGGATATTGCCCGCGCGAAGGGTGCGCATATCACCTGCCTGCAGGCGGTGAGTTATGAAGTGTTTGCGCCCGGCGATTTTTACGGGTCGGCGATGGCTGCCGCGATGCCGCGGATCAAGGAAGCAGCGGAGGCTTTGCGGGCGAAGATCGAAGGTGATCTCAGCAACGAAGACGTGTCATGGGAATGGCAGTTCTTTGACGGAACGGCCGAAGTGCGCCTGCTGGAGCAGTCCGCGCTGCATGATATCATCCTTGTCGGCCCAAACGATATCGGGTCGGACGGCACGCTTTTGCCGTCGGGTATGGCCGGAGAGCTCGCGTTGAAGGCGCCGGTGCCGGTGCTGGTGGTGCCCGGCCATATCAAGAGCTTTGACGTATCGGCTCCGGTGCTGGTGGCTTGGAACGGATCATCGGAAGCCTGCGTCGCGCTGCGCGGGGCAGTGCCGCTGCTCGCTCTGTCCAAAGCGGTATACTTCGCCAGCGTTGAGGAGCAAACGGACAAGGCCCGCTATGATTTCCCCCCGGTGGAGGGCGCGCGCTATCTCAGCCGCCACGGGATTGAGGCGGAATGCGTGGAAATTCCGCGCGGCACGGCAAAGATCGCCGATACGCTATTCTCGGCCGCGCAAATGCGCGACTGCGGGATGATCGTGATGGGTGCCTATGGCCACTCACGGCTGGCGGAATTGCTGCTGGGCGGGGTCACACGGCGCAGCCTTTCCGATCCGCAATTGCCGATATTCATGGCGCATTAGAGGGAGCATTCGCAAACAATGCTTAGGCACCGCGACACCATGAATTAGCGGTCAGCCTGCGATGGGGTCCATCCTTTAAGGCGCGGTTGTATCTGAATTGTCTGGATAACCGACCGCGCCATTAACTCTAGATGATAGGTCGATATTGAGGATAACCAATCCTTAACGCTGCTTTCGGTATACCTGACTGCGAAGCTTCGGGGAAAGCGGTCGAGGATATGCAGAGCCAGTACGATAATCCGCGACCAGGCGAAGGAGGGTTCCGCGACTGGCTCGGAACGAAGCTCCCGCTTGCTTTTAAAGCGAAAGAGCGGCGCGAGACGGTTCAAAATCTAAACCGAAAGCGGCTCAGCATTGTCGTGTGGGCGCTCATATTCGGAGCGATTGCGGGACTGATCGAATTGCCGATGCCCGCTGAGGATGCCTGGCGCGCCGTGCGTGCTGAGGTCCGGTCAAAGGACGCGCCCGATGATATCGTCGTGGTCGCTGTCGATGATGCAACACTGGCGGAAATTGGAAATCCGTATCCGACGCGCGCGCAGGATGCGGAGGTGGTGGAGGCGGCTTTCGCGGCCGGCGCAAACCGGCTCCTGTTCGACAAGGCCTATGCTGACCCGACCGACCCCGCCCAGGATGCGACGTTCGCAGACGCCTTGGCCCGTCATAAAGGTAAGGTCTGGCTTGGCGCGTCGCCAGACGTGGAATTCCGCACGGCGCAATCGGAGGAAATTGTCCCGATCCCGACTTTGCGTGATAAGGCTGCGATAGCCTCCATGATGGGTCGAAAAGCCCCCTTTGGCCTATCGGCGCAGTTTCCCACCACGACGACTATCGAAGGGCAGAAGCACCCCTCCATTTCTGCGATACTAGCGCAATATGAGGGGAAAGATGGCTGGTATCGCCCTGATTTTGCCTATGATCCGTTGACCGTGCCGACGATCAGTTATGCTGATATCCTTGCAGGCCGGGCGGCACCCGGTCAGCTTGCCGGCAAGAATTTGATCATCGCGCCAACGCATATTCAAACACCGGATTTCCATCACCTTCCTTTGGGAGACCGGATTCCGGGCGTCTACTTCCACGTGTTGGGCGCGCACACGCTGAAAGGCGGTTTACCGGTAGATCTGTCGTGGTTTCCAGCCCTCGCGCTGGTAGCTGCAGTTATGGCCTTTCAGGCCTATCGCAAGACGCCTTCGAGACCCCTCATATCGGGTACACTGATCATCCTCATCTTTGCGCCGTTGGCATTTGACGAGTTGAAGATCGGTATCGATATCTTCCCTGCTCTAATTGCGCTGGGGATTGCGACATTCCGGCTTTGGCGTCTGTCTGCCAAGGTTTATGATCAGGATACCTCGCTAGTTCTTGCTCGCGCCCTGTCAGAGCCGGACAGCAAGCCCGATCAGGATGTGTATGCGCTGAAAATAGAGAATTTGGGCGACCTCACCGAATTCCAGGACGCGCGCCAGTTCGGCAAATTTGTTGAACAGATCATCGCCTGCATGAAAGGGGCCAGCGAAGGGGCTAGTCCGGCAACCGGTTCGGACGGACAAGTCGCTTTTCAGCGCGATATGCTGATCTGGCTCGCCCCGAAGCTGGATCGCGCAGAACTCGACCAGAGCGGCATGGGGCTCATCTCTGTGCTGCGCAGCGTGATCCTGCAACAGGGCGCAACGGTCAATCTTGCCACCACTCTGGGCGTGGATATCAACCATGATCTGGCACTGTCCCAGCGCATCCAGAACGCAATGCACGCCGCCGACAACGCTTCCAAGGCGAATACGCGGTTTGTGGTGTGCGACGATGCCTTCCTTGACCAGCGCCGGCGTCGCATAAACCTGATGTCCGAATTGGAAGACGCCATCCGCACCGATGCGATCTGGGTGGCGCATCAGCCAAAGATCAATCTGGCCACAGGTGAAGTTTACGGCGCTGAGGCTCTGATCCGCTGGGACCATCCTGTTCTGGGACCGGTAAGCCCGCAGGAATTTGTGACCATGGCAGAGGAGAATGATCGCATTGATATGCTCACCAATTATGTTCTGGATCGCGCCATACGTGAGGCGCACCCTCTGCTTGAGATCGATCCGGCCTTCAAACTGGCTGTCAACGTCTCGGCCAAGGCTTTGTCAGGCGATGTGATTGTCAGACAGACGAAACGCATGGTGGAGCGTCACGCATTCCCGGTGAAGAACCTTATTCTCGAAGTCACCGAAACAGCAGGGCTGGACGACGGCCGCGTTGCTGCGACGCTCAAAGCCCTGCGCGATATGGGAGTAGAATTGTCGATTGATGACTTTGGCATGGGCCATTCTAGCCTCGATTATCTGAGCCGGGTGCCGTGCAGTGAAGTGAAGCTGGACCGCAAGTTCATATCTTCCGTGCTGGACTCCCGGGAAAGCCGCGCTCTTGTCACCGGGACAATCGCAATGGCCCATTCACTGGGTAAGTTGGTTGTGGCCGAGGGGGTCGAGGATGCAGCGACGGCCGATCTGCTGACAGAACTCAAATGTGATTTGGCGCAGGGCTATCTTTTTTCCCCTGCGGTCGAGATCGCTGAAGTCGCCAAGCTCATTATCGAGAAGCGAAGAGCGGCTTAGGCTTGCTAAACGTAAAGGTTTTGTTTACCTACTGTGTTGTTAATAAATTAACTCTAAGCAGGAGGTTCCTATGTGGCGTTGGTTTGCAGGCTTTTTCGGTAGCCGTTAAAATAAACGAAGATTTACAGAAGGCCCCGTTTTTACGGGGCTTTTTTGTGTCTGATTGATTTGATTGCGCGGCCCTATGTCCGCCACATTGCACGTCTCGCGCGGTCAACTCCCGCACCGATCAAAGTTAATGTGCACCGATTCGGATGAAATGCTTAACCATCTTAGACGATCAAGGACGCTCTCTATAGAAAGCTCGGTTGGCCATAGGGGCGGGCCGCTACACCGTCTGGCTGAATAGGATCAGCTTTTACGCTTGCGTTTGCGCATCATGCCTTCTTGCGCCACGCTAGCAACCAACTTGCCATCACGCGTGAATATCCGACCCCGGTTAAAGCCGCGACCGCCCCCCGACCAAGGGCTGTCCGTGACATAGAGCAGCCATTCATCGGCCCGCGCGGGCGCATGGAACCACAGAGCATGATCAAGGCTGGCCCCCACCAGTTCGCCGCGCATCCAGCTGAGGCCATGGGGCAGGGCGCTGGTCCCCAGCAACGTGTAATCGCTGGCATAGGTGATGATGGCGCGGTGCAGATCCGGCGTGTCCGCCGCGCCAGTGATCGGAGCCGCAGTGCGGAACCAACTGTGGGCATGCGGCTCCTTTCGTTCGGAATTCATCCAGTGCAGCCGGTCAACCGTACGCATCTCTATCGGGCGTGGGCGCAGCATCAGAGCACGGCCTGCCTCGCTCATTGTGTTGCCAATTTTGTCCGCCATTTCGCGGCGGACATCCATGTCGGGCCTCAGGTCTTCGGGTGGGGGGACATCGGGCATGGGCGCTTCGCAGTGCTCAAGGCCTTGCTCTGGCACCTGAAAGCTGGCGGTAAGGTTCAGGATCGGCATGAAGCTCCCATCCTCGCTTTCTTGCGCAGCGACCACGCGGCGATTGGCGAAGCTGCGCCCGTCAAAGTCGCGCTCTATGCGGTATTCGATCGGAGGCCCCTCAACTCCGCCGCGCAGGAAATAAGCGTGGAGCGAGTGCGCAGTCTTACCCTCTGGTATGCTGGCCTGCGCGGCCTGTAGC
>JGI12109J20283_10176487_pt1 | contig 17435 bp, 13 predicted proteins | sample ElkSlonscriptome_12_FD_20283 | JGI IMG/M metagenome (IMG submission 20283)
AGGCAGTCCCGCCATGGCGGGGGGTGGCCTCTCGGAGGTGCTGTACCGCCAGCTCGGCCCCGAGCCGGTGCCGCTGCCGGCGAGCCTGCGGGACACCCCGCTGGGCCAGTTGCTGGCCCGGGTCACCGCCAAGGAGCCCGCCGAGCGGCCCACCAGCATTCCTGCCCTGCTCACCGAACTGGACGAGATCGCCCTGCAATGGCGGCTCGCCGAGCGCCTCCCCGAGCCCACCGCCAGGATTCGCCTGAGCGTGCCCACCATGCCCCTGCCGCTGCGTGAATTGGCAAGTCATCTGGGTGGCGCCATGGACAGCGGCGAGCGGCGCCAGCTCACCGCGCTGTGCTGCGAGATGGTGCTGGAGCGCCGGGCCGGCGAGGAACTGGAGATGGAGGAACTGGACGCGTTGCTGCGCGAGCAGCGCACGCTCTGTCTGCGGGTGGTGGACAACGCCGGGGGCTTCGTGGCCGGGGTGCTGGGGGATCGGCTGCTGGTGTATTTCGGCTATCCGCGGGCCGCCGAGGACGACCCCCGGCGGGCCGCGCGCTGTGCCCTGGAACTGACCCGGGCGCTGGCCGAGCGGGACCGCACCCTGCTGGATGCCCGGGGCGTGAACTGTCGTTTCGGCATCGGTTTGCACACCGGACTGGTGATCGTCCCGGGGAGCGAGGATCCCGGGGGCGTGGATCTGAGCCTCGGCCAGACCCCGGAGCTGAGCGCCCGGCTAGCCGGCGCGGCGCCCCCCGGGGGGGTGTTGCTGAGCGAGACCGTGGAGCCCCTGCTGGACGGGCGCTTCGCCTGCGAGGCGGCGGGCGAGCAGCGCCTGGCGGGCGCCTCGCGCCCACTGCGGCTGTATCGGCTGCGGGATGTGGGCGGCACCGCCGGGGCGGTCTCCGGACGGGCCGGCATACCGCTGGTGGGGCGCACCACCGAGCGGGAATTGCTGGCCCGGCGCTGGCGCCAGGCCCGCGACGGCGAGGGCCAGACGCTACTGCTGGTGGGCGAGCCGGGGGTGGGCAAGACACGGCTGGTGGCGGCGGCCCGGGAGGACTGGCAGCCGGTCCCCGGCACCTGGCTGGAGTGCCGCTGCGCCTTCGAGAACCGCGATCGCCCGCTGCGCCCACTGGTGGAGTTGCTGGGGGAGTGGTTGCGCGAACACGGCGAGCGGGATCTGACCACCCTGGAGGCGCAACTCGGTCGCCACGGCTTCCATCTGGCGGAGACCGTGCCGGTGCTGGCGGAGTTGCTGGAGCTACCCACCGGCGAGCGCTACCCGCCGCTCACCGCGGCGCCGGAGCGCCGGCGCGAACTCATGGAACAGACCCTGCTCACGCTGTTCTGCGAACTGGCCGAGCGCGAGCCGCGGGTGCTGTTCGTGGAGGATCTGCACTGGGCGGACCCCTCCACCCTGGCGTTGCTGGAGCAACTGCTGGAGGATGTGCCGACGATGCCGTTGCTGCTGCTTTGCACCGCCCGTCCCGAGTTCACCCCCGGTTGGCCCGCCGGGCGTTTCCGGCAACTGCGCCTGGAAGGACTGGGCAGCATCGAGGTGGCGGCCATGGTGGTGGCGCTGGCGGGGGGCCGGGAACTGGCCGGGCCGGTGCAGGCGATGATCCTTGAGCGCACCGACGGGGTGGCGCTGTTCGTGGAGGAGCTGACGCTTTTGCTGCTGGAGAGCGCGGCGCTGGCGGTGCGAGACGGCGTGGTGGTGCTGACCCGCCCGCCCGAGGAATTGATGATTCCCGACAGTCTGCGGGGGCTGCTCACCGCCCGGCTGGATCGCCTGGGCGCGGCCCGCGAGACCGCGCAACTGGCCGCCGCCATCGGTAGGGAGTTTCCGCTGGAGTTGCTGGCGGCGGTGTCGCCGCGCAGCGCCGAGACCCTGGACCGGGATCTGGCGGCGCTGGTGGCGGCGGATCTGGTCTACCGGCGGCGCCGTCACCGCCATCCGAGCTTCGTGTTCCGCCACGCCCTGATCCGCGACACCGCCTACCAGTCCATGCTCCAGGCCACCCGCCAGCAGGTGCATCGACGGATCTGCGGGGCCATCGAGAACCGCCTGCCGGAACTGGCCGCCGCCCGCCCCGATCTGCTGGCCCACCACCACGCCGAGGGTGGCCAGTTGCCCCAGGCCCTGGGCTATGCCGAGGCCGCCGGCCAGGCGGCACTGGCCCGTTCCGCCAACCGCGAGGCGCTGGCCCAGGTGCACCGGGCCCTGGACTGGCTGGCGGCGCTGGCAGAGCCCGCCGCCCGCGCCGCCCAGGAACTGCGCCTGAACAGTATCGCCACCCCCGCGCTGATGGCCCTGGAGGGTTATACCTCGCCGCAACTGGCCGACTTCACCCGGCGCTCGCTGGCGCTCATCGATCAACTGGGCGACGTGCCCCAGGCTTTCCCCACCCTGTGGGCGGTGGCCACCTACCACCATGTGCGGGCCGAGCGGCGCGAGGCCCGGCAACTGGCCGAACGGCTGGTGGGGCTGTCGGAGCGCACCGGCGAGCAGGGCCAGTGGCTGGCGGCCCGCACCCATCTGGGGCAGTGTCTGCTGGTGGAGGGGCGTTTCCGGGAGGCCGAGCAACTGCTTGCCGAGGTGATCCAGCACTACCCGGAGCGCCTGGACCCGGCGCAGGCGCTGCGCTACGGTCTGGATACCCTGGCCTACAGGCACATGACCCTGGCCCGGGTGCTGGGGGCCCAGGGGCGTTTCGGCGAGGCGTTGGCCGAGGCCCGCCGGGGAGTGGCGCGCAGTCACGAGATCCAGCATGTGAACAGCGAGGCGCTGGCGCTGCTGTACCTGATGAACGTTTACCGGCAGCGCGGCGAATACTCCGAGGTGGCTACTGTGGGAACGCGAATCCTGGCCCTGTGCGAGACCCACGGGCTCGGTTTCATGCGTTCCCTGGCGGGGCTGCTGCTGGCCTGCGGGGCCGGTGATCTGGGCCGCGCCCGCGCCATCGTCGCCGAGCACGAGGCGCGCATGATTCGCCTGGGGTTTGCCTATTACGGGGGCTTGGTGGCCGAGACCGCGCTGGGGCAGGGCGAGACCGAGGCGGCGCTGGCGCTGGTGGAGCGATGCCTGGACGAGGTGGCGCGCACCGGCGAGTGCTATTACCTGGCCACCTTGCAGGCGTTGAAGGGCGAGGTGCTGGCGGCCCGGGGCGAGCCGGCGGCGGGGCTGGACTGGTGTCGGCGGGGACTTACCACCGCCGGGGAGCAGGGCGCCGACGGTTTCCGGCTGCGTATCGCCACCACGCTGGTGCGTCTGGAACAGGCCGCGGGCGAGTCTTCCGGGGTCCGCGCCGTGCTGGCGGCGCTGTGCCGACAACTGGCCCGGGAGGCGGATTGTCCCGCGCTGATCAGTGCCCGCAAGGTGCTGGCTGGGGGTAACGAGGGATCCGACTGAGTTTGGGCATTCGATTTGCAAACTGCAATGCAATCACTTGTTCCACCCGCCACAGGGAAAGCTCATGTCACGTCGTAATAGCATCAACACCAAGGGTGCCTTCACCCACCACGGCTGTCGTCACACCGATCTGGACCAGGACGCGCTGCTGTCGCGGGATACCGCGCTCACCCACTACGCCATCACCGTGCAGTGGCGTTTCGTGTGGTTCCGGATCATCGCCAAGTACTGGAGCGACGAGGACTTCAAGGCCAAGATCGACGCTTCCATGACCGCCACCGACAACGGCACGGCCATGCGCGAATTGATCAAGGACGAGTTCGATCTGGATATCGGCGATCAGGTGGTGCTGCGTTTCTACGAGGCCTCCTGGGTGCAGTTCCCCGAGCCCGATGCCAGCGACAACCTGCCGGACGATCCCTGGGGCGGGATGCCGCCCATGGAGGTGAAGATGCCCATCCCACCCCGGCCCGAAAAAGAAGAGTTGCACGCCATCGCGCTGGCCACCTTCACCGGGTCCGGACGCTCGTATCCCTTCACCTGCGCGTGAGCGGACGCACCCTACAGATACAATCCCAGCGGGTTCAGCGCCGCCTCCGCCAGCGGCCCCTGCCGCCAACCCAGATCCACCGGCACCTGGTAAAGTCGACCCGGTCCCAGCCGGGGCCAGAAATGCCGCAGACCCGGTACCACCACCTTCACCGCATGCAGCCCCGCCTCCGGGCGGGTCTGGTCCAGCACCAGGGTTTCCAGATCCAGTGACGCGGCCAGCGTCAGGCAATGACGCACGGCCTCCCGGAGATCGTCGAAACGCGCCCCGGGAAGCGTCCCCAGAGGCCGGGGTTCAGCGTCCGCCTGCGGATAGAGAAAATCCCAGTCCGGCAGCGCATCGGGTGCCCAGGGTCGGCTTGCCGGATTGTCCGGGTCGAACAACTGATTCAACTCGGTGAGCGCCCTGAGCAGCGCCAGTTGCGGCTCCAGATGGCAGCCGAAGCCCACGAAACAATCCCCCCGGGTCTCGCCGCCAGCCAGCGCCACCACCACCGGCAGGCCCAGATCGGTGGTCAGATCCAGGCACCACAGGCGCCAGCCCAGTTCGCCGTAGCGGGCCGCCAGGCGTCGGGGATAGGGTGCCTCGACGCTCGCCAGATCCAGCGCCGGGCGGGGGAGTCGGTTATACCACCAGATGGCCACCGCGTCTCGCTCCACCAGTTCCAGAAAGCCCTGCAGGATGGCCTCCTCCAGGCAGTGGCCGGCGGCGTTGCCGTTGGAGCTGAAGCGGGCGTAATCCTCCTCCGGCGGGGTGGGATACTGGCTGTAACAGAAGCTTGCGGGCAGCCAGCGCGGGCGCTCGTGGGTGAGCGACCACAGCGGGGTCCAGTCCAGCACCGCCCCGGGCGGGCAGCGCAGAGGAACATGCCGGCGGGGATCGCTGAGCCCGGCGTTGATAGCCTCGCGCCGGGCGTACTGGCTGTCGCTGAGGATCATCAGCCGCGCCGGATGCACCGCGCCCTCGCCCAGTTCGGCAAGACTGGCCCGGCGCACCGGCAACCCCAGGCGGTGGCGGGCGCTCCAGCGCTCCAGCGCCTCGCCCAGCGCGCTCATGCGCGCCTGGGCCGGGGTCTGGCCCTTGCCCAGGCTGATCTGCTGGAAATCCTCCGGTCCCGGCGCGCCCTGCGGGTGCAGCGGATGGGTGGCGGCCCACACTGGACGGTCCGGGTGGTCACGACCGGGCAGAGGTCCCAGCTTGCCCACGATACCCGTGAGAGGGTCCACCCGGTCCGCCAGTCGCATGCAACTCGCCGCCGGATCCGTCAGCCGGTAGCCGCCGTCGGCGGCGAAACCCAGGGGCCGGGATTGCAGTACCACCCGGGTGGGGCGGCGCGCCAGGCCGGGATCGCCGCACACCGGGCAGGCCGGTCCGGCCAGCACCCGGTGGTGGTGCAGGCTGCCATCCCCGTGGATCAGCCGCAGCAGGGTCGGGGCGGAGTCGGCGCGGCTGCCCAGACGGGCCAGGCCCAGGGTCAACAGGCCCGCCGCCAGTGCCTGCGCCGTGGCGTCGGGCGGGGCGGGCGGTGGTGACTGCAGACCCTGGCGGCGCAGGAACGCCTCCACCGGATGGTTATCCCACAAGCGCTCGGCCAGACACTGCCAGCAGGGCGAGCCGGCCGGATCCAGCAGCGGCCCCAGCCAGCTCTGGCGGTGGCCCGCGTACAGCGGCAGCAGGGTGATGCCCGCCGCCCGGCAGCGGGTGGCCTCGTCGCCAAGGCCCGGGTTCAGATAGCTGTCCACCAGCAGCACGTGGAGATCGGCCTCGTCGCGCACTGCCAGGCCCAGGGTACGGAGCACCGTCGCCAGGGGCTCCGGCGATCGCTCCCCCAACACCCGCAGGGCCACCGCCCGCGGCCCCGCGGGCGTAAAAGCCGCCGCCAGCAGCCCCTGTTTCGCCAGTTCCTCCACCGCCAGGAACACCGCCAGCGGGTGAAATTCCCCGGCCAGGGCGGTGGCCAGGGATTGATGATCGGTGCCCGCCATCAGCAGCGGCAGCAGGCGACGGTGCAGCGCCGAGCGCAGCACATGATATTTATCCTCGCCCAGCAGGAACACCCCGAGTCCCGGTGCCTCCACCACTCGTAGCGTCGGATCCAGCCGCAGGGTCGTGTTGGATTGATGCAGTGTGGTCATGGTATCGGGCGATCCAGCGGTGAAACGGGCGGTGACGGGCGAGTCGGATCCGCCCGGGGACTGGCACGGGGATTGCGCCCGATCCCCTCACGAGGGTAGTCGGCCGGGACGGTCGACTCAAGCACGCGTCGATGCCATTCATCGCATCATTCAGGGAGTTCGAACATGACGATCCTGCAAGCGGAGGTGGAAGTGCTGGACGTGCCCCAGGTGGAGACCCTGCGGGCGATGGACGGTCAGTCCATGACCCTGCTGTTTCAGCGGCTGGAGGTGACGCTGGGGGAGACCCCGGCGCCGCTGGCCACCCGTACCACCTCCTTCCGGATCCCGGTGAGCGCCAATCCCGGGGGCGCCGATCTATGCCTGTTGCTACGGGGCAGGGCCACCCTGACGGTGGGTGGACGGGGTCTACTGCTGGTCTACCAGGGAAGGGATCGGTTGTTGCTGGAGCTGCCGCCACCTCCCTGTCGGTGCCAGGAATTCCGTCAGCGCCTGCAGACCCGCCTGGCCCCCGGCGAGGATTGCCGGCTGACGCTGTTCCTGCTGGTGGAGGGGCCGGCGGACGGGCCGGGGCAAGCGCTCGGCCTGTCCCTGGAGTCCCTGGATATCAGGGTGCTGGAGCGTGGCCTCAGCGCTCCAGCACATCCTCCACGTACAGCCGCTCCACCAACACCATGGTCACCGCCACCAGCGGCATGGCCACCAGCAACCCGATGAAGCCCACCCCGGCGGCCAGCAGCACCTGCACCGAGATGATCAGCGCCGGCGGCAGGGCGATCATGTTGCGGTGGATGATGGGGGTGATGAAAGCGCCCTCCAGGTTCTGGATCACCAGCAGCAGGATCAACACGTAGACCCCGGTCATGGGGCTCACCGAGAAGGCCAGCAACAGTGCGGGCACGGCGGCGATGAGCGGCCCGAAATTGGGAATGAAGGTCATCAGCGCGGTGACCACGTCCAGGGTCTGGGAGAACATCCCGGTCAAACCGGACAGCAACTCCGAGCGCCCCGCCAGCAGATCCAGGATCTGCTCCCGGGAGCGGTCCAGGAAACTCAGCAATTCCTGCCCCCAGCCAAAGCCCGTGAGCTGTTCCTGGAGATTGTCGAAACCCGCCGGCACGGTATCGGCCAGCACCTGCACCTGGGCCACCAGGGTGGGGGTGGCGGTGGTGATCAGCACCGCCATGAGAACCAGCAGCAGGATCACCACCAGGGTCAGCGACAGCCCCCGGGGCAGCCGGGTGTGGTGGTTCACCAGCCGCGCCGCCCCGTCCATGGCCACCGCCAGCAGGATTCCGCAGAAGATCAGCAGCAGGATCTCCAGGGAAAACCAGATGAACAGCAAAAGCGCCAGCCCCACCGCGCCGATCCGCACCGCGCTGGTGACCCGTTCGGTGAAGCGGGCGGAGACCTCGTCGGTGGTCTCCGGGCCGGGGGTGGGTGAACTCATCGCACCCGCTCGGGGGGAAAGCGCCGGGGTGGTGCCACCAGCGCATCCTGGGCGGCGATCAGCGCCAGTTCCCGGGAGCCGCTGGCGTGGGTGGCGGTGAACAGCGCGTGGAGTGCCGCCGCCACGTGCTCCAGCGCCGCCACCGGGTCACCGGTCTCCAGGACCCTGGCCAGGAACAGCGCCGCCGTGCAGTCGCCCGCGCCGTTGGGGGCGGGTTCCACGGGTAGCCGGGGGGTGCGCACCAGCCACGCCCCCTCGGCCGAGTCCAGCAGCATCTCGATGGTGCCGGGGGGCGTCCGGTCGCGCACCAGACTGGTGACCAGCACCAGCTCCGGTCCCAGTGCCCGGACCCGGCTGCTGGCGCTGAGCGCCTGTTCCAGGGTGGCGCTGGGCAGCCCGGTGAGATAATCCAGCTCGAACTGGTTGGGGGTGATGATATCCGCCGCCGGCACCGCCACCTCGCGCATGAACTCCGGGATCCCCGGACGCACGAAGAACCCCCGCCCCACATCGCCCATCACCGGATCGCAGCAGTAGCGGGCATCCGGGTTGGCGGCCCGCACCCGGGCCACCGTATCCACGATCACCTGGCCGAGTTCGTGGGCGCCCATGTAGCCCGACAGTACCGCGTCGGTGGCGCCCAGCACATCGCGGCGGGCCAGCCCGTCGATGATCTCGCGGATGTGCCCGGCGCCGAACACCTCGCCGGTCCAGTCGCCATAGCCGGTGTGGTTGGAGAACTGCACGGTGTTCACCGCATGTACCTCCACCCCCAGCCGCTGCAGCGGAAACACCGCGGCCCGGTTGCCGACATAGCCGTAGGCCACATGGGACTGGATCGACAGAATGCTGGGCATGGATCGCTCCGGAAGGCTGGATGGATGTGCCAGGATAAAACGATTTTCCGACCCCGGGAATAAAACCCGCGCCGGATCGTTTATTTCACTGAATGGGCCTGGTACGAACCGGTGCCGGGCCGTTACGGAGTTCCCTAGGGGGGGAGCGCCGGTCCAGACCGGCATTTGCGCGGACCCCTCCGACCGTGTCCCCGACACTGGCCGGAGGGGCTTTTTTTTGGTCGATCTGCAAGAATAGCCCTCCGTTCCCCGGCCCGGAAGCCCGCATGTCCCGCATCTCCCCCGCCTTCTCGCTGCTGTTGCCCGCCACCGTGGCCCTGAGCTTCAAGGGTATCGTCGTGAAACTCGCCTACGCCGAGCAGATGGGCGTGCTGGCGGTGCTGTGCCTGCGTTTTCTGTTCGCCGCGCCGCTGTTCTGGCTGGGGTACTGGCTGCTGCGGGAGCAACAGCGAAAGCCGCTGGGGGTCGGTGACTGGCTGAGTTGCGCGGGGGCGGCGGTGTTGTTCTTTCTGGCCACGCTCTGCGATTTCACCGCGCTGTCGCTCACCGGGGTGGCGCTGTCGCGGATCATCCTGTTCACCTTCCCGGCGCTGGTGGTGGCGGCCACCAGTGTCTGGGAGCGGCGCTGGCCGGGGCCGCGTACCCTGTGGTGTTTTCTACTGGCCTACGGGGGGTTGGTTCCGGTGGTGGCGCCGGGGGGGTTCCAGGCCCAGTCCAGCGCCGATCTGCTGGGGGCAGCGTGGGCGCTGGGGGCGGCGGCCAGCTACGCGTGCTATCTGCTGGTGAGCCAGCCCATCATGCGGCGCACCGGCTCGGTGCGCTTCACCGCCGTGTCCGGCACCATGACGCTGTTGATCTTTCTGGGCTACGGGTGGCTGGTCGCCGGCCCCGGGGATTTCCGGGTGAGCGCGGCCGGCGCCGGCTGGGTATTGCTGATGGCGGTGTTCTGCACGGTGATCCCGTTTTTCATGATGTTCGAGGGGATCCGCCGGGCCAGCGCCTCGGAGGCGAGCCTGATCGCCCTGTCGGGGCCGGTGGTGACGGTGATCGGTGCCTACCTGATCCTCGGCGAGCGGCTGAGTCCGGTGCAGTTTCTGGGGTTTGCGCTGGTGGTGCTGGGGATCGGGGTGTTGAAGGGGGCGATTCCGTTGCCCCGCTGGCAGCGCCTGCGGACGCGGCGGGTGGAGTGAGGTGTCAGGTGATGCTCAGGGAGGCGCGGCCGAGGCCGTCCAGTTCGATCTGGATGCGGTCGCCACGCTTCACCCACTGGGTCTGGGTAAGGCTGCCCAGGCAGACGAACTGGCCCGCCTTCAGGGGTCGGCCCATGGCCGCGTAGCGATTGGCCAGCCACGCCAGCGCCGCCAGCGGATGCTCCAGCACATCCGCGCCCCGGCCGAAGGCGGTGGGGGTCTTGTTGATGATGAGCCGGCCCGGCACCGCCGCCAGATCCAGCCGCCGCCAGGCCAGCAGCGGCTCGCCCAGCACCACCCCCGCGTTGAAGAAGTTATCCGCGATGAGGGTCTCGGCGCCCAGGGTGATGTAGCTCTGGTAGCGATCCATCACCACCTCGATGGCCGGCATACAGGCGAATACCGCCTCGCGCACGCTATCCTGATCGTAGGGCGAGCCCTCGGCGCCGAGGGTATGGCCCAGTTGCACCGCGATCTCGCACTCCACGCCGAGCCGTCCCACCGTGGGTGCCGGCATACGCGCCGAGCGATGGGCCACGGTGGCGGCGAACACCACCCCCGCGCAGGGCTCGTCGATGCCGAGATACGCCTGCATCACCGGGGTGGTGCAGCCGATCTTGTGACCGGCGATCTCGCCGAGACCGGCGCGGGTCAGACGCTGGTTCACCAGATCCTGGAGCTGGTAGGCCTCGGTCTCGGTGCGGGGGGCGCAGGTGCCGGGCAGGGTACCTAGCAGGGTTCCTTCCAGGCGGGCGCGGGCGATGATCTCGGCGGCGCGGGCTAGATCAGGCTCGGGGAGCATGGGGCGTGCCTCGTGGTTGGGGGAGTTCGAGCGTTCGTTATCGTATGGGAATTATCCGGGCAGTGCTTCGCGAAATGCAATTGCCAGGGACCGGAACGCCCGCCATCATGGAGAACGCGGTGCAGCCCGCGCCGGACCATCCACATCATCATCCAGCATAAACATCAAAAAGGAGCGTAGTCATGAGCGATCTACCCCGGGTTCTCAGCCAGGTGGAACTGGCCAACGGCTTTCTCGGCGACGCCATCCAGATCTGCGTGGTGACTCCCGACTATCGGCGGATCATGGCGGGTTTCGTGAAGGCCGGCATCGGCCCGTGGCGGGTCTACACCTTCAGCCCCGACACGGTGAGCGAGATGACCTACCGGGGTCGCCCGGCGCGCTACAGCATGAAGCTCTGTCTGGCCTTCAGCGGTAGCATGATGTGGGAGATCGTCCAGCCGCTGGAGGGGCCGTCGCTGTACACCGAGTTCCTGGAGGGCCATGGCGAGGGGGTGCATCACATCGCGGTGAACTGCAAGGACGTGCCTTACGAGGAGCGCATCCGCGAGTTCGAGGCCCGGGGCTTTCGCATGGTGCAGTCGGGAAAGTGGATGGATACGGTGCCCTATCACTACTTCGAGACCGACGGGGCCATCGGCACCACCATCGAGATCTTCAATATCCCGGCGGATTTTCCCATGCCGGAGCCGGAGGAGTGGTATCCGGCGGCGCCGACGGCGTAGGTCTACGGCCTGAACACACCGGGTGTGGCAGTCCGAGCATGGGGAACCAACACGGCGTTTATCCAGGTCTAGACTTAGCCAGGTAAGCATCCATCATTCCAGAGGAGTTCCCCATGAACACCACCCCCCCCGACGCCCGCGCCGATCTGCGCGCCGAGGCCGTGGCCGAGACCATGGCCTCGGTGCGCGCCGCCGGCGCGGTCTACGGCAATACCCGCGAGGCGCTGGAGCGGGTCAAGGCCGCGCTCCTGGAACTGGCGGAGATGAAAAACCTGTTCACCGTGGCGGACTTCCCCCTCCCCGACGACCCGGAGCTGAATTCCTGCCTGTACCGCCTCTCCGAGGATCAGGACCACCGCCACGCCCTGTACCTGAACGTGGCCCGCTCCGGGGTGGACGCGCCGCCCCACAACCACACCACCTGGGCGGTGATCGTCGGCATCCAGGGCGAGGAACTGAACCGCTTCTACGAGAAGGCCGAGACCGGCGTGAGTCACACCGGCGAGTTCACCGTGGCGCCGGGCACCGGCGTCACCTTCCTGGCCGACGATCTGCACTCGATTCATATTCACGGCGCGGCGCCGGTGATCAACTTCCACTGCTACGGGCTGGCGTTGGAGCAACTCCACGAGCGCCAGTACTGGAGCGACAAGCACCGGGAATGGCGGGTGTTCCCGGCCCACCGGGACATCCGCGAGGCGCGACGGGGGCACTGATGGCGGCATCACTGACGCCCCAGCAGTTGAAGGCGCTGCTATCGGATGGCCAGGAACTGGCACTGCTGGACGTGCGCGAGCAGGGCCTCTACAGCCGCGCCCACCTGTTCCACGCGGTGAGCCTGCCGCTGTCCTGGCTGGAACTGAAGATCGACGATCTGGTGCCGCGCCGGGATACCCGCATCGTGCTCTGCGACCAGGGGCAGGGGCCGGAGCTGGCGCTGCGCGCCCGCCAGAAACTCGACGCCTTCGGCTATCGTGATGTGCGGGTGCTGGCCGGCGGGGTCAGCGCCTGGGCCGGCGATGGCTTCCAGGTGTTCAGCGGGGTGAACGTGCCCAGCAAAGCCTTCGGCGAGTTCGTGGAGGTCAGCTACGACACGCCCCGCATCGACGCCAAGGCACTGAAACAACGCCTGGATGCGGGCGAACAACTGGTGATCCTGGATTCGCGCCCCATGGACGAGTTCCAGCGCATGAGCATCCCCGGCGGGGTGGACTGCCCCGGCGCCGAACTGGTCCACCGGGTGTTCGACATGGCTCCGGACCCGGACACCCCGGTGGTGGTGAACTGCGCCGGGCGCACCCGCTCGATTATCGGCGCCCAGTCGCTGCGTAACGCCGGCATCCCCAACCCGGTGGTGGCGCTGAAGGACGGCACCATGGGCTGGAAGCTGGCGGGCTTGGCACTGGCCCACGGCGAGACCGACCACGCCCCGCCGCCCTCGCCGGCAGGCCGGGAGAAGGCCGGCGAGGCGGCCCGGCGGGTGGCCGAGCGCTTCGGGGTGGCGCGGGTGGCGCGGGCCACCGTGGAGAACTGGCGCAAGGACCCGTCCCGCACGCTGTATCTTCTCGACGTGCGCACCGGGGAGGAATACCTCGCCGGCCACCTGCCCGGCAGCCGCCACGCCCCCGGCGGGCAACTGGTGCAGGCCACCGACGAATACGTGGCGGTGCGAAATGCCCGCATCGTGCTGCTGGACGACGACGAGATCCGCGCCACCATGACCGCCTCCTGGCTGATCCAGATGGGCTGGCCGGCGGTGGTCGTGCTGGCCGGGGGCGTGACCGGGGAGCAGGATCTGGTCAGCGGTCCCCACCACCCCCGGGTGCTGGGCTTTCGCGAGGCGCCCACCATCACCCCCCGGGAACTCCAGAAACTGCTGGACCCGGAGGAGATGGCCATCGTGGTGGATCTGGACACCAGTCTCAGCTACCGGGAGGCGCACATCCCCGGCGCCCGCTGGACCACCCGGGCGCGGTTGCCGGATCTGGCGGGGAGTCTGGCCGGGCAACTGGTACTCACCTCCAGGAACGGCGTGCTGGCCCATCTGGCGGCCCGGGATATCCTCAAAAGCCGCCCCGACGTGCTGGTACTGGACGGCGGCACCGACGCCTGGATGAGCGAGGGCATTGCCACCGAATCCGGCATCGACCGGCGGTTGGAGCCGGACGATGTCTGGTACAAGCCCTATGATCAGCAGGCCGGGGTGGAACAGGCTATGCGGGACTATCTGTCCTGGGAGGTGAATCTGGTGGAGCAGATCCGCCGCGAGGGCGACGTGGGGTTCCGTCGCTTCGACTGAGATTCTCAGCCGCCGCTGCCGCCCACCACCTTGCCGGCGGGCGGGGACTGTGCGCCGGTGACGATCTCGGCGGGGTCGATGCCGTAGCTGCCGGGGGGCAACACCCGGCGGATCTCGGTCTGGGAGTCGCGGTCCACGAACAGCTTGTAGTCCAGGACCCGCATGGGGAAGTAGCGCCTCTTGTGGGCATCCAGCACCAGCATGACGATGGGCTTGAAGCGCTGTCTGCGATCGGTGGGAATCACGATGCCCACCTCGCCGGTGGCCAGTTCCACCACGCTGCCGGAAGGGTAGATGCCCACGCACTGCACGAAGCGCTCCAGGAGGTCGGCCTCGAAATCCCGCCCGCGCCAGCCGTACATGAGCTTCATGGCCTCGGGGGGCGCCATCCCCGCGCGGTACACCCGGTCGCTGGTGATGGCGTCGTACACGTCGACGATGGACACCAGCTTCGGGTAGAAAGGCAACTCGCCGCCGGGGAGTCGGTGGGGATAGCCGCTGCCGTTGACCCGCTCATGGTGGGATTGCACCACCGCCAGCGCATCCCGGCTCAATTGCTGGCTGTGGTCGAGGATCTTCACGCCGAGGCTGGGATGCTCCTGCATTACCGCCATCTCCTGGTCGCTCAGCCGGCCGGGTTTGTTGAGGATCTCCAGCGGCACCCGGATCTTGCCGATATCGTGTAGCAGCGCCCCGAGGCCCAGTTCCTTCAACTGCTCGCGGCTCAACCCCAGGTGATGGCCGAAGGCCAGCGACAGCACGCAGACGTTCATGCTGTGGATGGCGGTGTAGGCGTCGCGCTGCTTCAGGTGGGTCATCCAGATCAGCGCATCCGGGCTGCGGGTGATGCTGTCCACCATGTTGCCCACCAGTTGCTTGGCGCCGACGGTGTCGATGCTGCGACCGAGGCGGATGTCCTCGTGCATGCGCCGGATCAACTGGCGGGTATCCTCGCGGATGGCCACGGCCTCCCTGAGGGCAGTGGCAAAATTCGGTGGGACCGCCAATGGGGTGTCGTCCACGGGTGCGGAGGGCGCGGGAGGCGGGGCAGAAGACACGGGTTTTCGAGGCGGGCGGGTGGTCCCGCTGGCCAGTTCCACGCCGCGCCCGGTGTTGATGTACACATGGCGGCAGTAGCGACGCAACTGGTCGATCTCTTCCGTGGAGCGGATCAGTAATCCTTGCAGGGGAAACGGCGTCTCCAGCCAGGGACGGTCCAGTTCCTCCACGTACATGCCCGGCACCAACTGGTCGACATCGATTTTCTTTCTCATGGTTCCATCGTCCTGCAATCCACATTCCGTCCCCGCGACGGGAAAGCCCACCAGGTTGTCGCTGCAAGAATATCGCCAGTATTGCAAGGATTGGAGTTTGCCGCTAGGTGACTGTTCCTGTGGAAAAAACAGTAATTTAATAAATCGCTCAGGTGAGCATCCCGGTGGGCAGTTCGGCGATAAACGCATGGATCGCTGCCCAGCTGGTCTCGGGCCGGCTCTCCATCAGAAAATGCGGCCCCGCTACCTGCCGGACCGCCAACTGGGGTATCGTCTCCCGGAACGGTTGCAGGCAACTGGCCGGCACCAGCCGGTCGGCATCGGCCTGTAAATACAGGCAAGGGAGGCGCAGCGCCGACAGCCGGTCCCGGATATCCAGACTGGCGATCATCGCCAGCCGATCGGCCAGTACCTCGGGGGCCACCGCTTGCAGGGTGCGGTGCATCTGTTCCAGCAGCGCCGGGGGTGCATCGTGGCCCAGGCAGAACTGGCGCAGCGCCATATCCGGCACCGGCAGGCGCAGCAGCATCGGCACCGGCAACAGACCCAGCAGCCAGCGCAGACTTTGCAGGGGCGAGCGGGCGAAGGTGACACACAGCACCAGCGCCCGGAGATCCCGCTGGCCACGCCGGCACAGTTCCACCGCCACCGCCCCCGAGAAGGATTCTCCCACCACCACCCAGGGTCGATCATCGGCCAGTTGCTGTTCGGCGATCTCCACCAGTGCCTGGAAACTGTGGCGCTCCCGGGTAGGGTAGCGCACCATGGTCACCGGCACCGGATCCGGTACCATCGCCCGGAAGCGTTGCAACATCAATCCGGTACCGTCCATGCCGGGGAGCAGGGCCAGGCCCAGGTGAGGTGGCCAAGCATGTTTTGTAGAACTATTGTCCATAAAATTACTCCGTGATTGACAAGATTATGTACATTTATTGATTGCCGGAGTGCCTCATGTCTTCACCACTTGGAACTTACCGACCGTTTTCCCCGGCGGATATTCAGCAGACCCGGCGCCGGGCGGAGCCGCTGCTGGCGCCGTGGCGCTGGCTCACCCGGCCGCTGTTGCAGGGGCTGGAGCACCTGCCCGACCGGCCGGTGATGCTGGTGGGCAACCACACCCTGCTGGGTTTTCTGGACGCGCCGCTGATGATGCTGGAACTGCATCGCAAGACCGGTCTGTTCCCCCGGGGACTGGGGGACCACGACCATTTCAGGCTGCCGGGCTGGGGACATTTCTGGGACACCATGGGCATCGTCGACGGCACCCGCGACACCTGCGCGCGGATGATGACGGCGGGCGAGACGTTGGTGGTATTCCCGGGGGGCGCCCGGGAGGTGTTCAAAAACCGCCACCAACGTTACCAGTTGCTCTGGCAGGGCCGGCTCGGCTTTGCCCGCATGGCGCTGGCTCATGGCTATCCCATCGTACCTTTCGCCGCAGTGGGGGCCGACGAATGCTACCGGATCCTGTGGGATCGGCAGGACTGGATGAAGTCCCCGCTGGGGCCGCTGGTACGCATCCTGGGGCTTCGTGAGGAGACCCTGCCGCAACTGCTGGCCGGCATCGGCCCCACCCCCATGCCCATGCCCCAGCGGCTGTATTTCCGCCTGGGACCGGTGATCGAGCCGGGTGAATTCGGTACCGATGGCGCCGACACGGCGGCCTGCCAGCGTCTCCAGGAACGGGTGAAGGGCGCGGTGGAGGCCGAACTCCAGAGCCTGTTCCGGGTACGCCAGAACGATCCCCGGCGGGATCTGCTACCACGCCTGAGCGATGCAGTACAGGGTTTCTACCGCTAGCCCAAAGGGTTCACAGGAAAAGACGACTCCGGCCAATCAGACACCTATCACAGGGTCCCTGGGCGGTCAGTCAGACCCCGCCGGGAAAGCTTACCATGCGTTAATTGCGGGATTTTCCGGGAGCTTCACCCCCGGTTCACGGTCCTTGACACAAGCTAACCGATCATCCACACAGGACAGCTCCATGCCCCGATGGCTCACCGCTCTCGCCGTATTCGCCCTGCTCGGCGCCGCCGCCGGCGCTTATGTGCTCGGCAGCCAGTTTTTGGGCCGCGACGACACCGCCAGCGCCGGCAGGCGCGGTGGCGATGATCGCGCCACCCCGGTGGTGCTGGCGCCGGTGTTGATGCGTCCGGAGACCGCCCGGCTGGAGGCGGTGGGCACCTCCCGGGCGATTCGCTCGGTGATCATCCACCCGGCCTCGGCGGGCGAGGTGGTGGCGGTGAATTTCAAGGCCGACGAGTGGGTGCGCTCGGGCAAGGTGCTGGTGGAGCTGGACGCCCGGGATGAGCGACTGTCGCTGGAGCTGGCCGCCGCCCGGGAGGCCGAGGCCGAGCGGGTGCTGAACCGCTACCTGAACACCCAAGGCAGCGGCGCGGTGCCCCCCTCCCAGGTGGATGCCGCCCGCACCGCGCTGGAGGTGGCGCGCATCGAGCGCTCGCGGGCCGAGGTGGCGCTGGCTGACCGTTCGGTGAAGGCGCCGTTCCCGGGCTACGTGGGCCTCACCGAGGTGGATGTGGGCGACCGGGTGAACCCCGATTCCGAGATCACCTCCCTGGATGATCGCTCGGCGCTGCTGGTGAGCTTCGAGGTGCCCGAGCAACTGCTGGGACGGCTGGCGGTGGGCGACGAGGTGCGGGTGCAGACCTGGACCGGGCGCAACGACGGGAGTCCCGGACAGATCACCGACCTGGCCAGCCGCATCGATCCTGTCAGCCGCACCTTCGACGCCC
>JGI12109J20283_10238454_pt1 | contig 17424 bp, 12 predicted proteins | sample ElkSlonscriptome_12_FD_20283 | JGI IMG/M metagenome (IMG submission 20283)
GAAAACGTGTCAATATGTTTGCTCAGTTTCTGGGGTTGCCTGGAATCTGAATCCACAAAAATACGGGCAGGAATTAAATTCTGGGCTCGGTGCTCACTAATCCATGACGCAAAGCCAGCTTCAAGAGTTCAACTTCATTGCTAACGCTGGTCTTTTCATAAACCTTGTATTTATGAGTGGCGACCGTTTTCGGGCTCAAATTGATCAAACTCGCAATTTCAGATGGTCGCATTCCCTTGGCGAGCATCATGGCAACTTCCAGCTCTCGTGTAGTAAGTGCCTCGAACGGATTCTGCGATGGACCTGAGATTACAGCCAAGGCCATTTGCTGGGCAATTTCTGGTGCCAGATAGCGATCTCCGCGAGCAACGGCGCGGATAGCCTGGATCAGTTCAGGGGCCTTGCAGTCCTTGCTTATGTAAGCCCCCGCTCCGGCCTCGAGCATGCGCGCGGGAAGCGGCGGTTTGACGTGAGCGGTCAGTACCACAATGCCAACCTCTGGCTGCGATTTCAGGATGCGCTCTGTCGCCTCAAGTCCGGAGCAACCTGGCATTTCCACATCCATCAGCATGACGTCTGGCTTGAGTTCACGGGCTAAGCGAATGGCCTCCTCGCCGCTAGCGCCCTGATCAATCACCTCCAGATCCGGTTCTTTGGCCAGAATCCCTTCAAACCCCGTGCGAACCAAAACGTGATCGTCAACGATTACAATTCGAATCATAATTTCGCTCCCTTAAAACCCGATCTCAGAATCCAATGATTGAAAAACGAAATTGTTTAAGGTGCTCCGTACTCCAATCTCAGCGAAGACAGGCGCTGATTCTCCGCGATGTCACAAGCCTTGACCGCATTCACTCACTGCCAGCCACGCGCGTCTGTTAGCCAAGTATGCGCCAAGACTGCTTATGACTCAAGCAAATGTAATAGACCAAACCACCTCAATTGACGAGCGCGCCTGGATTCGCGAGGCACATTCAGTGGTTGCTGATCTGATGATCCACGACGCACGCGTCTACTGGATCGACCTGCTGGCCAGCGCCGCGCTGGCCTGGGGCGCAAGCGCTCTGTATTTTCTTGCTGAGCCGTGGTCAGTTTGGCAATTTACTGGGCTTGTGCTCGCCAGCGTCGGTTTCTACCGGGCGGGGACATTCATGCATGAGATCATCCACATGCCTCGTGCTGTGCTGGTCCATTTCAGGAAAGCCTGGGATTTGCTCATCGGCGTGCCACTCATGATGCCGTGGATCTTGTATAAAAATCACATCGGCCACCACAGTCGCGTGCACTTCGGCACGCCTCAGGATGGTGAATATTTGCCGCTGGCTTCGTCACCGCTCCGAGAAACGCTGCTGTATCTGCTCAAGCTGCCACTGCTCTCGCTGATGGTCCTGGCCCGTTTCGCACTTGCCGCTCCACTGTCTTGGCTGATACCACCGCTGCGCGAATGGGTGCTGACTCGCGCCTCGGCCTATGCATCGAACCCCTTCTACTCCAAACGATTTCCGGCGCGTGATCAGCGCTATCTCCTGGCGGTAGAGATTGCCTGTTTGTGCTGGATCGTCTTCTGGCTGGCGATGACGTTATTTGGGCCCGTGGAGCTCGTTCATTGGCTGATGGCCTGGCTATTACATGCGCTAACGCTTGGCCTGAACTGGGTGCGAAATTTGGCTGCCCATCGTTATGACAATCATGGCCAAGCTTTGACCCATACAGCTCAATTTCAAGACGCCGTAAATATCACGGGTCAAACCTGGTTGACGTTCTGGTTGTTCCCGGTCGGGCTTCGCTACCACGCACTGCATCATCTCTTTCCCGGCTTGCCTTACCATAATATGGGCCAGGCCCATCGGCGGCTGCTCCAGCATTTTGGCGATGAATCGCCGTATACCAAAGCTAATCACGACAGTTTTTTCAGAGTGGTTGGAGACCTGCTAAAAGGCGCCGCCAGCACGCCAGCCGATCGATCAGCGATCAAGGTATGGCGCCAGGGCGCTCAACCCAAGGCATCCGGTAGAATGGCGAGGTAGTGGGCCACGCGGTAAACAAGGTAACGCTCAGCCGTTGCGCAAGTGTGGTGGCAAGGCGCGCGAGCGCCGGACTGGCCGTCGCCAATTCAAGCGAGCGCAACACAGTCCACCGCGCTTGTGCAGCGGCCCTTCGGGAATCACTGTGCTGAGTACTACCCTATTTATCGCGTGGCCCACTAGTCATTCGCTTCAGGTGCAGTCGTACTGTTGGTCTCCACTTCGCATCAGGTCGGTTCGCGATCGTCGACTAAGATCGTGACACGCTTGATTATCAATCCGCTCAGCTTTCGCATGAGCCTGCGCGATCGCCACCAACGCATGGTGGTGCTCGCCCGCACTCATGGCATTGATACGCTGTGTGTCGAAACAGAAACTGAACTTGAAATGGCAATCAGGGGCTTGACAGAAGACCCGCCCGAGCGATTAATCGTTTGCGCGGGTGACGGCACTGTTCAGGCCGTTGTCACGGCGCTTGCAACCCTTTCTGATCAAGACCGCCCCGAACTGCTGGTGCTCGGCGGCGGCCGTACCAATTACACCGCGCGCGATGTGGCAACTCACCGTCGGCCTGAACAGTTGTTGGCTTGGGCCGCCAAGGCTGGTCACGACGTGCCACATTCGACGCGACACAGCCTGATCATTCGCCAAGATGGGCAGGCAGACCGCCACGGGTTTTTCGTTGCTGGTGCAAGGATCAATGACATTATCCGCGACTGCCACCGTTATCGCTCTCGAGGCTCAGGCTGGCTGCGGCGCGGTCATGTCTCATCGGCCTGGCGGGTAAGTCAGCTGGGTTTGAAAGCGATATTCGGGCAGCAGAATTTTCCAGATCATCATTTCAGCATCAACGCTGGCTTACCCGGTCAGCTGACAGGTAGCGTTCGTCTGCTGCTGCTGACAACTCTGGAACACCCCGGCGCTGCTGTAAATCCCTATGCAGAGCGCAACCAGGGCAAAATTCGCATTAGTGCAGTATCGACCAGCGCCCAACGTTTCTGGCAGCGGCTACCGCGCATGTTGCGTGGTCGGTATCATGCTGCGATGACGCCCGAGCAAGGCTATCTCAGCGGTCGTTCCACAGGCATCGAGATCAATGGATTAAGCGAGATCTGCCTGGACGGTCAAGAGCACGATTACTGTCCAAAAACCAAGATTTCATTCCTGCCTGGCCCGGCCTTCAAGTTCATTCATCCATGAGCGCCGATTGGCCCAGAAATTCGACTTGCGATGCACCGTTAGAGACGTTTCCAGTCATGCTTGCTGACCAGCACGAAGGCGACCTGCCAGATGGTCTTGCCGAACTCTGTGATGCGATCGTCCATCGCCATCGTTCAGCCGTGCTTGGCATCGCTTTTTACGGCTCCTGCCGCCGTAGGAGCGACGTCACTGAGGGATTGGTCGATCTTTTGGTGCTCGTCAGCGATTATTATTCGGCGCTGGGCTCGAGATGGTCCGCACTGATCAATCGCACGCTGCCTCCTAACGTCTACTATCTGCAAACCGAATTCAAGGGCATTACATTGCGCTGCAAGTATGCTGTGATTCAGCTTGATCAACTCGCCCGACGCGCAAGTTCGCGCCATGATCATTATTTCTGGGCACGTTTTTGCCAGCCCTTGCGATTCGCGTACGGATCCAGCGAAGTCAATCAGCGACTTGCCAAGTTGCGATCAACAGCGGCCGTCAGCTATGCGCGTCGGATCGCACCTTTGATGGGTAAATCCATGACCGCTGCTGATTTTTGGACGCTGGCGCTGCAAACCACGTATCGCTGTGAATTGCGACCTGAACCAGACAGTGCAGCCCAGACGCTGATTGCCCACGACCCAGAATTCTGGACTGAGCTTAGTGAATCGCTCACCAGGCACCCCAACAGCCGCCTGCTGGCCTGCGACGGGAAATTGCACTACAACAATGGCACTGGCATGCCGGCGCTGACGCAGATAAGCTGGCGGCTCCGTCGAATCAGCGGCAAGATAATGAATCTGGCCCGTCTGTTCAAAGCCGCCGGTACATTTACCAATGGGGTCGACTATCTGGTCTGGAAAGTGGAACGTCACAGCGGCGTTAAAGTAACCCCTACTGAACGCATGCGCCGCCACCCGCGACTGGCGGTCTGGGGCCTGGCTTGGCAACTTTGGCGCAAAGGCGGATTTCGCTGATTGATTATGATCACCATTCCTGAATCACCACTCTGATGACTGACGCGACCGACACGGCAAAAGTAAATACGCCAGACCGCAAGCAAGGTGCTGCCCGCATGCTGCTGGCCTTTGCTCGCGCCTACCCCGGTCGGACCGCGCTCGCGCTACTGGCCCTGATCATTGCCGGCGTGCTCGACGGCCTCGGCCTGTCCATGCTCCTGGGCATGTTGAATCTGGCGACCGGCGCTGAAGATGCGCCGTCCGCGCCAGAGCAGGCTGCGCTGGATGTGGTCGCCTGGCTGGGCCTTGAACCCACAACCACCACCCTGCTCGTGATCGGCGTCTCGTTGATAGCAATTAAGGCCTGCATCGTGCTGCTGGCCAATCGCCAGGTCGGCTACACGGTCGCACATGTGGCAACAGATCTGCGCCTTCGATTGATTAAAGCCGTGACCCACAGCCGCTGGCGCTATTACCTGTCGCAGCCGGTCGGCAGCTTGTCGAATGCCGTGGCCACCGAAGCCCACCGCGCGTCGGAGGGTTTTTTCCACGGCGCGGTAATGGCCACCCAAACCATCAACGCACTGATCTACGCTGCACTGGCGCTGCTGATATCGCTGAAAGCCAGCCTGATTGCGCTGGTTTTCGGCGGTGTAGTGCTCGGTTTACTGCATTTTCTGGTGCGCAAGGCGGGTCGCGCGGGCCGTGACCAGACCGGTCTAATGAAATCACTGCTAGCGGTGATGACTGATCAGCTCGGCGCCGTCAAACCGCTCAAGGCGATGGCCCGCGAAGATCATATTGACGCGCTGATGTCCGGTCAAACGCGTCAGCTCAAAATTGCGCTCAAACACCAGGTCATGGCCAAAGCCGGACTGACCGCGCTGCAGGAGCCGATGCTCGCAATTCTGGTCGGCTTCGGGTTTTTCTACTTCCTGGTTCAGATGAATCTGCCGATGGCGACGGTGATGATGATGATTTTTCTGATTGCTCGATCCGTCAATCATCTGGCCAAGGCTCAGCGCTCGCTGCAGCATATGGCGATCAGCGAGAGTGCCTACTGGTCGCTGATTGAAACTGTTAACAACGCTGAAGCGCAGCGCGAACCAGCCCGCGGTCATCTTGAGCCATCGCTGGATCAACAGATTGAGTTCAAGCAGGTCACTTTCCGCTACGACGCCCACCCGGTCATTGATCGACTGAGCTGCGAGATACCGGCCGGCCAATTGACCGTATTGAGCGGTCCATCGGGCGCCGGCAAGACCACAGTCATTGACCTGGCCGCCGGACTGCTGCATGCCGATGAGGGTGAGATCTTGATTGATGGCAATGACATCAAGCAGATTGATCACTATCAGTGGCGGCGCATGATCGGCTACGTGCCGCAGGACCCGCTGTTGATCAATGAATCGGTGTTTTTGAACCTGACCCTTGGCGACGACAGCATTACTCGCCAGCGCGCCAGCGCAGCGCTCGAACAGGCCGATGCGCTTACATTCATCAACAAGCTACCCGACGGTCTGGATTCGCTGCTTGGCGAGCGCGGCGGTCGCCTGTCGGGCGGTCAACGGCAGCGGATCGCAATTGCCCGTGCGCTGATTCACCAGCCGCGTCTGTTGATCCTCGACGAAGCCACCTCAAGTCTCGATGATGTTTCCGAGGCGGCGATTGTTGAAACTGTCTGCCGCCTCAAAGGCCAGTTAACCTTGCTGGCCGTCAGCCACGACCAGGCCCTGGTAAATGCGGCCGACCACGTCATTCGCCTGCGCACTTTTGATCCCAGCGACCCCAAAGGTTGCCAAAAGACCTCGGCCGCAGTCTGATGGAGATCAAACGCCTGCGCCGGCGCCTTGGCTTTCACATGCTTCGATTACTTGCTGCCCGAAAGGCACAACAAGGCGTGCCTGCGGTCGCCCGAACGGGTGAGCAGATCGGCCGCTGGCACCATAAGCTAGCCCGAGGTCAGCGCCGGCAGCTCGAGAGTCAGTTAAGCCAGCTCTTTGCACTGCCGAGCTCAGACCCGCGCCCGGCCCAGTGGCTGCAGGAATCCTACCGCCTCAACGATCGGGCGATCTTTGAGATTCTGGCGATGTATTCAGGCAACTTGGCCAGCGCAGAGGTCGCCGAGCGTTGTGACATCAATGACCTGGCACCACTTGATCGAGCCCTGGAAGCCAACAACGGCGTGCTGCTGCTTGGCTGGCACATGGGCAATGGCGTGGCCATGGCGACGCGCTTGGCGCATTTGGGGTATCCCGTCTCTGTGGTATTTCGTGAATCGAAAAAAATTCAGCCTGATTTTTATCCTAACGGCCTGAATTCCATGGGCCTTGACGCCATCGGTGCCAATCCACCGGCGGCCGGTTTTCGGCACATGCTCAAGGCCCTCAAGGCAAATCGAATTGTCTATATCTTGATGGATCAGGGCATCAAACACGGACTGGAAACTCCGTTCTTGGGAAAGGTCGTACCGATGCCACCAGGCCCGGCAGAGCTGCTAAGGCGCACTGGCTGTGAGCTGGTCACTGCGCGTTTAATCGGCGTCGATCCGCTGTGGCAATTCAGACTTAATCGCGAAAGTGCGCTGGACGCCGACGAGACGGTCGAGACCAGCGTGGAAAAATTGACTAAAATCATGGAGCGCCAGATCTTGGAGATGCCTCAATGGTGGACTTGGCATCAGCGACGCTGGGCCCGTTATCCGTTTCCAAGCGTCCCTCAAGACCCGTCATAAAATCAGATACAAGGCGACCTTGACCGCGAAATAAATTACTCTAATTCAATGTTTTAGAACAATATCTTAAGAAAAGATGGCAGGATTATTCAAATCATGGCTTTGTTGACTCAGCGTATCATTCGCGGACTGATCCCGGCTAAATTCAGCAGCGAGCGACCGCCGGCACGGCGCAACAAGCCTGATCGCATCGTACTGGGGGTCAAGCCAGGTCGGCGGCCATCTGACCAGCCGCCAGTCAAGATATTTCTTGGTACCGAGAGAGGCCAGTTCCGCGCTGAACAGACGTTTCTATGGTCAATTGAAAAGCACCGTGACCCGACTCGGATCTATGAAATCTACCTCCTGAGGGACCTGAAAGGGTTTCAACGCGGCTTCTGGCTGACCGGTTTCACCAACTATCGTTTTGCGATTCCAGAGTTCGCTGACTTTGAGGGGCGCGCCATCTACAACGACGCCGACCAGGTTTATCTCACCGACCCGGCTGAGCTATTCGATACGCCGATGGGCAAAGCCGGATTTTTGTCAATCAACGACCGCGACACCTCGGTCATGCTGATTGACTGCAAGCGCATGGCTGAGGTCTGGAATGCGCACGACGTGCGACGACTCAATCGCAAAAAGCTTGAAGCACGTGCCCGCCAGGCTCAACTTTGGGGCGACCTGGACGACGGCTGGAACGCACGCGACAGCGAATATTCACCGCACGAATCCAAACTGGTTCACTTCACGACGCTGCATACCCAACCCTGGCAACCGTTTCCTGATCAATTCGTCTACTACCCGAACCCGACCGGCGATCTCTGGCCAAAACTGGAAAGCGAGTCGATCAAAGTGGGCTTTATGCCGGTTTCCGCCACGCGGCCTTCTCGTGATTGGGGCTCAATTCATCTCAAGCTCTCTTCGCATCTCAATGGAGCGGCGATTCAGGAATTGCTCTCGCCCGGCCAACATGAGCGAATGAAAGGCAGCTTAACCGTGACCGACTGGCTCGGTGAGGTGCCAGACGCCGACCTGCCCTGGGTACTGTCGCGCTTGTTTCGTTCGACACGGGACTTGACCATTAATTTGTCTGAACCAGTCAGCAATCAATCGCGGTACCGGCGTAATCTGCACTATTGGTTGCAGCAACTCGATCTCGCCAGTCGTCGCCATCCCAAAACGCGCTGGATATTCATTCATCGCAGCGGTCTTTTTGGCACCAGTACGCACTGCGGCGGACCGGCACCTGAAGGTGACATCCTCGTCCTGCTGCATCGCAAGCCGGGTCATAATCAGCAGGCTAAAGCAATTGCCGACGAATTGGCACGGCAGACCGGGCGCCGCGTGCGCGAGGCTCAAATCAAGACCAGCGAGACCGGCTTCTTTATCCGTCGATCGCTGGGATTGAAGGTATCGTCAGTTGATTCCGGCGAGGTCGCCAACACAGCACTCGTCGTTGCTGGCGGCTGGCTCCCCACGCGAGTGGCCAGACAGTTAGCCCAGAATCGATTGCACGAGAAAAAACCGCAGTTGCGCTTGATTCTGAGCGGACGCAAAGCCGGTCCACCGCCGACCCATGGCGGTGTCGTTGTCCAGTGTGAGCATTTTGGTCTGCCACCGGCGCCGAAACGCCTACTCAGCTTGCTGCCACTTAATCGTGGTCAGGCCGATGCTCAAGGCAACACCCTGCCCTGGCAGCGCTGGCTGGATGCGCGCAAACGAGTCGCGCTATTGATTGGCGGTCCGTCGCGCTCGCACCGTTTGGACAGTGTTCAGGCTCAGGCACTGGCAGAACAGGCATCAGCGTGGGCGCGCGAGAGTAAAGCTCAGCTGCTGGTTGTTACAAGCCGCCGATCGCGCGACTTTATCGACCCGATTCTGCGCGGTCTTGCTGAGACTGATTTACTGTACAAATTTCTGCCCAACGATGAACAGAATCCGTATCAGCTTGCCCTTGAGCACAGCGATCATTTGATCGTGACCGGCGAAAGTGAATCCATGCTGGCCGATGCCGCCAGTCAAGGACGAGGCTTCTTGATTTGGCCGTTGCAACGACGTAAACCTGGCCCTTGGCAACGATTGAGCAAAGCCATCGCCGACAAGGCGACCCGCCCACGCTTCAATCGCCGAGGCAGCGTTCGCCCGCAACAAGGTCTGACCTATTTGTGTGCGCGCTGGATCGAACGCAATTGGATCCTTCCGCCGCGTGATACCGAAATATTGATCGCTGAACTGTACCGCCGTGGCATCGCCGCACCGTTTGGGCAGTCTGCACCATCATCCTTTCGTCGCAGCGATGAGCTCGAGCGAATAGTTGCCCAAGCACGCGATGTCTTAGCCGTGCGGGCACACGCGGATGCAGCAGACACCATTGCCCAACTCACATTGCTATAGGTTCATCATGTCAAGCGTTGTCCCAGATCTAGAAAAAAAATCAGACCACAGCCTCAAATCAAACGTGGACAGTTCTGCACAACCGTTGCTGAACCACGAGGCACTGCAAGCAATCACGACTGAACAATTCCGTGACGCCCATCCCTACCCCTGGCTCAACCCGGAAAGCATCTTGACTGATTCGGCCTTTGATCTACTGCGCCACAACATGCCGCCGAAAAACCAGATGAAAGCAAGCTTTGGCCGCAAACGAGCTCACGGCCAGACGCCGCATGATCGCTATGCGCTGGAGTATTGTGATGGACTGGAAATCCACCCTGCTTGGCATCAACTGATCGACGAACTGAATGGCCCGGTCTATCAGGCCTGGCTGGCCCGTCTGTTCGACACCGATCGATTTCGACTGACCTACCACTGGCATTACGCGCCGCGCGGTGCCTCGGTCTCACCGCATTGCGACGCCAAGCGCAAGCTGGGTTCGCACATTTTCTACTTCAACAGCCACGAAGAATGGAGCGCCGACTGGGGCGGCGAGACAGTTATCCTCGACGATGACGGCGAATTCTCGCGATCCAGCGCACCCGACTTTGATGACTTCAAGCAGGCTTGGCCCGCTGATGCCATGGGCAATCGCTCGCTGCTGTTTCAGCGCCAGGGCAATTCCTGGCACGGCGTGCGTGAACTGTTGTGCCCGGAGGATCGACTGCGCAAGGTTTTCATTATTGTGGTCAACGCCGACACGCTGGGCGGACGCCTGCGCCGCCTGTTCCATAAGCCCGACGGCGTTTGATGTTTGCAAGAGCAAATTCCTTCATGGGCTCCTTAACGAGCGTTTTGATACCATTTCCGTGTTGTATTTGAATGTTCGGAACCGAGTGCGCCACTGAATGGATAAATTTTTGTTTTGCATCTCTTTTGCTTGGCTCTTGATTTTTCAGAATCTGGCCGCTCAGGAACAAACCATCTACCGCTGTGAGCACGGCGGCGTGATCGAGTTCTCTGACCAACCCTGCGCTGCAGCCAATTCAGACGATCCAGATGGAGATCGCCCAGTTGATCAGACGCCCTATCATCCAGATGCGTCGATCAGCGTGATTAGTCCGGCTGCGGACCTGGATCAAATCCAGCGTTCAAATCGCGACTGGCTGGCGGACTACCGGTCTTTGGAACTGGAACGACTTTCACGCCAGCGTCAACTGCGAAGCGAATCCAGACGCGCCCGGTCAGCCGCTAGTCGGCAAGTTGATCAACGACCGCGCCTTGCACCCTGGAACTGGCCTTATCGTTCTCATCATGCGTATCGGCGATCAAATCAATTGCCATATGAAACCGTTCAAACGCCGACTCGACCGCAGCGCTACTCTGCGCTCAGCGGGCCCTTTCCAGGCGCTCGACGCTCTGTGCGGTCGAATCAACAGGCAATTTCGAGAAGACGTCCAGCAAACGAACAAGATCAAGATCGGAGGTAGAAGATGCAGCGACTTTTTCCAGTTGTTCTGGTTTGTTTGATCGCAACCGCCTTTTTGTTGATTCCGACTCGCGTTCTGGAAACAGCTCCTGATGATTTCGGCTCGATCGCAACTGGGCTTGCCACTGACGAATCCAGCGAGTCTAGCGAATCCGGCTCGAATCAGATCGTTGTTGATAAAAGAACAGCTTCCACTGACACACCACCGGCGTGGCGCTTCGAGACCGACCCAGTCTCCAGGCAGGCGCTTACCGTTTCCGGCCTGGACGATTTCCCATCGGAACTGGTCCAGCCTATTGAGCCTCTCGCGCCACCGAAAGGAAATCGATTAGCACTTGATCTCGGTGGCGCTGGGTACTTTGAAGCACCGATACAGGCGCGCAGCGTGCATGCCAATGGTGACCAAACCATTCTCGTCCGAGCGGACACTCAAGACCTGGACAATCATGCTGATCAATCTCCTAGCGGTATATTGACTGGCCAGGAGCCCGTGCGCTCGCAGCCTGCCGATCAGGCCGTGATCACTTATGGCAACAGCGGCATGTTCGGTCGCATTCAGCATGAGAGCGGCCTTTATCTGGTGCACAGCGATGCAGCCGGCAGCTGGCTGATCAATCTCGACGATGATCGCCTGAGCATCGATCCGTTTGATCACGACACCCTGGGCGAAAGCGCCACCTCTCACGCCGAGCATTCCAAACAGCTTGAGCATGCCGTGGACGTGCCCAGCGTGGATGCTTCAGCTAACAGTGCCGATAAAAACAATCAACGTTCAGGTCGATCCTCAACACAGTCCACCCTTAATCTGAATGTCATCGATGTCATGTTCGCCTATACGCCGGCCATTCAGGCACGCTATCCCGGCGACTTGATTGACACTCGTTTTAATCATTTAGTCAGCATCGCCAATCAGACCTTTGTCGATAGCTCAGTGCGAATTGCTGTGCGGCTGGTGGGGCGTGAGCAAGTGAATTACGACGCTAGCCAAATCAATAACGTGACGCTAGAAAACTTGCAGCGGGCCATTGCTGGCGAAGGCAGTGTGACGGGCTTTGAAAACTTGGCCAGTCGTCGCAATCAACTTGGGGCCGACATTGTCGCATTCACCTGGCCCCACGATATAGAAACTCGCGGCAGTTGTGGTGTGGCGTTCTTGCCAGTCTTCGAGAACGGTGCCTACAACCCGGACTATGGTGTGCACATCGACAATGACGGCTTCAGCAACTGGTCGGTTTGCTCGGATGCTGTTTTCACCCACGAGCTTGGCCATAACCTGAACGCGGAACATCAGCGTGCCCGCTCCAGTGGCGATGATCCTGCTCGTTTCAACTATGCCTTTGTCGAGATCGGTCGCTTCCATACCATCATGGGCAGCTTCGGCACCGGTGATCAGGATCGCTACCGCCGGCTTGATCGCTTCTCCAACCCGTTTATCCAATGCGGCAATCAGGCTTGCGGTTCTTTCTCATCACCGGATGCCGCCAACAACGCGCGTGAAATCATTCGCCTGGGCCCCAACCTGGCAGGCTATCGAGAGGCCGTTGATCAAAGCGCGGTGACGCGTCCGGTCCGATCTGAACGTGATCAGGATGGCGATGGCTTGTTTGATCAAGACGATCCCTTTCCGTTTGATCCTTTCAACGATCAGGCGAACCCCGACCCAGAGCCTGAACTTGTTTTTTCACCGCGCCAGCTTGCACAGTCGGACAGCGGCGAGAGCGAGCTTCTTGTCGTGTCGTCGGGCAGCGATCAAGTATTGGCGTTTTCGACCGACGGCGAATTCAGGTCAATCGCGGTTGCTCCCCATCGCGTCAACCCAGGCCCGATTCTTAGCGACTTTTCCGACATGCTGGTTGATCAACAAGGCCGAATAACGCTGTTATCCTCAGGCGATGTCCGCCGATATGATCGTCTCTCGGGCCGCCTGATTGAAGTATTTCTAAGCTCACGCCGCCCGGTGCCCAATGATTTACTGAGCGCGTTCCCGCGCGCACTGGCCACGCTGCCTAACGACCAGTTGATCGTCCTGGGCGACAACGCGATCGAGCGCTACGACGCGATCGATGGATTCAGACTCACCAGCCCACTCGGCGCTGAGCCCACCACAGACCCCGCCGACTGGAACCGGCGATTGGATCTATCGCTTCGCGCTGCGGCCCAATGGGCGCTCAAGCTGTACGTTGCTGAAGCCACCGAAAATCGTGTTTTGCGCTTTTCAGCCGCCACCGGGGCGCGTGAAGCCGATCTGGCTGGCCCCGGCAACGGCCTGATCAGCGATCCACGCGATTTGGTCTTCGACGCCAACGGCTTGCTTTACCTGGCCAACGGCAGCGCCGGCAACGTTCTCCGGTTTAATCCAACAACGAACCAATTTGTTGATACCTTTATCGCATCTGGCTCCGGCGACCTGAGCTTCGCTCGCGCGCTTGCATTTGGGCCGGAAGGCGACCTGTACGTTGCCGACCGCGACCAAAACGCCGTGCTTCGATTCGATGGCGAGACCGGTGCATTCATGTCGCTCGCCGTGCAGCCAGGCCAAGCCGGATTGGATCAGCCCGAGGCACTGGCGTTCGTGCCAAGACTTGCACAAACCGTGGTTGGAACCAGCGGCCACTTCTATGCCCCTGAACGCTCAGGCGAAGGCTATCTGTTGGAGCGTTTGGATGACAATCGCGCAGCAATCAGTTGGTTCACCTATCCGCCTGCAGGCATCGATAGTGATCAGGCCTGGCTATTTGGCGTTGGCGAAATCGTTGATCAAACCGTTGAGTTTGACGAGCTGCTGAGTACCACTGGTCTGGGCTTTGGCACCGAATTTGATTCAAACAGCTTCCAGACCGAGGTCTGGGGCGAACTCAGTCTGGAATTCTACGACTGCGACAGCGGCATCGCCCGATGGCAAGGTCCAGAAGCCTGGGGCAGCGGCCAACAACGCTTTGACCGATTGATTGAAATTCCCGGACTGCCCTGCGGCAGCGAACCTCTGCCACCTCAATTCGACCGGCCCGGAATCTCTGGCCAATGGTTTGAACCCTCACGCTCAGGCCAGGGTTGGTTCATTCAAGAAATCAAGCCCGGCCAGCTGTTCATCGCCTGGTACAGCTACACCAGCGAGGGTGAACAGCTTTGGCTGGTCGGCCTGGGTGAAATCAACAACGGCGTAGCCCGGTTCGACGAACTCACTCAGCCCGCTGGCACCGTTTTCGGCGAGAACTTCAACCCGAATGAGGTCAAGCGAGTGCCTTGGGGCCAACTCACCATCACCTTCAGCGACTGCGCTAATGCCGTCGCCGAATACACAGCGCTAGATCCAGAAATTGGTAGCGGCGTTCTGTTCCCGCAACGACTGACAAGCCTCGAAGGGCTGGACTGTGAGGTTCCATAAACCCATCGAATTCAAAATCATGAAATTTTCGCGAAAATCGTCAACGTGAACGCACGCGGCCCAAACGCTGCATCAACCAAGTCTCAGGCCTCAATAAACCGTGCCAAGCGGGCGTCCATAGATTGTATCGTTTTAGCGACCCTGGACATTGGATTGATCAGCTCGAAATCCTCGAATTCAAAACCTGGCCCGACTGAACACCCGACCAACACGCCATCCTCCATAGGTTCTGCCGCCTGCCACACACCGGCCGGAACAGCATGACAGAAAGATTCGCTCGCGGCAGACAGCTCATATTTCTGCGGCGCGAGTTCACAGCCGTCCCAGGTGTAGAGGAATAAACCGGTGCCTCGATACAAATTCCAGACTTCATCAGAGCAGACGCGGTGAAAAAAGCTGACCTCCCCTGGTTCAAGCGAAAAATAAATATGGGTCAGCGCCGACCGACGGTGCCCATGATGTGTCGTAACGACCGCATTCGACTTGAATACACGCTGGTATCGGCCACCTTCCGGATGCGCAATCAGTTTCGTCGGTTTCACTACAAGCTCCCCACCTTGGTCTTGAGCAATTTAGTTGGCGGCATCTGAATAAATCTTTTTGATATCGCCGCATGGCTAGAAATTAAAGTTCACTACCCTCACTCAACCCGCGTCGTTCTAATTAACAGACCGGAAAGGGAAAAACCGCAAAAAATTGTAGAACGCCGGTTCGTGTTCCGGAAATCAGTTGGCTATCTGAAAAGACCCACAGCCACGTTCTGACGAATGAAGCATGGGGCGAATGATAGGGCATCCGGAATTTGAATTTTGAAGACCTCAGAGCCCTGATCTGATGTTGGCATTCGCCGGCCTGGAAATTAGCTCGATTGTGCAGATTTTATGTGCTACGGTGCATCGGCCTTTGAGGTTAGTATCGTCTTCTTGAAGTCAGCAATATTCAAACGCCAGCCTGCTTCCTGAACACCCAGCAGCGAGCTTGACGGCGTCTGATTAGATGCTCTGTTCAGTGTTCACAGAGCAAATTACTTGTTTTTAATTCGGCACGACCTTCCAAAATAATATCCAGCTTGAAAACTCAAGTATTTCGATTCGATATCCAGGCTCTACGCGCGCTCGCTGTGGCGCTGGTTCTGGTTTATCACGTTTGGCCGCAGTGGTTACCCGCTGGCTATATCGGCGTGGATGTATTCTTCGTTATCTCCGGATTTCTGATCACCGGTGTTCTGCTCAAATCACTGGAACGTCACGGCCGCATCGATTTTATAGCGTTCTACCTGCGCCGTTTTCGTCGATTGATGCCAGCGGCCTCGGTCGTGATTATCGCAACCCTGGTGCTAGCCTGGATGTTGGAACCAGCGTTCCGTCAGTCGGGCACGGCCATGGAGGGGTTTGCCAGCAGTTTGTACTTTCAGAACTGGTTGCTGGCAGTTCGGGCGACCGATTACCTGGATGCCGAACGCGCCCTTGGGCCATTGACTCACTATTGGTCGTTGTCGATCGAAGAGCAGTTCTATCTAATCTGGCCGCTCACGCTTGCCCTGGTTGCCCTGGTTGCCAAACGCCGTGGGTGGTCACTTCGGCACTCGGCGATGGTCTCGATTGCGTTGATCAGTGCCGTATCGCTTATTGCATCGTGGTACTCGGCTCAGCAAGATCGACCGGAAGCCTACTTTGTCACTCACACGAGAGTCTGGGAGCTGGGTTTAGGTGCGCTTTTGTCGTTTGTTCAGCGGACAAAAATCACGCCATTCGTTGCCAGAACGGTTGCATTCATGGCCCTGGTGGTAATTCTTGCTTCTGCTTTTTTAATTCCAACCGGCGCGCCTTTTCCGGGCTTAATTGCTTTGATTCCGACTCTGGCTACCGCGGCGTTTCTGTACGTGGGCTGGAAGTTGGATCAAGGTGACTGGTTTGGTTTTTTAAGTTCGCGACCGATACAGTTTCTCGGCGATGCCTCTTATTCGATCTATTTGTGGCACTGGCCACTGATCTACTTCGTGACTTTGAAGCTTGGTGATCGAATCAATCTTGTTGTCGGCTTGAGTTTGATTCTTGCCAGCCTGCTGATAGGCGGAGTGTCCAAATTTTTAGTCGAGGACCCGTTACGAGATCGAAAAACGCCCGGCTATTCGAGCGCCAGGGCAACTCGATTTACCGTTTTACTGCTGGCTTTTTCGCTGGCCATCAGCGGTGCATTGTTAGGTTACTCGCGAGCTCAGCTGTCTGCATGGGAAGGGATTGTTCCTGGTGGGGACTACCCTGGAGCAATGATGCTGACCGGCGACGCTGCTGTCCCATCCCAGCTACCGGCCCGTCCTCCATTAGCTGTGATCAAGGAGGACCTTCCAGTCGTCTATGAGCTAGGTTGTCATACGAGTCCGCGATCATCAGTCTCGCGTCCGTGCGTGCTTCGACAATCAGAAAACAGCCGGCCAACAGTTGTTATCGTTGGTGACTCGCACGCTGCCAACTGGGTGCCAACATTGCAAGCTGTGGCGTCACAAGCAGACTGGACGCTGATTTCGATCACAAAATCGGCATGTGGACTGATGGTAGACACTGATGCCGCCGCCGTTCGACGCTTCGAGAGCTGTTTGAATTGGTCCCGGAATGTGCTTGAGCAGTTGCAAGAAATCGAGCCCGACGTCGTGCTGTTGGGTCGCTCGCGCCGTTCAAGTGACTATGCGTCATCAAACGATCACGACTGGGTTCCTGGTCTTGTCTCAATGTTATCTGAAGTACTGACATCACTAGAGCCTATAAGTCGCAGCGTCTTTGTGCTAGCAGATACACCGCGCTTGCCATTCGACCCGCCGACTTGTCTGGCTGAGAATAGCGATTGTCAGGTCAGCCTGAACGACACGAATGATAAACCAGACGCTTTTCTGGCCGCTGCTGAACGTAATCCGGAGGTTACAGTGATCGATTTACGGCGATATGTTTGTCCAGACCTCATCTGTCCGTCGATCGTCGGAAACATCGTCGTCTGGCGAGACAATCATCATTTGACAGCCTCCTACGCCCGTTCTTTGGCACCCGAAATGTTGCGCCAACTGCAAGCCAAGTGGCCTGAGTAGTTCAGGACCTACCTGGCTGCAACCTCCCATTCTTTTTTCATACGGACCGAAATGCGTCAGGTGCTGTATCGTCAATACTGCTGAGCCCGCCTGTAAGAATCAGGCCATGGCCCGCCCACGTCGAATCGAATTTGAAGTCGTACTCAATCATGTCATGGCACGCGAAAATGCTAGGGAGCCTCTGAACAACTCTGTGCGGGCGCGACGGCGT
>JGI12109J20283_10047928_pt1 | contig 17420 bp, 33 predicted proteins | sample ElkSlonscriptome_12_FD_20283 | JGI IMG/M metagenome (IMG submission 20283)
GACAGTTCTTCCGGAAGCTGATGGGTTGACGATCTGAGAAACCGATCCAGGCTTTGAGCGGAGACCGCTTGTTCATTTTCAGTCAGCCAATCAGAGTAGTCCGCCGTAATCCGCATGAGAGTGGCAGAAACTCTCCATGCCGCCGTTTTTGCATCTGAGGGTTGCCACCCTTGATAGGTCATCGTGATTCTCCTTGTGGTTTTTCATCACATTGTGAGCAGCGGTACTCTTTGCCCGTCATGTCTGACTTGACCTGACGCATCATCAAACCTCCGCAGGTTGGACATTCTTCGACCTTGACTATCACCTTTCCTCTAAACTTGGGGCGGCGCGGCATTCGCTCTCCTCCATCAAATATTTTTCATAACGCTTCATCGGGCCTACGATGTGATGCGTCACGTAGTAGGCGATCGCTGCCTCTGGCGACTCTAGTTGGCAGGCGTCACCATAGCGGGCGATGCGCTGACAGAACATCAGCAAATTGGTGACTCGCTGACGCACCCGAGTCCAGGTCTCGCCATCGACTGTCACCGGTGCAACTTCGAGATCTTCGGGTTTCTCCCGATAATGGAAGTTAACTTGAAAGACGGCCTCTACCCAGTCCAGGCCCTGACTGCGCCATTGGGCATCAGTAGCCGGCTCCACCTCGGCGAATTCATCCGTTCGAAACAGACGGTTGTAGGCCAGCGCCGGCAGTTCGACCCGACCGTCTGGCTGATTGCACCAGGCGTGGATATACTCGCGATCGCCTTCGCGGAAGACCTCGGCATACCGACAGAGCCGCAACTTGCCGTGATAGGTCAAATAGAACGGTTGGCGATCGCGGATGAGCCGCTTAACCTGCCCCACCCATTCCCGCTGCCCTAGCTGAATATCGGCCAGGGCTTTTTTGTTGGCATCAGAAAGCGGGAGAGCCTCTAGCACTTCAGCCAGGGACATCGCCGACGCGCTCTGACTTGACTCCGCTAGAGCGATCGCGGCCTGCACCAGCAGATCTTGAGCGACTGGTGTCCATCGCAGCAGGGCGAGTTCGCCAGACGCGATGTCTCGAAAAGCCCGACTTTGCTGGCGTTCGGGATACCCAGCATGAGCCAAGACCTGACGTAATTGCTGTAGTTGTTCTTGAGAATCCAATCGAATACTGGTTCTAGCTTCTGGCATGATCGCTTCCTAACTCCAGAGTTAACGCTAACTCTCATGAACAACTGAAAAGGATTATATGCCAAAGCTACAGTTTTGGCATATAAGTTATGGTACGGTTGATTCAGTCTTGGAGGTGAGCCCGTGACAGATTCTAAGGAGCGAGTCTTTCATTTGATATGTCGGGCCTTTTTGGGGCGGATGGAGCGAAGACCAAGCCTGGCTGGAAGGCGATCTTGGCCTGGATGAAGAGAGCGATCGCGTCGTCAAGCATTAATTCATAGCAATCTTGGAGGTGAATGGTGGATTTTTCGGGATTAGACAATGATCAATTGCTGCAGTTGATTCAGGCCGCAATGACCGAGGCCGTGAATCGAGGACGGGCGATGGCGTATGCAGCCAATACGATCTACGAAAATGCGGCTGAAGAGTTGCATGTCAAGGCGGAAGCAGCTGCCGCAGAAGCAGAACGACAGGAGCAATTGCGACAGGAAAGAATGAGGAAAGACGCCGAGGCGGAGGCGGCGGCCGATCGGCAAAAAAAAGAGATTGAGGCCAACCAGCGGCGCTGGGCTAAAAAGCGGGCGATTTTTGACAGCCTGCTTTGCCATCACCTATTTGAAGAAGAACGCTGCGACGGCACCAACTTCTCGGTCAAAATCTGGTCGCGAGATACAGACGTTCGGGTCTATATCCAAAGTTCTGATTTCGACATTTGCTACTACCAGACGGGAAACAGGTACAACCCCCCCCCGGAAAGGTGGAGGGTATAAGCGACGAGTCTTACCAAGCAGACATCGCTGACTGGTGCGAAGTTTTGTTGACTAAATGGAATCCTGGCTTGCGAGTGTCCCGCTCTGACTGTGCCAAAGTTGGGCAAGAGCACTCACATTACCTCAAAGATTGTCAGGCGTACTACGCCGCCCTCAATGTCCGAGGGTCGATCGACGCAAGAACGCAACGCCTTCGGGAGATGAAGGCCATTTTTGTCGCGATCGCCCAGCATCCTCTCGCGCTAGGGGCTGAGAAATTCAGCATCAGCCTCACGACCAAAAGAGAGGCCGCACTTGATCTGTCGGTAGAGGGGCATGGCGTCGTCGCTAGCTCCACAGATAAAAAGTACTCCGGGAAAGAGCCTGGAGTTTATGAGTGTGTCGGCCAAGATGCTGTTGATTTCGCCGCCTTCGCGGCAGCGATCCGACAGCATTGGAAGACCCTTGACAAAGCCAATGGCGATCCGGTGCTAACGGCAGTGGAACCCGATCCGGCCCACCTCAACCAATACCTGGCAGCACTAGATACGACCAAACAAATCTCTCAGCTGCAAATGGCTTCATCATGAACGGAAACCTCACTAATCCTCTGCAAGACATCATCGCCCAGGCAGCAAACCTGCCTGATTCTGGCACCGCCAAGCAGTACCAACGGCGGGTAGAGCCCACCTTCCGCAACCGCGTCTCGGATCAGCAAATGTTGGTTCTTGATATCTCTGGGTCGATGGCGCAAAGGGTGGGCGGCAGCAGCGATCGCAAAATCGACATCCTGGAACGAGCGGTCGCCCAACTGCCCTGGCAAACCTACCATATCCTTCTGTTCAACTCCGCCACACAATGGTGGAGCGGTGGCGGGATGCCGCTGCCCAGTGGCGGCACGGCGATGCATATTGCCCTCGCTGTGGTGAAAGATCTGCGGCCACGCACGACCCTGGTCGTTTCCGATGGGGAACCCGACGATGAGCGGCAGACCCTGGCTGCTGCCAAAAAACTCTCTGGGGTCATCAATACCCTCTACATCGGCAGCGACGACAATCAAGCCGCGATCTCTTTTATGAGGCGGTTGGCACGACTTGGGTGTGGTCATTTTCATGATCAGGATCTGCATCTGGGCGATCAACCACTACTGGCTCAGATGCAACGAATGCTACCTGGAGAGTAAGCCATGAACGGTCAATTTATGCTGACTGGGTCGGCGGAGATCCGGACGACTCTTTTCTAGACGTGGCATGAGCAGATTACTCAGCAGATTACTCATTGGAGGTGAGTCTTGAAAACGAGATCGCAAATCAACCAGGAATTAGCCGATCTGCGCCAAGAAGTGGCGGCCTATTTTCGTCAGCACGGCAAAAACGCTGACGGCACCGCCCTGAGTGAAACGACCATTCAGAAAGGGGGGGAGATTGTTCTCCGGGCCTGCTTTAACAACGACTACACCGTAGAGTATGTGACGAGCGAAGCGCCTCATCTAGAGGCATACTGCACTGCACTACAGTTGCCCCCGGATGAGTTCTTCTACGTCGATATTGCTCAGTCTTTTGACTCCAGGCACTACCAGACGCTGGTGGGTTTCATCAAGAGAATGGAAAGCCTGTTAGAAGCAGGCTTTGCGCTAGACGAGGAAGTCGAAGCTGCCATTTATGCCGCCGCCGAGCCTGAGTACTTGGACTACGACGAGCTGGGCTGCCCTGATTTCGTCGTGGCTTTGTACAGCGATCACGTTGAAGTCAAAGCCTTTGAGAAAGGCGTCAGCGAGGTCATTCCCAGACCCGGACGCAAGTATATCGGCAGCCGCGAAGACGTGCGCTGGCGATATCCGCTGTCAGCCCTGCCTCGCCTAAAGGCTTTGGGCAGGCCGTTTGTCGATGTCGTTGCGATTGAGAATGCAGAGGGTGCAACTCCTGCCGGATGATCGGCAGGGATCGAAATTCATCAAAATCAAGTTTTACACCATGAGCAAATTCCATTTCAAACTGACTCTTTTGGCGCTTATTTGTGTCCTTTCTTTGGGCCGCATTTTTGCTACCCCAGCAGTGGCGACAGACCAGCAAACCTATGACGTTTCTGGTTTTATTGCCAGCGTCCTCGACGATGAGGGCACCGCCCGGCGAGATCAAATTTGTCGCATTGAGTCGGGAGGGGATTATCCGATTTATGAAAGTCACACTTCGGATGTTGACCCCGATACCAACGAACACACTGGCGGCACCGTCACTTGCAAGAGCAAATAGATGTTCAAGCTATTGAGTAAGGAAACAATGGATAGATTAAGAAGCCTATGGAACCAGTACGGGCAGTTTTACAACCCCCAGTCTGGCGTTAACGAACTAAACGGGTTTTTGGCCCTCTGCCTCCAAGAAACAGGCGTCGACGACTTGGCCGCCAAAGTCGCTTTTTGCGAAGACCTGTTTGAGCAAGCTTGCGACAGAGACTGGGGAAGCAAAACAGAGACTTACATGGAAATATGCGGATGGCACACATGCACTCTGTCGCAAGCGCATTACTCAGGAGTGGTGGACGACTGCAATCTAATTTGGCTCAACAGGGCTAATGGCCGAAAAGCACATGGTCGTCGCATTTGCAGTTTAGAGGCCATGGAGCAATTAATTGATCGTTGGGGTTTCTGGAAACCTTCCAATAGTGAATTCAGATCCCAAGATCTAAGACTGCGGGATATTGGTCGGCGAATATTCCTGCGAACTTTCCCAGAATTCATATATCCAATCGAAAGTTGCAGGGCTCCCACCCTGTTCGATGCTGGGGGAGAACCCTGGCAGGTTATTTTTTGCTTCCCCGAGGAAGAAACATACGGTTTGTACAACAGAGACTCAAAGAAGATTTGCTTTCCAGATGTCAGAGGCCCTTTTCCTAACATCCAGATCGGCCCTGCGGGCGTCGATAATCGAACCTGGCAACCAGGCCCGCTGGCCTATGACATATTCACAAAGCACAACCCGTGCGGCCCGACAGAAGCAATCAACTGGCCTCCCATAAAGTATCTGTCCGGCAGTGGCGACCTTACTTGGGCTGTTTTAGAAGAAGACGATCACAGCGCCTTGGTTTGTAATTCTCACGGCGTGTCCCTTCGTGTCGACAGGCTTCCAGGCGGAGGCTATGCCGACAACCCTTATGGCTCTCTTGTCCCCATCGCAACCTAGTTAATGGCAACCCTTAAAGTCTGCGATCGCTGCGGCGGCGATTGCACTTGGCCCGATGAAAGGGCCTTGGAGCAATTCCGCAAAGACTATCCGACCCTCCTCCAGGGGCAGGATATCTGCACTGACTGCGCCGGAAGGATTGATCTGGCAGCCCAAAACGGCGCTCATGCTGCTGTAGAGGGCATCAGTCCTGCAGAATATGCCCGACGATGGGCAGACCTTTATCAAAACAAGGAACCATGAGCATTGATTTCCAGGCCCTAACCAAACTTAACCAGACCCTAATCCCTTGCCCATTCTGTGGCGCTCACGGCCCTGATGACGTCGAAATCTTGGGGTATGCGGGCGACATGAAGTTTGTTTCTTGCTCGAAATGCGGCGCACGCGGCCCCGGAGCGCTGCCGTCGGCCACCATCAGCGAAGACCAAAGCTGCGCATTGGCAGCCCGGCACTGGAATGAGCGGGCGATCGCGGGAATGCTGCTCCCACTCAAATGGGAAGGCCCTCACGTCAACAACTATGACGATTGGAAAACCGTCACTTATATGGCCTCAACCCTATTCGGGCATTACGAAGCCGAGATCCTGGTGGATCTGGACGGCGATACTGGCCAATGGGCAAGGCGTATTGTAATGGCCGCTGATTTCAGTGATCGCGGAGCCGACACTTATCCCTGCAAGAGCCTTCGAGAGGCAAAGCAGCGGGCTTGGGTTGATTGGTGCGATCGCATGAGTTCGATGTTGTTTTCAAACTAAGAGGAAAAATGGCAAGACGTACAGATAGAGATAAGGCCCAGGCTACTTACTACCGGGTCTATCAAGAAACCGTCGAGCGTTTCGGCAGTATCCAGGCTGCCCCTGCTGCGTTGCAGGAGCAGCTGGCGCAGTTAGCTCAAGCAATCCAGTCGCGCCCTAGTGCAGACTCTGCATTGCAACGGTTCCGGAACGATGCGGGGTGGGATTAAGTCATGTTTAAGGGATGGATCGGGATCGCTTCTCTCTTGACGATTCTGGGCGTTGGATTGGGGACAGGAATAGCCGCTGCTTTCTACTGGAATCGGCTAACATCGGTCGAAACTGCAGACGTTGTCACGACGCCGGACTCGGTCGTCGTGCAGCAGCTGCAGCAGGTTGGCGAACTGGTCACCGCCAAGTTCACGGCCGACATCCCGGTGCAGGCGACCAGCGATCGCACCGTCGCCGGCGTTTCCATCGGCACAACCGAGTTGACGTATATGGCGCGGGGCGAGGTTGCAGCGGGCATCGACTTTAGCGCCATCACAGCTGAGAACATCACGGTGGACGGGGCGACGCTAACCGTCGTGCTGCCGCCGACCACAATCTTAGACAAGAAAATCGACGTAACCGAGTCTGAGGTCGTCGCTTATAACCGAGGGACGCTTGGTCTTGGCCCCGATCGCGCCCCTGAGTTGCAGGATGAAGCCGAAAACGAGGCGTTGATGCGCTTAGTGGGGGCGGCATGTGATGGCGACATCCTGACGCTGGCCCAAAAGAAAGCAGAGGAACAGTTTGCCGCCCTGTTTTCAGGTTTTCAATTTGAAGCCATCACCATCCAGTCGGCTTCCAACCCTAACCAGGTGTGCCGAGGGGACAGCGATGGCTAACGGACGCACCCACGACAGCATTACGTTTTGGCTCGCAATTCCCTTGGCGATCGCGACCGCCCTCATCAGCCATGACCTGCCACTGACGGTCATGCTGGTGGGGGCATTTTTGTTTTCAGGGCTGATGTTTGGCCCCGACCTGGACACCAGATCCCTGCCCTTTAAGCGCTGGGGGCCATTGCGGTTCCTGTGGGAACCGTATCGCCAGCGCATCAATCATCGATCGCCCTGGTCGCACGGACCAATCCGCGGCACGCTCGGGCGAATCGTTTATCTGACCGTCGTCATCGTATTGTTGATGCTGGTGGGACTGATGTTGTCACTGCTGCTGGGGTTGGCGATCGCTTATTTTCACGAGGGCCTGACCGCTGACCAAGTGATCGGCTTTTATCAGCGGGGGGTGCATTTAGGAGTGAGACATGGCCCTGGAGTGGCCCGGTCGATTGTTGTTCCGTGGCGATCTCTACTACTTATTTTTGTCTATCTGGAACTGGGGGCCGCTAGCCACTACATAACGGATCACCTCTGGTCCGCCTGGAAGCAAGCCCGCAGACCGAAACGAAAACGCAACCGTAATCGAAGAAGGAGACGATCGTGACCAAAGACGACATACTCAGCCTTTGCCAAAAGGGCGCGTTGGAGGTGAATCTTGGATAACGACTACTCGACTTTGTACTGGCCCGATGGGACTCAGGTTTCCTGGGTGTCCTTTATGACTGAAAACCCCAAAGAAGCAGTTGAACAGTGCGGGGGTTGCAAGGCCATGTTTAGCCGATTTGGCTATGTAAAACCAAAAAGCCGGGATAGCTGCAAGCGTTGTGAAGACTGGAAAAATCTGCATTAGAGCCATGAAACTATCTCAGCAAGACGTGTTTGGAGGATTAGCCAGCGAGAAACGCTATCGCAAGCAGACTCCCAATGCGCGAGACTGGCTGCTGCTACGCGGCTTAGTACAGCGGCGAGATGTCGAGACGGTCTCTTTGGCGCTGACCCAGCGAATCACCAGTCAAAAAATACTGCAGCCCGACGACGTCCTGATTCAAGCTCTTTTTGGCGAGCAGATTGCGATCAAAATTGCTGGCGAGCTGGAGGCCTACGAACCAAAACGAATAATTCCAGGACAGGCGATCGCGGTTTTTCGAGCGCACGATCGCCACATGGCTGAGGTGATGCGGGCCTACTTGAGCAGCGATATTGGTCAGCGAAAGCTCCGGTCAGCCAGCGTCCAAGTTGATCTCTCGCGAGGACGAAGTCAGCCTCTCTACAAACTGAGCATTCATCAGCTCAAAGAGATCGAAGTCCCTGATGCGGAATATTGGATGGACATTCTGACGCGATGGGATCTGATTCAAACCGTCCAAGTCCATTTCAACGATTTTTGCAACGCCATCAGCTAGACCTATGTTCAAGGCAGAAATATACTCGCCCTTTGCAAAACAGCAACTGATTGGATTATTGGTCACACGCAGTGGGGGCTACATAGAGACAGCCAGTCCAATTAACGACCCCGCCTGGGACGGCTGGTATTTGAGCTCCAGCAATCAGGTTGATTTTCTGGCCTTAGCCATTCCTGACGGCCAGACCCTGGACAGCCTCAAGGATCGACTGACGGGAGCCGATGTCTATTTGTATGACGACTTAGGCTTCAACGTCTCCGATGTGACTGAATCCCCGTTTTCGGGCTGGGTTATCTGCGAGGGCCGCGTTGAAAGTGCCGACGACTGAGAGAACCCGGAAGGTTTTCTGCAGGGTTGTTATGCAAAACTAAGTTTGATTTGGAGGTGAAGATGGTAAAACCAGCGAAAAGGATCAATATTGAAGGGATTGAAGCTCGTTACTACAGCGGGCGATGGGGGCGCTTCGACCAGGACGGTTATTGGGTCGTAGGCGGTAACGTTACCGGTGCCACGGTGATGGCCACCGAAGAAGAAGCGATTCAGCGCTGTCGAAACACCGCATTGATCAAAACCGCCGAGGGCATGCCCCTTGACCGCGCAACGTACGAGGCGGAGTGCGATCGCTTTGGCGTCACCTGCCACTCTGATGAATACATTGATAGCGGGTCATACAGCCTGCGGTATGGCGATTTCCATCTGCCGGAATATTCGCCCAGCCAGATCATTGAGCGGAAGTTGGCCCTACGGCGACTGGGCGAAATGGAACGGCCCTCAACTGCCGCAGCGGTGCCCGTATCGAAGCCAACGCTAGCGGAGTGCCCTCGCTGCCATGCTCAGGTGTCGCCGTCGCTGATGATGGCGGGATCGTTAGGGCCGCTTTGCCCTGACTGCTACGACGATGCCGAGGGGGATTTATGAGCAATCCCGAGACTCTCCAGTTCACGCAGAACGAGATCGCGCTCATCCACCAGGGGCTTGACGTCCATCTAATAGACCGCACCATCATGGTCTGCAGCTCTTGCGATCTTCATTTCACCTGGCTGGATCAGTTTGAGGTACAAGTCGACAACGACTCTTGCCCAAAATGCCGCAGCGGGGATCTGGGGGCCTGCTTTTTCTTAAAGTCAACCAAAGCCACGATCGCAGATGGATTTTCAGCATCCTTGTTGGCCTCATAAGATGCAATGGCTAATTGCGTCCAATTTTCCGCTACAAACGTTGCCACCAGTCCGGCTATCTGCGGGTCTGGAATGATCGAAAAAATCACGAGCCACCTCCAATATCCTCAGAAAAGATGTTCTCCTGATAAATGTGAGCAATTTCGACCAGGCTGGACGGGCGACGATCGCGGTCAATTTCGGCTCTTTCTTCCAGATCTAAATGTCGCGCCACGACATCGGCATCCGCCAGCCATTTGCTCATTGCGGGGTAGTCGGCGCGAGTCGTCATCCCCAATACCTCCAGCAATGCCACCCCCGGATGCTTCCCAGCCAAGATGTGGACCGCCTGCCGCAGGGCGAACATTTCCGGGTCAATCGCCGTATCCTTGAGGCCGTGGGCGTAATCGTCCAGGTCTCCAAAGAACAGCTCAAGGTCGAGGTCTGCCGCCTGCGCGATCGCTCCCATCCAGCACTCCACGGCGAAATCTTCGCCACAAGTCCAAATACTCTGCTCCCGGAGACTGCCAGGTTGTACCCGCGCCCGATCCTCCGGGGAGATTAACGCCCAGTGCCCGGCCTCATGGGCCAGATGCCCCAGGGACACAATGGCCGGACAATAATGCACGCCGTCGGGCAACAGCCAGACGGCATCAAACCACGAGCCCTGCAAATCAAACAGGCTTTCCGAGTGGACAGGCACGCCCACCGATCGCAATGCATCAGCCAAGGCGTCAATGGGGTCAGCCTTACTCATCCAGATCCTCCGGGGTGGGATCGCCGCCACCCGACTGATAGTCGCAGTTGGGGTAAGGGCAGCGCTCCAAGTCTTCGCCCACGATCAGCACCGGATAGCCGCACTTGGGACACGCTGTATCCACAAGCTGCGGTAACTCGTCGCGGCGATCGCACTGAGCGCAGGAACAACCCTCACGAGTGACGACAAGAGTTGGCCTCTCGGAAAGGCAGCAGTAATCAATTTCGACAACAATCTTGCCGTAGGTCATCGCAAATATTTTTCAAATGTTTCTGTGGAAAGTGGGATCCAGAGGATCGATGACGAGCTATCATCTTGCCCCAGAACGTCTTCAACAGCTTGCGTCAAAACGTCGCAATAAGCCGCTTCAGCGACACGGCGGATCAACTCAAAGGTCTTGGCTAGAGGAATTTGAGCGTTCTCAAGAGCTTTATGAGCACAAGGCTCTAATTTTTCAAACAACGCATTGTCAGGCTTCACCTGTTCCGCCAATAAGCGGGCAAACAACTCGCCACTTAGAATGTTGTTTGTGTGCAGACAGGAATTGGTAACCGCTGCGTAACACTCAACTATCAACTGCCGAAGCTGGCTGCTGTTTTCGCCATCTATGTCGTACTTTGCGGCATAGTCCCAGTCGTCAGGCTTCTCTCGTCTAAAAAAGAGAGCGCCACTAAAGTCTCCGCAGCATTGAATGCCATACAGCTTGTCGTCTGTCGAATATAGTAGAGTTGACACTTACTCACCTCCAAAATCAATATGAACGTCCATTGGTCGCTGGTTTCGGCCATCTCGATGGCCCACCACATACGCGGTGCGTGCTAGCACCTTCAGTTTTTCGGCAGCCTCAGAGGAAAGTGGTTCTCTCTGGGAGGCATCTACAATCTCGTCGACGGTCTCAATCAAAGCTGCCATGTCGATCTGCGACAGCAGGTCGTTGGCTCTTTGCAGCATCGACTCATTTTGCGATTGCGACATAAACTCCTCCAATACTTAGATTTGACCGTTATGGCGATCAAACTGAACAACAACGCGCCCCGTATAAAACTGGTCGGGGTCTTCTGGCCCACAGAGCGAGAATCCGCCCAGCAGTAGCGCCAGCCACAGCTTGACCAACGGCCAATCGAGGCGATCTCGCAACTCAAGCAGATCAACAGGTTGGGGATTTTCAGCAAAGAATTGGGCGATCTCTGCGGTCCAGTCTTCCACGTTTTCATCGTGGGCGATCGCGAGGGCCTCGGCTTTCGCCTCGACCGCATCTAATAGGTCTAAAACCTTCGCCTTATCCACCTCCGATACGATTGTATCAGTGGGTTGGGGCTTGGATTGTTTCGGCTTTGACCGGCAGCGGGGCGGTTTCTGTACAAGTTGAGTTGGGTCAAAGTGGCGCGTCTTGCCGTACGAGCTCCAATCAATGACCGGATCTCGGGGGTTGTGGCGATTGTCCCACTCATCTAGTACCGCTTCCGACCGCTTCTCCTGGGCGATCGCCAACTCGGCCAAGGCCTCGGCGGCAACCACGAGCTGCTGCGCCGGGGGCAGCACCTGGAGCATCTGGTCAAAGGCGGTCAGCGCCTCTGAGAGATCTACATCTGCCGGAGCCGTCATCGCCTCTTCGAGGGCGATCGCGATTGGAAGAGGCAGAGTCATGATCATCTTCCGAGCGACGGCGGCATTGAGGCTTCCATCTCTGCCTTGAAACTTTGGATCGTGGCGTCGACATCGTGCGTCGACCACCAGTCTAGTTGGCTCCGCGTATCTCGGATTAGCAGATTGCGATACTTGGTAACACCGTCAGGTATGCCCTGCTGAAGCGTTTGAACAATGAATTCAGACGCTGGCTTCAAAAGACTAAGATCGGTCTTGATGCGTGCTCGATGGAAGGTCGTGTCAAAGTAGTCCTCTGGAATGTCGCGGAGGACAGCTATTGCGGTTTCCGCTTTGCGGTCATCAGTAGTTATCGGCCCAGCGATTTCCCAATCACGGTCGCCAAAAAAGGGTTCCATCAAGTAGTCAATCTGGCTATCCCAATAATCCAATTCAACTCTCAGCTCTTGATTGAAGATGTAATCATCCTCTTCTAGACCAATACCGTCAATCAACTCCTGCAACGTCATTGACTGCATGGCATCAACAAAGGCTAAGTCGTCATTAATCATGAGACTGCGCTCTCGGATGTCCGCCGAATAAGGGTCTTCGGGGCTGGACAGATCTTTGCAATATGGGCCGTCCCATTCTCCAAACCAAGAATCTTCGTACAGTTCATCTAGCGCTACATGGCACTTAACCAGATGCATGTAGAAAGGGTAGGCAAGCGCTTCTTCGGAAAGCGCTGTTAACTGTGGAGCGGGGTAGTTGGGATCGCACATTGCCACTACGTTTCTGGCCAGCAACGTCAACAGATCCCACCACTCTAATTCGTTCGTATGACTCGTCTTAAAGGGCTGATAAAGAGGATATTGAATCTGATCGGCAATTATCAACTCGTATAAGGCATTGGCCGCAAACCAGATGAACACAAATCGATTCGATCCTTCCAACACCTTTTCCTTTCCGTCATCAAACAACCACATAAATTTGTCCCTAAAACAATCCTTATCTTCTCGTATTACTCACGATCGCGTTGTACGCTTCGTGCGAAATCAACCGCTTTGGCACAGCTTTGCCGTCCTCGACCTCACAAAGCAACCGATAATCTCGTGTGACCGGGATGCGGATGATCGTGCGATCGCGAGTGAGTCGAGATCCCCCCAGTTGAAAATAAGGAGTCCCACTCTCTAACCTCTGCAAAACATTCCTGGCCTTTTTGACAATGCGAGGCGGGAAGGCTTCTAGGTCGATGGGATCTTCGGCAAATGTAGCTCGCCAGCGATCGCGCTTCGTTTGCCGCTGCGCGAGTGCCGCTGCCGCTGCTTGCCGCCTGGGCTTGCAGATCGGACACTCTCTCCCAAAGGCCCGATGGCCACAGGGGAAACGCTTTTTGTGCCTACGCGATCGTCTGCCCATCTTCATTGCCCGACCCGTTTTGAGCCGTCCTCAATTCTTGTACGCTATTTTGTAGCTGCGTCGGGTGCGTGTCGAAATCCCAATTGACCACTTGCTGGTCATTGGAGGTGTGGATGTTACCGCCGAGCACCAACCCGAGGTCTCGTTGGACCACCACAAGCGCCTCGCCGGCATCCACCGCCCGAACTCGAACCTTGCCGCTAAAACTAAAGGTTACATCGACTTCAAATTCTTTATGATCATGCGTTCCGCTCACTTAACACCTCCAAAATTTGCTTTTTTCAGATTCAATTTATTCTTGGAACCCTTCGTGCAGCGGCACGAGAACTCTAACCGACCTAGCCCTACCCTGCTCCCAAGTGACAAAGCCATGCTTTCTTAGATGACCCAATCGAGCCTGTACGGGGGCCGGGGATTTCAGGTCCATGGCCCGCATCATTTGCCGAATCGACGGCGCATGCCCATACAGGTGGATGTGGGCGTAAATGTATTGGTACAGCTCGAACTGGGCCTCAGTGCATCGCCATGCCGCTGCCGATGCCAGAGACTCCGAAAATTCGATGGATTCAATAACGCTATTCACGAACTACTCCATTGCGACCCGAGGGACTTCTATTGATCCATCGGCATGAACAAAATGCTGGGCGATGTGACGGCCCAAGGGGTTGTCGTCGCGATCAGGTAACCACACGCCGTCGGGAAAATAGAGCGGCACAATCTCATCACGAAACCGCCAGGGCAGCAGCTCAGGAGCGACATGCAGAAAAGAGGCTCCAGTCCAGTGGCGAAAATAAGCCGGGGCATCTTCCCTTGTTCCCACGCCCATAACCAAGTCCTGATAAATCAGCGACGACTGAATTAAGAACCGAGCGCGATGAACTTTTAGAACGTCCGGCTTGACTCCCCAGCGATGCTTGCTATCTCCATCAAGTTGCCAACCCACGTCGTAAATAACGTAGGTTCCGTTCTGGCACCTAGAAACAGGCTTAGGGATAATTTGCCGTGGCATCAGCACAGGCGAGTGGCCGACAGACAAGTCTACGGACTCAGCCAACTCTTCTGGCGAGACAAAGCCGTCACCTAGTTTCTGCGTGGGCAATATTTTATCCAGGACCAGCGATCGCAGAACCTCGGCCTCCAACCCGACGTGCTTAGGCATGATGAATCTCAGAAACGTCTTTTTTCGTGCGTTCTTCCATAGACCAGGGATCAACCTTGTCCCGAATCAACCCAGCCACCTTTTTCATCCAGTAATCAGCGGGTTGCTGATGCCCCCCAGGCTCCCACAAAACGCCCGGCAACGTGTTGGGCGAACCGGGTTCGTTCACGGTCGTTATGGCTCCCCGACGATGCGCCCAGACCCACCAGCAGGTCTCGCCGCGATTCTGGCCGACATCCCAAACAATGCCGTTCGCCGTGGTCGTCCAGTATCGCTGAACGCCATTGTCCTTCCATTCAAACGTGACGCCTTCAATCTCTTTTTGCACGTTGTCGATCCTCCTCAATTTCAATTTTCATCAGTGCCGCGATCGCTTCGAGGTCTTCCAGGGACAAATTCTCCCACCCCGACTTCGTATGACCCAGCACCGCATCCCGGACTGCGTTTTGTAGTTCCCAGATCCGCTGCAGACGGTCAAACACCTCCTTGCTGGGGTAGGCGCTGGCCGCCGCCCCAGTGCGTGAGTCCTCGCGCCAATCTGAAAGCCGGAACCGACGTCGGGAAAGACCATCCAGATAGAAGTAGTCGCGCCCGATACTCGCCACGACGTACTCTCCAGTCTTAACTCCGCCTCGCGAGCCGCAGACATAGACCGTGCACCCCTCGGCCAGGCACCCGCGTGGGAACCCCCCATTTTGAACTTTCACCATGTCTTAAGCCTCATAGACTTCAACGATTGTCAGCGTTTGAGCTGGACAGAATTGCTTGTCAGCGACGGACAAGTAGGCCGCGATCGCCGCTTCTGCGGCCTCTTGGTTGAGATAGGAGGGGGCAAAGTTCTCAGGAGACGGTCCCTCAATCTCGGTCCCAAGCTCAATGGGCCGCTGCAGCAACCCATCCACGGAAATGGCATAAACCCGAAACGACCTTTTCATAGACCAACTTGTTTGAGTGGACAGTTGTCGGCAGGGCATTGAGCTGACGGCAGTTCGTAGACATGCTCAAACTTATTGCCCAAGATTCGAGGAAACTGGCGCTTGAGTTGCGCCATCACCTTCTTGATGTAGGCTTCAACTGCGGTCTCCCCCATGCCATGGACATGAATTGGCGCAACCACAGCTAGCTTTTCCTCTCCCGTCCACACTGTCGCCGCAACCGAGTGAGTGGGGGAGTCCTTGTTCTCCGGATTTTCTCTATAAACATACAGGTAAACTACCGGCCTGGGCGTTACGCCTTCCAAAGGCGGGACTTCCTGAACCTCAACCGTCGATGGGCGTCGACGCTGATACCGCTGCCTTTGTGCTGCGTTACGATCTGCCCGATGGCGATAACGCGATCGCCGGCCATGGCATAAGCGATCGTCCCAACAGCCATCCCCTGATGAATCGTGCAAGTTTTTGGCCTCGTCGGGCGATAGCTGCGAGCAGTGGAGGCACTTCGGATTGACTCTTTTAGGCATCAGCCTATCAACTCCTCATCTTGACAATCCGGTCGCAGCACTCCTGGCGAAAGCCCATAGGGGAATCTGCTAGGGCTCAACCCCACCTGTTCTACTAACCGAGAAATGGAGTCTTGGTCGGCGAACTGGTCTGGCTGTAGTTTTGGTGGCGCAAACTCGGAGCCGACGGCTTCTACAGGAATCTCGTCCAAATCAGGAAACAGCTTTTGAGCCGTTGCCCAAGGCACAAAAATAATCTCTTTGGGCAACGGCGACGGACCTCCAATTTGCAACTTCAACAAGCAGCCCGCCCGTGGATTTAAGTTGCTGGTTTCCGGTTGCCTCAAATCTTCAAGGACAAGACCAACGGCCTTGGAAAAACTGAAAGGCAATTCTCTGAACAAACGCTCCATCTTCGCATATTCAAGCTTCTTGCTTTGCAACACATACTGAAATGCCTGCAAGGCTTTTTCTCGGCCGTTCAAGATAGCCAGGTCGATCATCCGTTCCGCATCTCGACCTCCCCACAGGTGAGACGGTTCGGGCATTAGCCCCGTGTAAAAACTTGGCGGCAACAACATCACCTGATTAATCTCTCCCCCGGTCCAACGCTCCCAGGCCGCCTTTCCACGGGGGGCAACAAAACACTCTCGATTGAGTCCCGCTCCACCTCGCTCAATCTCCCTTCTCATCGCCGCCCGCACCGGCGACTCCTGATACAAGGCACAAATGGACTTCGCTAGCCCGACCTCATACCAAGTCTCCAGCATTTTCAGCAGCGCTTCTCGCAGCATCCGGCGATCGCCAAAATAAAGACGATCAGCATCCTCGGCTAAGCGCCATAAATCGGCTAACACCTTCGGCGCTATCAGCTTCTTGGCCATAACGACCACTCCCTGTAAGAGATCAAAGGCTTCAGCCACTGCTTAACGTCTTGATGGGGCATAGTGTCGAACTTTGACAAAGCCAATCCTTTTTTACAACAGTTTTACAACACTAAAGATAATATGCATTATCTTTAGTCATGGTACACTTGTCCTTATCTTTTTTACGATAGAAATCGCTTTCGGGGACGGCAGCGGTTTAATCTGGCAGGAAAATTAGCGAGGGATTCATGTCCATGACTTACAAGGTTCCAGTAGTAATTACGATCCGCGGCCACATCAAGGTGAACAGCGCATCCGCCGAAGCGGCAGAAAGCTTTCTAGCAGGTCGAGTCCGTTACTCCCATAGTCGCCAGGATTTTCATGTTGACGCCACAGAGCAGGAGGTGCCTGGCTGGGATCTTTCGGAGATCAAGCTCTCTTGCGGCGAGGCAGGCTAGCCATGACACAGGGGATTTGCCGCAATTGCCCGTTCCGCCGGGATGTGGGGCAAGGGGAGAGGTTCTTTCTGCCAGCCGATCGCTGCACTGAGATTCACGACTCCCTGATGGGCGACGCGCCTTTTCCATGTCACCAGACCATGAGCGCTCCCGATCCGCGTCCCCCATGCATCGGCGCGGCCCTGTATCTGCAAGCTGTGCGAACCGATGGCGGCCTAAAGGCTAACCTGTCCTTCCGGCTAGCTCTCAAATGCGGAAACTTGGACGAGCTGGAGTTGGCAAAAATAGAGACGCCCGTACATCAAAGCCTTCAGGAGTTCATCGACTTCTGCGACGAGTCTGTTTACGAAACTTTGCAATAAAAGGTGGTTGACATCCATGACAGAAGACACTCGAAACCTTGGTGACATGGCAGAATCTATGACTTTTCCAGTTTCAGCAACAACACTACCCATCCCCATGCCGCCCATGCTGCCGGAAGCGATCAGCT
>JGI12109J20283_10170909_pt1 | contig 17420 bp, 22 predicted proteins | sample ElkSlonscriptome_12_FD_20283 | JGI IMG/M metagenome (IMG submission 20283)
CGGAGAATGGCGGCCGGAGCATCTAGTTGCAATCGGTCTATTGAAAAACGTCCATACAGCTGGGCGAGTGGTGGCACGTGGCTACTGTCGTCCAAGACAAATCGCTTCTAGGGGCGGTATGAGTAGACGGTTGGAAGTCAGTCAGATCCTTGCTGCGTGGGCGTTGCCCGAGCATCATGGGCTCGGAGAGATTGATCTCACTGCGATGCGCATCATGCATCGCATAGAGATGCGGCCTGCATGGAAGGTTGCACAGCACTTCAGAACAACAGTAGCGGTTGTTTCGCAGGCACTGCGTCTGTAGCACGGTTCACTGTTCTTGGCCGAGTCAGGTAACTGCCTCGGCTCTTCTATTGGACTCGCGAGAGGAGGTCGCGGGTCCATAGAGGTTGTCAAGAATAAGAAAATAGTCCGCCCGCGCGTTCGGGCGGAGAGTGTGAGCATTGCCCGAATGGCGTGCTCAGGGCCGCCCCCACACGGGTGGGTTCACCTGCAGTCGTTGTGCATCGCTATGCCGAGCGCACCCTTGCGTGCGGCCTAAACGCTTCCTCCTCGAGCTGATGTACCGCCACTGCGTTTCGTGTGAACTCGCCCGCGTGGAGGCGGACGTCTCGGCCCCGTCACGTTGGCGGGGTTTTTTGTATACGCTGTGTTTGCCCGCCTTCCTTATATATGGACTTACGAAATCCCTATATAAGGAAGGCCGCCCGGGGTGGGCGGCGAGGTTGAGGACGTATGTTGGATGTGTGTGATGTGTTTGGGGTGAGACTGGCGAACGACCGCTTCAGTAGATTGCCGCTTCGACACCGTAGAAATCGAGGGCGAAGTAGTGGAGCTCTCGTACGTCCTCGAAGACATCGCGGGGTATGCACGGGTTTGCTATTGCGATCGGGCGGATACCCGCACTCGCAGCAGCACGCGCGTCTGAAGGCATGTCGCCGACGGCGCAGACATCTTTCGGTGCGACGCGCAACTCACGGATGAGGTGCTGCATTCCTGCGACCTTGTCCTCTACATGGAACAGCATGTGTTCTTTGGGGATGAGCTCGAACAGTCCGCATGCTTCCATGACGGGCACGGCAAGCTGCTCGCGGGCGGCGGTAAGGATGCGCACGTGTACGCTGCTCATGTGGAGTTGCTCGATGAGACTTGCTGCGTTTTCACGCAGTGGAAGGCCAACTGCGTGCTCGAGGTACGTCTTGATGTACCGCTCTATGATCTCGTCTTTCGAGAGTGTGACATTGTGTTCTGCGAAGACATCGTGCCAGTTACCGCGTCGCGCGACAGAGCGGAAGTGGGTGTCGTGGTCGAGCGGGGTTTCGATACCGCACATCCGCAGTATCGCACAGCTTGCCTCGTGTGCCGCGTGGAGGTCGAGCACCTTGGTGCCGTTCCAGTCAAAGATCACAAGCGCGGGTCTTCGGTGTTTCATGGCGTTACTCCGAGTGTGTGGTCCGCCAGCCACCGTACCAGGCCTTACGCGGTCACGCAACGACGTCCTGTGTTTCATGCCACGATGAGGCACTTTGGTTGATGGTGCTCGTGTCCGTTTTGGCCAGACGGTTGTCTACGGCAGTACGTATGGTACGCTTCCCAGCGGATGTGCACTTGGCACAGCTCGTTTCACTCAATCATATGGAGAAAACATGATGAACAGACTATGGTTGCCGCGTATCCTCGTGGCGTTCGACGTGCCTTCTGCACAAGAGGCAATCATCCTTGCGAACACGCTTGAGGGCACCGGCTGCGGGGTGAAGGTCGGCAAGGAGCTCTTCACGAGAGCCGGGCCTGACCTCGTGCGCTGGCTTGTGCGAACGGGGTTTCCGGTCTTCTTGGACCTCAAGTACCACGACATCCCCAACACAGTCGCAGCCGCCTGCCGAGCTGCTGCAGAGCTCGGTGTCTCCATGCTCAATGTGCACGCGAGCGGTGGCGCGGCAATGCTGACCGCTGCCCGCAACGCACTCCATGACTACGGTGACGACAGGCCGCTTTTGATCGCAGTTACGGTACTCACTAGCCTGGATCGTGCTGCACTCACTGACATTGGTGTGCTGGCGGGTCCGTCTGATCATGTGCTCACACTCGCGACACTCGCGGAGGATTGCGGGCTTGACGGTGTCGTGTGCTCGCCACAGGAGGCTGAGATGTTGCGTGCGCAGCTCGGGCCGGACTTCGTGTTGGTCACGCCCGGTGTGCGCCCTGCGGGTGCTGCCGTGAATGATCAGAAGCGGGTGATGACACCGAGTGAGGCCCTCCGAGCTGGTGCAAACCATCTGGTCATCGGGCGCCCCATCACGGCAGCGCCAAACCCTGATGTTGCGCTTGCGCAGATCGACGATGAGGTGCGTCACGCGCTGGAGGTTCGACATGGTTGAAGGTACACCGACGCAAGGACCTTGGACACCTGCGCACGACTTTGTGGTGTTCGCGCTCGACTGCGGCGTGCTGCGGTTCGGCACATTCACGCTCAAGAGTGGGCGTGAGTCGCCGTACTTCTTTAATGCTGGCCTGTTCTGTGATGGCCCTAAGCTGTTTGCGCTCACCAGCTACTACGCCGGCGTGTGTGCAGGTATCGAGGATATGAGTCGAAAGATGCTGTATGGTCCTGCGTACAAGGGAATCGTCCTAGCGGCCGGTGCTGCCATGCACCTCTCGGATGAATACAGGATCCATGTGCCGTGGGTATTCAACCGCAAAGAAGACAAGGATCACGGTGAAGGTGGCAGCACGGTTGGTGCCTCGATCGCGGGCGACGCCGTTATCGTCGATGACGTGATTACCGCGGGCACCAGCGTGCGAGAGTCGGTTGCGATCATCGAGGCGCACGGTGGCAGAGCGACCGACCTCGTAATCGCGCTCGATCGGCAGGAGCGCGGTACGGGAACAGCATTGAGCGCGGTGCAGCAGGTTGAGCAGAAGGGTATTGCTGTGCACCCGATAGCCACGCTTGCGACCATCATTGACGTGCTCGAGCGTGGAGGTGAGGCATACGGCACACACGAGCAGCTCGCGGCGCTGTTGCGGTACCGCGACCAGTACGGCGTCTAATACCATACGCAACTAACCAGTGCGCAATGGTATAGTGCTGGATTCCTGCCTTCACGGGAATGACAAGCGGTGGGCGCAGTAGTTAGCTGGAGTTGGTATAAAACCCGGAGGCATACCCGTGCCCCACCTGACGGTGGGGCACTTGCATTTCCCTGTAGGAGGCGTACGATGGACTTGACACGACAAACAAACGGAGGTGTGTTATGAACACTGGTCTTTTGAACTGGCTAGCAACAGCACCGTTGCTCGTATGTTCGGTGGCGTTTTTCACCGGTGCTGCTGCAATAGCATACGGCAATATGCAGCCCGCGCTCGCGCGTGTCCGCACGCCGGACGAAAATGCGAAGTAACGAAATACCGCCGGCTTCTCTCGGGAAGACGGCGGCGTGTTTAGTGACGCGGCACAATGGCATTTAGGGGGATGTCTTGGGAGTGACCACACATGTTGCATGCTGCTCGGTGGCCGCCCTTCTTGGTGCCTAGATGTATGAGTTTTTGTGTGCGACACTTCGGACACCTGAACCCGTATTGCCAGGGGGCGTCGCGGTGATGCTTGTGCTTGCGTTTACTCAAGGGTGTCGATCCTCCACGTAGTCCGCATATAGCCTACACCGCAACATGCGACATGTCATCGACATCGATAGCGACGTCGAGTAATTAACGGAGCGACGTCGGTATCGACGTCGAGGCTAACCCGGCCATACACGATCCTACGCCGTCATCCTGAACCCCAACGCCGTCATCCTGAACTTGTTTCAGGACCTAACATCAGTCCGCTAAATTCTGAAACTAGTTCAGGATGACCAGTGGTGCGCATCCTGCCATTGAGTGCATCACTGCACGACGTTGAAAGGAGAGGGTAGCCACGTCCGTACCGACGTCGAAAAGCTTGACACGTACACAAAAACGTGTAAACTCAAACCATGAAACCAGCTCTTTCATTCGCACACTGTCGCCCCGATACGAGCGCGCTCGCATCCGGCCGTCAGGGTGGGAATTAGTCAAGTTCTTTTGCTCTTTACCGAGCAGAGGACCAACCCACTCGTAATTTTCATAGGCCTATGAAAATTAACCGAGCACTGGGATTGGGACTCTTGCTCCTGATCCTTCAGCTGGCAGCATCCGGTATTTGGGTAAGTCTAGAAGCGACGATCATTCGTACGCTCGACGTCACCCAGACCGCACTCGGCGCAGCCGAGCAAGGACTTGAGGAAGGTCTCCCCTCCCTCGTCCCGCAGTTTCCTGCCACAAATCTATAGTCAAAGCCCCGCTACGTAGCGGGGCTTTCTTTTTTGTCGGAGCACTCGGCTTCTACAGTAGTGCGTCCTGTAATTGCCCGGCCATATATTGTTGTGGCAATGTGTCTAACACCCCACGTATGATGGTGTCTGCTCGACGCGGTAGCCGTGCATACGAAACCCGCCGACCATCTGATTGGCCGGCGTTTGCTGACAGGTGTTCGCTACATTTTCCGCCAAAGGAGGAAGGCTTGTCCTACGGTAGCAACCAAAGCCATACACATGCCCATCAAAACCGATATGATGTGTATCTTGCCCTCATGCACATCAATGATGATGTGGTTGGCGTCGCGTGTGAATGAGGTGTCGAACAAGAGTGTTGCGTTTGATAGTGCACGCACGGCGCTCTCGGTCCACAGTAATGCCATACCTCCCCAGAGTATGGCCATTGCGAGCGCACCGCAGGCGAGTGTTGACCATACTATGAACGGGTTTGGAGTGATTTCTTTCATCGGTGCCCCTGCGTCATGTTACCCGCGGTGTAGCATACGGGTTTTTGCGCGCGTAGCAACTATGGTGCATGTATGAGCTACTTGAGGTATTGAAACCACACGTTCGCCTTGTTGTGCTGTGTTGATATCCGCTACGGAGGGAAGATCCACAAGGCGTACAACTTTTCTCGGTGAGCACGATACCGAATACGGGGACTTGAAGGCCCCCGTTTGCTATCTCTTAGCCCAGGCGTGGCACAGGCACCAGCGCCTCGCCGGTGTCGCGCATAGTGTCTATTGTATGTCCGCGACACAACGCGCTTGCTCGTTCCTGCCCCAACCATACCGCGGATGCTCTGCAGCGTTTCATTGAATACCGGGGCAATAGTGCGCTCTCTGTGTGTCCGTTTTGTGAGCATGTGTCGGGCGCCGGTATGCAGGCGTCGCTTGTAGTGGCGCTCAAACGAATGTGGAAAGACGCGCGCGCAAAGGAAGCGCGCTTTGATACAGGTGCGGACGCGAATGAACGTGTGTTGCAGTCTGCTCGTTTCACCACGTTTGCACGCGCGTGGTATCGTGATCAGTGTGGCAATGAGGCGGTGCCGCTTGATCTTGGTTTGTAGGAGGTGGTTTAGTTTGCGGCTACCCGCTAAGCTGAATCACACGCAACCCTCTTTCCACGTTAGAGTATAAAGAAAGCCCCCCGCTTTCAAGGATGCCATTCGGTACCCCAACACGAGAGGTCTTGCTTCTTATGTACCGATAATATCACAGTGAAGATATCTGTCTATGTCAAGTATGGTAACCCCTCAAACCCTCACATCATCATTATGAGGAGCGAAACGGAGTGGTCTGCCCGCGTTCCGCCCGCGTGCTCGGACGGACGGGCGGAGGCGTTGTGATCCATGATTATGCCACCATATGAGCATACCCTGGATTTCCATCCGCGAAGTTCGGGCGGATTGTCACTTTTTTCTCTCCGCCCGTCTGCACGGGTGGACCGCTCGTCATGCCTCCTCGCAAAGACGACACAATTGAGCCTTGTACTACGTGGCTTGAGCGGTTACCAAGGGTGTGGGTAAGTCACTGCTGCGCAGAGGCGATACGTAATCTCTGTACGGCAGTCGTCTTGATTATGCACAGGGCTGTGAGTTGACGTGCGGTGGGCACACGCATATACTTAGTATATTACAATATATTAATATAATTATACATTGATACTACGCACCACCATGAACCAAGTTGACGAATCAGTACTCGTAATGAAGATCCTCTGCAATGCGCATCGCCTTGCGATCATGCAGACGCTCTGTACTCGCAAGGAGGAGCTTTGTGTGAACCAGCTTGCGGACGCGGTAGGCATCAGCCAGTCGCTCGCGAGCCAGCAGCTCTCGTACTTGCACGCGCGCGGCGTCATTGAGGGGCATCGGTACGGTCAGACCATCTGCTACGTGCCCTCTGATTCGCCGCTCACCAAGAAGATCGGCAAGGTTCTAAAGGCGGTCGCGTAGTGTCGTAACCTACACGCAGTATGAAAGGAATATACATAGGAATACTCATCGCAGTCTTGGCCATCCTTGGGTTGATGTGGTACGTCAGTACGGACAATGCACCTGAGATGGACGAGACGGCACAAAATGATGACACGCCAGCGCAATCCGTAGACAACGACACGCTCCCAGACACCAGCAGGCCAACCACAGACGACAGCGATGTTGCCGACACAACTCGCCCAGCAGATGGCGTAACACCGCCTGCGGTCATAGCTGGCGCATACGACGTGTACACCCCAGAGAAGGCAGGGCAGGCCGACGAAGGTCCGGTCGTTTTGTTCTTCAAGGCCACCTGGTGTCCTTCGTGCCAAGCACTTGATGCAGACATCAAAGAGAATCTGGAGGATATACCCGAGAACGTGACCATTCTGGAGGTCGACTACGATGAGTACACGGATCTCAGGAAACAGTATGGGGTAACAACGCAACATACGCTCGTACAGATCGATGAGAACGGCGACGCTATCCAGAAGTGGAGTGGCGGTTCGACGCTTGATACGGTGCTCGCGAAGCTCTAGTCCGCACAGATGCCGGAGCACACCCGCGTGGGCTCCGGACGTGTGTGCAGAACGTGCATTACGAGTAACAGTTATACAGCATGACCTTCTTCTTACTTTCCGTGCTTGCGGGGGTACTCACGATCCTCGCGCCGTGTATCTTGCCGCTCCTCCCCATCGTGATAGGAGCATCCGGTACGGAGACGGACCGCAAAGCAAAGCCGTACATCATCATTGCGTCGTTGTCGGTGTCGGTCGTGGTGTTCACACTCCTGCTCAAGGCCTCCACATTGCTTATTGAGATACCGCCGTCGTTCTGGACATGGTTTTCCGGAGGGGTCATTGTGCTCTTGGGTGTAGTGACGTTGTTTCCCACCATCTGGAATCACATACCGTGGATGCATGCGCTCCACATGCGCTCGAATAGGGTGGTCGGTGAGGGGCACCGTCGACAGAGTGCTGTTGGCGATGTCGTGGTTGGTGCGGCGCTCGGTCCGGTATTCTCGACGTGCAGCCCGACGTACCTGTTTATCATCGCGACCGTGCTACCAGCATCTTTTGGTGTCGGTTTGTTCTATCTCTTTGGTTTTGTCGTTGGGCTTGCGGTCGCGCTTGCGGCGGTGGCATTCTTCGGGCAAAAGCTCATCGGGCGCACCAGCCTGAACTACCGGCGGGCGGAGCAGGTAAAGAAGGTCTTCGGGGTACTGTTCATTCTGGTCGGCCTTGCGATCATAAGCGGGGTCGATAAGAAGATCGAAACGTGGCTCCTGGAGCGCGGCGTAGGAGGAACCGTGCTCTTTGAGGAGCGGCTCATTGAAGAGGTGGCCGATGGTGTGCCGGGAGCTTCGAGTAACGGTGCGACGTCGAACAGCTCGACGTCGCGATCTTCTGGCGATACCCAGGCAGCGAAAGCTGCTGATGTTGATGTGCCAGCGTTCTTAGTCCGCGCATTCCCTACGACGGATTTTACGCAGGCAACGCCCAAGCTCCCAGACGTGCTCTCGGGCGGGCCCGGTAAAGATGGTATACCAGCGATTGATGACCCAGTTTTTGTGCCGCTCACGTCATTCGACCGACCGGATAGCGTACAGGTAATCGTGCTCGAAGATGGTGGTGGGTATAAGGTGTACCCGTACAATGTGCTCGTGTGGCACGAGATCGTGAACGACACCGTGGGTGGTGTGCCTGTTGCGGTTACGTTCTGTCCGCTCTGTGGGAGTGCCATTGTGTACGATCGAACACTCCCCGACGGTGCTGTGACAACGTTTGGCGTCTCGGGCGCACTCCTGGAGAGCAATCTGGTGATGTACGATCGAGCTACCGAGACCCTTTGGCAGCAGAGTACCGGTGAAGCACTTGCGGGTGAGCACTTCGGTGCCGAGCTTGCGCTTATACAGTTCCAACTCATGACGCTCGGCGAGGTGCGGGCACTGTACCCGGATGCGCTCGTGCTCTCTGAGGATACGGGCTACGCGCGTGACTATGGCCATAACCCGTATGCCGGTTATGAGGATAGCGAGAGTTTCATTTTTTCTCCAAGTGAGCTCGACACGCGATATCCCGGCAAGGATATCTTCGTTGCGTTTGTGGTGGGTAATACACCTGTGGCGGTACCGTGGGACGCGCTTCATACCGGGGGAGAATATGAGACGACTGTAGAGGGACAGCAGATCATGCTCATGAAAGAGGGTGGCGAGCTTCGCATCACGAGCGAGTCTGGTGAAGAAGTACCGTTCTACTTCGAGATGTGGTTCAGTTGGGCGGTGCAGCATGGAGATGTGGGGCTGGTGTTTGACCCGCGTACGTAACTGTAGGCACAGTCGCTGGTACACCCGTGCATGCGAAGAGTTGTGCTTTGCACTCTGGTGATGTACCAGCGGTCTTTGGTGTATACCTGTTCCAGTGGTTGTGAGGGTGTCTTGTGTAGGTTCTGACAGCCCTTTCTTATGGTAACCTGTAGGTACTATGAAGCATGTTCTGACTATAGTGATACTAATAGCAATTTGTGGAGTTGCTGCCCTGTTGTATGTTCGTGGAACATTTGACGGTATGTTGGGTGGGGAACAAGTACCCGCCGATGTCGTTGCTGCTCAACAGACGGCGTACGTTCCATATAGCGCTGAGGCGGTTGCAGAAGCTGACGTTGAGACAATCGTACTGTATTTTTTTGACAGCTCACATCTCCAAAGTCGTGCACTTGATGCAAGCTTGCAGGCAAATGTAGAGCGGATTCCAGATGGTGTACGTGTATTCAGAGTCCCATTTCATGAGCATCCAGCATTACGGTTGCGGTATGGCGTTGGAGGGCCAAATACGTTTGTCGCATTTCCTCCTGAGGAGCCACCCAGGTTGAACGAGGTGGAGCGAGCGCATCAGACTATTGATGAAATAGTAGACGCGCGCGATCAGCCGAACGTGTGGGTGGGTACCCGTACGTTTGATTCATTTCTGACGGGGTTAAATCAAGACTGATTGGTTATGACGTCAGACCGTTTTCGTGAGCGTGTGCGTGCGGTGGTACGCGCTATTCCGAAAGGCACTACGATGACATACAAGGAAGTCGCCGCAGCGGCAGGGAACCCCCGCGCAGCGCGCGCGGTCGGCACGATCATGAGCACCAACTATGATTCCGACATACCCTGCCACCGTGTAGTGCGGAGCGATGGGGCACCGGGCGGCTATAATCGAGGCGCGGAGCGCAAGCGGGAGCTGTTAGTTGCCGAGGGTGTGGTATCAGTTGGGGGGATTGAGTAATCGCTTATCGCCCTGTGCCACCTGGGCCAACCGGTGGGATGGGCAGTTTTTTGAGAATGCGGAGTTCGCGTGTGCGCAGGTAGCTCAAGAGTGCACCGGAGAGCAAGAGTACGGTTCCGCCGAGCATGGTTCGCTCGCTTGGTATTTCGGCAAAGATGAGAAATGCGAGGATACCCGCAATCACCGGCGAGACGATGATGTCGATGAGTGCATAGATGTTCGCGTCTATCTTGCGAAGTACAATACTGATCCCAAAGTACGCAACACCAGTCGAAAGCATACCGAGACAGATAGCCCATAGACCGACAGGGACTGACACACCGAGTAGCGAGCGAGTACTTTCTGCGAGGAATTGTCCCGGACCGAATACGAACAGTGCGGGCAATAGGTAGATGCTTGCGGCAAGCATAAACCAGAGAATATCAACACGTGTTTCCGTTTTGCCTTCGCGTCGGAGGTATGTAACGAGCGCTGCGTATACGATGCCGGTCGAGAGTGCAATCAGGTTGCCGAGCTGTTCTGTGGTCCAGGCGGCAGTAAATGACAGTGGCTCGGCAATGAGGGTACCAACAAAAGCAATGAGGAAGATAGGAATGTAGATAGGTTGTGGTCGCTCCTTCAAGAAGATCGAAGAAAAGATGAACACAAAAAAAGGTGCCACGCTCCAAAAAATGACCACGTTCGCGACCGGCGCAAGACTCATGGCAGTATTGAAGAGGCTGATCTGGAGAGCAATAAGAAAGCCAACGATCAAAATGTCGCGGATGTTGTCACGAGGAAAGCGCAGTGCGCTGCGCTGGGTGAGCAATAGCGCGCCAAAAATGAAGAGTGCCGCAAAGGCGACACGGTAGAAGTTGAGTGTCGCGATTGGAATAGCACCGTCTACCAGTTTTACAAAGATACCGATTGACGCTTCGGCAAGAGTAACGAACGCAAGTGCAACTACTGTCGTCATGCAAAGAGTATACCAGATATAACAATTGCAACGGTTATGCTGTGTATAGGATTTTTCAACAAGGTTGAGGCGTTACATGTGCGAGAGGTGGTGCCGCATGGGAGATGGCTGCTGGCATGTAGTGTACGATGATGCTCATATGCTTCATATGACGTTTTGGGACTCGCTGCAAACACTTGTTGACAGTAGAACAATCAATATCGATCGGCCAAAGGGGTCTGCACATCCGCGCTACCCGGAGTATATATCCCTTTGATTACGGGTATCTTGAGGACACGAAGGCGAGCGACGGCGACGGGTTGGATTGTTGGCGTGGTTCGCTCGGTGGTACGGAGGTGACGGGAGTGGTCGCGGTCATAGACCCGGTAAAGGGTGACAGCGAGATCAAGGTGTTGCTGGGGTGTACCGAGGATGATATGGAGACTATTCTGTCATGCCACAAACGGGGTGATATGAATGGCATTGTAGTAAAGAAATCATGAATAGTTTTACTATACCCCCCCCTGTTTCTATCGTGTGAGTGTGAAGGCGCTTGTGTGGGACAAGACGCGCTCCAAGTTCTTGGTGATACAAGAAGCAAATAGCGAGTGGGAGCTACCGGGGGGCGGACTTGATTGGGGTGCGTCTCCCCATGATGACCTGCAGCGTGAGATAGAAGAAGAAATGGCTCTTCCTGTTGAGTGGGTGGCACCAAATCCATCGTACTTCATCACGTTCAAGAACCATCGCGAACACTGGGTGGCGAATGTGGTGTATGAAGCACGGGTTGCGCATACCGATTTCACACCGTCTGACGAGTGTGTTGCTATCCGTTTCGTGACGCCCGCGGAAGCGCGGGCATTGCCGGCTCGTTTTGGGAACATACAGCAACTTGCGGATATGATCGAGGGTAAGGGGAAGTGAGGGCTATCTGCATGCAGTTCGCCACCAGTGGACTCCACAGCTCTACGTGAAATTTCAGCTGGACGCTACGGCGTTACCAAAGAAACAAGCAGTCTAATGGGTGCTTGTTTCTTTGACGCCTGTGCGGGTACGGGGAATCGGGGTCAAGTCACTAAGTAAAATTGCTCACAAGTTCGCATTTTACTAAGTGCTTCCTCCCCGAGCTCGCCTCCGCCATAGGCGGATTGCTCCGCTTTTCGATTCCCCACGCGAGCAAAGCAGTTTACTCACTGTACCCGCACAAAATGACAAAACCCCTTGTCGGGGCTTTTGTCATTTTGTGCGGGTAGGGAGAATCGAACTCCCGACCTAAGTTTGGAAAACTTATGTTTTACCACTAAACTATACCCGCAATGAGACAATCGTACCAGATAACTGCGAGTGTGGAAATGGCAACGGCGCCCGAAGGCGCCTTGGTACTCACGTGTCTTGAATGAACAGATGCCCCTCCGGCGTCATGGCGGTCGGAGGCGCGACTTGCGCCAGCTGGCTGAAGTCAGTCCGGCAGTGCTCACTGAGCTGTGTCAGCGCGGCGACACGTGCCGGGTCTCCATCGAGCAAATGCGTAGCGCCCCGCGCGGGTCTTGGCAGTGCTACCATGGAAAGTTGGCGGTATCCCTCAGCTCGCAGCTCTGCCGCTTGTCGTACGGGAATTGTTAGCATCATAACCTCCTCGCGGTTGCGGTGTTGGGGTCGTGGTCGGTAGAATACATCCCCCGCAGGCGTGACGGCGATGTCGAATCGCTCGTGCGCGTTGATGAAGTAGTCGACGCCCCGTTCTATGATCTGCGGATGGTGTGCATGTATTGCGATCTGTACGATGAGCACCGCGTGTCGATGGGCAGTATCTCGGCCGGTGAATGGGTAGCCGGGCGTGCCGATCAGGTATGTATTCACGCGAAGCTGTTTGTGTGGTTCGTGTGGAATGCATGCGTGCGTCCATCCTTGTGTACTGTCGACCTCATCGACAAGTTCGACGAGGGGCACGCAGAGTAGCGGGTACCCGGGTATCGCAAGCATGAGCCTTCTCCACCTTGGTTGATTCTCAGGTAGTGATACACCTTTCTGTCTGGCGGGTCAACGTCTCGGTGGCAACGGCACCAGCACGCTCGTGCGCTGTGCATACTCGCGGTACGCAGGGTTTTGCATAACTCTTGCTTCGAATATATGTTAGGGGATGCGAACGGGTATGCAGTACCTTAGTTACTGGACTACATATGCCTGTATCCATGCGAGGGTTTCTCTCAAGAGCGTATCTGTGGCACCCTCCTCTGTAAAACAATGACCTGCATGCTCGATGATGTATAGTTCAGCAGGAGCCGTGGAGGTACGTACGTAGTCTCGGCTGCCCGGCAGCAGCACACCCTTGCCGGCCGCAATAACCTTGAGTGGTTTGTTGAGTTTGGCAACGAGTGGTAGCTCTTGAGACCCGTCAAACTCGCACCACTCTTTGAACATGGCAGGGTTCAGAAGAGTGGCAACTTCCCATTCCATGAGTAAGTAGCGTTTCTTCTGGTATGTCACTGTAGGCCAGTGTGGACGATGTTTTGGTGCAAGGTATGAAGGGTCCCACAATACAATACTGTCGACCTGCGATGTGTCCGCCATGAGTATAGATGGGCTGCCAAGGCTGTGTCCAACGAGTGCAATCTGACTATATGCTCGTTTGAGGTACGCAACAACGCGAGTTGTGTCTTGTGCGTGTGTGGTGATAGTGCAATCATGCAACCGACGAGCGTTTGGTTCGTCTGCATACAGCGCGACCCTGCACGTATCAACACCTTCTTGTGGAAAGGTGTGGGCGGCTTGCAGTAGGGCGTGTTCGAATGGGTGACCAGTGAGGCCGTGCACGAACAATGCAACCGTTTTGTTACGTCCTTGATCCCGAGAGTTTAGCCACGAATAGATCGTCTTTCCATCGGGAGCCTTCAGCGCGACCCTTCGTTCCATACTGGAGTAGTGTAACACACCGACTAATCCACACGCTTACTCACGATGATTTTGGCGAGGCAGCAACGGCACCAACACACTCGTGCGCTGTGCATACTCGCGGTACGCTGGGTTTTGCATAAGCTTGTTCTCAAGCATCGGGACGCCGGAGACTTTGAGGATGAGGAAGGTAATCACAAGCGGACTCAGGATAGCGACCCAGCCGTACGGCGTGGAGAGCGCAAAGAGCCAGATGCCCCACCATTGCGTAACCTCGCCGAAGTAGTTGGGGTGGCGGCTGTAGCGCCAGAGCCCGGTGTCGAGCACAGCGCCCTTCTCGGGCTTGCTCGCAATGAATCGTTTGAGCTGGCGATCGCCCACGACCTCGAACACAAACCCGACCAGCCACACCAAGAGCGCGACGGCGTCGAGCCAGGTGAGCGGTGTCGGTGCAAATGCGCTTACGTGCACGAGTGAGTAACCGACGACGACCATGAGAAACCCCTGGAGTAGAAAAACCTGTCCGTAGCTGCGGAGGTAGAAGTGCTTCCACTCTCTGCGCCACGCTGCGTAGCGGTAATCCTCTCCCTTGTGGGAGCGGACGCGGTTCAGGATATGGTACGAGAGCCGGAAGCCCCAGATGGTGACGAGTAGCATCATTAGCGTGAGGCGTGGGTCGGAACCGGCAAGGGTGAGTGCGGTACCGCCAACGACGGCGATACCAATACCCCAGGCGATATCCGCGAGGTCATTGCGCTTCGCGGCGATGGCGAGCACGAACCAGAGTGTGACGTATGCGACGATGACGGCGAGTGTGATTGTCAGGTGGGTGAGCAGCGTTTCCATAGTGCAAAAGCGTAATCGCTATACGATCCACTTCGTTGCGACGAAGTAGCTCACGGTCGCGACGCTGCCGGTCAATATCGCACCCCACGCAAGGTCGACCACAGTAACGATAAGCGGCCAGTCTTTCATGGTGGCTTGATTAGTGAGATCGTACGTCGCGTAGGCAATGAAGCCGAAGAGTGCACCCAGTCCTGTGGCAACCCACCAGGTGTTTGCGCGAATGCCGGGCTCAACCGCAAACAAGACAATACCGACAATATATATAAGGTAGAATACAGCGGCCGGCACCCACTGCACATCGCCCAGGAGATGTCCGATGTGGGTCTGGTAGAATTTTGGTGCCATGGTGCCAAGCCACACTGCGTCGATAGCAAGAAAGATAGGTACTGTGGCGAGATAGGTGAGTGTGTATTGGAGAAGTGTCATAGTGTAGGTGGTGGATTATCTCTACATACACTCAGTGTAGCATATGACCGTGCAGAATATGCGACACGTGCTATACTCGCATATGTTACATAACCTTATGTTGCTATGACGGATTACAACAAACTCTATACGCCAGGCAATCTGGAGGAGGGGCTCATAAATACAGTGGTTGAGATCCCGAAAGGCTCGATGCTCAAGGTCGAGTACAACCGCGAGAAGGGTACATTTGAGCTCGATCGGGTTGAACCAGAGATATTCGCAAAGCCGACCAGCTACGGCTTTATCCCAGCAACCCTCGACGATGATGGCGATGAGCTCGATACGCTTATCCTGTGCCCGGAGGTATTGCCGCTCGGAGTCGTTGTTGAAGCGCGTATTGTAGGCGTGCTCAACTTTGAGGATGACGAAGAGATGGATCACAAGATCATCTGTGTGCCCGCAGACGACCGTGACAGTGGGAATGCCATTACGACGCTCGAAGACCTTCCGGAGCGTTGGAAGCAGAAGATCGAGTACCACTTCAATACGTACAAGGACTTGAAGAAGCCTGGTACCACCAAGGTCTTGGGCTACGGCGACGCCGAGGATGCCAAGAAGATCATCGAGGAGTGTATCGAGCGGTACGGGAAGTAGTGGTGGCACAAATTACTAAGCATCAACACCAAACAACCCGGCATGTGCCGGGTTGTTTGGTGTTGTGTACGGTATGTAGTATTATGTATACATATGAATACATCACAAAAACAAGAGACCGTCCTCTCTGTGCGAACCAAGAGGGCGACGAGCGATCGTCTGTCGCAACTTGCTAAAGAAACCCGGCGCAGTCGTTCGGCGCTTGTGAGTGAAGCGCTGGAACAGTATGTTGAGCATCAGGACTGGCTCACCGCAGAGATACAGAGGGGTGTTGATGCTGCAGAGCGAGGGGAACTTGTCGCCGACGATGCGGTGGCCGCTTGGATCAACACGCTTAAAAAGTAGTATTCGCACCTATGGTTGTGACTTGGACAACGCTCGCGCAGCAGGATCTCAAACGAATTCACTCATACATCGCGCGCAATAATCCCACCGCGGCCAGGAAAGTGGTCTCACGAGTATACAACGCTGTGCACACACAGCTTATCGCTGCTCCGCTCTCAGGAAGAGTGGGGAGAATTGCGAACACGCGAGAACTAGTCTTCGGCGACGTGCCGTACATTGCAGCGTATCAGATAGTGGAGGGGAAGTTGCAGATTCTTCGTGTCCTACACACATCGCTCCGGTGGCCTGAGTAGATGTGACCGTTTACACGGTCGCGCTTTGAGAACCACGCAACCCGGCGTGCGCCGGGTTGCGTGTACTCATTCTCTCCGCCCTCCGCCCGATCCGCCCGAGCATGCGGGCGGAGGGTGGACTATACACTCATTCTTCTATAAGGCCCTTAGGCCTTATAGACTTCATCAACAATGCCGTACTTCTTTGCTTCGTCGGCCGTCATAAAGAAGTCACGGTCGACGTCCTTCTCAACCTTGTCGAGCTTCTGACCGGTGTTCTTGGCGAGCATTTTGTTCAAACGGTCGCGGATCGAGAGGATGTGCCGCGCGGTGATCTCGATGTCGGCGGCCTGACCCTGTGCGCCGCCCCACGGTTGGTGGATCATCACCTCGCTGTTGGGGAGGGCGTAGCGCTTACCTTTAGTGCCCGCGGAGAGAATGACCGAGCCCATACTCGCCGCGAGACCGACGCACACGGTCGAGACGTCGCTCTTGATGTAGTTCATCGTGTCGATGATGGCGAGGCCGGCGTTCACCGAACCGCCGGGCGAGTTGATGTAGAGTTGGATGTCTTTCTTTGAATCCTCAGCTTCAAGAAAGAGGAGCTGTGCGACGACGAGGTTTGCGGTGTAGTCCTCGATGGGGCCGGTCACGAAAAGTATGCGATCCTTGAGGAGGCGCGAGTAGATGTCGTACGCACGCTCACCAAACTGGGTCTTCTCGATGACCATCGGTACGAGGTTTGCCTGGGGGGTGGTGAATTCCTTGTCCATAGATGTGTTTTGTTACAACGGTATGCAGGCCAGTGTACAGGAAATTGACAAATCTGCAAGGCGTGGTACATGTGCTACCCGCACATCCACGGCATGCCTTCGCAAAGGATGCCAGGCCCAAGGCCGCTCGCAAGCGTAAAGAGCCACAACATGGCGTAACTAAGGTATGGTCCAATGACTTGCAGGAGGATGAACAATACAAGAATCATTACGAGCATCCCGCCGCGCATGAGCATTGCCTCGAGGTTTTGGTAGGCAATGTTTGCGCGAAGTGGCAGAACGCTCTTGAGTAGCTTCGAGCCATCGAGCGGAGGAATGGGGAGTAGGTTGAAAACGGCGAGGAGCACATTGATAAAGATGATTACCGATGCAAGGACGATGAATTCCGTGGGCACCGAGCCGGTGGCGAGTCGTGTCACGAGTCCGAAGAGTATCGCTAGCGCGATGTTAACGCCCGGCCCAGCAGCCGCGACTATCGCCTCGCCCCATTTTTGGTTGCGGAGGTTGTACGGATTGTAGGGGACCGGTTTTGCCCAGCCAATCAAAAATGGCACCTGCATGAGTATGAGGAATGCTGGCACCAGGAGTGTGCCCACTGGGTCGATGTGGGGAATGGGGTTGAGGGTGAGGCGCCCCTGGAGGCGAGCGGTGGGGTCGCCAAGCATCTCTGCAGCATAGCCGTGCGAGACCTCGTGGATAATGATCGAGAAAATGA
>JGI12109J20283_10478452_pt1 | contig 17388 bp, 11 predicted proteins | sample ElkSlonscriptome_12_FD_20283 | JGI IMG/M metagenome (IMG submission 20283)
CTGGATTGCTTCACCCTCGTCTTGCGACGAGGGTTCGCAATGACGGGTCATTGAACCTTCTAGGCAGCGATCCCCGGCCTTGCGGGAAAAGAAGTGTGAATACGATAGCCCCCGGCAGGGGGGAGGCTGGGAGGGGGGAATCAGATGTCAGAAGACAGAGGTCAGAAGACAGAAGCGTAACGCATGGAATGGCGCCGTCCCGTTGAGCTTCTGTGATCTGTCATCTGATTTCTGTCCTCTGGTTCCCACCCCAACCCTCCCCTATCCAGGGGAGGGAGTCCGGGCGGCAAACAACATCGGCCGTTCGCGACCATGCCGCCAATGCAATCACTGAACCGGTCCAGACCAGTGACCGCCGCCCGTGATACCGATGAGAGGCCTTCATGCCCGGCAACCTGACCCTTGACGCCCTGACCGACCTGGTGACGCGGGGCGACGTCGACACCGTCATCATGGCCCAGGTGGACATGCAGGGCCGGCTGATGGGCAAGCGCTTCCACGCCGCCCATTTCCTCGAGTCCGGCGTCCACGAGACCCATTCCTGCAATTATCTTCTGACCGTCGACCAGGAGATGGAGCCGGTGCCGGGCTACAGGTCGGCCAGTTGGGCGCAGGGCTACGGCGACTACATGATGAAGCCGGACCTGTCGACACTGCGGCTGGTGCCCTGGGCGCCCGGCGCGGCCCTGGTGATCTGCGACACCAAGGACCACCACGGCAACCACGATATCGCGGTGTCGCCGCGCGCCATCCTGAAGCGGCAGATCGCCCGCCTGGCCGAGCGCGACATGACGGCGATGATGGCCTCGGAACTGGAGTTCTACGTCTTCCGTCAGTCGTTCGAGGACGCCTTGGACGGCGGCTATCGCACGCTGACGCCGCTCAGCCCCTATAACGAGGACTACCACATCTTCACCACCGCCCGCGAAGAGGGCCTGATGCGCGCCGTCCGCAACGGCCTGTACGGCGCGGGCATCCCGGTGGAGAACTCCAAGGGCGAGGCCTGGGCCGGGCAGCACGAGATCAACGTGCGCTATTCAGACGCGCTCGACAGCGCCGACATCCACGTCACCACCAAGCAGGCGGTCAAGGAAATCGCGCTGGCCCAGGGCCGCGCCGTGACCTTCATGGCCAAGTACGCGGACGTCCCCGCCGGCTCCTCGTGCCACATGCACCAGTCGCTGTGGTCGGCCGACGGCGCCACCCCCCTGTTCCGCGATCCGGACGATCCCCACGGCATGTCGGCCACCATGAAGGCCTACATCGCCGGCCTGCTAAAGTACGCGTCGGACTTCACGCTGTTCGTGGCCCCGAACATCAACAGCTACAAGCGGTTCGTGGCCGGCACGTTCGCCCCAACCAAGGCGGTCTGGTCGCGCGACAACCGCACCGCCGGCTATCGGCTGGTGGGCGAAGGCACCAAGGCCATCCGTATCGAGAACCGTGTCGGCGGCGCCGACCTCAACCCCTACCTCGCCTACGCCGCCCAGATCGCGGCCGGCCTGGCCGGCATCGACGAGGGCCTGGAGCTGGAGCCCGAGTTCCGGGGCGATGCCTACGTGGGCGAGGGCATCCGCGAGATCCCGGCCACCCTGCGCGACGCCACCGCCGCGCTGGACGGCTCGGCGATGCTGCGCAAGGCTCTCGGCGACGACGTGGTGGACCACTACGTCCACGCCGCCCGCTGGGAACAGTCCGAGTATGACCGCCGCGTCACCGACTGGGAGGTCGCGCGCGGCTTTGAAAGAAGCTGATCATCATGCCTGACACCTTGACGTGTGTTTCTCCGATCGACGAGCGCGTGTTCGTCGAGCGCTCCCTGCTGTCCCTGGACGAGGCCCGCGACGCCGTCGCCCGTGCCCGCGCGGCCCAGGCCGCCTGGGCCGCCCGGCCGCTGGCCGCGCGCGCCGACATGGTGCGCGAGGCGGTCGCCCTGGTGGGCGCGGCCAATGACGAGATCGTTCCCGAACTGGCCTGGCAGATGGGCCGGCCCGTGCGCTACGGCGGCGAGTTCAATGGCTTCCAGGAACGCGGCCTGCACATGGCCGACATCGCCGCCGACGCGCTGGCCGACATCGTCGTCGAGGACAGCGCCGCGTTCGGGCGCTATATCCGTCGCGTTCCGCACGGCGTCGTGCTGGTCGTCGCGCCGTGGAACTATCCGTACATGACCGCAGTCAACACCGTGGCCCCGGCTTTGATCGCCGGCAACGCGGTGATCCTGAAACACGCCAGCCAGACCCCGCTGGTCGGCGAACGCATGGTCGCGGCCCTGCATGAGGCCGGGGTTCCGACGGATGTGGTCCAGAATGTCTTTCTGGGCCACGACACCACCTCGGCCCTGATCGCCGAGGGCGCCTTCGGGTTCGTGAACTTCACCGGCTCGGTCGCCGGTGGGCAGGCCATTGAGCGCGCGGCCGCCGGCACCTTCACCGCGCTCGGGCTGGAACTGGGCGGCAAGGATCCCGGCTACGTCATGGAGGACGCCGACCTGGACGCCGCCGCCGACGGCCTGATGGACGGCGCCATGTTCAATTCCGGGCAGTGCTGTTGCGGCATCGAGCGCATTTACGTCCACGAGTCCGTGTTCGACGCGTTCGTCGAGAAAAGCGTGGCCATCGTCTCCAAGGCCCGGCTGGGCAATCCGCTCGACCCCGACACCACGCTGGGGCCGATGGCGCAGACCCGCTTCGCCGATCTGGTGCGCGCCCAAACCGCCGAGGCGGTCGCCGCCGGCGCCCGCGCGCTGATCGACCCGGCGCTGTTCCCGCAGGACGGCGGGGCCTACCTGATGCCCCAGATCCTCGTCGGCGTGGACCATTCCATGCGGGTGATGCGCGAGGAGAGCTTCGGCCCGGTGGTCGGCATCATGCCTGTCAAGGACGACGCCGAGGCCCTGGCGCTGATGAACGACAGCGACTATGGGCTGACGGCCTCGCTGTGGACGCGGGACGCGGCGCGGGCGGCCCGCCTGGGCGACGCCATCGAGACCGGGACCGTGTTCCTGAACCGCTGCGACTACCTTGATCCCGCGCTGTGCTGGACCGGGTGTAAGGCCACCGGACGGGGCGCCGGGCTGTCGGCGCTGGGCTATCACGCCCTGACCCGTCCGAAATCATTCCATCTCAAGAAGGGCTGACCCATGAGCCTCACGGCCAACTGGTCCTATCCCACGTCCATTCGCTTCGGCGCCGGCCGCATCGCGGAACTGCCCGAGGCCTGCCGGACCGCCGGCCTGAAGGCCCCCCTCGTCGTCACCGACCGGGGGCTGGCGTCCCTGCCGCTGACACAGGGGGTGCTCGACCGGCTTGACGCCGCCGGGCTCGGCCGGGCGCTGTTCGCCGATGTGGACTCCAACCCCACCGAGGCCAACATGGCGGCCGGTGTCGCCGCCTTCCGCAACGGCGGGCATGACGGCGTCGTGGCCCTGGGCGGCGGGTCCGGCCTCGACCTGGGCAAGATCGTCGCCTTCATGGCCGGACAGAGCCGGCCGGTGTGGGACTTCGAGGACATCGGCGACTGGTGGACCCGGGCCGACGCCGACGCCATCGCCCCGGTCATCGCCGTGCCGACGACGGCGGGCACGGGGTCGGAGGTGGGCCGCGCCGGCGTGCTGACCAACACCGAGACGCACGAGAAGAAGATCATCTTCCACCCCAAGATGCTGCCGATGGTGGTGATCTGCGATCCGGACCTGACCGTCGGGATGCCGCCGGCTATCACCGCCGGCACCGGCATGGATGCCTTCGCCCACTGCCTGGAGGCCTATTGCTCGCCCAACTACCACCCGATGTCGCAGGGCATCGCGCTGGAGGGGATGCGGCTGGTTCGGGACAACCTGCTGACCGCCTACCGCGATGGCACCAACATCGAGGCCCGCGCCCACATGATGTCCGCCGCCGCCATGGGCGCGGTGGCGTTCCAGAAGGGCCTGGGCGCGGTGCACGCGGTCTCCCATCCGGTGGGCGCCTACTTCGGCACCCACCACGGCACCACCAACGCGGTGATGATCCAACCGGTGCTGCGGTTCAACCGGCCGGCCATCGAGGACCGGATCACGCGCGCGGCGGCCTATCTGGGCATCAAGGGCGGCTTCGACGGCTTCGTCGCGGCCGTGGGCGAGATGAACGCCGCGCTGGGCATTCCCGCCACCCTGACCGCGCTGGGGCTCAAGGATCCGCCGCTCGACGCCATGGTGGAGTCGGCGTTGCGAGACCCGTCGGCGGGGGGAAACCCGGTGCCGTTGACGGCGGAGAGCATCCGCGCGCTTTACGAAGCCGGCCTGTAGGAGAGAACGGATCGGGGCGTGTCCGGGCCTCTCCAGGCCTCTATGCCGAACGACTCCCTGCCGATTGGGGGTCGCTTGGTCACGCTGGGGCACACCCCGAGCGCCGTCTTGCAGATGAAAAAATAGCCACTCGCACGCGGGTGAACAAAAATGCATCATATTTGTCTTGCATCGCGATGTCGCGGTGGTAAGGTGCGGATCGTGAGCAGCTAGGGTTCCGGCCGCGACAGGCGCGCGGTGCATCACTGGTCCGAGAGCTGCCGCCCCGTCCCGACAGGCGGGGTACACGGCGGGATAAAAGCCCGGGAGGCCCTGTAGGTTTGGCGCAATGCCAACGCCAGGTCCCGCCGTGGCTGTCGAACCTCCAGGCCTTTCTCTAGGGGCAAGGCCCATGACCTGGAGGTCCGACGGATGACATTCCTGAAACGCACCATTGCCGCCGCCGCCTTGGCCGCGGTCACGGTCACCGCCCCCGCCGCCCTGGCGGAGGAGAAGACCGACTTCAAGCTGGCGTGGTCCATCTATGTCGGCTGGATGCCCTGGGGCTGGGCCGCTGACACCGGCATCGTGGACAAGTGGGCCGAGAAATACGGCATCACCATCGAGGTCGTGCAGTTCAACGACTATATCGAGTCCATCAACCAGTACACGGCCGGCGCCTTCGACGGCGTGACCGCCACCAACATGGACACGCTGGCCATTCCCTCGGTCGGCGGCATCGACACCACGGCGCTGCTGATCGGCGATTTCTCCAACGGCAACGACGCCCTGCTGCTGAAGGGCACCGATAGCCTGGAAGACGTTCTTGGACAGGACGTCAACCTCGTCGAGCTTTCGGTCTCCCACTACCTGCTGGCCCGGGCGCTGCAATCCCTTGGCAAGACCGAACGCGACATCAACGTGGTCAACACGTCCGACGCCGACATGATCGCCGCGTGGCAGACCCCGGACGTGACCGCCGCCGTCACCTGGAACCCGCTGGTGGCCGAGATCGCCGCCATGCCCGACGCGCACAAGGTCTTCACCAGCGCGGACATTCCGGGCGAGATCATCGACCTGACCGTGGTCAACACGGAAACGCTGGCGGACAACCCGGCGTTCGGCAAGGCGTTGGCCGGGGCGTGGTACGAGACCATGAGCATCATGGCATCCGATACCGAGGCGGGACGCGAGGCCCGCGCCGCCATGGGCGCCGCCTCCGGCACTGATCTCGCGGGCTACGACATGCAGCTCGACAGCACCAAGATGTTCTACGACCCCGCGGACGCCGCCGCGTTCGCGCGCTCGGAGGACCTGCCCAAGACCATGGACGCGGTGCGGACCTTCCTGTTCGACCACGGCCTGCTGGGCGTCGGCGCCCCGAGCCCGGATGTGGTTGGCATCGCCTATCCGGACGGATCCGTGCAGGGCGACGAGGGCAACATCACGTTCCGCTTCGCCACCGAGTATATGGACGCCGCCGCGAACGGTGACCTCTGAGGCATTGGACTCAACCGGGCGGGGGAGCTTTCCCCCGCCCGGTTCCCTCGCTCTCCTGCCCGGAGGACCCGCCCCATGCCCCGGCTCGTCAACCGTCGTCCCGGTCGCGCCGCGCGCGTGATCCTGGCCGCCTTGCCCTTCGCGCTGGCGCTTGGCGCGTATGCCATCGGGTCGCACCTGCGGCTGTCCGAGAATCCGAACGACAAGCTGCTGCCGTCCTTCCCTGCCTTGGCCGACGGCATCGTCCGGTTCGCGTTCGAACCCGACCGGCGCACGGGGGAGATCTTGCTGTGGGTCGATACCCTGGCCAGCCTGGGGCGTCTGGCCATCGGACTCGCGGTCTCGACCGCGCTGGGGCTGGCGGTGGGCATCGGTATCGGCCTGCTGCCCTACGCGCGGGCCTCTTTGGCGTCGTTCCTGGCGGTGCTGTCGATGATCCCGCCGCTGTCCGTGTTGCCGATCCTGTTCATCGTCTTCGGGTTGGGCGAGTTGTCCAAAGTCATGCTGATCGTCTTCGGCGTCGCGCCGTTCCTGATGCGTGACGTGGCGCTGCGCGTGGGCGAGCTGCCGACCGAACAGATCGTCAAGGCGCAAACCCTGGGCGCCTCGACCTGGCAGATCATCACCCGCGTCGTGCTGCCGCAGACGTGGCCGCGCCTGATCGACGCCGTGCGGCTGTCGTTGGGGGCGGCGTGGTTGTTCCTGATCGCGGCGGAGGCCATCGCGGCGGAGAGTGGCCTTGGCTACCGGATCTTCCTGCTGCGCCGGTATCTGGCGATGGATGTCATCCTGCCGTACGTGGCCTGGATCACGGTTCTGGCGTTCACCTTCGACTGGGCCTTGCGCGTGCTTCAGACGCGGGCCTTTCCCTGGTTCGCCGGCACGGGGAGGGGTCGGCCATGACCGCCGTATCCATCAGGAACGTCTGGAAGGCGTACGACGATCAGGTCGTGCTGGAGAACATTTCCTTCGAGGTGTCGCCCCACTCCTTCGTCTCGCTGGTCGGCCCGTCGGGCTGCGGCAAGTCCACCTTTCTGCGCATGGTGCTCAGCCAGGAAACCCCAACCCGCGGCTCGATCCTGGTGGACGGCACCCCGCTGGCGTCGGAACCCATGCCCGACCGGGGCGTGGTGTTCCAGAAGTACTCGGTCTATCCGCATCTGACGGCGCTGGAGAACGTGGCGCTGGGTTTGGAACTGGAGCGCAGTCCGCTTCTCGGCCGCCTGTTCGGCGCCCGCCGCCGCGCCGCCCTGGAGGAAGCCGCCGCCGGCCTGGAGGCGGTCGGCCTCGCGCCGGCCCGCGACAAGTACCCCAGCCAGCTTTCGGGCGGGATGCAACAGCGCCTCGCCATCGCCCAGGCCCTGATCAAGAAGCCGCGCATCCTGCTGCTGGACGAACCCTTTGGCGCCCTTGATCCCGGCATCCGGGCGGATATCCACGATCTGATGCTGGACCTGTGGTGGAACACCAAGATGACGGTGTTCATGGTCAGCCACGACCTGCGCGAGGCGTTCTATCTGGGGACGCGCGTCATCGCCTTCGACCGCACCCGCACCCGGCCGGAGGAACAGGACGCCTATGGGGCGACCATCACCTTCGACATCCCGTTGGATCCGGCCGACCCGATCAAGAAACGCATCCGCGCCGCAGAGGAGGCGGCGGCGAAGGGATTGGATCTGCCCATCCCCGGGTAGGTCCGGACTTCAGCCCAGCCGGGACGACCCGGCGGCGCGCGCCCGCGCTCACCAACCGGGACGGCCCGGGATGATGTTCATGGAGGAAAGGAAATCGTCATGAGTGACGCCATTCTCTACGAGGACGACATCCCGGGCGGCGCCCACTGGTCGTTCACCCTGCGTCGGGGCACCGTCCTGCGCCTGATTGATCTTGAGGGCGGCGCCAACGTCGGGATGCTGTTCTACAACCCGGCCAATCCGCTGGAGCGCTACAACGCCCCTGATACGCTGAAATGCCAGCACACCTTCAAGCTGACCGCCGGGCACTGCCTGTATTCCGACATGGGGCGGATCTTCTGTTCGATCATCAAGGACTCGGTCGGCTGGCACGACACCGTGGGCGGGGTGGCCAACCGCGCCATGGTCGCCGCCAAGTGGGGCGAGAAGACCTATCAGGAGGCCCGCAACGACTGGACCCAGAACGGCCGCGACAGTTTCCTGGTCGAAGCCGGCAAGTATGGCCTGGGCAAGCGCGACATGGCGGCGAACGTCAACTGGTTCTCCAAGGTCGCCCCGGATGCCGAGGGAACCCTTTCGTTTGACCCGGCCAACAGCATCCCCGGCGCCCATGTCGACCTGCGGTTCGAGATGGACACCCTGGTCTTGTTCCACACCTGCCCGCATCCCCTGAACCCGTCGGCGGACTACCCGCGCAAGCCGATCCGCTATCAGCTCCGCGAGGCGGCGCCGGTCGCCGCCGACGACCTGTGCCGCACCTCGCGGCCGGAGAACGCGCGCGGCTTCGCCAACACGGAACTGTACACCGCCGGCGCCCCCGTGGTCGGCGCCTGAACGAGAGGGGAGACGGATCCATGATCAAGGAAAGCCCCCTGACGGCGGAGACCGTCGTCTATCGCCAGACCGTGCCGGCCGGCGACTACTGGATGGAAGTGGTCAAGGCGGGCCAGACCCTGCGGATTCTCGATCTGGAGGGCAATCAGGCCGCCGACACGCTGTTCTATGCCGCCACCGACCCCAGCGAGCGTTATAGCGCCATCGACACCATCCGCGAGCAGGGCAACGCCTACCTGACCGCCGGGTCCGTGCTGATGTCCACCGAGAACCGGCCCATGCTGACCATCACCGCCGACACCTGCGGTCGGCACGACACCCTGGGTGGCGCCTGTGCCACGGAAAGCAACACCGTACGCTACGCTCTGGACAAGAAGTGTATGCACGCCTGCCGGGATTCGTGGCTGCGGGCGGTGGCCGAACGCGACGAGTTCGGCCTCACCAAGCGCGACATCACCCACAACATCAACTTTTTCATGAACGTGCCCATCACCCCGGACGGCGGCCTGACCTTCGCCGACGGCATCAGCGGGTCGGGCAAGTACGTGGAGATGCGCGCCGAAATGGATGTGATCGTGCTCATTTCGAACTGCCCGCAGCTCAACAACCCGTGCAACGCCTACAACCCGACCCCCATCGACGTGCTTGTCTGGGACTGAGGGAAGGGAAAGGGCCGTTCATGTTCGACACCGTTCTGGTCGCCAATCGTGGCGAGATCGCCCGGCGCGTCATCCGCACGCTTCGGGCCATGGGCGTGCGCGCCGTCGCCGTCTACTCCGATGCCGACCGCCACGCCCCGCATGTGCGCGAGGCCGACGCCGCCGTGCGCCTGGGACCGCCGCCGGTGGCCGAGAGCTACCTCAACATCCCCGCCGTCGTGACCGCGTGTCGCGAAACCGGCGCCCAGGCCGTCCATCCTGGGTATGGCTTCCTGTCTGAATCCGTCGCCTTTGCCGAGGCGCTGGCCGCCGAGGGCATCGCCTTCATCGGCCCGCGTCCGGAGCACCTGCGCCGCTTCGGCCTGAAGCACGAGGCGCGGGCAGCGGCCCAGGCGGCCGGGGTGCCCCTCCTGCCCGGCTCCGGCTTGCTGGCGGACCTGGACGCGGCCAAGACATCGGCGGCAACCATCGGCTATCCGGTCATGCTCAAGAGCACCGCCGGCGGTGGCGGCATCGGCCTGCGCCTGTGCCGCGACGAGGCCGAGTTGCGTCGCGAGTTCGAGGTGGTCCGCCGCCTGGGCCAGGGCAACTTTGGCGACGCGGGCGTGTTCCTGGAAACGTTCGTCGAGACCGCCCGTCATATCGAGGTCCAGATCTTCGGTGACGGCAAGGGGCGCGTCGTCGCCCTGGGTGAGCGCGATTGTTCTCTGCAGCGCCGCAACCAGAAGCTGGTCGAGGAGGCGCCCGCGCCCAACCTGCCCGAGGCCACCCGCGCCGCCCTGCACGCCGCCGCCGTGGCGCTGGGCGAGTCCGTCGCCTACGAGAGCGCGGGCACGGTCGAGTTCATCTACGACGCCGACGCCGACCGCTTCCATTTCCTGGAGGTCAACACCCGCCTGCAGGTGGAACACGGGGTGACGGAGCGCATCTTCGGCGTCGATCTTGTTGAATGGATGGTGCGGCAAGCGGCCGAAGATGCCCTGCCGTTGGACGCGCCGGCCCCATACGGCCACGCCATCGAGGTCCGCCTGAACGCCGAGGACCCGGCCCGCGCCTTCCGTCCCTCGGCCGGGCGGCTGACCCGCGTGACCTTTCCCGACGAGGCGCGCGTGGACGGCTGGGTGGAGACGGGGACGGAGGTCTCGGCATTCTATGACAACCTGCTGGCCAAGCTGATCGTCACCGGCCCCGACCGGCCGGCCGCCATCACCGCCTTGCGCGACGCGCTGGCACGCACCGAACTGGCCGGGCTGGAGACCAATGCCGACTACCTCGCCCAGGTGATCGGCACCAACTGGTTCGCAAGCGGCGAGGTCGCCACCAAGCGGCTGGGCGCGTTCCAGGCGCGGGCGCGCATCGTGGAGGTGCTGGCCCCCGGCGCCCAGACCACCGTGCAGGACTGGCCGGGGCGGCTGGGTCACTGGGACGTGGGCGTGCCACCGTCGGGACCCATGGACGCGCTGTCCTTCCGTCTCGCCAACCGCCTGCTCGGGAACCCGGAGGGCGCGCCGGCGCTGGAATGCGCCATGATGGGGCCGACGCTGCGCTTTCACACGGATGCCGTGATCGCCTTGGGCGGCGCGGCCATGCGCGCGACGCTCGACGGCCGGCCCGTGCCACTTTGGGAGCCGGTCGCCGTCGCCGCCGGCCAGACGCTAGCGCTGGGCAGCGTGTATGGACCGGGCAGCCGCTGCTATCTCGCGGTGCGCGGTGGCTTCGACGTGCCGCCGTACCTGGGCAGCGGGTCCACGTTCACCCTGGGCCGCTTCGGTGGGCACGCCACCGGCGCGGTGCAGACCGGAGACGCGCTGCGGGTCGCCGATCCCGAGCAGGCAGGGCCGTCGGCCGCGCTGCCAGCGGCGCTGAAACCCGCGCTGACCCACGACTGGACCCTGGGTGTCCTCTACGGACCGCACGGCGCGCCCGATTTCTTCACCGATGCGGACATCGAGACGCTGTTCGACATGGCTTACGAGGTGCACTTCAATTCCGCCCGCACCGGCGTGCGCCTGATCGGTCCCAAGCCCGAATGGGCGCGCCCTGACGGCGGCGAGGCCGGGCTGCATCCGTCGAACATCCACGACAACGCCTATGCGGTCGGCGCCTTGGATTTTACCGGCGACATGCCGATCATCCTTGGGCCGGACGGTCCCAGCCTTGGCGGGTTCGTTTGTCCCGTCACCGTGGCGCTGGCCGAGATGTGGAAGGTCGGCCAACTGAAACCGGGGGACCGGGTGCGCTTCCAGCCCTGGAGCACGGCGGAGGCGGAGGCCCGGCGCCAGGCCCAGGACCGGGCCGTTGCCAGCCTGACGCCACCACCCGCAGCACCGGCGATCCACGGCGCGGACGACCGCTGGGACGCGGTGATGCGCCGAGGCCGGACGGGCGAGACCGACATGGTCTACCGCCGGGGCGGCGACGACACCATCCTGGTGGAGTTCGGCCCGCCGAACCTGGACCTGACCCTGCGCTTTCAGGCCCATGCCCTGATGGAGCGCCTGCAAGCGGAGGCGCTGCCGGGCTTGATCGACCTGACGCCCGGCATTCGCTCGCTTCAGGTGCATTTCGACGCCGGGAAGACATCGCCCGCGCGGGTTCTGGATATCCTCGCCAACCTGGAAACCGACCTGCCGGCCGTGGACGAGATTACGGTGCCCTCGCGCACGGTGTACCTTCCCTTGTCCTGGGACGACGAGAGCACGCGCGAGGCGATCCGCAAGTACCAGTCCGGCGTCAACCCGGATGCCCCCTGGTGCCCATCGAACATCGAGTTCATCCGCCGCATCAATGGCCTGAAGGATGAGCAGGCGGTCAGGGACATCGTCTTCGGCGCGGACTACATGGTGCTCGGACTGGGCGACGTGTACCTGGGGGCGCCGGTCGCGACCCCGGTCGATCCGCGCCACCGCCTTGTGACGACGAAGTACAACCCAGCCCGCACCTGGACGCCGGAAAACGCCGTCGGCATCGGCGGCGCCTATCTGTGCATCTATGGCATGGAGGGGCCGGGCGGCTATCAGTTCGTGGGCCGCACCATTCAGGTCTGGAACACATGGCGGGCAACGCCGTACTTCCAGGCCGGAACACCCTGGCTGCTGCGCTTCTTCGACCGGATCAAATTCTTCCCGGTCTCGGCGGCCGAGCTGGCCGAGGCGCGCGACGCCTTTCCCCATGGCGCCTTTGACATCCGGGTCGAGGACGGGGTCTTCGACCTCGCCGCGCACCGCCGGTTCGAGGCCGGGAATGCCGACAGCATCGCCGCGTTCCAGGCGCACCGTCAGGCCGCCTTCGACGCCGAGCGCCGCCGCTGGGAAGAGGCCGGACTCAACGTGATCTCGCCCGCCGAGGCCGATGCCGCAACCCAGACCGACGGCGTGCGCCTGCCGGAAAACGCCCTGACCGCCGACGCCGCCCTGCACGGCTCGGTGTGGAAGGTGCTGGTGGACCAGGGCGCGCGCGTCGAGGCCGGGCAGCCGCTGGCCATCCTGGAAAGCATGAAAATGGAGGTAGAGGTCACCGCACCGGGCGCCGGGGTGGTCGATGACGTGCTGGTGCGGGCAGGCCAGGAGGTGCGTGCGGGCCAGCCTCTCATGGTTCTGCTGCGGGAGGCGGGCGCATGAGCAGGGTCGACATGACTGTACGGGGCGTTCTCGCCGCCGGGTCCCCGGTCGCGGCGGTGCGGGACGCCTTCAGGCGCATCCGCGCCTATCAGGCGGTGGACCCGGCCGTTTGGGTCTCGCTTGTGCCGGAGGCCGAGGCGCTCGCCGCCGCAGAGGCCCTTGAAGCGGAGGGGCCGGTCGGCAAGCCGCTGTACGGCGTACCATTCGCGGTCAAGGATAACATCGACACGGCGGGTCTGCCGACCACGGCGGCCTGTCCGGCCTACGCCTCCGAGCCGTCCGAGGATGCGCCCGTGGTGGCCCGTTTGAAGGCCGCTGGGGCGATCCTGATCGGCCGCACCAACATGGACCAGTTCGCCACCGGCTTGGTGGGGACGCGCAGCCCGCACGGCGCGCCGCGCTGCGTGTTCGACCGTGCTTACGTCTCCGGTGGATCGTCCAGCGGATCGGCCGTGGCCGTGGCGGCCGGACTGGTGGCCTTCGCGTTGGGCACCGACACCGCCGGATCGGGCCGCGTGCCGGCGGCATTCAACAATCTGGTCGGCATCAAGCCGAGCCGGGGCTTGCTGTCCGCCCGGGGCGTGGTGCCGGCCTGTGCCTCGCTCGACTGCGTGACCGTCTTCGCCCACGACACCGGCGACGGCGACTTGGTGCGCCGCGTGGCGGAGGGCTTCGACCCGGCCGACCCCTGGTCGCGCGTCTCCGCGCCCGTACCGCTGCCGCCGCGCCCGCGCATGGGCGTATTCCCGCCTGGGGATCGCGACTTCAAGGGCGATGCGGCCGCCGCCGCGCTCTATGACGCCGCCATAGAGCGGGCACGCGCGCTGGGCTGGGAGATCGTGACCTTCGACTACCAGCCGTTCAAGGAGACTGCCGCGCTGCTCTACGCGGGGCCGTGGGTGGCCGAGCGCGAGGCGGCGGTGGGCGACTTCATTCGCGCGCACGAAGACGCCTGCGATCCCACCGTGGCCGGGATCATCCTGGGTGGCGGGGGACGATCCGCGCGCGAGGCCTTCGACGGGGTTCACCGCCTGATGGCCCTGAAACGCGAGACAGCGGTGCAATGGGCCGGCATGGACGTGATGATGCTGCCCACCGCGCCGACGCAGTACCGCGTGGACGAGATCCAGGCCGATCCGGTGGCGCTGAACGCCAATCTGGGGCTCTACACCAACTTCGTGAACCTGTTGGATCTGGCGGCGGTCGCCGTGCCGGCCGGGTTTCGCGAGACCAACGGCCTGCCCTTCGGTGTCACGCTCATCGGTCCCGCCTTCAGCGACGGCGCGCTGGCGGCGCTGGCTGGTTCCCTGCACCGGACGGTCGGGCCGGACCTTCCGCCCGTTGAGGCCGCCGACGGCACGGTGCATCTCGCCGTGGTCGGGGCGCATCTGCGTGGGGAGCCGCTGAACCATCAACTGACCGACCGGGGCGCGGCCTTTCTGCGCGCCGACAGGACAGCGCCTGACTACCGACTGTATGCCCTGGCCGGGACCACGCCGCCCAAGCCTGGGTTGGTGCGCGCCCCCGGGTTCGCGGGACCGGGCCTGGAGGTCGAGGTCTGGGCGCTGAGCCATGCCGCCTTCGGCGCGGTGACCGAAGAGGTCCCGCCGCCGCTGGCCATCGGCACCGTGACCCTGGCCGACGGCAGCCGCGTGAAGGGCTTCGTGTGCGAACCCGCCGGCCTGGAGGGCGCCGAGGAGATTACGCACCACGGCGGCTGGCGCGCGCGGCGGGCAACCGTCACAGAAGCAGGGACCGGCTGAGAAACGCAGCTTGGCCCACAGGCTGTCCCGCACAACCTTTGGATCTACTACGGAGTTCCGGCAAGACAGCGGACGCCTTGGCCCCCAGGTCGCGGGTCCCGGCCTCCCCCGCTGTTCCATGATCATCGAAACCTGGGGGGCAAATCGCCACGCCGGCTCACACCCCTTACTTTTTGACCCGGCCCTGATGGCACAGGATTGACGTCGACGTCGGCGTCACCCTGACAACCTATCGCCGTCCTGCCCGGGATCGAACACACGGTAAGTGCCCTTGCCTTCGCTCTTGGCACGGTACATGGCGCGGTCGGCGGCGGCCAGCAGGCCCTCCGCATCGGCGCCATGCAGCGGTGACAGCGCGATGCCGATGCTGCACCCCATCGGCATCCGCGCCACCTCGACGTCGAACGGCTCGGCAAAGGTCCCGAGAACCTTGCGCGCCAGCGCTTCCGCGTTGCCGATCTCTCCGACGTTCCTGATCAGCACGACGAACTCGTCGCCACCCAGCCGACCGACCACGTCGTCCTTGCGGACGACCACCCCCACACGCCGCGCCACCTCCTGCAGGGCGAGGTCACCCGCGCCGTGGCCGTGGGTGTCGTTGATCGCCTTGAACCCGTCCAGATCCAGGAACAGGACCGCCAGGGTATCGTCAGCATGGCGCCGGGCGTGCAACGCCCTGGTCAGGCTTTCGAGCAGCATGTACCGGTTCGGCAGACCGGTGACCTCGTCCATGTGAGCCTGCTGGCGGATGCGGTCGGATTCCAGCTTCTCCTCGGTCACGTCCGACAGCAGGCCAACATAGCTCAGGACCGTCCCGTCTCGGTCGTGAATAGCCGTAACAGCCAACCTTTGGGCATAGAGCGTCCCGTCCTTACGGCGGTTCCACAGCTCACCATGCCAGTGACCCGTTTCGGACAGCCCCTTCCACATCTTCCGATAGTATTCCTTGTCGTGACGACCCGACGCCAGCATCCGAGGATTGCGGCCGCTGACATCCTCGGCGTCGTATCCGGTCAGCTTGGTGAAGGCCGGATTGACGGCGACGATGAGGTTGTCCGCGTTGGTGACCATCATCGCTTCGGCGGAATTGCGGAACACCGTGACGGCCAACTGGCGTTCCCGTTCGGCCTGCTGACGATCGGTGATGTCGGTGGCGATGACGGCGAACGCCGGCGGCTTGTGGGTCGCGACATATTGGCACCGGAACTCGGCCGGAATCGTCGAGCCGTCCTTGCGGCGCAGGTTGCCCTCCAGCGTGCGCACCTGCTCGGCGGAACGGACCAGAGGGGCCAGTTCAGTGACCAAGTTGCGGTCCCTACCCAGCAGAATGAGTTCTGGCCCCAGCAGGCTCTTCAGCGCCTCGTCCGAATACCCCAGATCCGAGCGCGCACCCCGGTTGGCCTCGAGCACCGCCAGGCTGGAGGCGTCCAGCAACAGGACCTGATCATGGGCCAGGTCCAGGATACGGCCCAACTGGAGCTGCCGCGCCTCGGCCCGCCGGTGGCGCGCTTCCGCCCGCCCGAGGATGAACCAGAACAGAATGATCACCGCGATGCCGCCGCAAACGCTGGCCCCGGCGATGATCAGGATCGTGGTGGCAAGGTCCGCGCGGCGGGCCGTGATATCCAGGGCCGCAACCAAGTGCGCGACCTGCCGGTCGCCGGCGTCCACCAGCGGGAAACGGAACAGCGCGTGCGTCCTGCCGTCTTCATGAAGGGTGTCGGCCGCCCCCATGGGGCCTGTCGGGTCGAGCTGGTCCAGGGGCAACGCCGTTTCCGTCTCGCTGGCCAGAACCACGTTCGGCAGGGCATCCCACGCGAACGACCGGCCGAGCATACGCATCCCGGATTCCCAGCCCGTGCGGTCCAGATAAGACTTGTCGATGAACGCAAACAATTCCACGCCATACTGATCGCGAAGGTTGTCGAGGACGTGGTCGATTTCCTCGCCGAGTTCCAGGTACCCGATCAGGCGGTCGTCGGTTCGCCACGGCACCACGAAACGCAGGGTGAAGGTCCCGAGCGGCCCCAGTTCGACACCCCACGTGGGCAGCCCGGTGCGCTCGGCACCCAGCGCCGTGAACCGCCCGATGGTATCGCCGTACCTCGACGGTTGGTGGACACGGAGGAAGTTTACACGGTCCGAGTCATGAAAATAGAAATGCGTGACCCGGTTGTGGATGTTGAGGTCCGCGTACAGCGGCGCGACCGTTTCCAGCAGGCGGTCGCGATCCCGGTCCTCGAACGCCTCGATCAGGCCCGCATCGCGCGAAATGGCGCTGAGGGCCGCGCGCAGCATCTCCGCGTCCTGCCCGAGGGCGTGCTTGAACTCCACCTCAATGCCGGTTCGGACGCGGTCCAAAACAGCCTCGGTCTCGCGCTGATGGGCCAGATAGGTTTCGCCTGATATGCTGACGATCAGGAAGCCCACGAAGACAATGAAAGGTACGAGAATGGCCGATTTTAGGGATCGCAACGGACGTCTCCCCTGAACGAAACCAAGGCGGCTGAAGAGCGAGTTTACGCCGACCTAAAAAAAATCATACAGGAATCAGGGTTAATCTCCCTCGAATCCGCAAGACACCCGCCCGGATCGAGGCGGAACGTGTCAACGACTTTGAGACAGTCGGTTTGGAACATAAACTCGGGTGCTCGGACTCACCCCCGGGCGGCCATCTTAACTGGCGCTGACCGGCCAAGGTAATTTTCGCGCTACACCGCAGACCGAATGCGCTCTGGTAGCGGTCCCGGGGGTTCGGTCCCCGTTGCCCAACGACAGAATCTGGACTTCCTTGCCCAATGCCTTGTGGCACGCTTGGGACGTCGCCTCAGGAAGGTCATCGGCGTTGACCGCCTTGACGATAACGCGCCGGCCACGCTCGTGATCAAATGCCCGCAGATACCGGAACAGGTGGCCCTGGTGCACCAGGTCCTCGACAGCATACTGTGGCAAAGGCTTATCCCCCTGGTTCCGGGACCACCTTGCCGTGGGGGATGTACGGTCGCTGGATCCACCACCGGCTGCGCCAACCGGGACCCAGGGGGATAAGCC
>JGI12109J20283_10561414_pt1 | contig 17370 bp, 11 predicted proteins | sample ElkSlonscriptome_12_FD_20283 | JGI IMG/M metagenome (IMG submission 20283)
GCGATCGCGATCCGCGAGGCGACCCTGCCGGCCGGCCATCGCGACACCGAGGACAGCCGCCTGGGCTACGCGCAGTCGCTGCTGCGCGCAGAGCGGTGGCGCGACGCCCTCGCCGTACTCGACACCGTCGACCGCAACGCCGAGGGCAACGACACGATCCCGCAGACCTGGATCTTCGGCGGCCACGCGATGCGGGGTCTGGCGCTGGCGCGCACGGGCGAATTGGAACGCGGTCGGGCCATGGTCCGCGCCGCAGTGGATTCGCTGGAAACGCACGAGGGTCCAGACGCCGAACGTACCGTGACCGCGCGTGCGCTGCTGGAGAGCATCGAGGGTCCGTGACCCGGGGGGACTCAATCCGTCGTGGACTCCCGGTGCGGGGACTGTCCTGATTCCTGGGCAACCGGCCCTACGATGGACTTCGAACCAGGAGGATCCGTATGGCCCGCAGAAAGAAGAGTGGCCGCGACATGGAAGTCGACACCGCTTTCGAGGGTGAGACGACCCATCACGGGACGACGCGTCCGCGCGATGGCAAGGAAGCGCCGACGACCCTCATCCCTCAGCCTCTTCAATCGTAGTGCCCGATCGCCTCCCAGGTTTCGGCCAGAGGGCGGCGTAGGCTGCGGGCGAGCCAGATCGGGTTGTCGTTCTCGTACGGCATGCAGCGCTCGCATCGCACGCGCCCCCATTCGACGACCGACCGGTAATGGCGCTCGAGGAACGAACGACTCGAGCCAAGGACCAGGGCGACCTCGCCGTCCCAGCCAGGGGCGGGGCCCCAGATCCAGTAGTGGTTGTGGTTGCTCATGACGGGCGGGAGGTCGCGGTCGCGCCCGAGTCGCTGCAGCGCGCCGGCCTGGCCGTAGTTCATCGTGAGGATTCCCGCGCGCGCGCGGTCCCCGGGAGGCAGGCGGTCGACGGCGTCGGCCACGGCGTCGACCATGTCGTCCCAGCCGTGCATGTCGGCGAACCACTGCGGGAGTTCGGCGAGCTCCTTCCGCTCGGACGTCGACGGTTCGATGCCCGCTCCACGCGCGTAGTCCATGTACTCGTCGACCGGAAGGACGGGCACGGCGAAGGGTGCGGCGAGGGCGCCGAGAACCATCACCGAAGCCAGGACGAGGGCCGGAACGACACGCGGCCATCGGCTCCAGACGTCATCCAGGAAGGCGCCGGCGGCCGCGAAGGCCCACACGTAGGCCGGCGCCAGGTAGCCCGAGCGAGCGGCTCCACTCGTGATCAGGATCGCCAGGACGACGGCGTACACGATCGCGAGAGGTCGGGTGCGCGGACGGATCGCCAGCGCGACGAGTCCGAGCACGGCCCACGGGGCGCTCGGGCCCAACGTCCGCGCCTGGCCCGACAGGAACTCCAGCGGGGAGACGTCGACCATCTTCGATCCGACGGCGTTGACCATGAACTCGAGCGTGGCCAAGTCGTGCGCCAGGTTCCAGACGACGTTCGGGATCAGGCCGAGCATCGCGATGCCCGCCGCGATCCAGGGGCCCGCCGTGCGCAGGGTCGCGCGGTGCGGCGTGACCAGGATCGCGAGGGCGAGGCCGGTCCCCAACCACAGCACGCTGATCTTGTTGAGCAGTCCGAGCGCCAGCACGCATCCCAGACCGATCCATCGGGAGCGGCGTCGAGTGTGGAGCGCGTCGAGGAAGAGCCAGCCGGCGGCGCCCCAGACGAGGGTCTCGAAGGCGTTCATCGACACGATGTGGTGCACGGCCAGGTAGACCGGTGTGGTCAGGGCCACGAGTCCGGCCGTGACGATGCCCAGGCGCCGCGCGCCGAACCACCACGCCAGGGCCGCGGTCAGGCCGACGCCCGCCGCGCCGACCAGCGCCGGGAGGATGCGCAGGGCGACGAGCTCGTCGCCGACCAGCGCGCGCCAGGCCTTCAGGAGGACGACGGAGAGCGGCGGGTGATCGACGTAGCTCCACGACAGCCGGTCTGCGCACGCCAGGTAGTAGAACTCGTCGCGGAACCACCCGTAGCCGTCGGCGAAGGCGATCTGCACAGCGAGCTTGAGCAGGAAGACCGCCGCGACCCAAGGCAGGGCCTGGCGGAACGGCATCCGGTCGGTCATCATCCTTCTCCGTGCTGGGGGTTGCCGGCAAGCAGCACGGGGGACCGTGCGTCGGCAAGTCTGCCGGCATTGCCCCTTCCTTGGCGGCGCCTTGTCCGCCAACGTTTTTCCTTTCAGCTACTTGCGGCAGATCTGATCCGATGGGAATTCGCTTCGGACCCTTCGAGTACGACGCCCCGCAGGCCGAACTGCGGCGCGACGGACGTGTGGTGCGCCTGCAGGACCTTCCGCTGCGCATCCTCGACCTGCTGCTCGAGCGACCGGGCGAATTGGTCACGCGCCAGGAACTCCGCGATCGGCTGTGGCCCGCGGGGGCGGTCCAGGACTTCGACAACTCGCTCAACGCGGCGGTCAGCAAGCTGCGCGATGCCCTGGGCGATCGCGCCGCCGACGCGCGCTACGTCGAGACGGTGCCACGGAGGGGCTATCGCTTCGTCGGTCGACTCGAGGAGCCCTCGCCTCCGGCGAGCCCGCGTGCGCGACGACCGTGGGCGGTGCTGGTCGGCGTCCTCGTGGTGACGGGAGTGATGGCGATCCTCGTCCCGCCGTCGATCGACCGCGAGGTGCCGGTCTCGCCGGCGCGCGCGTCGATCCTCGAGGGGCGTATGCTCCTCGAGCGCCGAACGCGCGTGGCCGTCGTCCGCGCCGAGTCGTCCTTCGTGCGGGCGACCGAACTCGATCCCGAGAGCGCGGACGCATGGGCCGGTCTCGCCCGGACCCTCACCCGCGCCGGCATCGAGGACTTCGCGCGACCCCACGACGTGTTCCCGCGAGCGCGTCGCGCAGCCCGCCGCGCGCGTGGTGCGGACCCCACCCACTTCGCGGCGAACTTCGCGCTGGCCGAGATCGCCTTCGCCTACGACTGGGATGCCGAGGCGGCGGCAGAGGAACTCGATCGTGCGTTGCGCCACGCGACGACGAGCGCGGACTCCGCGCGCGTCGCGACGGCCCGCGCCCTGTTGCACTCCTCGCGAGCCCGACACACCGAAGCCGTCGCGGCGATCCGCCGCGCCCGCGCCATCGCTCCGGTTTCGATGACCGTGCGTGCCGCGCACGGCTGGGTCCTGTTCATGGCGGAGCGGCACGACGAGGCGGTCGAGGTGCTGCGCGAGGCACTCGTCCTGGATCCCTATCATCTGCCGGCGCAGGACCTGCTCAAGTGGGTGCATCGCGTCCGCGGCGATGTGCCCGAATACCATGCGGCCTTCTTCGAGGTGATCCAGCTCGAGGGTGATTCCGAAGCGTTCGTGGCGGCCCTGCGCTCACGATTTCCCCTCGAACGGGTCGATGCGCTCGAGGAGCGCGTCGCCAGATCGATGGCCGAGGACTGGAACGAGGACGAGGGATACCGATCGGCCTACGACGTCGCGATCGAGTTCGCGGCTCGCGCGCCCGCCGCGCGCGCGGTGCCGTGGCTGCTCCGGGCAATCGATGCGCGCGAGATCGACGCGGTGTACCTCGACGTCGACCCGCGCCTGAAGGCCGTGCGCGCGGACGAAGACGCGTGGCAAGTGATCCAGAAGAGACGGTCGCGGGATCGGTAGAGCGTAGGGCGGGGCTGCACCACGGGCAGACCTCGGTCTGCTCTCGCGGCCACGGGTCATGTGCTGCCGCGCATTGGAGATCTACACGCACGACCGGCGAATCCATCATATGGTAGTGGTCTTCGAATCACGTGTACCGCTATGATCCCCACGGCCGGGGGCACAGTGTTTCCTACAGTCCCGTCAATGCACTATCCAGATCGCCCGACAGGACGAAGGAGTCCCCATGGTCGACGACAAGCCGCGGAATCTCGATCCCGACGAGAACGATCCCACTCGCCCGCTGTCCGCGCCCGATCCGGACGCCACGTTAGCGTCGGGCGCTTCATCCGCAATCGACGACCTCGAGAAGCCCGGTACGAAGGTCGGTCACTACATATTGCAACGCGCGCTCGGCGCGGGCGGCTTCGGCACCGTATATCTCGCCGAGCAACTCGAGCCGGTGAAGCGGCAAGTCGCCTTGAAGGTCATCAAGCTCGGCATGGACACGAAAGAAGTCATCGCGCGCTTCGAGGCCGAGAAGCAGGCGCTGGCCCTGATGGACCACCCGAACATCGCCAGGGTGTTCGATGCGGGCGCAACCACCTCGGGCCGCCCCTACTTCGTGATGGAGCTGGTCGACGGCATTCCGGTGACCGAGTACTGCGATCGCCACCGCCTGCGCACGCGTCAGCGCCTGGCACTGTTCAATAAAATCTGCTCGGCGGTCCAGCATGCGCACCAGAAGGGTGTGATCCATCGGGACATCAAGCCTTCCAACGTCCTGGTCTCAGATGTCGACGGACAGGCGACTCCCAAAGTGATCGACTTCGGCATCGCCAAGGCAACCAGCACTCGTCTGGCCGAGCAGACCTTCTTCACGCAAGAGGCTCAGATCATCGGCACGCCTGCCTACATGAGTCCAGAACAAGCCAGGGCCTCGGATCTCGACGTGGACACACGCACCGACATCTACTCCCTCGGAGTGTTGCTGTACGAAATGCTATCGGGCACGACGCCTTTCGACAGCATCGAGTTGCGCAGCGCAGGCTACGCTGAAATCCAGAGGATCATCCGCGAGGTCGAACCGCCCTTGCCCAGCTCGAGGGTCAGCACGCTGGGCCCCAAGTTGGACGAGACGGCCAAGTATCAGCACCTGCGTGGCCCTCAACTCGTCAAAGGCTTGAAGGGCGAGTTGGACTGGATCGTGATGAAGTGCCTGGAGAAAGACCGTACGCGGCGCTACGAGACCGCCAACGGTCTGTCCAGCGACGTGTCCCGGTACCTCGCCAACGAGCCAGTGGTCGCCTCGCCCCCCAGCCGCACCTACCGCTTGAAAAAACTGATCATCCGCAACCGCACCGTGTTCGCTGCGGGAATCGCGATGGTCGTGCTGTTGGCCGGCGGAGTCGTGGGCACGAGCATCGGCCTGGTGCGAGCCAAACAGGCCGAGCGCCTGGCCGTATCGGAAGCGACCAAGTCGGAGCAAGTGGCCCGCTTCCTCACCGACATGCTCGCCGGCGTGGGGCCATCAGCCGCCCGAGGCCGCGATACCGAGATGCTCGAGGAGATCCTCGAGGAGACCGACGAGACGATCGCTGAGGAGCTTGCCGATCAGCCCGAAGTCGAAGGCGAGATCCGCTCCCACTTGGGTAAGACCTACTACGATCTGGGAAGCCTGGAGCAGGCCAAGAAGCAGTACGAGATGGCTCGGGATCTCCTGATTTCAGCCCACGGTGAGGAGAATGCCGACGTCGCCCGCCAGTTCAGCAACCTGGGGCTGGTCCACGAATCCTTGCAGGAATTCGAGGCGTCGGAGAACGCCCATCTCGAGGCATTGGAACTGCGGCGCAGAGTCTTCGATGGCCCTCACGATGATATGGCCATGAACCTGATCAACCTGGCCAACCTCTACGTGAACACGGAGCGCTACAACGAAGCCGAGCCCCTGTTGCTCGAGGGGTTGGAGCAGTTGCGCCAGATCCATGGCAACGAGAACGAGAATGTGGCCATCGCCCTGAACAGCCTCGGCAACCTCATGCAGCACCTGCGACGCTACAACGAAGCCGGGCCCTACTACGAGGAAGCCCTGAAGATCCATACGGCCGTGCTGGGCGATGACCATCCCTACGTGATCACCGACATGTTCAACCTGGGCTGGCTGGCACTCAACACCGAAGACCTCGAGGGTGCCTCTGCTCAATTCGCAGAGGTGGCCGCCTTGTCGCGGCGTGTGTACGCCAAGCCCCACCCCAACCTGATCACGGCTTTGGATGCGCAGGCCAAATCCGAACGAAGACTCGGGCGCTTCGAATCGGCCGAGGCCCTGCACCTGGAGAGCATCGCCCTGGCTGAGGAGGTCTACGGCGCCGATCATCCCTCGACGGCCAACCTCGTGCTCGCGCTGGGCGAGTGCCTGTCGCAGATGGGCCGATTGGACGAGGCGGACGCACAGTCGATCCGGGCAATCAAGATCATGGAAACTACCTTCGGCCCCGACAACACTGCCACGTTGCGGGCTCGCTACAATTACGCCTACTCCGTCTTCGACCGCGGCGACATCGAGGACTCGATACCGATGCTCGAACGATCGGTCAGGGACTATACCGCCGCCGTTGGACGCGAGCACGATAGCACCGCGCTGGTCCTCAGTAATCTGGGGCGGGCGTTACGCGACATCGGACGGCTCGAAGAAGCTATCGCTCCTCTGACCGAGGCGCGGGAAATCCGCACCCAGATCATGGGGCCCGAGCATCTGTTGGTGGGCGTGTCCATCCACGACCTGGCCAAAGCAGACTACTTCCTGGGTCGCCTGGACGAGGCGGAGACCCAACTCGGCGAGGCTTTGAGCATCTACGAGGTGGCCCTGGACGAGTCCCATCGGGTATTCGGCACCGTCCAGGTCTTGCTGGCGAGAATCGACCTGGACCAGGGACAACCGCGCGAGGCGCTGGAGTACCTGAAGCTGGGAAGACCGATCTCACTGGCGGCACGTGGAGCGGAACACGACGAGCTGCTTCATTTCGACACACTCGAGGCCGTGGCACTCGGCCGGCTGGGCGACCAGGAAGCCGCCGACGCGCTGATTGCCGGAGTCATACCGCGGCTGGACGAACTGAAACCCGGCAAGCGGGCGCTGTTGCAACTGAACCTGGGGCGGGTTCACACCATGGCAGCACGTTACCAGGACGCCGAGGCTGCCTTGCTCGAAGCCCATGAAACCTTCGACGACGATCTTGGCCCCAGCCACTACCTGACCCAGCAAGTAACCCTGGCTCTGGTCGCGATGTATGACAACTGGGCTGCGGACGGCGCGGCGGAGGCCAGGGAGGCGGCGGTGCGTTGGAGGGCGCGGGTGCGCTGATCTCCGGGAGTAGTACAGGCGAAGTGTCCGAAGGGCTGCCCAAGGTAGACGCGCGTGGGATCGTCGACCGCCGTTCCAGATGAGCGCATCAGGCTCACGTTGCGTCGAATGCAGCATTCCGGATACTGTCGCGCGACCGCAAAGCGCAGCAGCTCCTATCCCATCGAATCACACAGGAGGCCCAATGGCCGACTCGCCCAAGTCCGTCGTACAATCGTTCTATGGTCATTTGAAGGATGGAGATCCGGCGGCAGCATTCGCGCTCTTGGCGGAAGACGTCGAATGGAACGAAGCCGAAGGAAACCCCCTCGCCGATCGAAACCCGTACCGAGGGGCCGCTCAGATCGGTGAAGGTGTCTTTGCGCGTCTCACCGAGATGTTCGACGGTTTTGCGGCCGTCCCCGAGGAGTTCATTGCGGAAGGCGACCGCGTGATCGTCATTGCGCGCTACCACGGGACGCACAAGAAGACTGGCACACCACTCAATTGCCAGGCCGTCCATTCCTGGTGGGTCGATGGCGGTCAACTCGCCAAGTTTCAGCAGTACGCGGACACGGAGCAGCTCTCGCGTTTGAGCTGACCGATCATAGAAGGTCCTTGCCCCACCCGGCGGCCCGCACTGAGCCGTCCCCTCGCGTGGGTCATTGCCGCCGATCTTCCGCAAGTGCGCCAGCAACCGGTCGACGACGCTGATCTCTTGGATCACCGACATCACCTGCATCTCGACTGGATCTTCTGGTGGGGGCACTGAGGACACAGCAACGGATCGCCCTCGAAGATCCGGCGCGACTTGTTGGGCGCGACGTGTTCCTCGGGGGCGAGTTCTGCTTCGGCTCCGAGGTGTCGACGCGCGGGCACCGTAGGCGAATCCGGTGGAGGCGTCGCAGTCCAGCCATCGACGCCCCCACCGTGCGAGTGTTCCCGCCGGCCGCACCCGTCACTTCACGAGGACGGCCTTGCGCGTGTCCCTGCGCCCATCGAACTCGAGCCGCACGAAGTACACGCCGCTCGCCACGCTGCGGCCGCGATCGTCCAGGCCGTCCCACACGATTTCGTGGCGCCCCGCGGGCAGCTCGCCGCGATGCAGACGGCGGACGAGAGCTCCCCGGAGGTCGAACACGGACAGGTGTGCCGGCCCGTCCCCCTCGATCTCGAAGGCCACTGTCGTGCGCGGGTTGAAGGGATTCGGCGCCACGCCGTGCAGACCGAAGCGGAGCGCGCGGGCCAGATCCGGCGCCGAGGTCGCGCTGCCCTCCCACTCGATACGATACGTTCCCGCCAGATCGACGTCGGACGTCGACGCCTTCCACACGGCCAGGCAATAGCGGCCGCTCTGGGGCACGTCGAGGACGAGCGATTCGCCCACGCCCGCCGGCGCCTCCCACGCCGTCGGCGCGAGATCACCCACGGTCCTCGCGTGGTACGACAGATTGGCCGGATGCAGGGTGATTCCCCAGTCGACCGCCCCGTCGACGGCGACGAGGTCGATGGTCCGCAGCCCCACGCTCAGTTCGACCTCGTACAGGGCCATCATCGAACCCGCGCCGAGGACGACGTCGCCCGTCGATCCGCTGGGATCGACCCCTGCAAAGACCGACGACACCTGCTGGATGCGGAAGTCCTGGTCGCCCCCGACCTTCACGACGCCCACGTCCATCGCTCGCCGTCCGGTGTTGCGGAAGTTCGTGAGCACGTAGTCGGTCTCGCCCTTCGGCCAACCCGACCCCGCCAGGCTGACGGCGAAGCCGGCGTCGACGCCCGAGACCACCTCGTGCAAACGCACGTCGACGTCGCTCGTGTCCCCGGGGGCCACGGCCACGGCCTGCCAATACCCGTCGTCCGAACCACCGGACGGAACGGCCGTCCGGAATCCCACGGAGTTGAGGTGAAAGGACGTGGCCCGCGCCTCGACGACGGCCTCGATGCCGCCGAAGGGATCCGACGGAGCCGGTTCGGTCCGCGGCGAACCGTCGATGAGTGACGCCGGAGTCCAGACCCATTGGCGTCCCCACAAGTTGTCGAACTCGTCGCTCTCCTCGATCAGATCGTTGGCGTCCGCCCACGCCCACATCGTGTGACGTCCACCACGCACCGTGATCGCATTCGCCGCGTTGTAGCGGTGCAAGCCCAGTCCGCCGATCTGCGCCACCTGGGCGCCGCCGACGAAGGCGTCGTCGACGAGCACGTTGAACTCCAGTGGAGCAGCGGTGTTGGGACCGTCGTTGCGAATGGCCGCGTTCACGTACGTCGTCGCCTGGTTGCCGAGAAGACTCGTCGGCAGCGGTACCGCGTTCGCACCACCGGGCGCACCCGTCGTGGGGACGACTGGCGCCGCCCAGCCCTGGCTCGCGACGGCAGGCCGGAGATCAGCCGGGGTCGGCCCCGCCCACAGCGTGACGGTGACGGGATCCGGCGCCTCCCCGTCGGCCTCTCGGTCGCGGAGCAGGACGATGCCGTGCAGCGAGGACGTGTAGGTGAAGTCCAACGCGACTTCGCCCGAGCGGTTGGTCGCACCGACGATGGTCGCACCGTCCCAGCCGAAGTGCCCCGTCCCCGGCGGCACCACGGCGACGTGCACGATCTCGTTGGCGGGCTCCACGCTCACGCGAACCGTCCCGTAGTTCGTGCCCCCACCACCGGGAAGGATCACGTGTCGCAGCTCGGCGTAGACGTCGTCACCCATTGGGAAGGTCTGCTGCGACCCGGACGGGATCGACGAGCTGGTGATGCGCTGAATCGTGTATCCGAAGGGGATGGCGTCGGACGACCGGACGCCCACGTCGACGAGGTTCCCGGTCGCCGCCGTGTTCGACAGCAGGACGTCGGTCGCGCCGACCGGCCGCGACGAGCTCGCGAGGATGGACGACGTCGAGAATCCGTTCGTCGGTCCCGTGGTGTTCGGATGGGCGCGCAGGTCCACGTCGCCGACCGAACCCAGGAAGTTTCCCGGCACGACCGCGACACCGACGAATGGCTCGGCACCGAAGACGTAGGCGAGCCCGTCGCAGTTGGGCGACGAGAAGGGCACCACGCTCTCGAATCCGCCGAAAGACTTCGGGGGCGCAGCACGTCCGACGACCTGGTCGGTCGCGAGCAACGTCGGGTACCACACGAACTGCTGATGGAAGGTGTTGTTCGCCTCGTCGGGTTCGAGGATCGCGCCCGTCGCGTCGGTCTTGAACGACACCATGTGCCGTCCCCCACGGACCGTCGTCGGTCCCAGGTTGATGAAGGCGATCGCCGCGCCCGGATCGAGCGGATTCGCCGCGGTGATGTTGGAATCGAAGCGGAGCTCGCCGTCGATCCACAGGCGGTTGTTCACCGTGCTCGGATTGGGGAGCTCGCCCAGGTTCTGGATCTGGTAGTTGAACCAGGTGATCGGTTGGTCACCCGACAACAGATTCGGCAGCAGGGCCGCGCCCCCGGTTGCATCGTCCGTCCGTCGCGGCACGACCGGCGCGTACCACCCGCGCGGCGCCTGCATCGAGAAGTCGGCAGGGATCGGGTCGCGTAGCTCGAAGGGGCCGAGCGTGACGAACGCGCTCCCGTTGCCCGCGTTGTCCACGGCGGCCAGGTTGACGTACCAGCTCTCGTCCTCGTCCAGCGATGCGGTCGTGAACTCGGTTCCGGTCACGTCCACGCTGCTGGTCCCGACGAAGGGACTGATCGGGACCGTGGCCACCCGAATCCGATAGTGACTGACGCCGGAGAGGTCGTCGCTCGACGGATTCCACTGGACGGTGATGCGGTCGTTCCCCGACTCGACGCCGACGGTGTGCGTCGGACTGAACACGCCGGTGGGGAATCCCGGCGGCGTGTCGTCGATGTCGAAGCCGTTGTTGGCGATCGACGACCACAGTTCGTAGCTGACGTGCTGAGGATGCACGGCCAGATAGCGGTCCAGGAAGCCCTGCGGCGTGGGGTTCGTGTTTCCGCGCGCGGCCTGCAGCAGGGGCTTCACACCGACGCCGAAGAGATCGGGGATGCCCGGAGTGAAGTCGTCGTCGTCGTACACGTCGTCGGCGACGTCGTAGGCCATGGCCGCGAAGAAGCCCTCGGTGTTCGGCGGGTCGACGAAGGTTCCCGTCTCCGAGCATTCGCGCAGCTCCTCGAAGTCGTAAGCCACTTCGACCGTATCGTACCACTCGGAGATGTGATCCGTGATCGCCTGCGACATGAAGTCGGGGAAGCCCTCGGTCCACGCGACGTTCGCGTTCTCCGGGCACCACAGCCGGTGGCCACAGTCCCCGGGCACGTCGCCGTAGCCGGGAGAATCGCAGTACTGCGGAGACGGACTCGACGCGAGATTCGTCACCCAGTGGTGACCGAACTCGTGCGCGATCGTGGACTCGGCCCACAGTTCGGCGTCGCTGAGGTGGATTCTCGAGTCGCTACTCGTGTAGTAGGCTCCGTCTTCGTCGCCATTGGGCCAGCGGACCGTGACGGGGCCGAACCCGGACGCCTCGCCGAGTCCCTCCAGGTAGCGCCAGGTGCGCGTGAGCACGGTGAGCTGATGAAAGGCCGGCGCGAGCGTCACCGTCGAGAGCCGGCGTGTCCCGTAGTCGAGCTGCGCAACAGCCACATTGGACCTGATGTTGGTCTTGAACTCGTAGGGCACGGTGGTGCCCGTGGCGTCTTCCAGTACGGCCACGATCGGGCTGATGACCTTGATGTATCCGTTCTGCGCCTGGAAGACGAGATAGACGTCGGGAAGGGGATCGAAGCCGCCCCGCGACACCTGGAAGTCGAAGGTCCCGTCCGGGCCCGTGATTCCCGTGCCCAGGAGGAAGTCAGGGCCCGATTGGTAGTCGTAGACGCGCACCATGGCGCCGTCGACGGCGTTCATGAAGATCCCGTCGCCGTCGTAGACGAATTGACCCGTGATCCGGATCGTCGGCGACAGCCCGGCCCGATCGAGAACGGGCTCGTCGTCGAAGGCGTCCTCGTGGGAGCCCACGCGTGGCGCGGGCGGTGTCTCGTCGATCGGGGGGATCCACGTGAGGTCGATCGCGGGATCCTCGCCACGGGCCGGGACCGAGGACGCGCGCGGCGCTCCGAAGACCGGAACGCCGTCCGGTACGGTTTCGAAGGTCGCTGGTGGCAACGGCGCCACGCGGAAGGCCCGATTCCACGTGCGACCGCCCGCGAACCAAGTGATCCCGAAGTCCTCCTCCGGGCGCTCGGCGATCAACTGGATCGAGAACTCGCGCGGCGTGTCGGGCTCCAGCGCGAACTCGACGGGAACGTTCGTCGACACCACCGGCCACGCGCGGATTCCCTGGCCGTCGCGACTCGAGAGCACGTCGACGTTCGACACGCCGATCGCCTCGGAGCTCTCCATGCGCAACGTGAACTCCATGATCGTGCCGGGAGCGGGCACCTCGCTGCCGTCGCTGCGAAACAGGTCGACCGTCATGGGCGGACCGAGGTCGGCCCGCGCGCTCGCGGCCAGCGCGAGCAGGCAGAAGAGGACCTTCCTCATCGCTGGTCCTCCTCGCCGTCCTGGCTGGGTACGACTGGTGCGTCGCGCTCGACCAACTTCGCGCGCTGGGCGCGCAGGGCGGTCAGCGCGGCGTCGAGTTCGGCCAGCGCCGCACGGTCGGCCTCGGTCGGCACGGCCGGCCGCTCGACCCGCTGCAGGGCCAACACGTCGATCTCGAAATCGAGCTTCGCCACCGTGATCGCCTGCGCCAGATCGCGCCGCACTCGCGGATCGGTAGCCGTTCGCCACCGTGCGTTCAACGTTTCGAGGTCTGCATGCAGGGCCTCCTGGCGCGCCTGGAGCCTTTCGACGAGTGGTTGGTCCGGCGCTGGCTCCGGCGCGGTGTCGGCGAGTGCCGGCAGGGCGGCGAGTAGCAGGGGCAGAAGCAGCGTGCGAAGGAATCTCATGGTGACATCTCCCGGACGAGGGTGTGATTCCGGACACCGCCGTTCGAAGGCGTCCTCATTCAGGTTCACGGGAAAGGGACCGATTGGGGATCATTCCGCGGTGGCTTTGTTCCCGCGAGTGACGCGATGCCCGAGGCCCAGGCCATGACCCGACTTCTCCGGGACGCCCGCGCGGCAAATCCGGAGCCCTCGGCGTCTCCGCGCTCGACGAGACGCTCCACGGCCGTGACCGCAGAGAATCTGTTCGAGGCTCTCTCCGCCGATCAACTCACCGAGCTCGCCGAAGTCGAACAAGTCCTTGAACCGGGTGTTCTCGACGACTTCGAAAACGTGCACGACGTGGTAGGCAGCGAGGTGTACGTCACGAATCAGTGCGATGCCGGAGCGAACTGATCCGTTCGCGGCCAACGAGCCGTCCGTCGATTCGGCGGGCTCCTCGCGCATTCCACGGGAAGAGTCGTCGGCAAAGGTGTGCGGGCCATCCGGACCGGGCCGGAACTCCTCGCGGGAGCGCCCGAGGATCCTCGTGTCGGGTTTCGGCCCGGTTTCGCGCGAAGCTCCTCGACACCTGCTCCTTTGGATCGAGGTCCCGACATGCGCGATTCCTCCCGATTCTTCGGCCTGTTCTTTGCCCTGCTCCTGGCTGCCTGCGGAGGCAGCGACAGCCCGACCGCCCCTGGGGTCGGCGACACGAACGACGACCCCATCGACGCGGCGGCGATCCGTCCGCAGCTGCTCGGGCTGGCGTCCGAGGTCGTGGCCGTCGACTCCGCCCCCAACGAGGAACCGTGGGCGCTGACGTCGTCCGGCACGGTCCTGAGACGTATCGAGGGCCGCTGGGAACCGATCGAATTCCCCGCCGACCGGCAGTGGTCGTCCCGCTGGGAGATCATGGACGTCCAACCGAACGGGTCGGTCGTGTTCTACGACCAGAGTCGCGAGCTGATCGTCTTCGACGGCTCCGATTGGACGGTCGTCGAGATCGATCCCGGGTACTTCGGGAGCGTCGAGGACATGCTCGCGCTCGCCGAGGACGAGCTCTACTTCGTCCAGACGCGCGAGATCTGGAAGTGGAACGGCGTGGAACTCGTCGACGTCACGCCGACCGATCCGCTCGAGACGACGCGCTACCGGAACATCACGCACTACGACGGGCGCTTCGTCGTCACCGGCTCGAACGGGACCTTCGCTTTCAGCTCAGGTGGGACCTTCCAGCTCGTCGACATCGGCACGACCGAAACCATCCTCGACGTCTGGATGGATCCCTCCGACGACGCGTGGATGGTCGGATCCAATGGGTTGCTCGCACGCTACGACTTCACCGGCGTGGACGAGGTCGAATTCTTCGACGCGCCGGAGGACGAGACGTTCAATCTCGTCACCGGCACCGGCCGCTCGTTGATCTACTTCGGCGGGGAGCAGATCTACCGCTTCGACGGCGTGAGCTTCACACCGCTCGGCGCGCGCCGTGACGGCTTTCACCAGACGATCTGGGCCGGCGCCGGCAACGACCTCGCGATCGGCGGCAACAACCAGACGATGCTCGAGGTCTTCGACGGAGCGTCCTGGGAACCCGTCTGGAGCCAGCGCGCCGGATACACGCAGGCGATCTACGGAGCGTCCGACGGGACGTTGATCCTCGGCGACGCGGGCCACCTCGAGAACGGCGACTGGGTCGCACACACCGACTTCGGTCCCGCTTGGCGCACCGTCGAGGGCGTCGCGAGCGACGACCTCTGGGGCTATCGGCTCGATCAGACGATGTGGCACTGGGATGGCGCGTCCTGGACCGAGTTTCCCGTGCCTCTCTCCGACACCATCGTCACGGGCATCTGGGCCGGAGCGACCGACGACGTGCACGCGGTCGGGGGCGAGGGCCGCGCCATGCGCTGGGACGGTGTGTCCTGGACCGGTGTCCCGACACCGACGTCGATCGCGCTCAGTCAGCTCGCCGGCGGCCCCGGAGGCGTCTTCGCGCTGGGCTCCGGCGTCCTGCTCGAGCTCGTCGACGGGACGTGGGTCGACATCGCGTCGCCCGCACAGGGAGACCTGTATCAACTCGGCAACTTGGGCGACGTCGTATTCCTGCGCAGTGACGAGGAAATGCTGATCAACCGGACCGGCGCGTGGGAGAGCTACCCACTGCCCGCCGAGTTCGACAACTCGATCGTGGTCGGGTCGGCGCTCGACGACGTCTTCGGCGTGCGTGTCCGACACCATGTCCACCACTTCGACGGCCAGACCGTGACACCGATCCCCACGATCGAGATCGATGGCCGACTCGGCTTCGAATCCACCGGTCGTGGCGAGCTCGTCGTGACCGGCTTCGGTGGCGCCGTCCGCTACGCCGCCGAGCGCTTGGACGTGGTTCGATGAAGATGCGACTGACCTCGGTGCTGCTTGCCGTGACCGTCGCGCACGCGTGCGCCGAGGAACTCGACGCCACCCATCGTCACGAGCTCGGCTTCTTCCTGCATCACCCGTCGTCGTGGACGCTGCGGGAGGCGATGCCGGGCGTACTCGCCTTCGTCCCCGCCGACGTCGAGATGCACCAGGGACAGGCCGCCGAAGTCCTGCTCGTCATGGGTGAGGACGCCGGAGAGATCACGAATCCCGCCGATCCGCGCGTGATCGCGACCGTCGAAGAGGGCGTGTCGGGTCTACTGCCCTTCTTGCGACGTACCGGCGAGACTCGCATCCTCGAACTCGCAGGGCGGAAGACAGCACGACTCGACTGGGCGGGCAACAGTCCGACCGGCCTGCGCGCCGAAGGCACGATGTGGGTGACGTTGCTCGAGGGTGCCGCGCTCGCCGTCTTCGGCGCCGGCCGTGACGCGCGACTCGCGACACGCCGACCGACGCTGGAGGCCATCGTCGCGAGCATCGGATACGAGAGGCCGCCGCCGGTCGCCGCCGGTGACGTCGACGACCCGCGGGTGCTGGGCCACTGGCGGTACACGTACACGTACATGTCCGGTGGCTTCTCCATGGTCGACGAGCGTCACCTCTACCTGCGGCCCGACGGAACCTTCCTCGAAACGGGCAAGGTGATGGGCGGCATGCAGCACACCGACGACGCGGGACTGTACACGGGCGACAGCAACGCTTCGAACACGGGCATGCGTAGCAGTGGACACTGGTCCACGCGGGACAAGGTGATCACGCTCGAGTGGTCCGACGGCACGGTCGAGTCGTGGGACTATCTCGTCACGTCCACCGATCTGATGTTCAAGGGCAGCAGCAGGAACAAGCTCTGGGAACGGATCGAGTGAGGACGGACGCACCGGCGACCTCGAAACGCCTCGGAAAAACTCCGAAACGCGACTTGCGCGGATCACCCGGTGCGAGCGCGCCACCAAGCTCGCAGCGGCCCGCGTGCGCATCTCCGCACCGCGGCGCTTCCGACCCGACGGTCCGCAGCCAGGAGCGCTCGCGCGCGGCCCTCCGCGCTCAGTAGCGCGACTTCAAGGCGCCGAAGCTCTCGGTGCGGGCGTCGACGGGTTCGAAGACGACGGAGATGTCGATACGGGGGTCATCGTCGATGACGCGCCATTCGTTCGTTCCGGAGGTCCGCAGATAGAAACTCGCTTCCGCGTTCGTGAAGTCGATGTCGCCGGCGTCGTCGATGTGACCCTCCAGTGCACCGACACCGTCGATCCACAGCGCGTCGGGCGTCGCCGTCGGCGCTGACGTCTCGAGACCCATGCCGACGTCGAAGGACTCCAGGCCTGGGAACTCGGACGGGTCGAGACCGGCGGCGGTCAGATTCAACACGAATTGATCCGGGTTCATCACGCCAGGGTCGTGGACGCTGTGGATCACCCAGTGCGGGAAGGAGGAGAACCCGCTGCCTGGCACCTTCCACGTCCTCGAACCCGCGGTGACCTCACCGCGCAAACCCGCGCCCGGCATGTTCAGCCCGATCGAGGTCGAATTGAATTCGTCCACCACCGCGGTGGTCAATGGTTCGTACACGAACTCCGCGCGGTAGGTCGAGCCGAGTGTGAGATCATCGGGAAGATCGGCGCCCGGGGTGGTGAACACCTCGTCGATCGTTCCATTGACGACGATGCGCACCGTCCAGGCGGCTTCGGCGGAACCGGAGAAACGAGGCAGGACCAAAAGGACGAACAGAAGGGGAAGAACAAGAACGATCCGACGGGCGTGAGGGACCATGGCAGGACTCCTGCGAAATCCAGGGGGAAGGGGAGGATCTCGTCGTAGCACCGGTGATCCTAACGCACCACGCGCGCGGTTGACACGCCTCCGCCGCGTTGACCGCCCGCGCGCGCCGGCGCTGGTCTTTCCGCGCGCGTCGCGGCCCGGCCCGGAAGCGGGGTCTGGCCTCGACGATCGAGCCGAATGCACTTCGCAAGGACGAGATTCGACCTTCGATCACCTTTCATGGACGCGTTCCGCCGACCACCCCAGTTCGACGAACCGCCACAGCAATCGTCACGCTGCGGTAGGAGCAATCGATACACCTCGAAGGGTGGTAC
>JGI12109J20283_10107553_pt1 | contig 17350 bp, 15 predicted proteins | sample ElkSlonscriptome_12_FD_20283 | JGI IMG/M metagenome (IMG submission 20283)
ACGTGGATCTTTTTCGCAGCATATTTTGCGAAATATGCACACCAATAGGCTGGAGCGAGGGCCATGCAAGACTATCTAAGGACGCTTGCCGTCCAACAAATACAATCTCTACCCAATGATGTTCGCTTAGTTGTAATCAACCCTAATTATGTGCAACAACATATCATACTAAGCCATCTGTTGCCGCAGATGTCACTGTACCTGCGTTTTCGTGGGGATGCCCTCACCCAGGACATGCTCAGTCAACAACTAGCCACTACCCTGAGTGAGCAAGCTGATAATGCAAACCTGGCAGAGATGAGCGTCATTGTTCTTGATGAATGTGATCGTGCGAACGATGATATCTTTTCAGAGTTTCTGGTTGGGTTGCTAGCTAAAGCACCCAAAGCACAGATATTCATGCTGAGTCGCCGTATTCCGGCTGCCATCACAATGGATAGTGAACTTCATCAAGCATCGGCGTTTATCCCCCATGATAAGCGGTATATGCTCTGGGATTATGCGGACATCACCGAGGAAACCAAACTATTGGAGGTCCGCTCTTTTGGAGAAGGCCGTGCAATCCTCAACGGTAAGTTGATTACGAATTGGGACGGGGTATTGCCACGATCCTTATTCTTCTTCCTGGTTGATAAAGGCATGACCACCCGCAACGAAATTTTTGAAACATTCTGGCCGACCCTCACAACCCGTGAGGCAACGAACGTTTTCCATGTGACCAAACGTAAAATCAGTGAAGTGCTTGGTATTGACCTGACAACCTACTGGTCAGGTTTCTATCGCATTTCACCAGATATTGAACTGAGTTACGATGTGGTCTCGTTCACAAAGATGGCTCAAGATAGTGCGGTCATGGATGATCCTGGTGAGGCATCTGCACTGCTAGAAAGCGCACTTACCCTTTACCGGGGGTCATTCCTGCACAATATGGATATGAACTGGGCAGTACAACGGCGCAAAGAACTGGCGATGGATTACAGTGATGCGCTGAGTAACCTGGCCGAAATCCGTGAGCGGCAGGGAAACATGCATGAAGCCTTGGGGTTATATCTACGGGCAGCCGCAAACAGCCAGAATCGTGAAGATGTCGCGGTAAGGATTATGCAACTATACCGCCAGTTAGATATGCACGCGGACGCGATCACCGTTTACGAGCAACTGGCCGATAGCATGCAAACAAACCTGTCTATCGCACCGGGTATGCCCTTGCAAGAATTAGCCCAAACCATCAAACAGGAAATGAGTCGCCAGCCCGCTGTTTGATGCCATACCGTGCATATTGTACTGATTGAACCGTACTATGGTGGGAGCCACCGAGCCTGGGCAAATGGCTACAAAGCGCATTCACGCCACACCGTTACGCTACTAACACTGCCAGCACAATTCTGGAAGTGGCGCATGCAAGGCGGCGCGGTGACTCTCAACCGATTATTGCGAGAACGCAATCTACATCCTGATCTGATCCTCGCATCAGATATGATGGATGTCAGTACGTTTCGTGCATTAGCCGCAGATCATCTGCAAAACACACCTGTTGTAACGTATTTCCATGAGACACAACTCACCTATCCACAGAATCGGCGGCAAGCACATGGCTGGCGATATGGGTTTATCAACTACGTGAGTGCATTGGCCTCAGATTGGTCTTACTTTAACAGTCAATACCACCGTGATACATTTCTAAACACACTCCCCAATATGCTCAAACACTTTGGTGATTTCAATGAGCTGGACACAGTAGAGCAACTACGCACGCGCTCATCTGTGCTCGCATTAGGGCTTGACTTGCATCACTTTGACACCCACCAACCCAACACACGCACAAGCAATACCCCACCGATTATCCTGTGGAATCATCGCTGGGAAACTGACAAGAACCCAATTACGTTTTTCCGTGCATTATACAAATTAGCGGACCAGAACATCCCGTTCCAAGTCGCTATTACCGGGGAAAATATACGGCGAACCGCAACAGAATTTGAAGAAGCTCGACATCGCCTGGGAGATCGCATCATCCAATATGGGTATTTACCAAACTTTGCGGATTATGCACGCCTTTTGTGGCGTAGTGATTATGTGGTCAGCACATCGCACCAGGATTTCTTTGGTGGGTCGATAGCACAGGCTATCTACTGTGGCTGCATCCCCATCCTACCGAATCGACTGAATTACCCACACCTACTGCCGGCGGAAGCCCACCAACAATGTTTGTACAAAGGCGAAGCATTATACGCCCTACTCAAAGATCAACTGCATGGGTCGATTGCTGTGGATACAAAAAAACTGCGCAAGTACATCAGCCAATTTGATTGGTCGGTACTCGCACAGCACTATGATGATACCTTTGACGCCCTACTCCAATGAGGGCTCAGCTTCTTCTGGCTCCTCAGCTTCAGGAGCTTCATATAGCGAACGGTAATCAACGACAGCGGCCACACGCTCATTTTTGCGGGTCATCGAAATCACGCTCTCACCACCGGCGCGTCCGCGTTTGATTATGGGTGTACGTTCCATACGCATGTAAAGTGGTTTATGCTTATTAGATAGCGCGATTAAGCGTGCATCTAGGCGGCCTGTTGTGGCAGCAGCAACTTCCTGGCTGGTGGTTGGTAAACGCATCGTAATCACACCACCGCCACCACGCCCCTGCGTTGGGTACTCCTCCATCGGGGAAATCTTAGCGATACCGTCATCCGTTATCGTCCACACATACTCACCATCTGTGGCGATACTAGCACCAACCACACGCGCCCGCTGATTCCCTAATTTAATGCCCCGCACACCACCGGCTGGCAATCCCGTTGAACGCACATCACTTTCTTTAAAGCGAATCGCCTGGGCCTGATTGCTGGTGAGTATCACATCTTGTTTGCCATCAGTCGGGAATACCCAACCAAGACGATCATCTTTACCGACATTCATCACTGTAAATACATTCGCCGACATCCCTGGCATATCACTCATGCGCACCCGCTTGACCTGTCCACTTTCTGTTGACATGAACAGGTATCCACTTTCAACACCCATTGGCATGCTCAAAACAGCTACGACTTCTGATTGAGCTGACAGTGGACTTAAACCCGAGAATGGAGTTCCGCCGGATGGTTCTTCTGCCTGGGGCAATTGCTGCACCGGGATAGTCGCGCACTCCCCTTTTGCTGTGAACAGATAAAGAATATGCGATGTAGACCCCTGCACTAAGAAGCGTGGCGGTTCTTTGTCACTTGCTGTCACTTTGGGTGGTTCATCCACATAACCGCGAGACAGTTGCCCTGCAACCGTCAAGGTAACCCAGGTTTGTTCCTCTGGCATCAGCATATCTTCGGTACTGGCACTGGAGGCCATGCCATCGACAATGAACGAACGACGGGCATCACCATAGGCCATGCGTATGGTCGCCAGTTCACCCTTGATGACCTCTCGCATTTTCTTGGGGCTGGCGAGAAGACCTTCCAGGTATTTAATCAGTTTGATTTTCTCTTTGTGTTCTTCCTGAATTTTCTTGCGCTCCAAAGAGGCTAATCGACGCAACTGCATATCCAGGATAGCTGTGGCTTGTACTTCGGTAATCTTCAACTTTTTGATCAGATTATTGCGTGCAGTCTCCACCGTCTGTGATCGGCGAATAATATCAATCACCTCATCCAGGTTATCCAATGCGACCAGCAAGCCTTCAAGAATATGTGCGCGTTCTCTAGCACGCGCCAGGTCAAATTCGCTCCGCCGTCGAATAATTTCCAGACGATGCTCTAAATAAACACGCAGGGCTTGCTTCAAACTCAGCAGACGCGGTTGTCCATCGACCAACGCCAACATACGAATGCTGAATGTATCTTGCAAGGGTGTGTACTTGAACAAATCTGCCAGAACATCGGCGGGGTCGGCACCGCGCTGTAATTCAATGACCATGCGCAAACCCTGCCGGTCAGACTCATCACGCAGGTCAGATAGCCCTTCTAGTCTGCCATCCTGCACTAGCTTGGCAACCCGTTCGATGAGTGTGGTTTTGTTCACCTGATAAGGCAACTCACTGACGATAATACGCGACTTACCCCGCCCCATATCCTCAATGTGGACCTTGGCCCGCACAGTGATCTTACCCAGACCAGTCGCATAGGCCGTGCGCAGTGTATCCTCCTCATCGCCACCATCTTTATGACGGTAAACCACCCCACCAGTCGGGAAATCCGGCCCGATAACAAAATTCATCAGGTCCTCAACACTGATGTCGTCCAGGTTATCCCAATTTTCCAGCATATAGTTTAGCGCATCACACACCTCATTGAGGTTATGGGGTGGGACATTGGTAGACATACCGACGGCAATCCCAGATGAGCCGTTGACCAGCAAATTCGGGAAGCTTGCTGGCAGCACGCTCGGTTCTTCCAGGCTACCGTCGAAGTTCTCAACAAAATCAACCGTTTCCTTAGCAATATCGACGAGCAGTTCCTCGCCAATTTCGGCCATGCGTGCCTCGGTGTAGCGCATCGCGGCTGCACTATCACCATCAATACTGCCAAAGTTACCCTGCCCATCAACCAGCATAGACCGCATGGAGAAATCCTGCGCCATACGCACCATCGAGTCGTAAACGGCAGCATCACCATGCGGATGATATTTACCCAGCACCTCACCCACAATACGCGCACTCTTGCGGTATGGCGTATCCGCACGCAGCCCCATATCATACATCGCATATAAGATACGACGATGTACAGGCTTTAACCCATCACGGGCATCTGGCAACGCACGCGATACAATCACACTCATTGCATAATCCAGGTACGCATCGCGCATTTCCTGCTCGATGTTGACCTGGTAAACATCACCAATGGTCATAAATTTATCCTCTGGAAACTTGGGCACAGGCGAGGGACAACCACCTGTGGACGATTCTAACGCATTTTAGGATACTACGGCGATTTTTGTCAAACCTAAAACCGAATACCTGTTCTATTTTACCACACCACACCCTGCACAACAAAACGGGGATCACCAGAAAGATGACCCCCGCTCAGTGTATAGCGTGTAGGTTGACCGTGCTATTCTTCGTCAGGCGATTTAATCTCTATAAGTAGAGCGTTCTTATCAACCGTCTGGCCGGTTTCAACGTTAACGGAACCCACAACACCATCAATAGGTGCTTTGAGTTCGTTCTGCATCTTCATGGATTCCAGAATGACAACCGTCTGCCCCTGGCTGACAGTTTGCCCTTCTTCAACAGGCACAGCCACAATTAAGCCTGGCATCGGGGAATTGACCTCACCGCTACCACCACCCAATCCACCACGACGCTGCGCCATCATCAAGGCCCGCTCATCAAGGACCTGGCCTTCGTACAGACGGCCACCCATCATGACCTGGTAATTACCCTGCTCATCATCAATGACGACTTCAAGAGATTTACCATCTGTGATCACCGAATAGAGCGACGCCCCTAGCGGCAGAAAGTCCACATCACGTGGCTCACCATTGAGTAAGATGTTGCCGTCATTATCAATTTCGATCTCGTACTGTTCGTTGTTGATTAATGCTACGTATTTCATCGTTGCATCCGCTCCCAACGGCTGATCCATTTCCAGTTACTGGCGTCCCGCTTGGCCGGGGCGACAACCTGCGCGGCTTCCTGACGCTTACGATGTGCATAGAGAGTTGCGGCAATCGCTGCTGTTTCTAGCTCCGCCTGTGTCGGCTCTTCTTCGTAGGTCGTCATGCTGAAACGCTGCTCCACAAAGTTGGTATCAATCTGTCCAGCGATAAAGCTAAAGCTGTTCAACAGGTTAATATGGAACGGGATATTGTGCTTCAGCCCCATGATCGTATATTCGGAAAGCGCACGACGCATACGCAGCATCGCCTCAGAACGACTCTCGCCGAACGTAATCAGTTTAGCGATCATGCTGTCATAGTATGGGGTGATTTCCGAGCCAGGGTAAACGCCACTATCCACCCGTACACCAGGGCCAGTAGGTGTAATCAGTGTACTGATCTTGCCGGTAGATGGCATAAAGTTCTGGTAAGGATCTTCCGCGTTGATACGGCATTCAATCGCCCAGCCGCGTGGCTCCAGGAAGCTCTCTGTATGCGTCATCGGACGGCCACGGGCGATACGGATCTGCTCACGGGCGAGGTCGATGCCATAGACCATCTCGGTCACAGGATGCTCTACCTGAAGACGGGTGTTCATCTCCAGGAAATAGTAATTCTTGTCCTTATCAACCATGCACTCGATGGTACCTGCATTCACATAATTGACCGACTCCGCCGCCGCTATCGCCATCTTGCCCATGCGTTCACGCAGGTCACGATCCATAACGACACTGGGGGCCTCTTCGACCAACTTTTGATGACGCCGCTGAATAGAACATTCACGTTCACCAATGTGGATGGTGTTACCATGTGAGTCGGCAAGGATTTGGAATTCAATGTGTCGGGCACCGACCAGTAACTTTTCAACGTACACGTCACCGTTACCGAAAGCACTTTCGGCTTCACGGCGGGCGGTAGCCAGGGCCTCAGCAAAGTGCTCTGGGTCATGCACCGCACGCATCCCTTTACCACCACCACCAGCCACCGCTTTGATCAATACCGGAAAACCAATCGCTTCGGCTGCATGAGCCAATTCCTCATCAGGCAGACCAGCCTCGGTACCAGGGATAAGGGGTACCCCGTTTTTGGTCACGGCAGTACGTGCCGATTGCTTATCACCCATCGTAGCAATCGCATAGGGTGATGGGCCAATCCAGATCATCCCTTCATCGGTCACCTGTTGGGCAAAATCCGCATTTTCCGCCAGGAAACCATAACCAGGGTGGATGGCATCAGCACCCGTTTGACGAGCCGCCTCAATGATTTTATCCATCCGCAGATAGCTATCACGCGGGGCGGGCGCACCAATATGTACCGCTTCATCTGCATAGCGCACATGCAAAGCAGCGCGGTCTGCATCCGAATAAACGGCTACGGTGGGGATACCCAGGTCACGGGCCGCACGGATTACGCGCACGGCGATTTCCCCACGATTTGCGACCAGAATCTTATTAATACTTGTTGGTTGTTGTTCTGTCATCAGGTCACGCCTCCTAAAGCGGGATATTGCCGTGTTTCTTCGGCGGGTTGCTGTCACGCTTGTTCTGGAAGACTTGCAACGCATTGATCAAACGCGGACGCGTGTCACGCGGTTCAATCACATCATCCACAAACCCGCGTGCAGAAGCGATATAAGGATTGGCAAACCGTTCACGATATTCATCGGCCAGTTCTTTCTTGCGTGCCACCGGGTCATCTGCTGCTTTGAGTTCACGCCGATAAATAATCTCGACGGCGCCTTCCGGTCCCATCACGGCAATTTCCGCTGTCGGCCAGGCGAGGTTAAGGTCACCACGGATGTGCTTACTACTCATCACACAGTAGGCACCGCCATAGGATTTGCGTGTGGTCACGGTCAGCTTGGGCACCGTTGCTTCACAGTAGGCAAAGAGGAGTTTCGCACCAGAAGTGATGATGCCGTTATGCTCTTGGTCAGTTCCCGGTAGATAGCCAGGCACATCGACAAAGGTGATAATCGGAATATTGAAGGCATCACAGGTACGGATGAAACGCGCTGCTTTCTCACTGGCTTTAATATCCAGCACACCAGCCAGCACCATCGGCTGATTCGCGACGATACCGACACTGTTACCGCCCATACGCGCATACCCAACAACGATATTGGCGGCAAATTCCTCATGCACTTCGAGGAAAATACCATCGTCTACGATCTTTTCAATGACATCTTTCATATCATAGGGTTTATTGGGGTTTTCCGGGATGATCGTATCCAGATCGGTTTCAGTGCGCAGCGAATCATCGGTTGACACCTCAAACGGCGCATCTTCCATGTTATTCTGAGGGAGATAAGCCAGCAACTCACGGACCATCATCAGTGATTGCGTTTCATCTTCCGCGACAAAATGCGCCACACCACTCTTACTGGCATGCACAGATGCCCCACCTAGATCCTCAAATGTCACGTCTTCGTTTAATACCTGTTTAACCACATCAGGGCCAGTGATAAACATATAACTGGTATCCTTCACCATGATAGTGTAATCCGTCAGTGCTGGGCTATACACCGCACCACCCGCACATGGCCCCATAATCACACTAATCTGCGGGATGACCCCACTTGCCAGCGTATTACGCAGGAAAATATCCGCATACCCGCCCAGGCTATCAACCCCTTCTTGGATGCGGGCACCACCACTATCATTCAACCCGATTACTGGCGCACCGACCTTCATCGCCATATCCATGATCTTGATAATTTTCTGGGCATGTACTTCACTCAAGCTACCACCCAGCACGGTGAAATCTTGTGAATATACATACACCAGGCGTCCGTCGATGGTACCCCACCCGGTGACACAGCTATCGCCAGGGAAATGCTGCTTATCCAAGCCGAAATTGGTCGCACGATGTTCGACAAAGGCATCAATTTCGTGGAAGCTGCTGGGATCAAGCAGAATATCCAGGCGTTCATAGGCTGTTTTGCGCCCTTTATCATGTTGACGTTGCACACGCTCCGGCCCACCACCTGCATGGCTGGCATCACGGCGTTCGCGCAATTCAGCGATTTTCGGGTTTTCTGGTGTCATAAGAAATCTTCTCCATCTTTTTCATGTTGTCCGCGTAACTTATTTCGTAGAAGGCGGACGACGACAAAAAGTACCATCAAGAACGCCAACGAAACCAACACAAACGGCAATCGCTGACGATCATATTCCGCTTGAGTAAACACAATCAAACGGGCTATAGTATATAACACAAAACCAACTAGTAAGTAGCGAGCATGTTGGTTTGCATTTGAGTGCCCACGCACTACCCTGAGCATACTCCATCCAGACAGACCAGCCCAAGTGACACCTGTCATCAAACGCAATGGAATTGGTAAGGTTGTCGCTGCTGCAATTTCCGGCGGAAGTTGTACCGTGCGAATCACATCAACCACATGATACGCAAACAACATCAGCAGTAATAGCAGCAACCATTTAGGCTGGTTTGGTGAGGCCTGCATCAGATCATTCAACGCAAAATAAGCTTATCGGATTAAACTTTGCATCGTTCTCACTCATTTGAGGGTGTATCCTGTGTTGGCACCCAACCCGGCTCATTTTTATCACGCTGTTCCAGGCGAATTTGCTTTTGCATTGCCAGGTATTGATCCCAGTAGAGCACCATACTCAGCAGCGTGCTGGTATATTCCAGCAAAATCTGGTGTAGATGTAGCAATACCCACCCTAACTGTACCTGCCCCCAGGGTGTCCGCCCTTCTTCTGCCAGTTGATCCACAGTTAGTGTACCGACGTGGCGCACGATTTTCCCATGAATGTCTTCCAACATCACAATCAGTGTAGGAACCGCTTGCTGCGATGCTTGCCATGCTTTAGCTTCATCATCTGCATCAACAGACAGCGTGTCCTGCTCCCCCCAGTTAGAAATCAACGGCCAAATCACATTAGTCTGATACCACACCATATGGAAAAGTATACGTGCCACAGACCACTCGCCAAAAACAGGTAGTGGAATGACATGGTGGCGGCCTGTAGGGATTTGTGTCGCAACCTGTATAAACTCATTACCTGCAAAGGTCAAACGTGATGTATATGACACGACAAGATCAGTCATTTTTAGCCACAAATGCCTCAGCAGGAACCGCCACATCAGCAAAGTTCTCAAAAGTCAGGTCATGTACATCGAGCTTGAGATGAGTACGAACTCGATCAAACAACACCATATAATTGGTCTTGTACCGTGGGAACTCGCCTAGATTCAGTCTCTCGATCAGGGCTTTTATGGTTTCTGGTTGCCCTTCAATCTCCACAAAATTACCGTAAGGCATTTCATCAAGCACGATCTCAGCACGATCCAGGGTGTAGGTTGTGCGATATTTTTCGTAAATTACATAGGGCTGATAGCCGAGCTTCTTAAGAATAACATCCATCGCTTCAAAATCACTGACTTCAACTTCAGCCTCAAAGCGCGTCGCCAATTCGTCATCAATAGAGGGGGCTGGTTCTTTGTAGGTAAATTTAGTGTGCATATCCTGTCGCAAGCGCAGCACAATACCTTTGTCAGTGAGTGATTGTTCTGCATCTTCGTAGCGGATATTGCGCTCAAAAACACGCGGTACAGATCGCTCCGCACCAGCAGCGACTAACCGAGCGGCTACCATCTCAAGATCAGTGATATACAGCTTGACTTCTACTTCCTGAAAGCGACTCATCAGCGTGCGATCTCCCCCTTATCGACCCTTTTGGATAAGCAGTTCAGGGTGAGTTACGGTCCACTCACCCTGGCTGATATTTATTCGTTCAGATTTAGCACAACCTTACCGAACACGTCAAAGTCCGTCAATGTGCGCTGAGCTTCTTTCACCTCAGATAACGGGAAGACCTGACCCACAACAGGTTGCAAATCCCCATTAAATACCAGGTTCATCACCTGTACGTAATCCTGATGTGGCCCCATCGTACTTCCGATAATGCTGATTTGCCGGGAGAAGATCTGACGAATATCAATCTCCACTTTAGGCCCGCTGGTATTGCCCACAATGAGGATACGCCCACCGATGCGTGTAGAGCGAATGCTATCGTTCAACGTTGCTTGCCCGACGTTATCAATGACAACATCAAAGCCGCGTTTGTTGGTCAGTTTATAGAAGGCTCTGGACCAGTTCGGATCTACAGAACGATCATGCACCACATCCGCGCCTAGATCTTTGGCCTTAGCGCACTTCTCAGAATCACTACCGACCACGTAAACGGTTGCACCGGCCAGCTTGGCAATCTGAATACTTGCCGTATTCACACCCCCACCCGCGCCGACGATAAGCACCGTTTCACCAGCACGCAGACCACCGCGCGTCATCAGCGAATGCCACGCCGTTACATAAACCAAACCCGCTGCTGCCGCACCCTCAAAACTAAAGTCATCTGGCATCTTTAGCAGATTGCGTGCTGGCAGCACGACATATTCAGCCGCTACACCCGATACACCTTCACCGAGTATATGTAGATTGCGCGTTTGGTTATCTAACCCCGTCAACAAAGCGGGGTCTTCATTGGCAACAATGCTGGGATTGATACTGACATGATCGCCCGCTTGTAGCGATGTCACCCCGTCACCAACAACATCCACTATCCCCGCACCATCCGCACAGATGACATGAGGCATTTGTAGGTTCAGGCCGGGCCAACCCTCCCGTACCCATAGATCAAGCCGGTTGAGTGCCGCTGCCTTGACCTGGACACGAACCTCTCCCCGGCCTGGTTCAGGCACAGGGAGATCATCAACAACCGTGACAACATCCAGATCACCATGTTCTTTAATGACTGCGGCCCGCATTAACGCAAGCCCAGTTCATTACGGGCGATCACCATTCGCTGTACCTCGCTGGTACCCTCATAGATGCGGGTGATGCGGGCATCACGATAGTAACGCTCAACTGGCATTTCCTTACTGTAACCCATGCCACCGTGGATCTGTACAGCTTCATCAGTGCAGAACATCGCAGTTTCACTGGCAAAGAGCTTCGCCATACTTGCCTCTGTTGTAAAGCGACCACCATCAACCAGTGCCCGTTCCTTAGCAAGGATGGCTGTGTACAGCAGAGCACGCGATGCCTCGATGCGTGTTTTCATATCGGCTATTTTTTGCTGGATCATCTGGAATTGACCAATCGGCCCACCAAATGCCTGACGAGTACGCGCATACTCAATGGCAGCATCATAGGCGGCTTCCGCAATACCCTGTGCCTGCGCAGCGATACCAATGCGGCCCGCATCCAGCACAGTCATGGCGATTTTAAAACCCATGCCGACCTCACCCAGTACATTTTCTACCGGGCACTCGTAGTTATCAAACATAATTTCACTGGTCGCACTCGCACGGATGCCGAGCTTTGGTTCCTTCTTACCACGGATGAAACCCGGTTTATCCGCATCAACCAGGAAAGCGGTAATGCCTTTGTTGCCTTTTTCCGGGTCAGTCATGGTGAAAAGCACGATGTAATCCGCTACAGGTCCGCTGGTGACCCAGCTTTTCGTACCGTTGATGATATAGTGTGTACCAGCCTCATTGAGGACAGCGCGACTCGCCATCGTCGCGGCATCACTGCCGGACATCGGCTCAGTCAGGCTGTAGGCACCGATTTTTTCACCAGCAGCGATGGGCGTCACATATTTCTGCTTCTGCTCTTCCGTACCAAAGCGCAGAATACCATTGCAATACAGTGAATTGTTCACGCTAAGGATAGTGCTATGGCTGGCATCTGCCTTGGCAACTTCGATCATCGTCTGTACATAGGCCAGCGTATCCATACCAGCACCACCATATTCCTCCGGCACCTGGATGCCCATGAGTCCCATTTCACCCATCATACGGATGGTTTCCAGCGGGAAATTACCGCTCTCATCATATTCGGCGGCAATCGGCACAATTTCTTTCTGTGCGAAGTTACGCACGGCCTGCAACAAATCCTCATGTTCTTCGGTCATTGTCAAGGTCAGCGCCTTGCCAGGAGCAGGTGCAATATCTACCATTTGAAAAATCCTCCAAATTGAACGCATAATTTAACGTGTATTTGATTGGATTATACCATTCACCCGTAGCTTAAGCCTACCCGAATGTGACCTTCATCAGCAGGGGATGTGACGGGTTACAGCATTAAGAAATGCTGTTTTAAGTTATACTCAAATCAAAGGTGTTATATTCACACAGAAGGGTTTACTTATGACTCCGATCCGAGTTAACCATGTAGCCGTTGTCGCCAGAGACTTTGACACCGCTGTCGGTTTCTGGCGAGATGTTATCGGCCTGGAAGTTACCGAAACTGAAGATAATGCAGAGGAAGCCGTTAAAGTCGCGTTTTTATCCGTTGGCAATACTGATATTGAACTGATTGCCCCCACAACCGATGACAGCGGTGTCGCCAAATACCTGGATAAACGCGGACCCGGTATGCATCACCTATGTATTGAGGTCGAAGACATTGATGAAACAATGGCAACCATGATTGAAAAAGGGGTAGAGATGATCAACGAGGCACCCCGCACGCGCGAGAATGGTGTCCGGTATGCCTTTACCCACCCTAAAAGTACCGGTGGCGTGATGATCGAATTATATCAACTACCGAAGAACTAATATGGCCGATATACAAGCATTGATTGACACTGGGAAAACCCACTACGAAGCCGAAGAGCCATTCCAGGCACTAGCGGCATATGAACAGGCTTTAGTCACCGCAGAAGAACAAGATGATAAACAAGCGCAGGCGGATGCTTTGAATGGTATCGGTGAGGTGTTTGTGGGCTTGAATGAGTTCAAAGACGCAATAGACCAGTTTGAGCACGCTCTGGCAATTTATCAGCAGATCAACAACCAGAACGGCGAAGCCTACAGCCTGAGCAACCTGGGGATGGTCCATGATGCACAGGGTCGCAAGAATGACGCCCTCACCTACTATCAACAAGCCCTGGAGTTATTCCAAACCATATCAGATCAAGAAGGTGAGGCCCTATCACTGAGTAATATCGGCATTGTCCACTCTGCTCAGGGGGATAAAGCCCAGGCGATTGACTACTATCAACAAGCTCTTGCCATCTATCGGCAGATCGAAGACAAAGCAGGCGAAGGCACCATGCTGAATAATATTGGCAAAGCCTACGACGCGCTCAAAGACCGCGAACAAGCACTGAGTTACTTTGAGCAAGCATTAGCCATCCGCCAGGAGATCGCAGATCGCAAAGGGGAAGCCACAACACTGAACAACATCGCTGGTCTGCACGCCAGCACAGGCAACAAACAAGAGGCCATCACCTATTTTGAACAAGCACGGCAGATTCTCACAGAATTGGATGACAAACGTGGTTTGATCACGACGATTACCAATATTGCAGCATCCTATGCATCAATCGGTGAAGCTCGCAAAGCCGCAGACATCAAAAAGCAGATTAAATCGCTTGAGAAAGACATCAAAGCCGACCTGAAGCAAGTCAAAGCCAAGAAAAAAGCCTATAAACGGTCCAGAAAGAAGTCGTAGCTACGCCAATTGCGCTAATGTCTGGGCAAGGTCCGCTTTTGCGTCTGGGTCTTGCTCAGAATCATACACACTCATGATTTTTCTACGGGCATCTGCACCTTCAATCTTTACTAAACCCCAGGCCGCATGACTTCTCACTAAAGGACTGCTATCGGTCAAAAGCGTTTGCAGATGTGGGACAGCCGCAGCATGTCCCCAATTTCCAGCAGCGATGCAGGCATTCCGTACCATCCGTGCCCGCTTGATGCGATAAATCGGTGAGGCATGATACCATGCTTGGAATTGTGCCGCGTCCATCGCCAATAGATCCGTCAGCAATGGTGCAACATGTCGTTCATCAATGGGGGCAAAGGCCCGTTCCTGAGATGGAATCACAAACCGCTGCCACGGACACACATCCTGGCACACATCACAACCATAAACCCAATTACCCACCAAAGGTCGCAGCGCATGATCTATCATGCCCTTATGCTCAATCGTTAGATAGCTAATACAGCGACGTGCATCCAGCACATAGGGTTCAGGGAAGGCATCAGTCGGGCAGGCTGTCAAACAGCGTGTACACGTCCCACACATGGACTGTCGCCCCGGTTGATCGTATGTATCAAATTCGACATCCAGCAAAATTTCACCCAGGAAAAAGTAACTCCCCCGACGCGGATGGATAAGCATCGTATTCTTGCCGATAAACCCCATCCCGGCTTGTTGTGCGTGGGCGCGTTCGAGTATCGCACCTGTATCTACATAAACACGATGTGATACTGATCCAATTTCAGATTGCAACCATCCAGCTAATTTTTCCAGGCGAGGCGTCATCAGGTCATGATAATCCACACCCCAGCTATAGGCAGCGATGCGCCCACGAGAGGGATCATGAAGCAAGTCCTCCGATGGGCCGAACATCCGATAATCCAGCCCAACCAACAGCATCGACTGCACACCCGGTAAGATGACATCCAGATCTTGCCGCCTGATTTGCCGGTCAGGGCGGGCCATATACCCCATTTTCCCGTGCATATCCGCTTCTATCCAGCGGAAGTAAGCTTCAAGGGTTGAGGCGGGTTCAGCACGGATAACACCAACAATATTGAACCCCAAATCAATTGCTTTTTGTTTGGCAAGGTCAGCAGAAACTGACATACATTCAGGACTTTCCGGTTCGCTATCGAACCATCACAAGGTCAATGCTACAATCTTAAAAATAATCATAACTGACGTTACGCAGTTGGTGGCTTATTTACGGGAGCACACACAGGTACGCCAACCTCTGGTTAGACCCTACGAATTTCTTCGATTGTGTGCGTAAGGTCACATCGTAAAACATAATCCGTATTGTAGAGGAACTTATCGTTGTCCGAAACAAATGATGCAACCACAAATCCACAACGACCCAACCGACGCCCACTTTATATCCTATCTGCGGTGTTATTTGTGCTCATCTTCGCTATGTCCAGCTATGTGCTATTCAGTGCGCAAAACGCCGATGGCACAACACCTGAGATCAACCGTATCGACAGTGTCGGTGAAATTGTGGATCAACCACTGACCAATTTTACATTTCCAGCCAGCACTGGTGAGGATCTCAGCCTGAGTGATTTTGCAGGGCAGTATGTGATGCTGTCTTTCGGTTATACAAGTTGCCCGGATGTGTGCCCGGCAACACTGCTTGAATTCCGGCGGATCAAAGCCATGTTAAGTGAGGATGCAAATATCGCATTTGTTTTTATCAGCGTGGATGGCGGACGAGATACGCCACAGATATTAGACCGCTATGTGCAGCGGTTTGACCCAACATTCATCGGTCTACAAGGGGATGACACACAATTACAAGATATCCAGGATGAATACGGTTTGATCTATGACATTCAGGAAAATGAAAACACACAGGCCGGCTACATGGTGACACACACAGCATCAAAATTCCTGATCAACCCGGAGGGCGACCTGATACGCGTTTACTCATTCACAGCAGAAGCCCAGGCCATCGCTGATGAGCTACGCTCTATGCTGTAGAGAGCGTCATTCACGGGCGACACGGGGCAAAATACTACAGGTGACTTCGTAGTTGTTTGTTCCCAATTGTGCTCCAAGCTCTTCGGCGGTGATGCGTTCATCTCGTTGTTCGCCAAGCAGAACAACCTCGTCACCGATAGCCACATCCGGGATGTGATCAATACTGACAACGGTTTTTTCCATGCTTACCCGACCGAGGATCGGCGCACGCTGCCCATGAATGAGCACATGACCCCAATTTTCTGGTCCTCGGCGGAAGCCATCCCCATACCCAACGGGTAACACAGCCACCCACTCCGGTTCTGAGGTAATGTAGGTATTACCATACCCAACCGGATGATTAGCAGGGAGTTGTTTAACCTGGATGACAACCGTTTTCCAGGATAACACTGGTAAGAAGCCATCCGGTAACTGGACCTGTTCTGACGGATGCATGCCGTAAAGCCCCAGCCCCGTGCGAACCATACGCAAGTGTGCCTCTGGGTGCGCAATTGTCCCGGCAGTGTTCGCCGCATGCACATAGTCAAACCGTGCCCCAAATGTCGATTGTAATGATCGAACAATCCCCTTGAAGGTCTCTAGCTGCTGTTTGGTATAGTTCGGGTCTTCATCCGCTACGGAAAAGTGCGTATAGATTCCATCTATCTTCACATCATCCATAGCCATCAGATGCCGAAACAGCGTTTTGACCTCATCGGGCATTGTGCCCAGGCGTCCCATGCCGCTATCTACCTTCACATGAGCGTGCATTGGCTTACCCAGTTCCTGAGCAACACGCTCATAGGCCCGCGCCACATCCAGATCATAAATCGTCGTTGTAATATTATGGCGGATCGCCTGACGAGCTACATTGACTGGCGTATAGTTCATCGTCAGGATAGGTGCAGTAATCCCCGCATCACGCAATTGTAAGGCTTCCTGCACTGATGAAACGCCCAGGTGTGTGGCTCCATTGAGCAGTGCGGTACGAGCAGCCCGCAATGCGCCATGCCCATAAGCATCCGCTTTGACAACCGCCATTAACGTGACCGAATCACCGATATGCTGCTTCATCAGGCGCACATTATTGGCTAAGGCATCTGTATCAACCTCAACCCACGTCAACCGGGTGGGTTGTGCCAGTGCAATCGCATCCCAGGTCAGGGTTTGGCGGACGAGCTTTTCACCTTCACCCTGCCCTTCGAGCAAAGCCTTGGTGACGCGCTCCATACGCGATGTGGCCCCACCTTTGACATACAGAATGTCCTCGCTGGTTAA
>JGI12109J20283_10291842_pt1 | contig 17350 bp, 16 predicted proteins | sample ElkSlonscriptome_12_FD_20283 | JGI IMG/M metagenome (IMG submission 20283)
CGCATGTCCTGCGTCGGGTCCGTCCCCGACCTCGGGCCCGAACATCCACGTCCAGCGGATCGTTATGTCCGCCGAGCACATCTAGAGACCTGAAAAGGAAGCGGCGTGAGGTGATTTCGTGGTCTGGGTGCGTGTCATGGTGCGTCCGCGAAAGAGGAGATGCTGGAGTATCTTCGAGCGTGAGTGGATGGCGCAAGGGCGCGCACTCAGGGAGCGAAGCGCCCGCGACGGCGCCCAGAACCCTCATCAGAGAGGCGCACCCAGCTCCGTCCGGCTATCATGAGACAAGTGCCTACGAGGCTCGATGACGTTGGCCTGGCAGTAGACGGAAGAGTCCTCGCCGACGGTGCGTTCTGGAGCCTCGCGGCCGCCGGCTTCTATCGGGTGCCGGCGGGCGAAGCCGCGGAGGCGATGGGTAGCGTGCTCTGCCGGGAGCGCCGCGACGAGATCCGAGTCTGGGGCCGAATCACGGTCGACGGGCTCGACTGGCGTATCCGGCGCCCAGCCGCCCGAATCAAGGCGCGGCGACTGACCGGCAAGGCGAGCGTGTTCGAAACCCTGGCGGCAACGTTGCCAGCGCAGGAAGCCGTCGAGGCGCTCGTCAGCGCAGAGGAACGCGAGAGGGTGCGCGGGCGCATGGAAGGGTGGATGCGAGAGCTCGACATCGAGCTCTCGCTGGATGCTGGGATACGACAGCTCGGTCCCGCAGGCGGACGCGCCCTCGAGCTCTTGCGGGCCGCGCTCGCGGAGCCCGCGCTGGTGTGGGTGGATGAGGCGGCCGCCGATGCTCGAGCCTTGGAGCCGCTGGCTGCGCGCTGGCCGGTGGTGCTCGTCGGTGAAGGCGGCGAGGGCGCAGCGCCACTCCCATTGGAGATCGGTCCGGGGGATCCCCCCCCGGCCCCTCCCGCTTGGCTTCGATGGATCGTCGACCGGCGCCTCGGAGGCATGCGCCGCCCCGGCGCCATGGGCGACCTCGCCGGAGACATCGACGCCCTCGTCTCCTTGAGCGTGACGCACGTCGTCGGTCTCGAGGAAACGCCCGTCGCTCGAGCCGAGCTCCTTGCTTCCGGCATCGAACACCGCCACTTTCCCGTGGTGGACATGGAGGCTCCGGAGCTCGAAGCGACTCGCGCTCTCGTTGGCGAAGTGCTGAAGGAGAGCAACGCTGGTGAGACGGTCGTCTTCCACTGCAAGGCGGGCTTGGGGCGCACCGGGACCCTCTTGGCGTGCTGCCTCATCGAGAGCGGCTACAGTCGCCACCAAGCGCTCGGGCTGCTCCGGCAGCTGCGGCCGGAGTACGTCCAGTCGGACGTTCAGCATCGCTTCATCGAGCGCTACGCGGAGGCGACGCGGTGACCTCCCGAGCGGCCGACGATGAAGCGGCGATCGCGGAGCTCGAGATCGCCTTGACCGATCTCCCCGCCGAGGCGATCGACGACCAGCCCTTCGGCTTGATCGAGCTCGACCCATCCGGCCGGGTGCTCACCTTCAACAGCTATGAGGAGCGGCTGGCGAAGCTGGCCCGGGCAGACGTGCTCGGAAAGAACTTCTTCTTCGATATCGCGCCGTGCACCCGAGTTCGGGAGTTCTACGGCCGTTTTCTCGATGGAGTGCAGCGCGGCACGCTCCGCTCGACCTTCGGCTTCGTCTTCCCTTTTCCCCACGGGGATCGGGAGGTGCGGATCAGCATGATCATGCGCCCCGGCGCGGAGAGCGTATGGGTCGTGGTTCAGGGCGGTTGAATCGACGCTGAGCTTCGAAGTTCGAGGCTCCGCGCCATTCTTGGGGTATCATCGAGCGGTGTTCTACGGACTCAGCCACGTGGACGTTCCCGTCCGAGACCTTATCGCTGCCCGCCAGATCTACGTCGAAGCGCTCGGCTTTCCGGTCAGCCACGAGGGGGAGGGGTTCCTCGACCTCGACGCGGCGAGCTCTTCGATTCGCCTCGTCCATAGCGACAGCCCCGAACGTCCCGCTTCGATTCGAATCCAGGCCCACGACGTGAAAGGGGGCATCGCCGCCCTGGAGGCGGCGGGCGCGGAGGTTCTCTACCCCGCCGACCGGACCGATCGCCTGACCATCGAGGGCACGGTGCGCGACGCCGACGGGAACACGATCACCGTGTGGCGCGCGCTCAGCGAGGACGAATACGGCTTCATCCCCGAGCTTCCCAAGGAAAAGGGATGGAGCCCCGAGGCGGAAGAGCTCGTCAAGTCTCTGCTGCTTTCGGTGCCTGCGCTGTTCCGTGGTCTCGCGCGCCGAAAAATCACCAAGGAAGCGGAGCGTCGAGCGGGCGCCGAGGGGCACATCGACCGAGAGCTCGCCATTCGTTCCTTCATCAGTGCTCAGGCGCCCCCGAACCGCAAGCGCCTCGTACAGCCGCTGAAGGACCACGGCATCGATCCCCAAGCCTACCGCGACGAGTTCGAGAGCTGAGGCACGACCTCCGCGGGCCAAGGCGCGAGGCGCCGATCCACCTCACGCGAGGTGAGCGCGGTTGGCGCCAGGGGCGTAGCCAACGGCTGGGTAGATCTCGAAGAGGCGGTCGGCCATCTGCAAGTCCCGGATGGTTCCCGAGCTCTCTCGCCATCGGATCGGGCTCTCGGTGATCACCCGCCGGATGGGGAAACCATCGAGGCCGCTGGCTTGCCTCCAGCGCTCGGCGTACTCGGGCGTGCGGAAGATGTACTCCGTTGAGCCGGGTGTCCGTGCTCGCCAGACGATCCATCCGAAGGCTTCGCCGGCCTTCTCCGAATCGCAACGCTCGCAGATCACGGACAGGAAGAGGGGCGTCATGGGAGAGCGGCATTCCGAACAGCGCATGAAGGGCCGGGTAGAGTCGGTTCGTGATCCCGCCAAGGGGGAAACCGGTGGATCGCAGGTCCGGCGAAATGTAAACATGGGTTTACGACCGGTGACGTGCGCCAGTCCTTGGCGTGCTCGGAGAGGGGGGGCTCCGAACCGTGCGACCTTCTCCGTCTTCCAGCGTGACGCGCCACAAGACTTCTTCCCTTGCCTCGTTTCCTGAACCGGCGGTCCTCTTGGACCGCCGGGGCACGGTGCTGGAGTCGAACCGGGCTTTCGACGACCTCATGAGTGCGCTGGGTCGTCGAGCGCCCCGCGCGGGCGACAGCTACCTGGACCTCCTCCGCTCCTCCCTGACGTTTCCCACCCTTCAGGCGGAGGCGATCGAAGACAAGCTGACTTACCTGGCCCTGGAAGATGCGCCTGGCTTGGCCTTCGTTCGGGAGGTGGGGTTCACCTGTGGTGGTCGACCCCACCATCATCGCATTCAGATGGTCCAATGGGGGGGAGCCGGAAATCTCATGGTGATGCACGTGGACCTCACCGAGGCGCGGCGCGCCGAGAAGCGTGCGGAGCTGGAACTGGACCTCGTCCGGGCTCTCAGCCGGTATCCAGACTCGCAGAGGGCTCATCACGAAGTGGCCCGCACCTTCGCCCTCGACCTCGGTGCGCTCGCTTGCGTGTTCGTGCCCGCGGATGCACGGGGCCGGTTGGGAGCCGCCGAGCGAGTCCACCAGAAGGAAGCTGGCGCGACGGCCGAACCCATCCGAAGGGCGCCACCCGAGGACTCGGTCGTCGGAACGGCGATTCGGGGGCGAGCGCCGGTGGTGGCCGGTCCGTCGTCCTGGGAGCAGGCGTTGGCGCGAAGTCTCGGCACCACGGACCTGCAGCGGTGCTGTGTGGTGCCGAGTGTTCGCCAAGGACACGTCGAAGGAGCCTTTCTCTTCCTCCTGAGCCACGAGACGGAGAGCGAGCTGGAGCACCTCTCTCTGGTGGGAGGGATCTTGGGTGTTGGGGCCGAGGAGGGCGGGGCCGCGGAGGGTGGGACCGAGCAGCCGGCCTCCATTCCGCCGCCGGCTTCGACCGACCTCGACGCGATGGCGAGCTTGGCCTCCGAGACGGATGCGCCGGTGCTGCTCCTCGGCGAGAGCGGCGTTGGAAAGACCCGCCTCGCTCGGGAGATTCACCGCCGAAGCCGCCGAGCGGATGCCCCCTTCCTCGACCTGAACTGTGCCGGTCTGTCCCCTGAGCTGCTCGAGAGCGAGCTCTTCGGTCACGAGCGGGGGGCGTTCACCGGAGCCCATGCCCGCAAGCTCGGCCTGCTCGAGAAGGCCCACGGGGGCACCGTTCTCCTGGACGAGGTCGGAGAGCTGGACCTGACGGTTCAGGCCAAGCTCCTGAAGGTGATCGAATCCCGGACCTTCCGGCGAGTGGGCGGTCAGCAGGAGACCGCCGTCGATGTACGCTTCGTATCGGCGACCCACCGAGACCTCTGGGCTCGGGTGCACCAGGGAGCCTTTCGCGAGGATCTCCTCTATCGGCTCAACGTGGTCCAGATCGTCGTGCCCTCGCTCCGGGAGACGCCGTGGCGCATTCCGACGCTGGCGGCGACGATCCTTCGGGACGTCGGCGCTCGTGACGGTCGCCAGCTCTCGTTGACCCCCGCGGCGGAGCTACTCCTCATGCAACAACGTTGGCGTGGCAACATCCGGGAGCTGGCGAACGTGCTGGCGCGAGCCTCGCTCGGTGCCAGAAGCAGCGTCGATGAGCGGCGGGTCCGCTTCGCCATCGGAGACGAGCCCGCGTCGTCGCGCACCGACGCCGCGGGGAGCCTGGCCGACTCCGAACGAGCCGCCATCGAGAGTGCACTGGAGGCCACCGGTTTCACGATCAAGCGAGCGGCCGAGATGCTGGGCATCGCTCGCTCGACGCTCTACGACAAGATCGGCCGCTATGACATCGACGTCGAGGCCGGCCGTCGCCGTCAGCGGGGGAGTGACTGAGACTGAGGAGGAGGCCCGACGGCGTCGGCGAAGCGTTCGATGAAGTGTTCCTGCGCTCGGTTCTGAATGCACCGCTGGCAGATGCCGCGGACCCGTTCGATAGCCCGCTGCGGCTGCTCGCCGCACCAGACCCAATAGGCGCCGATGATCGTCCCGGTGCGACCGAGTCCGGCGCGGCAATGGACGACCACACGCTCTCCTCGGTCCAGCAAGCGGGCCAAGTCTCGACAAAGCGAAGCCGTCTTGGTGATGGAGGGCACCCCCATGTCGTCGATGGCGAAGTGGCGGACGAAGATGCGCAGCTCCTTCAACGATTCGTGCTCGAAAGGCGTCTCGGTCAGCGAGATCAGGGTGCGCACCCCCGCCTGTTGGAGCGCTCTCAGGTCGTTCGCGACGTCATCCATCAGGCCTGGCACGCCCATGCCTCCCAGCCGGCCGGGGGCGTACCACCGGAAGTGGCTCGGCAGGGCGGTGATCTCACCGTCGTTCGCGGGCCAGACATTGCCGTGAACCAGGAAGCGCGCCGCGAGCGGTCCCGGGGGCTCTTCGAAGAAGGTCGGCGCGGCGCAGCGAGCCGCCACCCCTCCGGAGCAGAGCAAGAGCACGTCGTCGGCCACCTCACGGGCGAAGGAAATATCGTGGGTCACCACGACGGCAGCACCTCCGGCCGCCTTGTGAGCGGTAAGCCGCTTCACCAACTCCTCGCGGCTCTGTTCGTCGGGCAGCGCCGGCTCGTCGATGAGGAGGACTCGCTTCGACCAGTCGATCGGCGTGGCCTCGAGGTCCTCCCGCTGCCGCTGGGGGCCCCACCAGGTGTCGACTGGCGCCGTCTCCCCACGGAGCCACGCTCCGTCGAGGGCGAAGCCGGGCGGCAGCTCTCGGCCGGAGAGGGCTCTCAAGAAGAGACTCTTACCGGTACCTCCGGGTCCGAGGAGAACCGTCACCGCCCGATCACGGATCGAGGCGTCCACGCCGGACAAGACCACGTCATCGGGACTTCGGAGCCCCGCTTGTCGCAGCATGAATACATGTTGCATGCTCAAACTCCCTTCCTCAGCCTCTCCGAGAGCCCTTCGGGCAGGCCGGCTTCCTCGATGGCACGGGCGGTGGCCTCGAGGTCGTAGGTGACCCGCAGCGTCTCCACCGTGCGGGCCTCGAGATCCACCAGAGCCCAGGATGCTCGCCAATCGCCATCACGCGGTTGCCCCACGGCTCCGGGGTTGACGAGGACCGACTCGACATCGCGAGGCCATCGGCTTCGAGGCACGGCCAACTCCACCACCCGGCCATCGCGGCGATGGGCGACGACCGGAATGTGGGTGTGGCCGCAGAAGGCGAGGCTCGGCCAATCCTCTCGGGCAGCGATGGCTTCGAGGTTGGCCGGGATCATCGTCTGGGTGACGTAACCCTCCACGTGGAAGTCGTTCAGGTAACAGCCATGGACGGCCATCCATCCTTCACCTTCCACGCGGCGGGGCAGGGAGCGGAGCCATGCCTTCTGCTCTTCGCTCACTTGGCTTCGGGTCCATTCCTGGACTTGGCGGGCGACACGGTGGGTGCCTGGCGCGACGTGGTCGGAGGTCACAGCCAGGTCGTGGTTACCGATGACCACGTCGTCGACCGCCTCTTCGGCGAGGGCGAGGCAGGCACTCGGCTGCGCGTTGTAGCCCACCAGGTCGCCGAGGCAGACGGTACGGTCGACCCCCCTGGAGCGGATGTCGCTCAGGACCGCTTCGAACGCAGCCAGGTTCGCATGAACGTCTCCCATGACCGCGAGCCTCATCGCAGGCTCCTCAGCGCGTCGGCGAGGCGGCGCTTGGCAGCCTCTGCCCGATCGTCGCGCAGCGGTACATCGCGAACCAGGGCCTCGAGGTCCAGCTTCGCGACGATCTCGGCGTTCAGGCGCTCCTCGATGAGCTCGTGAATCCGGTCCACGTAGCGCGCGACGGCGCTCTCCGCGTCTGCGTACTCCTCGACGCGCCGGACCAGCGCGTAGCCGGCGGCCGGCAGCCGCGATCCGAAGAGGATGTCGTCGTCGATGTAGCTGATGCCTGCCTCCCCTTGGGCAAAGTTGCTGGGGTGGATGTCCAGCACCACTTCCTCGTGCGCGGCGAGATGGAGGGCATTCATCGCCGCCTCGGCGAACCGGCAAAGCGCATCTCCGAGAGCCTCCGAGTCACCCTCCTCTTCGGCCCGACCCATCCGCGAACGCAGCGAGGGGGTCCAAGGAGCCACGGTCCAGAGCCAGTAGACGTCGGTGGGATCGCTCTGGAGCGAGAGGACGGTCTTGGGGGGCTGCAGCCCTCGGAGCGCGACCTTCCGCCGGGCGAGCTCGACGAGGGCGACCCGCGCGGCGTCGATGTCCGGATAGCGTCGGCTCCTGCGCGTTTTCAGCGCCCAGTCGTCGACGCGATAGACCACGGTGTCGCTCCCGCTGCCGTCGGCCTTCCCACGCTGTGATTGCAAGTCATCCCGTAGCACCGCTTCCGAGAGCCGAAGCTGCTGGAGCACGGGTCGCCCGTACGCCGGTGGCCAGATCTGAAGGCTGGCCACGTCACCGCGGGGGAGCGGCGGGTCTGGGATGACGGCGGAGGGGCCCCGCACGTCCGGAAGTCGAGTTCGAGGGGTGCGACCCCCTCGGTAGGGCGACGTGTTGCGACGCACCTTGGGGACCGGCGTGGGTCGGGTCGGATCATAGTCCGAGAAACGTTCCGCCAACGTGCCTTCGGGGACCGGAGGCGCCGCTGGCGCCGGTCGGGTCCACGATCTGGGCACTCCCGGTTCGGGTCCGGGTTCGGACGTTCGCCGCGCCTGCTCGGGCGGGCCACCGGGGGACGTCTCACGCTCGGCCTCGGCGCTGGCGGTCGCATGGTCGGCCTCGGCGCTGACCGTTGCGCGCTCGCCATCGGTGCCGGACGGCGCAGCCGGGGCTTCAGCCTCCGGCGTCACCGACGGACTCGCTTCGTCGGATGCTTGCTCTGCGTCGGTCTCGGCCTCCGAAGTAACCGTCACGTCGACGCCGGACTCGGGTGGCGACTCAGCGGCGACGTCCTGGGTCTTCCGACCCTTGATGCCCTCGGGTTCGGGGACCTCGAAATCGAGCCCGATGGCCTGCATCTGCTCGAAGAGCTCGTGCTCGGTCTCGGCGCTGCCGGCCAAGGACTCGACGCCGTGGACGGCGACATGGCGCTGGAGCAGCTCGGCGGCGGCCCGAACGGCCACCACCGCCGTTTCCCGAACACCGATGCCTTCTTCCGCGACGCTGGCGACCACCGCAATCTCTGGCGAGAGACCGAGCCCCTCCCGGAGCGCGTCTTCATCGAGGACGCCGTCGATGTCTTGCTTGTTCGCCTGAACCACGATGGGCAAAGGACGATCGTTGGTGCGAAGGGAGCGAATCTGGTCGAGCATCGGTTTCGCGGTCGCCACGCCGCTGCGGGTGGCTTCGCAGACGAAGACGATGACGTCGGCGCCTTCGATGAGGTGGGCACGGCGTGAACGCAGCACGTGCTGGCCGGGGACCGTCACCAGTTGACACCGAACTCGGTGACCTCCGATCAAGCCTCCTTCGAGATCGAGCCAATCGAAGTGGAGCGTCCGACCCTGCCCCGTGGTGGCGGGTGTGAAGAGCTCCCCGCGACGCATCGTCGTGAAGAAGCCGCACAGTCTCTCGAGGTTCGTCGTCTTGCCGGCTCGGCCAGGTCCGTCATAGACGACTCGGACCATGATTCGTTGTCGATCAGCATCGTACACAGCCATAGAATCACGTCTTCATCCTTGCTTTGAGCAGCCGACCGAGGTCCGTCGGCTGGCTTAGAAAATGGGCGATGGTGAGATCGCCATGGGAACCGAGGGCGAAATGGTGCCCCTGGGGTGCGCGCCACGAGACGAGGTCTGGGGTCTCGCCCCCGACGGTGCCGATACGCTCGCGGAGCTCGAGGAACAGGCGCCCGCGCCCGGTGAGGTCGTCGCCGTCCGGCAGCTCGTCGGCTCGGGTCGCGGCCACAGGAAAGGCTCCTCCGTCCGGCTCGTCGGTCCCGCGGAAGGCGATTCCTGGAAGGCCGCTCTGCTGCAGGACCCGCCGACCCTCGGTCGCGGCTGCCGGGTACACTTTGTCCGCCACACGAAGCGCGATGTCGAGGGTCTCGAAGGTGAACTTGGGCGAGTAGCCAGGGGCTCGATGGGCAACCCAACCGAAGGTCACGGCGTCGGCCTCACCGACCCGGACGATGGCCTCGGAGGTATGCTGGGCGAGCGCATCCCGGAGGCCGGAGGGAGGGACGACCCCGAGGCGCACGAGCTCCTCGCCCAGGGGAACGTTCCGGCCCTTGCAATCGCGGTAGATGCGCTCCAGCTCGTTTCGTTCGAGCGGCCGCGGGGCGGTCTCCAGCAGGAGATCGGTCAGGCGTCGCCGCATGCCGGACGCGACCGCCCAACAGATGCGACCCTCCTCCAGGAGCACGGTCGCGAGGCGGTCCCCTGCGGTCTCGCAGATGAGCGCGCCGGTGCCCTGATCGGTGCGCTCGACGCACTCGATCAGACTCAGCACGGGGCCGGACCGGAACCCGGAGGAGGGCATCGTGAGCACGGGGTCCACCGCCGTCAGAAGGCGGCTTCCACCTTCGAGAGCTGCATCCGCGACTTGGTGAGCACCATGCCGAGATTGGCTGAGACGCGACACACGACGACGAGCACGAGGTCGACGTTTCGCTTCGCCCGCTGAAAGACGTGGAGGAGGTTCTCCGAGAGAACGATGATCTCCTGGAAGTAGTGGTGCTCAGGATCCTCTGGAACGCCGCGGGCTTTCTTGAACATCTGCTCGATGGCGACCACGTTGGACCCCTGAAAGAGGTCGCCCGTCGCTGCGGCCACCAGATCGAGGACTTCTTGCGGATGGCTGTCGACGGTCTTGATGCCGAGCAGCATGCCGGTCTTCATGTCTACGTATCCGGCAGCAAGGCACTCGGGCACGGTCTTGACGGTCTCTTGAATCGCACTATCCAGGCTCATTTGTTTCTCCGTTTGATATCTGGTTGATGGAAGCTGAGGTCGTTGGTCTCATGGCACCTGGGGCTCGATCTCTGGGACCACAGATTTCAGGCTGGCCCAGCCCATGCCGATACTCGTGGCTTTGGTGGTCACGAGAACGATAACGGCCTTGCCGTTCTTGAGGGTTTTCATGAAATGGAAGTTGTGTCGCGAAGAGACGTGGATCTCCTCGAAGTAGTGTTCTCCGTTTTCGTCGACGCCACGGTGTGATCGTACGAGCTGTTCGACCCGGCTGACGTTGGGGCCACGGAACATGTCCATTGCTGCAGCTCCGACGACTTCGTTGAGTGTTTGCGAGTATCCCGCGTTGTTGTGGACGCCGAGAACCATCCCGGTATCCAAGTCGACCACGCCGCAGGCGACGCCTCCGTCGACTTTGTCCACGACGGCTTTGCACGATTCATCGATCTTTCCCATGCGACTCATTTCCTTGTGTTCTGGTGGTTCGTCTTCGCGGAGGTCGAACACCAGCTCGGTGTCGTCATCCGGTGCGTGTTGTTGGTGCCAGGCGGCCTCATCCGATCGGCGAACGAGCTCGAGAAGGAGACTCGAGAAAGGCTTGTGGATGCTGCGCTCGTCGCTCTTGAGGGGTGAGGTCTCCATCGACCCCGAGTCAGCTTGCAGGATCTCGGCCAACGCCTCCTCGCCCTCGTGGTCGCCATGGACGGCGTGAACGATCTCCCCGTTCTCGATGTGGACTGCCTCGTTGGAGAGGCCGCCGAAGGTCAGGCTCACCGACCGTCGCCCGAGGTGGAACATCTGCAGCATGTCGAAGAGGGAGAGCCCGTGGATGCTCCCGCGAAACCCTTCGCGACTCTCCAGCGCATGGCGAATCGCCTCGCGCAGCTCGTGGAGCGTGAAGGGCTTGTTGAGGACCGAGACCGCTCCCATTCGCGTCGCGAGCTGCTGGTCGCGGGCAGTGGCGAAGGCGCTCATGAGCACGGCTCGGGTCTGCGGCGTAACCTTTGCGGCGCTGGCGATCAGATCGATACCGTCAGTACCAGCCATGCGTAGATCGGTGAGGAGCACGTCTCGAGGCTCCTTCCGGAGGAGCTCGAGCGCGGTGTCCGCATCGGCAGCCGGAGTGACTTCGAACCCGCTCTCTCGCAGCTGGTGAGCGAGGGTCGAGCGGAGCTCATCGTCGTCGTCGACGAGGAGGATGGTGGCCTTCGGAGAGTCAGGCACGGGGCACCCAGATCGAGAAGCACGCACCGTGCCGATTCGGCCGGACGCGCAGGTCACCGCCGCACGCGAGCATCGCTTCGCGCGCCATGGGCAAGCCCAGGCCCGTCCCGTCCGCCTTGGTCGTGTAGAAGGGATCGAAGACTCGGGAGTGGAGATTCTCAGGGATGCCTGGACCGTCGTCCTGGACGTCGATGCGGAGGCCGCGCGCGAGCGGCAGGGGACCGCTGGGGACCGAGGGGCCCGCGAGCGGACGCTCGAAGGTGGTGCAGCGCACTGCGATGCGAAGGGGCCCTGCATCGGCCTCGGCAGCGTTCACGATCAGGTTCACCAGGGCTTGCTCCAGCACGAGTGCATTGGCCTGCGCTGGCGGAAGGTCTGCCTCCGCCTCGATGATCAGTTCGTGCCGCCGGTCGCGGACGATCGGGCGAACGAGCCCTTGAACCCGCTCGAGCACGCTCTCGACGGAGATCGGCTTCAGCTCCGCGGGACCCACGCGCGAGTACTCGAGCAGCGAGTCGACGCTGTTGGTGAGCCGCTCGGCGGCGATGCTCACCGAGCGGAGCATGCGCTCCAGGGCCGCGCCAGAGAGCTCGTGGCGCTGCTCCCACGCGCTCTCGACTTCGAGGACCAGAGAGGCCAGCGGCGTGCGGAGATCGTGGGCGATCGTGGCCATGAGTTGGCCCACCGTCTCGAGGCGCTGCTGGTGAAGACGCCGCGTCAGATCATGCTGGCGGTCGGTGATCTCCCGCATCGTCAGGAGCACGTGCTCCTTGCCGAGGCGATGACGGCTGCAGCCGAGACTGCGTCCGCCGGTGCCGTGCCATGTGGCGGGGACTGCTGGATCGGACTCCTCGATGGCCGACCAAAGGGCTTCGGGCAGGGGGATCGGAAGTGTTCCGGTCGTCGCTCCGCAGGCCTCCAAGAGCTCTAGGCCCGCAGGCGAACCGCTGAGAAGAATCCCGTCGGCGGAGCAGATCGCCACGGGTGCGTCCACCGCTTCCAGGGGCAGCTCCCCTCGCTCGATGCGTTTCTCTACCAAGGTCGTCGTGCCATGAGGGCTCGACCCCCATCGCGATGGATCTCTCAGCAAGATGCAGGCCGGGCGCGTTCGAGAACGAACACCGGTCGTTCTGGGCAACACGCGTCTGTCCAGCCGTGTCCGATAACCGGACATCCTGTCGGGGCGAATCGCTCAGGAAAAATGCAAAACCACGGCGCCTGAAAATAGAGAATAATAATTACAATGACTTATGGACGATCGGACCGCGTTATGTCCGAATACCGAACATGTCGAGCCAGCCGACACCCCGATGAAACGACACCTGTGTGAGGCGTTCTGCCGCATCACCGCGTCATCACCCGGCCAACCTGCGGTCTCGCTGCCTCGGACTCGGACGGATGGACGGACCCACCGAAGGGTTTCCATCCGGCGCCGCGTGCGACCTCAGCCCGGCGCGCGAGTCTCGTCGCTGCCGTTCAGCAGCACGCCATCGAGCCAGACCCGGAGATCCTTCACACTGAACGGCTTGCGGAGAAAAGCCATGCCCTCGTCGAGCGTGCCCTCGAGGCGGTAGCCGGTGATGATCATCACCGGCAGCTCGGGAGCTTCTTCCCGAAGGCGCCGCGCGAGCTCCAAGCCCGTGAGCTCGGGTAGGTTGTAGTCGGCAACGAGCGCGCCCAGGCTAGCGGGGTCGAGGGCTCTCACGGCCTCGAGGGGGCTGGCGAAGGCCTCGACCTCGAAGGTCGGGGTGAGACCCCGGACCAGGGCGCTGCGGACGAGTTGATCGTCCTCGACGAGAGCGACGCGCCGCTGGATGGTCGCCGCAGGCAGCCAGAGCCGCCAAGTCGAGGTCTCCTCGGAGCTCTCGGTCGTGAGCTGACCTCCGCACCCTTCGACCAGCGAAGCACCGACCGTCATGGCGATGTCGTCCCCGTTGGCTTCGCTCGGAACCGTGGAGAGCGGGCCGTCCGTCAGCGGGAGACGACGGCGATGCCGCACCTGCACCAGCACGCCGCGTGCGCGGCCCCCCCCCGGTCGGACCGCGTCTTCGCTGGACACGTGAATCGTGGTGCCCGGCGGGCTGAGCTCGACGGCTTTCCCGTAGACGGCCATGAGCACTTGGTCGAAATCCGAAGGCGAAAGGCGCACGCTGCCCGAGGACACGATCTCCCGGCTTCGACCATGCCCCGCCGCGGTCGCCTCCAGGAGGCTCAAGGTCTCGCTCAGGCGACTCGCCACGTTCGTCTGGTCGCGGGGGTCGACCTCCCCCCAGCGGAGAATCTGGGCCTGGATCCCTTCGGCAGCGCTCGCCAGCTCGTCCCGAACGGCCCGAACGGACGCGCGATCGACCGATGAAAGGGTCTCGCCGACGTCCGCGAGCCGCGCGGTGACGCCCTGGAGTTGGCCGGCCACGGTTCGGGCGATCCCATGCACCGCGTTGCTGAGGGCGGCCTGCCGAAGTCGCCTCCCCCGACCGAGCAGATCCGAGTCGCGCTCGTGGATCGCCAATCTCAGCTCGAGCTCGTCGACCGCGATGGCCGCCAAGTCTTGTAGGGTCCTCCGCTCCTCCTCCGAGAGCGCGGCCCGCGCCTTCGAGTCGAGGACGCACACCGTACCGAGGCGGTGGCGACCGACCACGATCGGCGCTGCGGCGTAGAAGCGCACGTTCGTCGGCCCGGTGACCAACGAGTTGCCGGTCACACGGTCGTCCGCCAGCGCGTCGAGGACCTCGTAGACTTCATCTTTCCCGGCGATCACCGAGCTACAGAGACCAGGCTCCCGCGCCACCTGTCGAGCGTCGAGGCCGTCGACGGCCTTGAACCAGATCCGGTCGCGATCGACCAGCGTGACGACCCCTGCCTTCGCCCGGAACCACCGCCGTGCCATCGACGCGATACGGTCGAACGCGGCATCCCGAGGAGAGTCGAGGATCGCGTAGCGTCTCAGAGTGGAGAGACGTGCTTCTTCTTCTTTGTCGTCGAGCTGGCGCATTCTTCTTTGTCGTCGAGCTGGCGCAAGAGCTCCTCCTCCCGACCGGAACCTCCTGGTGGGCAGACCGCTCAGAAATGGCGCACCCTGCCGCATCCAAAGGACCGCAGTGTCGCATGGCCTCACGTTCTTGCCTAGTCCTCAAACAAGCGCTTCCGACAGGAAGTGGTTGATTTGAGGACTAGACGCGCCGAAGGCGCGCGTTTTCGGGTGAAGTCGCTCGGATTCACTCCGAGCGGCGAGGGTCCTTTGGGAAAGGACCCTTTGGGCAGAGACAGGCCCAGACCGAGCGCGCAGCGCTTGGTTTGGGCCTAGTACGCGAGAGGTCGGCTGTCTCACTCATCGAGTGCCTGTCCCGATATTCGGCGTGCTTAGCTCGCAGATGATTGGGATTGCTGGGTTTTTGAGCGTGAGGAGTCATACTCTACGTATGGCGACGAGGGATCGGCAAGCTAGCGATTTCAAGGGCTTCGAGATGAGTGCGTCGAATATGGGGACAGGCCCTAATGCACCATAATGCACCATAGGTATATTATTGCAACATCAGGGTTGCGAGGCGGGCAGGCCGATCGTGACGGTGGTCCCCTCCCCTGGCTGGCTCTCGATGGCGATCGACCCGCCGTTCGCGGCGATCGCCGCCTGAGCCGTCGCGAGCCCCAGCCCTGTCCCCTCCCCCCTCGGGCGAGTCGTGAAGAAGGGCTCGAGAGCCCGCGCGCGCACCTCGGACGTCATGCCCTCCCCATCGTCGACCACCGCCAGCTGGATCTGGCCGGTCGCTTCGGCGAGCCGAGCACGGACGACGATCGTCGTGCTGTTGGCCTTGCTCGCGTTCAGCACCAGGTTCATCACGGCTTGGTCCAGCTGCGTGGGGTCGACGCGCACGGTCAGCGGCGCCGTAGGTAGGTCCAGGTGGAGCGCCACCTCGTCGCGCAGGCTGGGTCGCAGCACCGTTTCGAGTACCTCGAGCCGTTCTCGAAGATCGACACGTCGAGGCTCGCGCGAGTCGGAAGGGTCGAGGGCGAGCAAAGAGTCGGTCAGGGCTCGGGCTCGCGCGAGCGTCTCTTCGATGGCGTCGACCGTGGCGTCGTCCGGAGAATGCTCCGCGAACACGAGCTCGAGGTTCAATCGGAGCGCGGCCAGGAGGTTGTTGAAATCGTGGGCGACGCCGCCGGCGAGGAGGCCGAGCTGCTTCAGGCGCTCGGAGGCCTTCTCCTGCTCGAGCAGCCGGCGGTGCTCGGTGACGTCGACCTGAAGACCGACGTAGTGAGTCAGGGCCCCGTTCGCATCGCGCACGGGGAAGAGGGTGAGGTCGTTCCAGAAAGGGGTGCCGTCTTTCCGGTAGTTGAGGATCTCGGTGCGATGGAACCGCCCCCTACGGAGCGCCTCGCCGATGGCCCGCGCGGTCTCCGAGTCCGTGCCTGGCCCTTGGAGGAGGGCGCAGGAGCGCCCCAGGATCTCCTCACGGTCGTAGCCCGTCAGGCGCTCGAAGCCCTGGCTCACGTACATCAGAGGGAAGCCCGGCTCGCTGCCCGCGCCGATGGCCACCCCCTGGCGGCTCTGGTCGAGGGCGGCTTCGTAGAGCCGGTTGCGCCGCATCGCGTCGAGCCCTTCGGTGAGATCCTCGGCGAAAAAGAGGACGTGCTGCACCGACCCGTCGCCGCCGCGCACGGGCTGGTAGCCGATCCGGTAGCTGAGCTCTTCTCCGTTGGGGTAGCGAATCGCCCGCGCGAGGGTGACCGGCTCTCCCTCGAGGGCTCGGGCATGGTTGAGGCGGAAGGCCTCGAGCGCCTCGGGAACCGAGAAATCGTCCATCGAAGCCCCCAGCCGCAGGGGCCGCCCGAACAGGCGCTCGGCATACGCACGGCCCACCGGATTCGCCGCCCGAATGCGTCGCTCTCGGTCGAGGAGGAAGAGCGGCAGGCCGAAGGCGTCGGCGAGTGCACGCACTTCCGTGAGGGACTCGGGCAAGGCGTCTACGCTCGCCTCGCTTTCCCCAGAACCCTTCCCCTCCGATACCACTCTGCGACGGTAGATCATCTCACCCGAATGGGGGAATAGCCCAGTTTGGGGGCAGGCGCGACGGTCCGTGTGAGGGAGCTGCGTCCCCGTCTCAGGAGGAGCGTTGCTGGCTCGCGCGATGTTCGGCGAGGACGGCCTGAAGCTCCTCCTCGCTCATCGACTCGGCCAACGCTGCGAACGGGCACTGGCCGGATCCTTCCCGCGGCGGCGGCTCGGAGACCGGACCGGTCCAGGCGGTGCCCTCGCTCGAAGAGACCCAGGCGAGATGGTCCAAGCGCTCGAGGGTCTTCGGATCGGGCTTCGTCTCGAAGTCGTATGTCAGGACCCGCTGGACTCCACCGTGGTCGCGGTCTTCGACGAAGCGGCCCTCCGGTAGGAGCTTCGCCACCGCGGCGAGAAGCGATGCTCGGTCCTGGTCCTGGTGGCTCGGGTCGACGAAGATGATCAGCTGCAGCCCCATGGCCCCAGTATAGCCCGGTGGCGCTCCGAAGCGCACGGCTGGGCTCACGATCCTTGGGGCTCCGAGCGCTCGGGGGAGCCGGTGGGCCGCGTCGCGGCTGCATCGGTCCCGAGAGTTCGATGCAGTGCGTCGAACACCGCGGCGGCCTCCGCCGGAGTCACCTCTACGGGGCCATCGCTCGGAATCATGAGCTCCGGGTAGGCGGCCAACACCCTGCGACGAAGACGCTGGGACGTCAGGTCCCGCGTCTCTTCCAAGACCGTCTCGATTTCCCTCGCGAGGTCTTCGACCGAGACCGGCTTCTGCAGATAGCGGTGCACCCGGCCGCGATTGATCGCGTCCCGCGCCACTTTGAGGGAGTCATCGCCCGTCAGGAGCAAGCGCACCAGACTCGGATGGAAGCGGCGCACTCGGCTCAACAGCTCGGTGCCGGGCAAGTCGGGCATGCGCTGGTCCGAGAGAACGATGTCGACCTCTTCGAGCTCGAGGAGCTCGAGGGCTTCACCGGCCGCCGCTGCCGTCACGGTTTCGTAGCCCCGCGCTCTGAGGGCACGGTCCATCGAGTCCCGGAGCAGGGAGTCGTCCTCGACGATCAGCACGCGGACGCTCATGAGCTCGCCGCCAGCCTCTCAGCGACCCACGCGGCGGAGGGGGGCCGCTCTTCGGGCCGTTTGGCCATACAGCGTGCGACCACCTCTCCGAGGGCCGGGGGCACTGATCGCCCGCTGGAGCCCAACGCCGGCGGTGGGGCGTGCTGGTGAGCGGCGATCAGCTCGAGGAGCTCGTCTTCCTCGAATGGGAGGCGGTCGGTCAAGAGCTCGAAGAGGGTGCAACCCAGCG
>JGI12109J20283_10415926_pt1 | contig 17350 bp, 14 predicted proteins | sample ElkSlonscriptome_12_FD_20283 | JGI IMG/M metagenome (IMG submission 20283)
CCCAGCCGCAAGGAAGCACCGTGCCAGCCGTCTCGATCGTGACATGAAAGCCTTGCTGTCGGAGATCGGCCGCGAGAGTCGTCAACAGCGGCGAGACTAGTGGTTCGCCGCCGGTCAGTACGACGTGACGCGTGTCGGACTGTTGGGCCAGTTCCAGCAATTCGCCGACGCTCCGTCGCTGCCCCTCCGGACGCCAAGACGCGTAGGGTGTATCACAGAACCAACATCGCAAATTGCACCCGCTGGTGCGGATGAAAAGAGTCTGGGTTCCGGTCAGCGTACCTTCACCCTGTCGACTGACAAACGTCTCGGAGATCGACAGCCCCGGCGCGGCAATCGAATCTCCCCGCCTGTGCAAAACAGGTGGGCCGGGTAAAACATCGGTGGTCTTTTCAGGAGAGCTCAATTGACTGATGCAACAGATTTTAAAGCGACTTTAGAGGTGTTCGAGAACCCTCGCCCGCAACGCAATTTTACGATCGAACACCACTGTCCGGAATTCACGTCGGTCTGTCCCAAGACCGGCCAGCCCGACTATGGCAAGATTCTCTTCACGTACGTACCGGACAAGTGGTGCGTGGAACTGAAGAGCCTCAAAATGTACCTGCAAAGCTTTCGAAACGAAGGCATCTTTTACGAGCAGGTGACCAACCGAATTCTGGATGACTTTGTCGAAATCGTCCAGCCTCGGCGTGTGACGGTCGAAAGCCAGTGGACCCCCCGAGGCGGACTGAACAGCAACATCATTGTCCGCTACCCTGAGTAGCCCCTTTCCCGACCTCCCTCCAACCCCACGTGCCGTTTGTCATGCCCAGTGTTCTGTTATCCGGATTCGCCGACGAGTCAGCCCTTTCCAAGAAAGCGAACGAGCAATTTGCGGCGTTGGCGGCGATCGGGCTGAAGTATTATTCGATCCGGTTCGTCGATCTAGGAGACGGGATCAAGAACGTGATGGCGTTGTCCGATGCGGACATCCAGACGCTTCAGGGTCTGCACGGCGACTATGGGCTGCAGGTCAGCAGCATCGGGTCGCCGATCGGGAAGGTCAAACTATTGGATGTGGACGACGGCACTTCCAACAAATACGTCCCCTTTGACACCTATTTGAAAGAGGACGTGCAGACCGCTTGCGACCGCGCCGAAGCGTTCGGCTGCAAGCTGCTCCGCGGGTTCTCGTTTTATCACCCCAAGGGCACTGCTCCCGAGAAACACGTCGACCAAGTGGTCGATCAACTCGGCCAGATCGCTTCGGCGTGCGACGCCAGAGGCCTGACGTTCGGGCTGGAAGTCGAGGCCAATCTGGTCGGTCAAACCGGTGAATTGCTGGCGGAAATCGCAAAAAGGGTCAACCACCCCGCCTTGGTCACCATTTTCGACGGTGCCAACTTGGTCATGCAAGGCTTTTCGCCGGAGCAAGTTTTGGCTCAATACAAAGCGATGAAACCTTCGCTGGGCTGGATGCACATCAAAGATTACAGCGATCCGTCTCTCGGCGGCCGGATCGAACACGTTGACGAGGATGCGGCGAGTCATTTCGTGCCGGCCGATCGCGGCGACAGTGCTCACGAAGCGATCCTACGTGACTTCAAGGCCTTCCTGCCCACGCTCGAGCAACGGATGACCTCGCGTGGCGTTGACGGCGTCTTTTTGGATCTCGAGCCACACGTCCGCGGCGGCGGCCAGTTCGGCGGTTTCAGCGGTCCCGACGGTTTTGGCATCGCCGCCCGAGCCCTCTGCCGTCTGCTCGACTACGTCGGCATCGACTACCAATTGAGAACTTTTGAAGATCTTTGACAGGCTGCGTCGGAAGCGAAGACGTTTCCGGAAAAGCTCGGAGAGGATACGGGTTCGGTTTGAAGTTAGCTTGCCGTCACACAGATCACCAAGTCGTCGGGTCCCCACCCTTCCACCTGGAAAGAATCAGGTGTGTGGGTAGGTAAACGAGTATCGGTAAACCGATCAGTAACATTGCCAGCCAGGCAGACGGCGGCATCCAAGTTTGCGCCTCGTCGCCGCTGGGGCCATAAACATAGTTGACGTTGTGCGGTTGGCTATCGAATTCCAACCGATCACCAGGCGCCGGCAACAAGAAGTAGGACGTCAGCATGAGGATCCAGGCGACGAACGTCCAACCGGCCAACGCCCGTCGGTCGTAGCCTAGTTTTGCGACTAGGTAGACGATCAGGATCGGCAACCAGAAGTGGAAAAAGGAGAGCGACCGAGCGAACAACGAGATCTCAGTATCGAACATGTATCCTGTCATGCCGGTAAGCGGAATGCCGACGAGCGACCCCACGAAGTCAAGCTGCCATAGCAACTGTGGCAGCAAGATGCCTACCGCCGCCATGGAAGCCAGAAGCGATCGCTCCGTCCACACCGCCGCCAGACACAGAAATAGGGCCACGTCGCAAAAATAGACGAAATTCGTGGGACCGTACTCGTACCAGTAATACGGGAGCAGGACCGCCATGAACGCCGTGAAACCCCATTTAACCGGGGGCGGCACGTGTCGATCTGACACCCCGGCAAGGAGTGCACGCTCGTCATGCCGAGCATTGGTGAAGGTTGACGCGGCAGCCGCGGGTGAATCGTTTGGACCCGCCGCTTCGGCAGGGACGGAATCGTCGTTCGACCGTGGCATCGTTCTCTCCGGTAATAGGTGCTGGCATGAATCCCCCGGCGGAAACCCGACATCTGGTCGAGCCGCTACGTTTTGGGAGCCCGATCCGTGCCCGGCGCTGCGCCGCCTGTTGGCGATTCACCCGCTAAAGGGCGTCGAAGACGATCCGGACGTCCGTTATTGGGACGCTGGGGGTCAAACCCTAAACTGGGAAGCAACGGGGACGGCAAGAACTTCGCCTCCTCTTCTCCACCCACTCGCGGCGGCATTGGAAAGGCAAGCGTGTTAAAGACCAATCAAGAAGAACACGTGTTCTGTGTCAGCCAATTGGACCATGCAAACGTCTCTGGCTTTCTGGCCGCCCGTTGGGGAAACGACCACTTCCGGCTGCCTGGCTGGGAAACGGCCCAAGGCGACGTGAACAGGCTTCGGGCTGAAATCATCTTCGCGATCGCACAGCACGACAACGGTTGGCTGGAGTGGGAGGCGTCTCCGTCGATCGATCCCGCTGACGGTTTGCCTCACGGGCTGTTCGAGGCGGCCGGCGATGAGTTCGACGAGTGGCAGCGATGGCGGTCGGGCGTCGAGCGTTTCCGTCGGCTGCATCCTTTTGCCAGTCTGCTGATTGCTCACCATGCCGTCGGTTTGTATGCCGCTCGTTTGGGTGAAGACTTGCCGGACGGTCATCGTCACACGTTATGGTGGAACCAATCCGCCCCGCCTTTTGCGGGCACCGCCCGCAATCGTGCTATCGATTTTGTGGCGGAAATGGAGCGGCAACAGCAAGAGCTGAAAGCTCGCCTGAACAAGGATTCGTCAGCTTCCACTTGGTTGGCAGAGGATTGCCTGTATCCGGCCGTGCGGTTGCTCCAGGCTCTGGACGCTCTTTCGCTGGCGCTCTGCTCCGGTGTGATCGCCGACCAAGACGGCCGACGAGTGGGGCCGGGACAAAGCCGTTTTCGTTTGATCGGGGTGCCGCGTCGGGGGTGGGACGATCTGGTTGATATTCAAGTTTCCCCCGGAAGCGACGCTTTTTCGGCGGATGGCTTTTCAATCGCTTTATCGCCTTACCCGTTCGATACGGAGCCGTTGGAGGTTACAGTTCCGGCCAAACGTTTTGGAAAAGACCATCTTCCGACCGACGACTGGTTGTCTGCCTGGTATGGCCAGGCCGATCATCCGCTACGTTTTCGGCTCGTCAAAGGCTGATTCCCCGACGGGCCACCCGGTCGCGAATCGCCTCACGGCTCCGCAAAAGCTCGGCTGGTGACCCTAGCAGAAACGCCGGCAAGTTACACTGGAGCGAAAGGGCCGAACGAGAAGTCCTGCTAAGCTCCGGCGGCTTTCGATGCGGCCCATCTGGTTTCCCCACGCCTTTTTCCCATCCGATGCAGCGGCACTTTCCTATGAAGACATCACTTTCGAATCGTTTCATCTTCCCGCTGACCGGCCTATACCTGCTGGCTCTCGCGTCTGTTTGTGCTCCGACGCATGGTAGCGACAAGGAAGGTGAAAGCATCTCATTGTTTAACGGTAAAGATCTCACCGGTTGGCATGCCGATGTCCCCAAGGCGGACGACAACCCGGACATCGAACCGTCATTTATCGTGCGTGACGGAAAACTGGTCAGCATGGGTGACCCTCGCGGCCACCTGATCACCGACAAAGAGTACAGCAATTACAGACTGGAACTTGAATATCGGTTCGCGGGTGAACCGGGCAATTGCGGCGTGCTCGTTCACGCTTCGACACCCCGCGCACTTTACAAAATGTTTCCCAAGTCGATCGAAGTGCAGATGATGCACCAAAACGCAGGCGATTTCTGGGTTATCGTCGAAGACATCCAGGTGCCGAACATGGTCGAGCGACGTGGCCCTAAGGAGAAATGGGGTATCACTGAAGGGAAAGCCCGCCGCATCGTCAACTTAACCGAAGATTCCGAAAAACCGCTCGGCGAGTGGAATCGGATGAGGATTGAGTGCGTCGATGACGAGGTCAAAGTGTGGGTGAACGGGGAGATGGTCAATCACGGCTTTGACAGTACCGTCACGAAAGGGCATATCGCTTTGCAAGCAGAAGGTGCCGAGGTTGAATTTCGAGACCTCACCCTAACGCCCATCAGTCAATTGTCGAAATAGAACGGCACTCGCTACCGTATAGAACGTTCTCTTCATGGATGATGCTCCCCCCGGATACGCCGTCATGCTTTCCACGCCCACACGGAAGCAGTGCCGTGAAGCGGCGCTGGTGCTGCAATCGGTCGGGCTGCACGGCAAGATGGTACGTCGCCGCGGAGAATGGACGGTCATTGTTCGGCAGAGTGACTTCGAGGCCGCGGAACGTCACTGGTCGAGTTATTGTCAGGAGAACCCACCAGCCGATCCGCATCCGGACGAGCAGGTTCCGCTGTTCGGCGGAGCTTGGCATGCTGTGGTGGCTTATCTGCTGGTGCTGATGACATTCGCGACGCTCAGTTTCCGCGGTTTCGCCGGTTACGACTGGTTCACTGCCGGACAAATGCAAGCTGGCCGGGTGCTGCAAGGTGAACTTTGGCGCGTCGTTACCGCGTTGACCCTGCACGCCGACGGCACGCACCTCGTATCCAATCTCGCTTTCGGTGCAATCTTTGGCTTACTTGCCGGGCGTATTTTGGGCGGCGGGCTGGCTTGGCTGGTGATCGTTCTCGCCGGTGCCTTAGGAAACGCAATGAATGCGATCGTCCAAGGGGACGCTCATACGTCCATTGGTGCGTCGACGTCGGTTTTCGCGGCCCTGGGCGTCCTCGTTTCTCATGCTTTGATTCCGCGTACTTCGACGCCACAATCCCGGTTGCGGCGGTTCAGTCCGCTCGTCGGCGGCGTGGTTTTGCTGGCGATGATGGGATTGGAAGGCGAACGCACCGACGTCTCGGCACACGTCACAGGCTTTCTAGCTGGTTTGGTTCTCGGTGGACTGGGTTGCCGTCTGCCCACGCGGTGGCTGGCCGGAACCGTTGTGCAGTGGACCAGCGGCCTCGCGGCAATCATAGTTATCCTAACGGCTTGGGGCGTTGCGATCGCGGCCGGACAATAGACTGACCATCACAAAACGGAGAGTAACGATCCTGAAATTCACAGATCGATCTATCACGACGTCAGAAAAGTGCGTGCTTGCGGTCAACGGTCTCCTGTTGGCAGCGGGCCTTTACGCTTCGTTGCGTAATAACAACAACGAGTTTCTGCTGTACGTCGCTGTTCTGCTGATGTTGCTGATCCTCATCGGCGCGCTCCACTTTCGAGTCCGATTCCATGTGGGGCTTTTGTGGGGTTTGACCGTTTGGGGAGCGGCTCACATGGCTGGGGGCTTATGGCATGTACCGGACAGCTGGCCGACTGCGGGATCGGAACCGGTACTCTACAACTGGTGGGTGATCCCGCCCGATCGTTTGAAATTCGATCAAGTCGTTCACGCGTACGGCTTTGGCCTGACCACAGTTGCGTGCTGGCAAAGTCTGCGACAGGCGTTTGCTGGTCGTGGCGTTGGGGTACGCCCTACCTTCGGCCTGCTTACATTGTGCGTCGCCGGCGCGATGGGTTTCGGCGCTGCCAATGAAGTGATCGAGTTTTTCGCGACCCTGCTTATCCCAGAGACCAACGTCGGGGGTTACGAAAATACCGGCTGGGATCTTGTCGCCAATGCGGTTGGAGCAACCGTCGCCGGAGTACTCATTTTCTGTTTCTCAAAACCGCCTACCGATACCGCGTCGCCCGCCGTTGTTCCAGAACCGTGACCCAGTGGCCGCGGCTCGATGCTTGTACAATGCGGATCGAATCGCTGCTGGGTTCCACATTACCTCTTCAAGTTCCATCTTCTCAAAATTGTTCACCGCTATGCCTGATCATTCTTCATCCAATTCACTGCATGCCAGCGACTCTCCAAAGCCACCGGAGCGGATGGTGCAAGAAACAACTGGGGCTGGTGTAAGGAACGAACCATCAACAACTGACGGCGTTCATTGCCCTCTCTCGAGATCTCTCCCGGCTATTCCCGCTACGCGGGGCCGGGAGAGAAATATCAAAAGGACAGTGATTGATCGCTCGTTCCTAAACCGTCGCTCGGCTATGCAGACGCTCGGTGCGGTCGGTGCGGCATTGGTCGCGAACTCACCAACCCAGTCGGAAGAGACGGCCGCGAAGCCTAGGCCGAAACGCGACGGCATGGTCGGTGTGCAGATGGCACCGTTCAATTTGTTACACGAGGGCATCGACCACTGTCTTGATCTGCTTCAATCGAATGCCGAAGTCAACACTCTGATATGCTACACGCACACCTACTATGGCGGTTCGACAGACAAACCGACACGTGTGCTGGCGCCCGATCATGGCGTACCGATCGACAACTACTTCAGCCGTAAAATGCCCGATGTTTGGGTGAAGCATCGGGAGTCGTATTTTAAGGATTCGTTGCTAAAACACGAGACGGTCAACCCGAATTGGAAGTTCGCCGATCGAGACGTGTTTCGTGAGGTCGCTGAGCCGGCTCGGAAACGCGGGATGAAAGTCTACGCACGATTTTTTGACCCAAAAGCTTCTAACGGAAAGAAGATCAAGAATTTTGACAAAGCCGTCGCTGTCGATGTCTTTGGCCAGCCGGGCGGTGGCCCGTGTTGGAACAATCCGCACTATCGAAAGTTTGTGCGGGCGACGATGGAAGATATGTTCGATGCCTACCCGCTGGACGGGATTCTATGGGGCGTCGAACTGGGAGGGCCGCTTTCCGAGCTCTTGTACTGGGGCCGCGAACCCTTCTGTTTTTGCCAGTACTGCGAGAAATATGCGGCATCTGTCAACCTGGATTTGCAGAGAGCCCGCGAGGGATATGCCGAGCTAACTAAGTTCGTCCGTACCTTTCAGACAGAGGCCGAGCCGCCTATCGACGGCATCATGACCACGATCTTCCACTACCTGCAAAAATACCCGGAGATCCTCGGATGGAACTATCAATTTTTGATGTCTGCCGAGCACTACCGGCGCGAGATCAACGAAGCCATTCAACATGTCGCTCCGGACGCTCACATTGGTCGTCACATCGACAATCAGGTGACCGGCTGGGATTTACTTCAACGCTCCGCCATCCCTTACAGCGTGATGGCGCAAGCAGATGACTTTCTTCGGCCGTCACTCTATTCGCACATCCTTGGCCCTCGCGTTCGATGGTTTTACCTGGAACGAATGAAACGAGGCGCACTCCAAGAGCTGACGATTGATCAATCGCTCGATCTTTATTACGCCATGATGGGGCTTGATCGAACGGCTCATCCCTCCGCCGATGAACTAGATTCCACGGGAATGAATCCCGAAGACTATGTCACACGCGAAACCCGTCGTTGCGTGGTCGGAGCCGGTGGGCAAGCCGATGTCATTCCAGCGATCGGCTTTGACGTTCCGAAGTGGGGAGGCGACACCGAATGGTCCGAAATGTCGACATTCCGAACGCCTCCCGAATACGTGTACCGGGCGGTGAAAGCGGCGTACGACGGTGGCGCCGACGGCGTGATGGCGGCTCGTGAGTATGACGAGATGCGATTGGAAAATCTTAAAGCTTTCGGCCGGGCCGTCCGGGACGCGCGCCCCTAAGCGAGATGCCAGTAAGCGACACGCCCGTGATCAAAGCGACGCACAATCAGCAGACGCAGCTATTTTCTCGAGAGACAGGCGTCCGGGCAGATCTCGTCAGAGCCTAAATTCGTCGATGTACCGCGGTCATGCCGATCGTTTCGGTTCGGAACAGTGATTCTTGATCACGCAGCATTTCACTACTGCCCAATATCAAAACACCGCCGGGTCGAAGCCATCGAGCGAGGCCACGAAGTGCCTGTTGACGTGTTTCGTTGTCAAAATAAATCAAGACATTTCGGCAAAAACAGATGTCGAGCGGCGTCGGTGGTGGAGAGCTTCCCAAGCTGATCAAATTCATCACGCTGAATTGAACCATCCCACGAATTTCATCGGCCAAACGAGCACGGCCCGACTTCGGGTCGTTTGGAATACACTCGAAAAAACGCTTGCGTTGCAAAGGCGATAGCCCTCGCCGCAACTCGTGCTCTAAGAATTCACCTTGGCGAGCTTGCGCGATAGTCCCGTGCGAAATATCGCTCGCCTGAAGATCAATCCGACGGAGTGTGGCATCGCTCAGCTTTTCTTTCAGACGCATCGCCAGGCTGTATGGTTCTTGACCGGTACTGCATGCTAAACAGTGAATTCGTACGGTCGAAGTATCGGCAGCGAGCCGATCAGGGATCAATTTGTCGGCGACCGTTTCAAACGGGTGCCGGTCACGAAAGAATAAGGTCTCGTGCGTTGTTAATAGGTCGATGACACGTTCACGGACGGTGCAATCGATGTCGCAGCGATCTAGCAGTTGATCCAACTCGTTAAGCTGATGACGCAACATGAAGTCGCGAAGCCGCCCGCGGAACAGGTAGGTCTTATCCGGTTCGATCGTCACGCCGGTCCAGCGTTTTAGGGCATTCGACAAACGAACGCAGGCCGCCGGCGTAAGTTCTACTGTGGAAGGCGTCGCGGTTGTCGGTCGACCAGCGGCAGGGGTTGAAGGCGGCAACCCGATCGGTGTGGAAGGCTGAGATAGGAAGCTCATCGTGCTCCTCCAATCGGTTCGCTATTTGGACCCGCAACGCTATTGTTCGAATCAACCGCGATCGACCGACGCGTTCGACGTCCCGGTCTGCTTGAGCGGTGAAGCCCGGTCAGCCAGTTCGATAAATCCGGAAGATTAAAGATTGAATCGGTCAGACCCTGATCGACGACCTGTCGCGGCATCCCATAAACGGTACAGCTCGCTTCGGACTGCGCCCATACAGAACCACCGAGCCGAGCAAGTTCACGGCAACCATCAAGGCCGTCATCGCCCATTCCCGTCATGATGACAGCAAGGGTTCGACCCGCCCATTGTGCATCGAGCGATGAAAGACAGTAGTCCACACTGGGCTTGCAACCCTTAATCGGAGAAGCGTCTGTGATGCGTGTCATCAGCCGATCACCAGACGTCGATTCTAAAGCCATCTGCCGGCCCCCTGGTGCAATCACGACTTGACCGGCACTCAAAACCAATCCGTCAGTCGCCTCGATAACTTTCAATTCACTTCTTGCATCCAAGTGTGAAGCCATGGTTGCTGTGAAAAGGGGTGGCATGTGTTGAACGATCACAATAGGGACCGGGAATGCCCCCGGAATCTCAGGCACGACTTGAGCTAATGCTTTGGGCCCGCCCGTTGAGATACCGATGACCACTAGGTCACAATACGTGAGAGCAGGTGAAGCTTTGGCGGGCGATCGTGACATTGAAATATCCGATTGCCCATTTGCTTGCCCTTCGGATCCGGCACGAAAACCAGATGCCTTCGGTTCCACTTTTGACAAGGTTGTGACACCGGCTCGATCAGCTTTTAATCGTCCGGTGGCCGACGATTCCACGCCCAGGGCCGGCGTCGAAGACTGGCGACCGCCAGTCAGTCGATGCTGAAAAGCACCAATGCGTTTTGAAAGCTCACGCTGTAATAACAGCAGGTTTTCTTGTACCGATGACGATTCCGGCTTCAAGATAAAGTCGAGTGCACCCAAGGATAATGCTTGCGTAGTCACTTCCGCTCCCCGCCGAGTCAGCGAGCTGAGCATGATCACGTTCGCTGGAACATTTCGTTTCCCAAGTTCCTCCAAGACACCCAAGCCATCCAAGCCAGGCATCTCGACATCCAGCGTTACAAGGTCGGGACGGAGCCGAACGATCTTCTCGATCGCAGCGGTCCCGTCCCGCGCAATGTCAACGACCTCCACATCCGGGATTGCTGACAGTGCGTCACGAACACATTTTCGGAAGACGATAGAATCGTCCACCACAAGGGTGCGAATTGCCATTAGCTGGCCAGCCCGGAGGTTGGAGTAAGGTAATCCGAGTCCATCGACTCGATTCGAAACTGCTTAACCAAAACATTCATCTCGTTTGCTAATCGATGGAGCGCATCACCGGCTTGACTGCTCTGGTCCGCTCCCGTCGCTGTCTCTTGAAGCACGCCGTCAACCATGTTGATGTTTTCTGTAATCTCGCGGCTTGCTGTGGCGGATTCGGCTACTCCGCGGGCAACCGATCGAGCGAGATCAGCGCTACTGGTGATATGACCGGCGATTTGTCCGGTGGTAATCGTTTGTTCTTCGACCGCGGAAGCAATCGTGCTGCTCAACTCATTGACTCGAGCGATCACGGTACCGATCGTGCCAATCGATTGGATCGCCTCGCCGGTACTCCGCTGCATGGCTTCGATTCGACATCGAATGTCATCAGTTGCCGAGGCCGTTTGCTTTGCTAACTCTTTCACCTCAGTCGCGACGACGGCAAAGCCTTTCCCAGCTTCCCCGGCACGCGCCGCCTCGATGGTCGCGTTGAGTGCTAAAAGATTGGTTTGTTCTGCAATGTCTTGAATCACCTCGATGACCTGCCCGATCTCTTTCGCGGCGGTACCCATGTAGCCAACCTTCTCATTGCTTGACTCGGCTGCTTGGGAGGCTTCGGCAGCGACTTCCGAAGATCGTTGTGCGTTCTCAGCAATTTCTCGGATCGTCTGCTGCATCTCTTCGACCGCCTGGCTGACGCTGGCAATGCTGTTGCTCATCTCCTCGGTGGTGTGGGACATGTTGTCCATGTTGATGCTTAATTCCTCTGCCGCGCTACTTACCGTGGCGGATTGCGTTTTGCTTTGTGTCGCACCGGCGGATAGGGAGGTAGCGGACTGATTTAATTGCTGACTGGCGGCAGTAAGCGTCGTGACATTCCCCGCGATCGATCGAACGACTTGTTGAATTCGTCCGACAAACTGATTGAAATAGCAGGCCAATTCGCCAAACTCCGCCACCTGATTTTCATCCAGTCGGCGAGTCAGATCGCCTTCGCCTTCGGCGATGTCGCGAAGCGTTTCGACCGTAGCCAAGATGGGCCGAGTAAGTTGAGAGGTCACCCAGAACGCCATCCCAGCGCTGGCCGCAGCGGCAAGGATCAATGTCAAGATACCTAACCAAGTATTGCGTGTCTGGGCCGTTTTGGTGACGGCCATCAAATGTTCGACAGCGGCAAGCGCCTCCTCAGCATCGACCTCCGTCAGAAGAGCCCAGCGGAGGCCCAGGATCTCAAGCGGGCGATAAGCGGACAGCACTTCGTTGCCCAGCTGGTCGACCCCGCCGATAACGCCCGACTGGCCTAAAAATGCCTTCTGAAGCGGTTCCGATGCAACTTCCGACCCGACAGCGCCGCGGAAAGGTTCCCCGATGTGTGCGCCGTCCTGCTGTGGAGAATCCGACCGGAGCTTCCCATCCACTCCGATCAACAAAGATTCGGCTGTCTCGCCTAACCCGGCATCTTGGGCCATCAATGCGTTGATCCGATCAACTGGCATCTGGAAAGCCAGTACGCCGACTTGATTGCCGTCATGAAAGATCGGTGTCGCGATGAACGAGGCCGGGGCGTCACAGCTTGGGTAATAAGGGCGGAAATCAACCAATACCACTTCATCCGCTGTCTTTGCATCCGCAACCTGTTGGAATGCTTCCGCGAGCCCGGAGTCCCGGTACGGCCCGCTTCGCAAACTTGTCGCAAAATCAATTTCCTTGAAAACACTGTAAACAACGTTTCCTGTCTGATTATCGATTAAAAACAGGTCGTAGTAGCCAAATCGATCCAGATACTCACGCATCACCGGATGGTACTGGCTGTGAAGTTGGTCGTACGCGGCATCGCTTCCGGCCGTATCGAGTCGATGCTTCTCGCCAAACGGATACTCATTCGCCGCGACAAAAGCGTGCTGCAAAGCGATCTCTTGATCGTTCAGCATCGCCAGCCGAGCGATCGCGTCCGATGGGCGATTTGGATTTTTCTTTTTGTAGACGGGGCCGAATTCGCTCCCGTAATACCGCTCCAATTCCGATCGCATCCGCTGAAGATCTTTCTCGGAAACTGCAAGCTCATCAGTATAGGTAGAAAACGCTTGGGAGAAGCCAGTCATTGCAGCGACCATTCCCGGCATTTCGCTCATCGTGACTAAGTGGTCGCGGATCTGCTCGAAGTAGCCACTGATATGCGCAGCTTTCAGATCTCGAACTGCGGCCAACTGGCGTTCGGACTGTTGTTGAAGGTAAGCAGCTGCCGTGGTATTCACCTCGCGGCTAACATTTCTTGCAGTCCAAGTATTGAAGATGGAGTTAACGAAGAGTGGTACTAAAGCACAGAACAGGAATGCCGCGATTAAGCGTGTACGTATTCTCATGGTAGCAAAAGTCTTGTCGCAAAATGGGGGGGCAAAATAATTTTGACCCGCCGAAGTCGATTAGCCACAAGACCGAAACGGGCTATCGATGAATAGGATACGGTTTTTGATGAAGCCGCTGCTGCACAAAGCACTGCAGAATCACCAAAGTGATCGGTTCCATTCGTCGGGTCGAAAAGGATTGGTCATGTTGGAAAGAGATGACCGGACATCAAGAAGCGACTGCTGCTTCTTCGTCGATCACCTTCACCAAACCGTCTGGATCGATGATGACAATCAGGTCACGTTCTCGTAGGTAAACCGATTTGATAAAGCGGCGATCAATCGAGCGAACGTTGCTCGGGCGGGCCGAAAGCTGATTGCGTTCAACCGTCAGGATGTCCGATACGCTATCGACTAGGACACCGATCCGCTCACCATGGATATTTAAGATCAGGTTGCGGCCGTGAGAGTCTTCTTGTCGGTTGGTAAGACCGAAAATGCGATGAGGATTGATAACAGTCACGACATCCCCACGCAAATTCACGACGCCGTGAATCATCGCGGAAGCTTCCGGAACTGGCGTGATATCCATCAACCGATTGATTTCCTGGACATGAGCGATATCGATGCCGAGCAAGACTCCCCCTACGGAGAAAGTAACCAATTGCAAGGTCTGGTCGTCGTTCAAGGTCTGGTCGTCGTTCAAGACCGTTGATTCGTTCGTGGGTTGATTCGGTTGAGGGTTCATGAGTTTACCTCAGAGGTATTGGTATGGATGAGGCGTTGGATGCTTTCCAACAGTTCAGGCTTGTTCATTTTGACCTGGTAATCGTTTACTCCGGCCTCCCGGCCTAGTCGTGTCGATTCGGCGTCAGCCAAACTCGTCAGTGCGATAATCGGTAGCCGCTTGAAGCGGCCATCGGCCCTAATACGACGTGTCAGTTCGAAACCGTTTAGCTCCGGCATCTCGACGTCAGTGACAAGCATGTCAAAAGCGTCCGGTTTTTCGCTCAGCTTGGACCATCCCTCTTCGCCGTGCTCGCAAGCGGTGACGGCATGACCTTCCTCAGTCAGGGTTCTTGTGAGGAAGTTCCGAAAAAAGGTGCTGTCCTCGCAGACGAGGATACGAGCCACACCGTCTTGAGCTTCTTGCCCGATCGGTTTTTCGAACCAGTCGGGTCGTGCCTCTTTCGTCAAACCATAGAGGTCTAGAAGGCGTGTGGAGCGGTCATCAATAACGGCGACTCCCGCGACGCCTTCTTCGCGACTCATTTGGACGCCGGAGGACAGGTCCACGTCTCGGATGTCATGCAGATTCGGTGCGATCAGGCCGACTTCGTGACCGTACACCCGAAACACAATGACAAAAACTTGGTCGGGTCGGTCGACTTCGGCAACTTTTACCACCTCGTCGATCGTGACCAGCGGTAGCGTGCCGCCACGGTACTGCATTAACAGCTGATCGCCGACCGGTTCAATGTCTGCAAGGGCAACTCGTTCAATTCGACTGACGATGTCCATCGAGACCGCAAAACGATCTTTGGGTCCGACGGATAGCAGCACCAAGCGTTGTTGATCTTCTGGACCTGTCTCACCGATCGGTTCCTGATGACGCTGCGTACGTTTTTCGGAGTCACCTGCGAGATCGATCCGAGAAGCAATCCCCGCTGCATCAAGAATCATCGCCACGCGTCCGTCCCCTAGAATGGTCGCTCCCGCAAGTAGCGGTAGGTTGCCCAAATGACGTCCGAGCGGTTTGACGACGATCTCCTCGCTATCCAAAACGCGGTCGACCGCCATCGCAAATTTGGAACGCCCCGCTTCAACAACCACCAATTGGCAATCGTCGGTTTCTGCCTTGGACTCTTTGGTGGAAAGATTTAGGACGTGACTTAGTCGGACCAACGGCAGCAGCTGTCCACGAAGCCGTAGGACTTCGGCGGAATTTGCCCTTTGAATACATTTATCTTTCCCGTCGGTTTGTACCAGTTCAACGATACTGCTTTGTGGAAGTGCGTAGCGGCAATCGCCAACGGCCACAATCATCGACGGGACGATCGCAAGGGTGAGCGGCAAGGTGATTTGAACCGTCGACCCCTTGCCCAACTGCGATAGCATCTCGACCGAACCGCCTATCTTTTCGATGTTGGTTCGTACCACGTCCATACCGACGCCGCGTCCCGAGACGTCGGTAATTTCGGCGGCGGTCGAGAAGCCGGGGGCAAAGATTAGATTGACCGAATCGCGATCGCTCATTCGGTCGGCGGCGGCAGCATCCAAGATGCCCTTTTCAACTGCCTTGGCACGTAGCTTTGCCGGATCGATCCCGGCACCGTCGTCAATGATCTCGATCATCACCTTGCCCGCCTGATGGTAGGCTTTCAGCACCACCGTCCCTTGTGCAGGTTTCCCGGCCTTCTCCCGGATATCGGGAGCCTCGATGCCGTGATCGCATGCGTTGCGAATAAGGTGAGTCAGCGGATCGGCGATCGCTTCGACGATCGTTTTATCGGTCTCGACTTCGTTTCCTTCGGTCAACAGCTCGATCTGCTTTCCGAGCGTTGCCGAGAGGTCACGGATGATCCGCGGAAATTTGTTAAAAACGTTTCCGATCGGCTGCATCCGAGTCTGCATGATTGATTCTTGCAACTCGGTCGTCACTTGGTCTAAACCGGCGGCGATCGAATCAAGACTGGAATTCGTCGTCCGTCCGCCGCTCGAGTCGAGGGCCAAGGCTTGCAAGAGTTGGTTCCTGCTCAGCACCAATTCGCCGGCGAGGTTCATCAACCGATCAAGCACACGCACGCCAACGCGGATGGTCGATTCGTTCGCTGAGGCAGACCGTGGCGGAGCCGACGCTTTCTGAGTGGTAGTCGGTGCGCTATCGGCACCCATCTCTTCGCCCGGCTTTGACGATTTCGACTTTCTCCGAGCGGGCTGGCGTTTCGGTTTCGCTGGCGCTTCGGACGCGTTGGTCGACGATGAGGTTTTTGATTCCGCAGCGTTCAGCGTGGCCTCGGTAGCGTCGAGTGTCGTCTCGACCCGCTGGGTCACTTCGTCCTTGGTTTTTTTGCTTCGGCGAGTGCTCTGTCCCCGTGGTGCCCGCGTTTTTCTGGTTCCGGACGAAGTCCGCCGAGTCGTCGTTTTTTTGACGGTAGGTTTCCGTGTCGTCATGGATTCGCTCTGGCCTTGGGAAGATTCGGAATCGTTGCCGGCATCCTGTGCAGCGGTTTGACTGACGGGGGCTTCGAGCAGCGAATCGAGGCGCTGACAAAGCTCGGTGTTGTCGGTTTCGTTGCTCGATTCGATATTTTCGATCAGCGATTTCAGTCGATCGGCCGCTTTGAGCATGACGTCGACGTTGTACGGATTGGGAACCAAATCCTTATCGCGGACGCGTCCGAGGACGTTTTCGAGGCGGTGCGAGACGGCGTTGATTTGTGTCAAACCGAGAAAGCCGGCCGCCCCTTTGATCGAATGGATCGCCCGGAAAACCGTGTTGACCAGGTTGTCGTCGATCGCTTCGCCCATCGCTTCGATTTGAAGCAGCTGGATTTCGATGTCCGCCAAGTGTTCGCGGGCTTCCTCGACAAACTCGAGATAAAATTCGGAATCGTCCATTCGCTTTTCCTTCCGCTATTCATGAGAGCCGTTCGTCGGCCCGCGTCACTGAAAACGTTGATGTGAATCAGTGTTCGGAAGTATCCGAGGTCTGACCACGCTTTTCTCTAAGTCACGAAACGGTGGTACAGGTGCCGTTGAAAGAAAAGCAGCTATATTGCTTGCCTGCCCATCCATGTTAGATCTGCGAGAGCGTTATAACCGGCGCAACCAGAACGGATTAGTTAGTTAAAAAAAAGTTCGCTTTCATCGTTGCTTGTGCATCCGGTGACTTTCTGCGTGCTAGATTTCCGTTGACTAGGTCCCGATTCTGCCCCATCGGTACCGTTCCAATCGAGATCTTTCCGAAGGCGATAAGCGAGAGAACGACATGAAAGTGTTATTGGTGGATGACTCTGGTGTGATGCGTAAGATCATCGCCCGCGGTCTCAACAGCCTGTGGGTCGACGAAGTCGTTGAGGCTGCTGACGGTGTCGAAGCGTTGGCGGCGTTCGGAGACGGGACCGGCTTCGATCTAATTTTGACTGACTGGAATATGCCTAATATGAACGGCTTGGAATTGATTCAAGCTATTCGTGGGGCCGGCCATAAGTTGCCGATCATGATGATCACGACTGAGTCGGAGAAGTCGCAGGTCTTGCTTGCCATTCAAGCGGGCGTGAACGATTACTTGGTCAAGCCGTTTGATCAAGAGATGCTGCAGATGAAATTGGAACGGGTCATACCCAATCCACAGACCGCCTAATTTTGTTCCGGCACCGGGGTTCTCTTGTCGTGCCTTTTCATCCACCGGGTCAAAGAAGACCCTTTACGCTTTC
>JGI12109J20283_10084556_pt1 | contig 17330 bp, 18 predicted proteins | sample ElkSlonscriptome_12_FD_20283 | JGI IMG/M metagenome (IMG submission 20283)
CACACTGGCCCTGCCATTTGCCTATGCCGGTGCGGTTGATGCGATGAACGCTGACGGGAGCATCAACGAAGGGGCCCTGGTCGCCTTTGCGCTGGTCGCTGCGTATGGGCTTGGCCGATTTACCGGCGTCGCCTTCGACAACATTCGCAACATGGCATTTGAGCGGGTCGAGCAGAACGCGACGCTGACCCTGTCCGAAGACGTGTTTCACCGCCTGCACCGCCTCTCGCTGAGATTCCACCTGAACCGGCGCACCGGCGAGGTGACCAAGATTATCGAGCGCGGGACGAAAAGCATCGGCATGATGCTGTATTTCCTGCTGTTCAACATTGCACCCACGGCAATCGAGCTGATCGCGGTCGGCGTCATCTTCTATTTCAAATTCGGGATAGAGCTGGTCGCGGCGACCACCATCACCGTCATTTCCTATATCGCGATCACCCGCTGGATCACTGAATGGCGCACAAAATTGCGGCGCGAGATGAACGATCTGGATGGCAAGGCGCTGCACCGGGCGGTGGATTCGCTGCTGAACTTTGAGACGGTCAAATATTTCGGCGCGGAAAACCGCGAAGAAGACCGCTATTCCGGGGCGGCGCGGGCCTATGCAGAGGCCGCGATCAAATCGGAAAACTCGCTCGCACTGCTCAATATCGCGCAGTCGGGTATCACCAATGCCCTGATGGCGGGCGCTATGGCCTTCACTGTCTGGGGCTGGAGCACGGGCCGTTTTACCGCGGGCGATCTGGTCCTCGTAAATACCTACCTGATGCAGCTGTTTCGCCCGCTTGATCTGCTCGGCTGGGTCTATCGCACGATCCGTCAGGGGCTCGTTGACATGGCCGAAATGTTCCGCCTGATCGATACCGATATCGAAGTGAAAGATGCGCCCGGCGCGCCCGCATTGTCCGTCTCGAAGCCGTCGATTATTTTCGATAATGTGACCTTTGGCTATGAAGCGGAGCGCACCATTCTGAAGGGCCTCAGCTTCGAAGTCGCTGCCGGAGAGACCGTCGCGATTGTCGGCCCATCGGGCGCGGGTAAGAGCACTTTGGGCCGGCTGCTGTTCCGCTTTTATGATCCCGCCTCAGGGCGCATCCTGATCGACGGGCAGGACCTAGCCAACGTTCAGCAAGACAGCGTGCGCGCCGCCATCGGGATCGTCCCGCAGGACAGCGTGCTGTTCAACGATACGCTGGGCTATAACATCGCCTATGGCGCCCCCGACAGCGTGAACGCGGACGACGCGATGGTCGAGAAAGCGGCAAGTGACGCCGCCCTGATGCCTTTGATAGAGCGCCTGCCGGAACGGTTTGATACAACCGTGGGCGAGCGCGGATTGAAACTGTCGGGCGGCGAAAAACAGCGCGTCGCGATTGCTCGCACCTTGGTCAAAGATCCGCCGATCCTGTTGCTGGACGAGGCGACAAGCGCGCTCGACACGCGGACCGAGCAGGAAATTCTCGGAACGCTGAAACGGCTGGCGCGCGGGCGGACCACGTTGGCGATCGCCCACCGCCTTTCAACCATCGCCGATGCCGACCGTATCCTCGTGCTGGATGGCGGAGAACTGGTGGAACAGGGCACGCATTCGGCATTGCTCGCGAAAGACGGGCTTTATTCAGAGATGTGGGCGCGCCAGGCCAGCGAACAAAGCGAGCCGTTGGTGCTGCCGGAAGAAGCAGCGGAGTAAGCCGGGAGCTTACCCCGCTCACTCAATCACTCAGCCACCTTGCGCAGATCATTCGCTGACAGGTCCAGCTCGCTCGCCGGAATGACATCCACCTCTCCGCGCAGATCTTTGAGCGGTTCGACGAACTGCTGGGCATCGCCAACAATCACCAATGAAGCGCGATCAGCGGCGAGATATTTCTCAGCCATGTCCGCCGCATCATCTGCCGACACATCAGACAATCGCTCGGCAATCCGGAACGCCTCACCCGGATCAATTCCGCGCAACATCAGATTGGCAACCTGCCCGTTAAACCCGCCGCTCGTCTCCAGACTGCGCGCAATCGCGCCCGACAGATACAGCCGCCGTTTCTGCAGCGCGTCTTCCTCCAGCGGCATGTCAGCCAGCAGTTTGAACTGTTCAAAAAAGACCGCCGCCACTTCATCGGCGGTTTCATTCTTCGTCTGCGCGCGTGCAGTCAACAGGGCGGCATCAAGGCTCTGCCCCAGCCGCGAATACGCACCATAGGACAGGCCGCGTTTGGTGCGCACTTCCTCAAACAATCGTCCGTTTGAGCCAGAACCCAGCACCGTATTCGCCAGCCACAGCCGATAGAAATCCTCGTCCGATCGCGCAGTCGCCCGCACCCCTGCAACCACAGCCGCCTGCCCCGCATCGGGCATGTCGATCACCACGGTGCGCGGCGTGGTGCCGTTACCCGCCGGGTTCGGGATCATCTCGGGCGCTGGCATTTCGCTCGTCCAATCGCCGAACAGGTCCTGCGCCAGAGCGGCGGCTTCATCGGAAGAAATGCCGCCGCTCACCACCAGCTTGGCATTGGCCGGATGCCACCACGTCGCACGATGCTCCAACAGGTCTTCACGCGTGATCGCCGCCATGCTCGCCGGATTGCCGACGCGGCCATAGGGTGCATCGCCATACATCACGCGGGTGGCGACCAGGCTGGCGAGCGAGCCGGGATCTTTGAGCGTTGCAGAAAATCCATCGAGGAAACGCTTGCGCTCACGTTCCAGTTCGTCAGCGGGGTAATTGGCGTTCTGGATCACATCGACCAGCACTTCACCTGCCGCAGCAAGGTTAGCCTTCGGCGCGGTGATGCTCGCATAGGTTCCGTCGCGTCCGCTTGAAATACCGATGCTCGCGCCCAGCGATTCCAGCGTCGCCGCGATCTGCGTCGCGCTGCGCGTGGTGGTGCCGTTATCCGCCAGATCGGCGGCCATTTGCGCCAGGCCCGCTTTGGCCAAGGCATCCGTCGCATCGCCGCCCGGCATCACCAGTGTCAGCGTCGCAATAGGCACATTGCTGGTCTGCGCGCTCACAAGCGGGATACCGTTCGCCAGCTGCGTCTCGACAAAACCTGCGCGCACAACCTCGGGCGCGTCACCGGGAGGCGGCGGCGCCATGCGCTCATCTTCGGGCAGAACCTTGCGCGGCTCGCCCGTCGCAGGCGGCACGCTGCCATATTCCGGGCGCGGATAGGGATTGGCATAGCTCTCCGGATCATCTTCGCCCGCCGTATAGGTCATGGTCACCACAGCATCAGGGTCCAGCCATTTGGCGGCGACGCGCTGAATATCCTCGACAGTGACAGCAGCGATCCGTTCCAGCCGGATGTCCGCGGCATCGGGATCGCCAGTGGATACCAGCGCCTCACCCAGCTCGAATGCGCGCCCGCGTACGGTCTGGCGCTGGGACAGCGCGCTCGAGAAAATCTCGTTCTTCGCCTCATTCAGTTCCGCTGCACTGACGGGAGCGTTGCGCACCTTCTCCATCTCCGCATCAAGGATCGCCCGAGCTTCTGCGGGGTCGGCGACCGGGCTGAGCACGGCGTAGTTGGTGATCGAGCCGCCATCCATCGTGGATGAGGCAAAGTGCGCTGCATTCACTGCCTTGCCACTGCGGACCAACGCCTCGTTAAGGCGGCTGTTTTCCCCGCCCGACAGAATTGTCGAGAGCACTTCGAGCGCCGCATAATCGGCATCTGTAACCTTGGGCCCCTTCCAGACATTGCCGACAACCGGCAACGGCACATTGGGTGCGGTCGCGTTGACGGCGCGAGGCTCGGTACGCTTGGGCTCCTCTGCCGTAATCGCCAGACTGATCGGAGTGTCGCGACGCGGAATATCGGCAAAATACTGGTCGACCAATTCGCGCAGGCGGGTCGTTTCAAAATTGCCTGCGACAATCAGTGTGGCTGTATCGGGACCATAATAAGCCTGATGAAAAGCGCGCGCATCGTCCAGCGTCGCATCGTCCAGCTCTTCGATCGACCCGATCCCCGCTCGCCGCATCGGCAGCACGTCAAAGGCGTTTTCCGGAATGACGAAGCGCTGCAACCGGCCATAAGGCGGTGCAAGCACGCGCTGGCGCAACTCCTCTTTCACGACCGAGCGCTCTTTTTCAAACACCTCGGCATCCACCACCGGAAAGGCCATACGCTCCCGGTGCGTCCACAACATCGTTTCGAGATATTCCGCCGGCACCGTCTCGTAATAGTTGGTGCGGTCGATCCAGTTCGATGCGTTGCGCTGCCCGCCCACATCCTCGGTCAGACGGTTGATCATGTTATAGGGCATGTTCACCGTCTTGCGGCTGAGGATATGCTCAAACAGGTGGCTGAATCCCGCGCGGCCCTCAGGATCATGCTTTGAGCCGACCTTGTACCACAGCGACGTCGTGACATTCGCAGTCGAGTGATCGGGCAGCGCGATCACGGTGAGGCCGTTATCCAGCGTCCACAAAGTGTATTCGATCTTCGGCGCGGAGAGCGTTGCCGCTTTCGTCTCACTGGTGTCCATATGCCCGTCCGCCATTGCCGGAGCGCCTGTGCCAAGCGCCCCAAGCGCCATGACAGCCGCGCCGCCCAGCAAGAATGTCCTGATCATAACAGCATTGTCCCCGATTGGTATGTTTGGCGCGAAGTTAAAGCGCGCCCGCGCCATCATCTCAAGGGCAGAAGGGGTCACAAACCCCACAAATCGGGGGTTCTTTTCGATTAGACCGAACGGTTGGCGTCCATGCTCAGCTTTTTCAGCATTTTCAGCGCCTCTTCGCGTCTGTCCCACGGCACAAACAGGTGATCGTGGTTCAGCCCGGCGACGATGTTGCAGGCAATGCCGTAAGTCGCGAGGGTAGTGGCGACCGCTGCCGTCAGCCCGACCGCTTCCAGATCGGAGTGCACTTGCAGCGTGATACGCGCGAATTGCGGTTTGTCCGCCGAATTGGGAGCAGGCCCGGCGGTGGCAGGCAGGATGGCGCACATCCCCTCTTCTTCACGAACAATGGCAAAGGCCGTCGCCGGGATCATCGCGTCGCTTGCCAATTCCACAAAGACCCAAGCGCGCTCTCCCAATGTGGGATCCATGCCGAGCATCAAAGCTTTCAAATCGCGCACAGCACCCGGTTTCATAGCATCCCCCCTCAAGTCATGCGGAAGACTAGGACAAGTGCCTAAAATACTAAAGAATGTATTTAGAAAGATCAGAATTGCCGGCAAGCCCTGCCAATCGGTCCGCAACATAGGTGGCATCAACTGTGACAGTTTCGCCGGTGAATTCCTCGGCTTCGAAACTGACCTCTTCCAACAGCTTTTCCATGACAGTCTGCAATCGCCGCGCGCCGATATTCTCGACACTTTCATTCACTTGAGCCGCGATCTTTGCAACCTCGGCAATCGCATCTTCGGTTATATCAAGCTCCACGTTCTCCGTGCCCAGCAGCGCCTTGTATTGCGCGACCAGATTGGCGCGCGTTTCTGAAAGGATGCGCACAAAGTCCTCTTCGGTCAGAGCGCGCAATTCCACGCGGATCGGCAGGCGACCCTGCAACTCGGGCAGCATGTCAGACGGCTTGGCCACGTGGAACGCACCGCTGGCAATGAACAGCACGTGATCGGTTTTCATCGGGCCGTATTTGGTGGAAACGGTTGTGCCTTCGATCAAAGGCAGCAGATCGCGCTGCACGCCCTCGCGGCTGACACTTCCACCGCGCACATCCGAGACCGCGATCTTGTCGATCTCGTCCAGAAACACGATGCCGTTCGTTTCCGCATTGGCAAGCGCGGCCTGTGCGACATCATCATCATCTAGGCGCTTGTCCGCTTCTTCATCGACCAGCCGGTCCCACGCTTCGGGAACACGCATCTTGCGGCGTTTGGTCTGTTGCTTACCCAGCGCCTTGCCCATCATATCGCCAAGGTCGATCATCCCCATATTTCCGCCCATATTGCCCATATCAAAAGGCATGGAGCGTTCTTCGGCGACTTCGATTTCAACCTCGGTTTCGTTCATTGAATTGTCGGTGATGCGGTTGCGGAAGGACTGACGGGTCGCCTCGCTCGCATTCTGCCCGACCAGCGCATCCAGCAGGCGCTCCATCGCCGCCTCTGATGCGGCCTCACGCACAGCCTCGCGGCGGCGCTCCTTTTCCAGCCGGATCGATTCCTCGACCAGATCGCGTGCAATCTGTTCAACATCGCGCCCGACATAGCCGACCTCGGTAAACTTGGTCGCCTCCACCTTTACAAACGGCGCTTCGGCCAGTTTTGCCAGACGGCGGCTGATCTCGGTCTTGCCGCAGCCGGTTGGCCCGATCATCAGGATATTCTTGGGCGTGACTTCATCGCGCAAATCGGCGCTCAGGCGCTGGCGGCGCCACCGGTTGCGCAGGGCAACGGCGACTGCGCGCTTGGCGTCTTTCTGGCCGATAATGTGATCGTCAAGAGCGGCGACAATCGCCTTGGGTGTCAAATTGTCCATGATTTCTTTTCTTTATTCGCTTTCGCCTGAATGTGGCGTGCGCGCTGCTGCGTTCAAGGGCGAGTTCAAGGGTGGAGGACCAGTGGGCAGGATGGGGCGAGGGCTCAAGAGCGCGTTCAGGCGCGCGGTCATCGGGCGCTCTATCCGGGCATAGAAAAGCCAACTGATCAACAGCGTCACAATTATCGCGGTGGCCAGATAGTCCCATGGTCCCGCACGAAATCCCGGCAGTCTGGGATAGAACCATATCCAGCCCCACGCGATGGGCACATGCAGCAGATAAAGCGCATAGCTCATGTCGCCCAGCCGATTGATCATTGCCGAAAACGGCGCGCGCAACGGCCCGCCCAGCACCGCAAAGGCGAACAGGATCGCAGGCGCGGCACACCATGCGAGGTAGTCAAACCCCATCGCGGCAATGCTACCCGGCTTGGACACGACAAAACAAAGCGCGATGCCAGCGAGAACGGCCGCGAGGCGAAGATAGACGCCAGCTTGCCAGCCCGCTTCGCGCGCCAGCGCGAGCGCCATTCCCGCGATGAAAACGAGAAGTACCGGCCGCGTCACAGTCCAGAGGAAAGTGTTACGCGGGGCCATATCGGGCGTGATCCATATGCCTGCGATCACAAGGATGCAGATCGCAACGGTCACCGCGCTCAAAGCCTCCGAGCGGCCCCGGCTCAGGAACAGACCAAACAGCGCATAGAAAACCATTTCATAAAACAGCGTCCAACCCGGCCACAGAAACGGCTGAGCGCGCAGGCCGTGCAGATCGGACCAGAACGGGATCAGCAGCAGCGATTGCCCCAACTGTGCCCAGTTGATCGGACGCGGGACCAGAACAAGAAACACCGCCAGCAGCATCGCGCTCGCCAGCCAGTACGGCGGCAGGATACGCACGGCGCGTCTGGTCCAGAATATCCGACGCGCATCACCGCGTCCGAACAGGCCAGCGGATGCAATCACCATAATATAGCCGGAGATGACAAAGAACAGCATGACCGCCCCCTGACTGGCCCGCCCGCTGCTAAGCCTGAAGCCGTCGGATATTGCACCGAAGCCATCCCCCATGTGGTCGGCAAAGCCCAGTGCGATATGGAAAAACGCGACCGTCACCGCGGCAATCGCGCGCAAAAGCTGGATTTCGACTAATTTGGCGCCTGGTGTTTCAACAACCATCAAGTCTTCATTAAAGAGGTCAGAATCGAACGCAACTGCGCGTCAGTCAGACGATCACAGACCCTTGACCAAATTAGACGACCTCCAGCGTGACCTCGCCATTGGTGAAGACGCAAATGTCTGCGGCAACGCCCATCGCCTTGCGTGCGATCTGTTCAGCGTCATCTTCGTAATCGGAGAGCGCGCGGGCAGCGGCCAAAGCAAAATTGCCACCTGATCCGATCGCGGCAATCCCGCCTTCAGGCTCCAGCACATCGCCATTACCCGTCAGCACCAGCAGGGTTTCATCATCGGCAACGATCATCAACGCTTCAAGATTGCGCAGATATTTGTCCGTGCGCCAGTCCTTGGCCAGCTCAACCGCAGCGCGCAGCAACTGGCCCGAAAACTGCTCCAGCTTGGCCTCAAGCCGCTCGAACAAAGTGAACGCATCCGCCGTTGCACCGGCAAAACCGGCGACGACCTTTTGCTTGCCGTCTTCGCCGAGGCCGCCGATGCGCCGCACCTTGCGGGCATTGGGTTTCATTATGGTGTTGCCCATGGAAACCTGACCATCGCCCGCAATCACGGTTTTATTCCCGCGCTTTACGCCGATAATGGTGGTGCCGTGCCACTGGATAAGGCCGTGGCTCGCCTGATCATTGCTCATGAGGGCAAATATGGCGCTGTGGGCGCATGGTTCAAGCGGTACTGTGGCCCACTGTATGGATGACTGCGCGTACCTTCAGCGTCAGACTTTAGGATCAGACGCCGCCCGGCCCCGGTCCACCCGGACCACCCGGACCACCTGCGCCGACCTGGCCGATATTGCCGAACAGGTCTTCAAGGAAGCCGCGCTCCCGGCCCAGTGTCGGCGTCTTGTCGCCCTCGGGTTGAAGATAAACGACCTTATCCACGCCGCTGCGATCTACCGAGACGACATTGCCAGCCTCGTCAAACTTCACCGCCAGCACGCCATGCGTTTTGATCCGCGGGCGCACGAATGGGCGACGCCCGGTGATGCTGGAGACGTAATACCACGTCGGCTCACCATACTGGCTCGAAAATGTCGGACGGCCCAGAGTGCCCTCGACCGAACGCTGGTTGTCGATCCCCGGCTGAACCGTGCGCAGCAGCAATTGATCAGTGACATAACCACGCGATTCCCGGATCGAAGAACACGCGCCCAATCCCGCCAGAGCGCCCACTAGCAACGCCGCCTTGGCAAGGCGCGAAGCACCTGCGCGCGCGCCGCCGCGCTGCTGCATTTGCGCTTTGAGCGTGTTTGAACCGGTCATTGTCATTCTACCCGTCAGTTCCATTCCAGTCGCGCCCAAATCAGGGCAGTCATTGTGCCGAAACGCCTTAGGACCAACACCCGTCCCTTGCAACGCCGCAAGCTATCACAGCCTCTTCAAGACGGGTGACGCGCACCGCTTGAATTGCAGATGAACCGCGCCGATGTGAAACTGCCTGACGCATCCCTGCGTATATCCAACGGAACATTCGCCCAGATCACGGGTTTCAATCTCATCGAATTACGCCTTTTGCGCGCGCAGTGCGACGGGGCCTTTTGGAAAGATAAATCACGACATGTCGTTTCTCTCTCGCCTCCTTGGTACCGCGCCCGATCCGCGTGAAACGATCCGCCCGCTGTGGCACCGTGTTATCGAACTGGCGCGTGAGCCGTCTTTCTATGCCGATTGCAATGTTGCAGACAGCGTCGGTGGCCGGTTTGACCTGATCACCGCCATCCTGTGCGCGATCATGGTCCGCTTGGAAGCCAGTGAAATGCGTACCGAAAGCGCATTGCTCGCAGAGTTGTTCGTTGAGGACATGGATGGCCAGTTGCGCGAATTTGGCGTGAATGATGTTGTGGTGGGAAAACGCATCGGTAAATTGATGAGTGTGCTAGGAGGGCGATTGGGCGCATATCGCAGTGCGTTGGTCAGCACGGATCGCGAGCGGTTGATCGGAGCCGTCACCCGGAATGTGACCTTTTCCGAAGGTGCGGACGAAGCCGACAACGCGGCCCGGGTCGCAGATAAATTGCTGGCTTTGAATGAACGCCTTGCTGCGCGCAGCGATGAAGACCTGATTAAAGCTAGTGGGATCTGGTGAATGCTATGTTGGGATCAAGAAATAACGAGCCGGAACTGACCAGAATGGTCAAAACGCGCATGCTTCCGGCGGGCGCGGTGATTATCGAGGCTGACGAACGCGAGCGGATTGCGCTGGCGGATCGATTTGGCATCGTGTCGGTGGATGCGCTGTCCGCCGCAATCGAGCTCGAATTCTGTAAAAAGGGCATCCGCGCAGAAGGTACAATGAACGCCCGCATCACTCAGAGTTGCGCGGTGTCGGGCGACGATATTTCTGTGTCGATCGACGAACCCGTCGTGCTGCGCTTCATCGAAGAAGGCACAGCCGACCTGACGCCCAGCGATGATGATGGGATCGATTACGAGATCACCCCCGATAACTGCGATGAAATCGAATATACAGGCGACGCCTTCGATTTGGGTGAAGTGGTCGCTCAATCCCTGGGCCTTGCGATTGATCCGTATGCCGAAGGGCCAGCCGCCGATGCCACACGAAAGAAGGCGGGCATCGTGGAAGAAGGTCAGCAGGATGGCCCGCTTGCCGAGGGCCTCGCCGGGGCTTTGAGCGCGCTGAAGAAGGACTGAGACGGCAGCTTTTGAATAAGTGAAAAAAGCAAGAGAAGAGGAGCTAGTCTTTGACTAAGATCTTCTCAAGCCATGACATTTCTTCAACGGGTTCGCCCACGTTGCACTTCATGCTCATGGGGTGAGCGAGCCGAAATTCCTTGATTGTCCAAATATAGACGCCATCGTGATCCTCGTCCAACTGGCCGTCCTTATTGAGGGTCGCAAGCCGAAGCGAACCATCTGCTGCGAAATTACGATCCTCCACCGCCATAAAGAGCGCTTGGACTTCGCGCCCTCTGTTGAGGAACACGGAGCCCCTCGCATTTGCAGTGATCCTTCTACCCTCAATCTGGTAAGTCGCGTGCGCCTTCCAATCATGCGACATTAACGACTCATCTGATGGCTCTGCCCCACGCAAAATGTTGCCGGAGACTTCCATTTCCGCAAGTGGGCCAGTGTAGAAACCCAGCTTTATTGCGCCTTGGTTCGGAAGCGCGTCAAACATGCATTTCACATGAGCGAAGGGCTTTTGCGGTTCATCGGCCGGAAATGGCCCGATGTCGAAAAACCTAAAGGCCGCGATGCCCAGTCCGAGCAAGGCTACAATGAAACAGAGGGCGTCTCTCGCAGTGCCGGCACCATTATTCCGAATAGCCATGCCCAAGACCTACCATGCCCGACCGCTAAATCCGATGCCTTGAACATCAAAACGGAATATCGTCGTCCAGATCATCATAGCCGCCACCACCTGACCCGCCGCCGTTTCCGCCGCCGCCCTGGTTCCAGCCGCCGCCACCTGAGCCACCGCCCTGACTGCCTGCGCTATCACCATATCCGCCGGTCGAACGCTGGCCGCCGCCACCGCCATAGCCACCACCACCGCCGCCGCCGCCGCCGCCGCCGGATGCGCCATCGAGCATGGTGAGCGTGCCGCCAAAATTGCGGATCACCACTTCAGTGCTGTAGCGGTCATTGCCCTGCTGGTCCTGCCATTTGCGGGTTTCCAGCTGGCCTTCGATAAAGACCTTGCTGCCCTTTTTCACATAGCGTTCGACCACGCCGACCAGACCCTCTGAGAAGATCGCGACTGTGTGCCATTCGGTTTTTTCACGGCGTTCGCCGGTATTGCGATCCTTCCAGTTTTCACTGGTCGCGATGCGTAGATTGGCGACCTTGCCACCGTTTTGAAAGCTGCGGATTTCGGGGTCCGCCCCGAGATTGCCGATCAGCATGACCTTGTTAAGCGAACCCGCCATCGAAAAATCCTTCCCAAATAAAACTGCCAGCCGCGCCAAAGGACGCACAGCGAATCTGTTGGTAGGACTCTAGGACAGATTGGCTCGGCTAGGCGAGGCCTCCCCTAACGCTTTTACACGTTAGTGGCGCGTCCCATCGCCCACAGTTCAGCGCGAGGGGTAACGCAACCGGCCCAGAAAGCGCGAAAGGCTGGGCAATTCCACATTGCCACCGGTCAGCTTTGCCTTGGCCTTTTCAAACCGCATCACACCATCAATCCGGCGGTCGAGAAAGGCGTATGTCTTTTCCTTCCCGTCGCTGTCATCATTGACGAAATACGCCAGCGTCGCGGAGTAGATGCCGGCAAGGATCGTGCGCTTTGTATAGTGGTTGTAATCAGTCGAGGTGTCGCCTGCCAGCCGCCACATAATGTCCGCCGAGCGCCAACCCAGTTGCAGGCTGCGCGGCGCGTTTTGCGGCATCGCCATAATCGACATTGCGCGGCGCACGGCCTCGTCAATGTCCTCCACCGCTTTCAGGCGAAAGGCGACCAGTTCACGGATACGCTCGCGGATTTTCAACCCAGCCAGCCGTTCCTGTGGCCATTCGGCTTCCATCGCCTGATCGACGCTGGTGATCCATGCCTCGATCATGTCCATTGCGCGCCCGTTCAATGGCTTGGCCGGAAAGGCAAGCTTGGCCACGTCCACATCTGCGCCCGCCATTTCTGCGGCCGCTTCCAGCGCGGTTTCGTTCCATCCGTCAAAAATGGCGGAAGCCGCAATGTCAGGAGCCAGCGCAATGCGCAGCTCATCAAGGGTCATATCAGCGAAATCGGGTGTCTCTTTGGTCATACTAGAAAGAAGGCCCGTATTGCTGCTTGGTTCCGCTCTTTTCGCGATCAGCATCCGCAGCGGCAAATTCATCCATGATCTGGTTGTTGGAAGCGAGCAGGCTGGCATAGTCGCGCGCCGACCGGCCCGAGTTGTCTGTCCGGTCAGGGTTTGCGCCTTCTTTCAGCAGCCGCGCGATCATGGGGATGTTGCGCTGGTGCACTGCAGTGATCAATGGGGTTTCGCCCTGCTGGTCTGCCACTTCGACATCCGCGCCGCCCTTGACCAACTCTTCCACGCCATCGACAAAGCCGAGCCTGGCCGCGACCTGAAGCGGAGTGACGCCTTTTTTGTTTTGGATATTGGGATTTGCCCCGCGTTGCATCAGGAACCGGATCCACAGCACATCGCGGCGCTCTGTCACCACATGCAGGCCGGTGTCGCCATTGCCGATATCGCGCGTGTTGACGACCTGCGTGCCCGGCTCGTTCAACATTTCGGTCACCGCATCGCCGTCGCGATCCTTGACCGCTTTGAGGAATTGGTACCCTTCCGAATACAGCTGCGCGGCAACAGGCGGCGCAGTGATCACGGAAAGTGACCCCGCACAAACCGCAAGAGCCGCCGCACTGGCAATCGCTCTACCCATTCCTATTTTGCGCATAACGAAGCCCGACACGCTTTGATCCTTTTGCATTTGATGCCACATATTGTTTTATGAACCCCTTTGAAGAGCCCATGCTCTTTTGTCAGTTAGCAGAGCATGAATAGCAACGCGAATCCCCTTTCCCGGCCCCTCTTGCGCCGATTTGCACCGTCCCTGATCAAGGGCACTATCGTTGCGGCGCTGTCCGGCTTCGCGCTTGCCGCGTGCTCCCCTCAGCCAGTGGCCGAGGCCGAGCCTCCCCTTGCCGGAGCCACAATTGGCGGACCGTTTACGCTCACCAGTTCGACCGGTGAAACCGTGCGCTGGGCCGATTTTCGCGGGAAATATGCCATCGTGTATTTCGGCTTTACCTTCTGCCCTGATATCTGCCCGACAGATATGCAACGGCTGGCGCAGGGGCTGAAAATCCTCGAAGAACGCAACCCGGACCTCGTCGCCAATATCCAGCCCGTCTTCATCTCGGTTGACCCCGAACGCGACACGCCTGCGAAAGTGGGCGAGTTTGCCGCCGCATTCTCCGATGATCTGATGGGCCTCACCGGGACGCCGGAACAGGTTGCCGCCGCAGCCGACGCATTCGCCGTCTATTACAGCCGGGGCGAGGATACTGCGGGCGGCTATCTGGTCGATCACACCAACATCGTCTATTTCTTCGATCCTGATGGCAATCCGCTGTCCATGCTGCCCACCGATCAGGGAGCCGATGCCGTCGCGGCAGAAATTGAGAAATGGGCGAATTAAGAGACTCATTCTGGGAGCGCCCGCTCGCCGATCTCAACCGCGCGGAATGGGAAGCGCTGTGCGATGGATGTGGGCGGTGCTGCACGCACAAGATCGAGGATGCCGATACCGGCGAGATCGAACAAACGAATGTCGCGTGCAAACTGCTGGATAGCAGCACGGCCCAATGCAGCGATTATCGCAACCGCAAAGCCTTCGTGCCCGATTGCCTGAGGCTCACATTGGCGATTGTCGAGGATGTGCCATGGCTGCCTGCAACCTGCGCCTATCGCCTGCGCGCGGCGGGTCGCCCGCTCTATTCGTGGCACTACCTGATTAGCGGAGACCGCGAGGCGGTGAAGCATGCCGGTGTCTCTGTCGCAGGCCGGGTGGTGAGCGAGACCGATGCAGGGCCACTGGAACATCACATCGTGGAATGGGCCGGGGCAGCGCCCTCTATCGTGGATGAGACGTAATGGACTGGCTCAAGCGTTCCGCTGCCGACCGTAAGGTAACGCGCGAGATCACGCCCGAGATTGATCTGGGCGGGACCAGCCTGCCCGTCATCCTTCGCCGGCATCCCACCGCCAAGCGGCTGACCCTGCGCCTTGCCCCTGATGGCAGCGCGGTCCGCGTGACGCTTCCTTCATGGGCTCCGGCGCGCGAGGCGATTGCCTTTGCGCATTCCCGCTCCGAATGGCTCGCCGATCAATTGCAGCGCATTCCGCAGCGCTCCGCGCCCAAGGCAGGCGGGAGTGTGCAATTTCGCGGGCTGCCCGTCACAATTGCGTGGGAAGAGCGCGCGCCACGCCGCCCGGTCCTGAGCGATAATGTTGTGCGCGTTGGAGGCGCGGCCGCGGGGCTGGAGATGCGCTTGCGCCGCTGGCTGGAGCATGAAGCCCTCACCCTGTTTGAAAGCGATATGCAAGATTACTGCGCCCGCGCCGCGCTGGATCCGGTGCCCATCGCCCTGAGCCGGGCACAAAAACGCTGGGGCAGTTGTTCTGACATGCGGCGCATCCGGCTCAATTGGCGATTGGTGCAGGCGCCCGATTTTGTGCGGCGATCAGTCGTGGCGCATGAGGTCACGCATCTGGTTCATTTCGACCACAGTCCCGCTTTTCACGCGATGCTCGGCCAGATCTACGAAGGGCAAATTCGCGAGGCGGATGCGTGGCTTAAGGCGCACGGGCGGTCTCTATACACCGCCTTTGGCTAAACAGCGCGCCGCGCCCGCAGGAGTTCGCAATACCTTGCGCGCAACACGTAGGTGTTCGTTAACTTAGTAGGTGTTCGTTAACCCTGGCCGGTTAAGAAGTGGTCATGTTTAGAGCCATTGCTCTCTATGTGGCCGCCATAACAATGGGCCTTATGCTTCCCGCCACCAGCGACGCAGTGCGGGCTCAGGGTAATTGCGCGAATTGCGATCTGCCCCCCGGCTGTCGCGGCGTCGGCAACCAGAAACCCAAAAATAACAATAACGGGCGCAATTGCCAGCGGCTCAGCATGTTGATTGAAAGCGACATCGATTTTGGCCGTATCGTCGTGCAGCAGCGCGGCGACGGACGCGTCATCCTTGACCTGGCGACCGGACAGACCACTCTGATCGGCGATCTGGAGGATCTGGGCGGAATGCCGATCACCGGCCGCGCGACTGTGACGGGCGCTCCGTTTCAGGATCTGCGTGTCAGACTGCCGGGCACGGTGAGCATGCGCGATGCCACGGGCGGTCAGGCGCAGATGACCGATTTTCAGACCGACCTGCCCCCTCTGCCGCGCCTTGATGCGAACGGACAACTGACATTCAATTTCTCGGGCACTTTGGTGCTGAATGCCGAGACGCAGGCCTCGGGCCGGTTACGCGGGCGGGTGCCGATTTCGGTGGAATATCAGTAAACCGGCGAGCCTGGCTCAGGCCAGAATAGCAAACTCTGGCTTTGGGGCGTTGCTCTGACTATATTGCTTTCATGTCCTCGCTCTCGCGTTTCAATCCCAAGGCCGGTGTTGTCGATTTCTGGCACGAGTTTCGCAAGCCCAATCCGCTGCGCTGGCCCATCCTGTTTGTCTCCACGTTCCCGCTGATGATCATCGGCTACTGGCTCGCGGGGGAAACTCATTACAGGACACCGCCGCGCCCCAGCATCACCTATATCACCACGCTGGACGATGCCCGCAGCGATGCCGAGATTATCGCGTCGAATGAGGCGAATCAGGAAATCCAGAACCTGCGCGAAAATGCCGAAGAAGAGCTCGCCGAGCGCAAGCGCGAGATTTACAAGGCGCTGGGCAAAGGCATCGGGATGGATGTCGAGAAAATCGAGGCCGAAGCCGAGGCGCGCCGCGCCGCAGAAGAGGCCGCGAGGGCCCAACGGCTGGCGGAGGCCCTTGGCGGCGCTGATGATGTTGCCGGGGATGCCGGTTCCGGTGGCGATACAGGGATATCGCCCCAAGAAGGCGGCGCTCCATAAGCGGCTTTATTCCCGGCGATGCGCATTGGATGGCAGCGGCGGCGCGGCTGTCCGCGCGCTCACGCCCCAACTGTCGCCCAAACCCAGGCGTTGCGGCGCTTTGTGTGCGCGACGGGACAGTCATCGCGCGCGGATGGACGCAGGCGGGTGGCCGCCCGCATGCCGAGGCTCATGCTCTTGAGGGTCTTTCCCCCGACGCAATGCAGGCCGCCACCCTCTACGTAACGCTGGAACCCTGCGCCCACCGCTCGGATCGCGGCCCCGCCTGCGCCGATCTGATCGTTGAGACGCCCCCTGCCCGCGTTGTGATCGGCCAGCGTGATCCTGACCCGCGCACCGCCGGAGATGGCATTGCGCGCCTGCAGAAGGCGGGGATCGCCGTCGCCGTGCTGGAAGATGCAGCCTCCGCCCGTTCGCTTGCCGGCTATCTCAGCGTGCAGCAAAGGGGCCGGCCCTATGTCACGCTCAAGCTCGCGCAATCGCTCGACGGGTGCATCGCGCTGGCCGACGGGACAAGCCAGTGGATCACCGGGGATGCCGCCCGCGCCCATTGCCACGCCATGCGCGCGCGCCATGACGCGATCTGCGTGGGCGGGGGCACATGGCGCGCCGATCGCCCGCGTTTGAATGTTCGCCTGCCCGGCCTGGAGGACCGCAGTCCGGACCGGGTGGTCCTCACCAGAGGCGTCCAACCCGAGGGCGTGCGCGTCATCAACACGCCTGGACATATCAGCGCGCTCGAAGGGGTGTCGACCCTCTATATCGAAGGCGGCGCTGCGACCGCCGCCAGCTTCCTCACGGCGGATCTGGTGGACGAATTGCACCTCTATCGCGCGCCAATTGTCATCGGTGATGGCCTGCGAAGCATCGGCGCATTGGGGTTGGACAATCTCGCCGATGCGCATGGCCGCTGGAGCGCGAGCGAGCACAGGCAGCTTGGCAGTGACAGCTTCACCGCCTATCTGCGAACCCGCACCTAGCCCTCCTTCAAAGGACAACCTGCATGTTCACCGGCATCGTCACCGCCATCGGCACCATCACCAAGGCAGAACAGCGCGGCGATCTTCGCGCGCGCATCGCGGCCCCGCTGGACCCGGCCCGAATCGATATCGGAGCCTCCATCGCGTGT
>JGI12109J20283_10644688_pt1 | contig 17315 bp, 18 predicted proteins | sample ElkSlonscriptome_12_FD_20283 | JGI IMG/M metagenome (IMG submission 20283)
CGCGGGAGCCTCTTCTCCTTCGGCCGGTGGCTCACGCTCTTGCTCAATCAATCGGCTGATGTGGCTCCGTGGAACGCCGAGCATCACCGAAACGCCCTCGATGTCGCCGCCGGGATCCTCCACGTTCTCGGCCGCTGTAGGGAAGCGGTTCTCGAACGTGGTTTCCTCGGTCGTCTCGGTCATGGTCGAACCAGTTGCCGACCCCTGGCTGACCGACATGGCTTCATTCGAGCGTGTGCCCGGTGCCCCGCCGCGTGCTGCGTTCTGCTGGGTCAACTCGGTCCGGCTCTCGCTCACAAGCCCGGACACCGGCCGCTCGAATTGCTGACTCTGGGTCGACCGGCGGGCATGATCGACCCGGGCAAACACCGCCAGCGACAAGCCCGGAATATCCCGCAAGAACTCACGTATCTTGACTTCGAGCATCGCCTCGACCTGAGCGCGGTGCTCGAGCGTGCCGCGAGCGTCGAGCCGAGAGTCGGTCCTGGGGAAGTACGCCAGCCCGCTGACGCCGTCGACGACCGAGACGTCCTGAGGATCGAGCCCGGCCACGGCGTTTCCCACAGCGATCGCCACGGCGTCGACCGTGTCTTGCGGCAGCGCGCCCGCCGCCGGCCACACGATGACCGAAGCTGTCGGAGATCGATGCGCCCGGCCAAGCCCGGCCTGCTCGGGCATGTTGATCATCACCCGCACTTGCCGGAGCGAGCGCCAAGCCGCCAGCGACTTGGAGAGCTCGTCCTGATACAGCGCCCAGTACTGCTGGTGATTGTCTTGGCGGCTGTTCATCCAGCTCCGGCCTTCGACGAGCCTCTCGAACAGCGTCGCGGTCTGGATGGGCACGACCTGCTCTTCCATCAAGAGCCCGCGGGCCATCGAGGCCTGCTCGGCCGACACCAGCACCTCGCCCGTGGCGTTCGTCGTTGCTGGAATGCCCGCAGCCCGCAAGAACATCATCGCCTTGGCCCGGTCGGCCTCGTCGGCAATAACCACCGCCGCGACGGACGAACTGCCCGAGGCATACTGAGACACGAGGAAGAACGACATGCCCAGGATGACCACGACGCTGCCAATCAGCAGCTTCTCGAGGGTGCCAAGACGCCCCAGGTAGCCCGCCAGATGGCGCAGCTTTTCCTTCGATTGTCCGGCGGCGATCTCCACGCCCAGGCTCCCGATGCACGTTCCACGCGCAAATCACGCGTCGGCAGACACCGATGCGTCATTCCGTGGTCGGCTTGTCGGGCTCCGGGGCTTGAATCAACGTCGAATCACCAGCCGATCCTGCGCCACATCGCGCAATTCCCGCGCGTCGATCACACACGCATCTGCTGGATTTCTTGGTAGGCTTCCATCACGCGGTTGCGCATCTGCTGAAGCAACTGAAACGCCGTGTCGGCCTTCTGCGTGGCCAAGAGCACGCCCTCGAGGTCGGCGCGTTCACCGGTCATCAAATCCTCAACGGCCTTGTCGGCGTCCTGACGCATTTCGGACACCTCACGCAGCTGACCAAAGAGCGCCTGGCGGAACGCGTCACCGTCGGTGGGCTGGTTGGATGGCCCCTTGGGCTGTCCATCATGCAGCGGCCCGTGGGCACCACCAATCAAGCCAACAGGATCGCTCATAGCACGCCTCCGCACACGCCGGGAACACGCTGCCCAGCCCTGACTCTCGACACTACCCCGGCGATCTACGCGATCAACCGCAACGCCTGGGCCAACATCGCCTTGCTCACTTCGGCCGCCGCCACGTTCGCCTCGTAGGCCCGAGACGCCTCCATCGCGTCGACCTGCTCGGCCACGCTGCTGATGTCCGGCCCGATCACGTACCCGTTCTCATCGGCATGAGGGCTCGAGGGCATGTACCGAGACCGCAGTGCATCCGGATTCTGATACACCTCGCGCACGTGCACGCCCATGCTCCGGCCATCGCGAGACGTGGCCGACGGATCGCCCGAAGCCAGCATGACCTCGCGGCGCAGGAATGGGGCGTAGTTGCCGAACTGGTCCTCTACAACATTGGCACCGGCGATGTTCGCCGAAGCGGCCGTGAGGCGCACACGCTGGGCGATCATGCCGCTGGTCGAGATGTCCAAGCTGCCAAACACGCCCTACCTACCCCTCTATCTAGCCTACACGCTGACTGATCGCCGTCCGCAGCACACCCAGCCGTGATCGCATGAGGTCGTTGGCGACGCGATACATGCCATAGTTCTCGGTCATATCCTGCATCAGCCGCTCGACGTCCCGGTTGTTTCGGTCGTGCAGCAGCACACCGCCGACGTCGTCAGAGGGCCTGAAGCTCAGGCCGCCGTCGGCCCGCACACGCACCTCGCGTGAGTCACGCATGTCCAGCCGACCATTGACGCCGCCGGTCTGCCGGCGGCGCTTCTCCACGGCATCGCCGAGCATGGCCTGGAAGCCTTGCGGCGAAACGTCCACCGCCTTGAACCCGGGCGTGGTCAGGTTGGCCACGTTGTGGGCAAGCAAACGCTGCCGCTGCCCGGTGAAGCGCATCATCGCTTCGAGCACGGGAAGCGAACCTGCTTGGATCGTCTGCTGAAACATCGCGTAGCTCGCTTCGCAAATAGCGGGCCAAGCACCGTGCTCGCCCGGTCGGTCATGGGTCGATCACAGGTCCGTCGGCACGAGGCCGTCGTCCTTCCACCGCTTCAGTTTGATGCCCAGCGTCCGCACGCCGATGCCCAAGGCGTCGGCCGATCTTTGGCGATGGCCCTGGTATCGCTCCAGCGTGCGGATGATCGCATCGCGCTCCATGTCCTCGAGCGTGGTTGATCCGGGCGCAAAGCTGATGGAACCACCCGGCTCGACCACCTGTACCACCTCGCCAGCATCCCTTGAGGATTCGGATGAGACCGTGCCAGCCAACGCGGGTTCGGGCACCGACCTGGCGTCCTCCCCGACCACAGCCCGCACCCGCGCCGGCAATGCTCGGGCCTGGTCGTGCACCGGCGCCGTCTGCCAAACAAGCCACGGCTCGATCATCTCCCGCTTAATGACCACGTCGTCTCGCCGAGCGCCGGTCGCGCTGAGCACGACAGCACGCTCGCAGACATTCTGGAGCTCGCGTACGTTTCCGGGCCAGCTATACCGACACAAAAGATCGACCGCTCGGGGCTCAAGACGCACACGCCCGCGACCCTCACGCTTGGCAATCTGCCCCAGAAACGCCTCGGCCAGCACCGGCACGTCCTCGACCCGATCGATCAACGCCGGAAGATGGATCGGCAGCACATTCAATCGAAAGAACAGATCCTGGCGGAAATCGCCAGCTGCCACGGCCTTGGGTAGATCGCGATTGCTCGTGGCCAGCACCCGCACGTCTACCGAGATCGACTGGCTGCTGCCCACCCGCTCGAACGCACGCTCCTGCAGCACGCGCAACAGCTTGGCCTGAATAGCCGGGCTCACCTCGCTCACCTCGTCGAGCAGGAGCGTGCCGCCGTGGGCAAGCTCGAAGCGGCCCTTGCGCATCTTGTCCGCACCGGTGAAGGCGCCCTTTTCGTGCCCAAACAACTCGCTCTCGAGCAGTGTCTCGCTGAGGGCTGCGCAATTGACGGCTAGAAACGGACCGGTGCGTCGAGGGCTCAGCTCATGGATCGCCCGGGCGACGACCTCCTTACCCGTGCCGCTCTGGCCGACAATCAGGACCGTGCCGTGGCTGTCGGCCACGGCCTGCGCCTGGGCCTTCACGCTACGCATCGCCGGAGAAGCGCCCACGAGTCGATCGAGGCCAAACGCCTGGCCGTTCGTGATGATCGCACCGCCGGGCTCGACCTGGGCCTGCTCACCCTGGGCCCGCAACACGGCATTTTCTCGACGGAGCCGGGCGTGCTGGATGGCACGCTTCACACAAATGAGCAGTTCGTCGCCCTCGAACGGCTTAGTCAGATAATCGAACGCGCCGAGCTTCATCGCCTCGACCGCCGTCTGCACGGAGCCAAATGCGGTCATGAGCACGACCGGCAGCTCCTCGTCGATCGTTCGGACCTGTGCCAGCAGCTCCACGCCAGTCATGCCGGGCATCTTCAGATCGCTCACCACCGCATCGGGCCGCTGCAAGGCCACACGATCGAGAGCCTCTTGCCCGCTGGATGCGGCCAAGGCGGTTATCCCCGCGCGGCGGAGCACCGAGCACACGCTGTCGCGCATCATTTCTTTGTCGTCGACGACCAATACCGTGCTCAAGCTGCGCCCTCCGTCAGCGTTGTCGTGTCCAAGACGGTCTCTTTCGCCTCTCCCAGATCGATCGCCTGGGCCGGCACACGCAGCACGAATCGCGCTCCACCCTTCGCTCCGCTGCGGGCGATGCTCGAGGCATCCACGCTGCCGCCGTGCGCGTCGACGATGCGCTGCACCATCGACAGCCCAAGGCCGCAACCAGTCTGACGTGTGGTATAGAACGGATTGAACATGCGCTCGAGCGTCCCCTTTGGCACACCCGGCCCGTTGTCTTCAACGCTGTACTCAATCATCGGTCGGCCCTCGACCTCCGGCGACCGCACCAGCACCGTCACACGTCCCGGGCCTTGAGCGCCTTCCTCGGTGATGGCTTCCACAGCATTGCGCACGAGGTTGGCCAGCGCCTGCGCCATCAGCCCGGCATCAAGTTCCACCGGCTGAAGACCGGGTGCTGCGTCGAGCTCGAGCGACACGCTCGCCTGCTCTGCCAGCATCTGGCACGTGGAAATCGCCCGCAGGGCCGGTTCGTCAGCTTCGACCAATGAGCACGCGGGCGTCAGCTCTCGGGCGAAGCGCAGCACATCGCCCACCACGCCGTCGAGCTCGCGAGCCGCACGCAGGATCTTGCCGGCAGTTTGGCCCGGCTCTCCCTCGCCCAGATCCTCACGGAGTATCTCGGCGTGCAACGCAATGGCCGCGAGCGGGTTGCGCACCTCGTGGGCGATGCCCGCGGCCATCTCGCCCAGGGCCGCCAGCCGCCGAGATCGTTCCAGACGAGCGTTGGCCTCCCGGAGTTCACCCTTGAGATGCGAAACCTCCGCACGCAGCGCCTCGTGCGTCTGCTCGAGTTCACCGGCCGCCGCGTTGAGTGCCAACACCAGATCGGCCAGTTCCTCGGCCGACACACGAGACCGCCCCACGGCGTCCTCGGGCTTGGCCGCCAGGGCCTTGGGCTCGACCGGCCCGACACGCGTCACGCTCAGGCCTCCCGGTCCTGGTGCAGCGGCACCCGAGTCGCCCCGCCGGCATACGCCCGCATCGCACCCCTGCCACGTCCCAGGTTGCCCATGCTGGACTGCACCTGATCCCGGGCGCCATCGAGGGAGGCACGCGTTCGAGAGTCCTGCTCGTGCACGCGGCCGGCCAGCGCCTTCACCGCGTCTAGACGTGCTCCAAGCTCATGGCGCTGGGCATCATCGAGCGCATCCACGAAGGCTTGCCAGTCTTCACGAACGTCTTCGAGGCCCTGATGCACGTCGACCAACTCGTCGACGACCTCCTGGCGCTGGGCCATGAGACGCAGAAGCTCGTCGCCCTCGCCCTTGGCGATCAGCTCGTCTTGCGTGGGGCCAAAGCCCGCGAGCTTTTCGTAGAGGGCGGCCTGGCGCTCAAGGGCCGGCATCACCCGCTCTCGGAGCACTACACGAGCATCGCCTTGGACGCACGCCTTGTCGTCGGTCATCCTGACCTCCAGACCGGGCGCACTCCGCGCCCGAGGCGCTATGCATCGGCCGCACCACGCAGAATTCTCCAAACTCAGCGCAAGAACTGCCCGTCAGGTGCCCGAGGCCCGCCAATACCGCCCTAGTTCTCGTTGGACACCGGCTCGCTCAACCGCCGCGCCAGGCGTGGAGCCGCACGCGGGTCGGGCGGGTCCGCCAAGTCGATGGGCAGGTACACGCCGTTGCCGTGATCGCTGTTGAGCACCACCGCACAAGGCTCAACGAATCGCGCCCCTTCGGTCACCTTTTCGTGGCCCAGGATGAACATGGTCACCCCCCACCGCTCGACCAGATCCTCGAGACTCTCGGCGTCATAGTGCCGCCCCCACACCATCATGTGGGCCGAGCCGGTGAGCGGGCGATAGTCGTCGTCGTTCAGCGGCCGATCGAGCACGCCGACATCGAAGCGGCCCATCATGGCCGGGCTCGGCACGCTGTGGCTGCACTGGATGACGCCCTTGGGCGTTTCGCATCGCAGGGCCAGGGGCATCGAGCGCACGAAGACCTCGATGGCCTCGTGCACACGCTGGGCATCGTCGCCAAAGACCCGCTCGACCCCGTCGTTGAACGCCTCGACAACCCGAACGCCGTCCTTGACGATGCCCGAGCCGACGATCTGGGCCAGCTCGTGGTTGGCCAGCAGCACATGCACGTGCTCGGGAAAGGCCAGCTTCAGGGCCGCCACCCGAGTCAACGCGCGGTAGCTGAAGTCGACGCCGCCCATCAGGTGCTCGCCGTGGATCAGCTCGTGCAGGGTGAGGTGGCTACGCGCCCCAACGGGCGTCTGGTCCGGGTCGCCGTCGAGCCCCGCCGCCTCGATGACTCGGCTGAGATGCAAGGGATTGTCGTGGATGTCGCCTGTGGCCACCAGCCGGCCTGGGCCCTCAACCCAATCGATGGGCCCCCGGCGACACGCGGCGTTGTGCCCGGCCTCCGCCGCCGCCTCGAGCGTTCTACATACCTCATCCACAGAGGAAAGATCCAAGCCTTCGAACGCGTGTACCTGCATACGCGGCAGCTCCCCACGACGCGATCAACGCGTGGGCGATGGATCCGTCGGGCTCGACCGCTCGGATTCGGCTCGGATGATCCCCTGCACCAGATTCAGGCGATCGGCCACGTAGGCCATCGAATCGGGCCGCTTGTCCGCGTCCACCTCGACGCACTGCATGATGAGTTCGTCCAGCTTGGGATGCACGCGCGGATTCAGCTCGATCACGGGCTTGGGCTTCTCGATCATGCTGTCGTCGAGCGAACCCATCAGCGACTTGTCGTCGGCCAACGCCGTGGGTACACGCTCACCGGTCAGCACGGCATACATCGTCGCCCCCAGGTTGTAGATGTCCGTCTTAGGCGTGATCGCCCTGCGGTGTACCTGTTCGGGGGCGATGTAGTCCGGCGTGCCCTGGATCCTGGGCTTGACCGTGCCAATGGCGCACGACTGGCCCAGGTCGATGATCTTCACGACGCCATCGGGTGAGATCACCACGTTGTTCGGCTTCATATCGGCATGCACGAAGCCGCACTCGTGCATGTGACCAAGGGCGAGCGCAACCTGGTGGAACACCGAGAGTGCCTCGTCGAAGGTCTGTGGAGGCTTGGCCTCCATCGACACGCCGTCCACGAGCTCCATGACCAGGAACAGATCCTTCACCGTCAGGAGATGCTTGCGCTTGACCATCCGCTTGATCTTGCGGAGGTTCGGGTGGTCCAGCTTGCTGGCGACCTTGTACTCGTATTCGGCCTGCTCGAGGAAGCGTTGATCCTTCGGAGTCTCGCGCTTCACGTGCTTCAGGGCATAAATCTGCTTGGACTTCTCATCTTGGGCCAAGTAGATAATTGACGCGGCCCCTCGGCCGAGTTCGTCGAGCACCCTGTGCCCCTCGATAACCTCACCCTTGCGAAGCGGCTCCACGCCCTTGTGTCCTCCCGCGTCCGATGCACGACTGGGCCTGGCCTATGCCCAGAGCCCGTTCCTGAAAACCGTGAGCCTCTTGCAGAGCGCCCGCATGCTCGGGCTTCACAGAGGCTAAACGATGGGCAGCTACGGTAGCCGGTCTATCGACTCAACGCACCCCTGAGTTCGCTCTGCAAGAGCCAGCCACCCCGGACGGCCCAGATTCTGTGAATCTCGGACGCGCTAAACCCCCGTTTCTGGCCGAAGCGTCGTTGCCAGTGGGGCCCTGACCCTCGACCAGAGCGATCAGGCCAGCATGATTTTTTGCATCATTCCGTCGGCGTCGAAAACCCGCAGGCTCACGATCGCCGATGGGCCGCGGTGGGGAAGTTCGCGGACTACATCATTGTTCGGAACCCACGCAGCGCGGTTGCACATTGAGCGCGATTCATTCGGGAACACCCGAGTACCCTCGGCCCACCGCAACGATCACTACCGCACGCCTGCCTCGGCGAGGCGTTGGTAGAAGCGCTCCCGAGGGAACAGCGGGCCGGGGTCATCGACGCCGACGATGTCTTGGTGAAGCAGGATCTGGCTGCTGGGGATATCCAACGTCTGAGCGAGCGTGGCCACGGTGGCTACCAGCCGGTCGATCTGTCCGCGTCCGAACGACTCCTGGCGGCCGTCGCCGACCAGACAAACGCCAATCGAATCGCGGTTGTATGCCAGGCTGTTGGGGCCCGCAACGTGTGCACCAGGCTGCTGACGCAACCAGCGCTCGGCCACGTGCAGCTCTCCATCGGCCATGCCGCGACCATTGCCGATCACGAAGTGGTAGCCCAGACTCGCCAAGCCCATGTCCTGGTGTTGGCGGGCCAGCTTGGCCGCATCGCCGTGACGGCTGCGACTGTGGTGCACAACGATCCGCGTCCAGCGCTGGTCATCCAGCCCGGCCGGCGGGGTCGTAATGGCTTCCAGAGGTACACCAGAAGACGTCACGGCCATCGGCGCCAGACTGCGGCCACCGACCTTGGGCGTACGCTCGCCCTCCATCAGCACCAATATTGAAGCAAGCAGCACCATCGAACCGGCGAAGCTGGAGAGAACCATGCCCCGTCGCGATCGAAGCATGGCGCTCATCACGGCATGGCCGGGAGTAGGTCTCGTATTGGTCATCAGCCTGCCGTCCGTGGTCATGCCGTTCCCGATGTGTGCGAAGAAAACGAGCGTAGCGCACAGCGAGGTGCATGGGAGCATCGGAAAACATCAAAGGCGCACTTCGCATATTTGCGTCCGATTATGCGTGAGCCCACACGGTCGCAACACCTGCGCGGTTATGGGCCGGAACACGGCCCGACCATCGCGCCCAGCTTGGCGAGGATGGATCGAATCAGCGTGGCGCGAGCCGCTGCACAACATTCGGCCGAGCGCGACCAAACTCATCGCGAACGAAGGTGTCCGAGTCCTGGTTCCGTACGCGGTCGTACCGGTGAAATGGGCTGCGGAGTTGGTTCTCGGTGATCAACGGATCGCGACAACCCACGAGTAAAAACGCGCAACCGACAACGCACGACACCAGCGAAAGCAGGCGTGGATTCAACCGGTGTTGGCGAGACCCATGTGGCTTGGCCATAAAACAGTGTACCACACGCCAGAGACGTGCGGTACACCGGAGGAGGAGAGAGAGATGCGTGTGGAGCCGGCCCTTCCTGGGCGTCCCCCGGTTTCCGTTCCAAACCGGGGCGGTCCACATCTAGCGATACGCGATGCGGCCTTGATTGTTCGATTTGGGTTCAGAAGATTTGTTGCATTTGTGCATCATGGCCGTATGACCACCTCCGCGTCGCACGCGATAGGGGCTCACGTGGACAACTCGATGCCCCCCGAGAGGTCGACGCGACCATCGAAGGCCAATTGACGAACGCCCTCGGCCAAGCCGACGCATACGGCGGTGGCCAGGTTGAGGCTCCGCTCTCCAGAGCACAGCGGAATCGAAACAAGACGATCCACTTGTCCAGCGATCACCGACTCGGGCAGGCTACCCGTCTCTTTTCCAAACACAAGATGGTCGCCAACACCGAACTCGGCTGCAAAATGAGGTCGACCAAGCCGGGGCTCAAAGAACCATCGCCTGGCGCCAGGATGACGCCTGAGGTACGACGACCAATCGGGATAGACACTTGGGGACAACCTGGGCCAGTAGTCCAGCCCGGCCCGGCGGACTGCCTTTTCTCCCAGATCAAACCCAAGCGGCTCGATCAAGTGCAAGGCCGCACCCATCGCAAGACAAGTGCGGCCGATGTTGCCCGTGTTGTTGGGAATGCAAGGCTCATGGAGCACGACGTGGAAGAGCGGCGAGCCGTCGCGTTGCATCCCTGGTCATAGGCCCTGACTCGGGACAGGGACGATTCAGCGTCCGCCCTGGCGAGCCAGATATGCCGCATCGCGCATTCGGCGTTCCTGGACTGCGGGGTCGACATCGACCATCTGGTTGAGCGCTTGGTCGAACAAGTCGCTGAGCGGGGAACCGATCCAACGCACGCTGTTGTCCGAGCTATACAAGATCACGATCGGCGCCTTGAAGCTTCGGGCCATCCGCTCCATACGTGCGCGACCGCCGACGCTCTTGCCCAGCGACGAGCTGTGGAGTTCCCACTGTGAGTCAAAGGCGATGGCGTGGTTGAGGCGCGTGCGTGCGACCACCGATTGAAGATTCGTCGTGAATCGCTCGATGGCCTCATCTACAACGCTCGAGTCACGCCGAACGTCGTCACTATCCACCAGGATCACCGGGACGGCTGCGCCGATCACCGCGACGTCACGGCCGTGCCGACGCTGCACCTCGTCCATCAATGGCTGGACTCGTTCGTAGCTGTATGGGAAGTTGTGCGACCAGTAATACACGACGCGTACACGCCCGTTCAGATTGGGCTTGGGAGTCAGCCACTGCACGAGTTCGGTGTCGAAATCGACCACCGGCAGGCCGTTGTCGCGGCCTCGCGAAAAGTCCGCGTCAAACTCGTCCTCGGCCTCGCGCCACCGGGTGGGCCAATCTGCATCCTGGTATCGGAGGGCGTCGGGCGTGGAGATGTCCCACTCTGGGATGTTGGCCGCATCTCCGCGATTGACTTCGATGATCGTGCGTCCCTGCGGCTCATTGGCTGCCGCGACCCGATTCGTCGCGTTTTCTGCGTCTTCTCGCGATTCTTGGGCAACGATTCGAACGGCCTGGCGAATGCTGCTGCGCTCGACGTCGGCGAATCGGATCTGGCCGGCGCGATCGACCACGTAGAAGTTCGGGTCCATATCGGCCTTCAGGGCCTTGCGGAACCGCGAATCGGCGTCGCGTGCAATCGGGAAGTTCAAGCGCAGCCGCTCGGCAGTCGAAGCTGCGGTCTCATAGCCCTCGTCGGCATGCACACCAATGACGACCAGCCCTTGATCGGCGAAGAACCGTTCCATGAGCTGGGCGGCCCGAGCCGATGCCGTCGAGCCGGTGTGCCAGCTCGCCCACGTCAGGATCAGCACCGGCTTGCCATCAATATCGTCGGCGGTCACCGGGTCGCCGACCCAATCGGTCAATCCCTCGAGCATCGACCGATCGAAGCTGGTGAGCTCCATGGCGTCCTGGGCTTCGCGGTGCTCGCCTGAGCCCTCGCGGACGATCTGATCGCTCTGACCCTGGACCGGTGCGGCCATGAGGCCGGCGAGCATGAGCGACGCCACGGAAATCAAGCCTTGCTTCATCGTCTGCTGCCCTCGATTCTTGTTTGCATTTTGCAAGGACATCAGGGCCCCTGCCTTGCTTGAGCATACCACGCTGCTCGCGATGCCGACGCACCGCAAACCCGGTTGTGCCCATTACATTGACGCCACAGGCCGTAAAATGTTCCCCTATTCGCGTTGCATCGCTCGTTTCAGCCCGGGCGGCAGATCTGCGACAACGCCACGGCGGCAGAAACGGCCACGTTCAACGAATCGACGCCCTGATTCATCTCGATTCGTACGCGATGCTTCACCTCCGCCATCGAGGCCTCGGTCAATCCCGGCCCCTCGGCCCCGAGTACCAGTGCGACTTTATCGGACGGGCATCGCACACGCAGCGATCTCAGCGGCGTGGCCGAGGCGTCGGGCGTCAGGGCAAGCGTGTGGAATCCCAGCGCAGCCAACTGCTTCAGGTCGTCGGGCCAACGTTCTGCACGCGTCGTGGGCACGCCGAGCACGTGGCCCATCGAGACCCGCAGCGACTTGCGGTAGAACGGGTCGGCGCAGCGTGGGCCCAGCATGACGGCCGACCGTGCGGGCCCGAGCGCCGCCAGACTTCGGTAGAGCGACCCGATGTTGTCGTGGTTGCTCAGCCCCTCGAGCACGAGCAGGCAATCGGTGTCGGCGACGACATCTCCGAACCGCGGAACCTGGCCTCGCTCGCCCAACGCCAGCACGCCTCGATGCATGTCGAAGCCCACGATCGTCTCTGCGACTCGTCGATCGGCCAAGTACACTGGGATCTGCGGCGGCAAGGCGTCGATGGTCTCTCGCATGCCCTCGAGACGTGTGGGCGTGATGAGCACCGAACACACATTGAACTTTGACTCGAATAGTGCTCGCGCAACGATCTCGCCCTCGGCCAGGAACAGGCCTCCGAGGCCCGTTCCTCCGTGGGCCTGCACGCGCAGCCATGCATCCTTCTGATTGCGATACGGCTCCAGTCCGGGATGGTCCAGGTCTTGGACGGGCGTGATGGTGGGCCCGGATCGGGCGTGGCCTTGCTGCATGGCTCATTCTCCCGCCCGAACCGCCCGATGGCTAACCTGACCGCCCGCGCACGTGACCCAACGGAATCGTTCGCCGTGCGTCATTGGACCCGAACGCCTCACCGCAGGAGCACGCAGCCCGTGGAACTCTGGCACGCCATCGTGCTCGGCCTCGTCGAGGGCATCACCGAGTATCTCCCGGTGAGTTCCACGGGCCACCTGATCCTCGCCTCGGGGCTTATGGGGCTGAACGACACGCCCGAGAGCGCGAGCGCGGCCAATGCGTTCAACATCGTCATCCAGGGCGGCGCGATCTTGGCCGTCCTGGGGCTCTATCGCCAACGCGTGTGGCAGATGCTCAAGGGCCTCGCGGGGCGAGAGGCCGACGGGCTTCGGCTTGCCATCAACATTCTGGTCGCGTTCTTGCCGGCCGCGGCGTTGGGGCTCGCTTTTGCAGAGCTTATCGACCGCTTCTTGTTCAATGCGCCCGTCGTGCTCACGCTGCTGGCGCTGGGCGGTGTCTACATGATCGTGCTCGACCGCGCACTCGTCGCACCGCGGCGCAAGGCCGATCGCGGCAAGACCATCGATGAGCTGCGCCCGATGCAGGCACTGATCATCGGGCTGATGCAGTGCGTGGCGATGGTGCCGGGAACCAGCCGATCGATGATGACCATCACCGGCGGCGTGATCGTGGGCCTAAAGCCCAAGGACGCGGCCGAATTCAGCTTCTTGCTGGGGCTGCCCACGCTCGGCGGGGCGTGCGTCTACACGCTGTTCAAGGACTTCACGAATAATGATGGCGCCGCGTCCATGTTCGAGCAGTTCGGCTGGCTGAACATCGTCGCGGGCATCGTGGTCTCTGCGCTCGCGGCGGCACTGGCCGTCAAGTGGCTCGTGGGATTCTTGAACAAGCACGGGTTGGAGCTCTTCGGCTGGTACCGCATCGTGCTGGCCGCCGTGCTGCTGATCGCCGTGCTCTTCGGGCTGGTGAGCTTCACGCCCGAGCAGGCGTAACGCATCGTATCGAAGGTCACGGACCGGCGAACAGCGATAGCACGACCATCACCAACACGCCGCCGAAGAAGATGATGTCGATCCACACGAGCACCGCGACGAAGCTCAGCAGGAATGCCGCGACGCCGTAGCCGTCAGGCTTGTGCAGCAGCGCGAGGACCGAGACGATCAGCCCGATCGGGCTGAGCAGGCCGAAGGTCACCACCCCCGCGCACGCAAAGAGCAGTGCGATCCGTCCCGGTGTGGTGGGCACGGCTTCGTGTGCCTGCAGAGGCTTGTGTTGCATTCGCGCGGTGGGTAGTCCGGCCATGAGGCACAATCCTATGAAGTTGTCCGCGGCCCAGCGGCGTCGAGCTTCGGGCCACGATCCTCAGAACTCGACCGCGACGTAGAGCAATTCGGGCCTTGAAAGCAGCCGGGGCGCCTCGCTCACGCGGGTCCGGACCTCGATCAGGCCAGTCGTGTCGATCTCAGCAGCGCCGAGCATCGGCAAGACGTCGGCAACGGAACCAAAGCTGGCACCGACGAGTTCGAGCTCCCCTCGCACGACCGGCGAGAGATCGACGGCGGTTCCCGCGCATCGCTCGGCCGCAAGAATGAGTGTCCCGCGCGGCCGAAGCATGCCCAATGCCAAGTCGAGGGAGTCTTCGGTGCCCACGCAGTCGACCACCACGGTCTGGTCACGCCGCCGCCCGACCTCGTCGGCATGGCGATGGCGGACGCCCCACCGCTCGGCTCGGCCGAAGATCTCGGCGTTCCAGCCCAGCAGGCGGACGGTGGCGTTCAGCTTGGAGATGGCCTGTGCGGCCAGCAGGGCCGCCAGATTGTCGCCCAGTACGGTCACGAAGACCTTGCCCTCCATGCGGATCATCCGGGCGGCGTGAACGGCCCGAGCGAGCGGACCGGCCAGCAACGCCGTGTCGTCGGCCAAGCCCTCGGGCACGATGGCGAGGTTGCGCCACGGCACGGCGATGGTCTCGCCCAGGCTGCCTGGGATGTTCGCTCGACCCAGCACGCCGCCCTCGCGGCAGTGCTGGCTCACGCCAGCGCGGCACATGTCGCACGTGCCGCAGGCAACGTTGGGTGAGCAGACGACCCGACTCTTCCGCAGGCGATCCTGGACGCCGCTGGGCGCATCATCGGCAACCTGGCTGACCATCCCGACGAGGTCTCGACCGAGCAATTGCCCATCGGGAGCGTTGGCGGCCGCCTCGAGCACCGATGCCGGTACGTCGCCGGCCAGACGAACACGCACCAAGGCCTGACCGGGCTGGCATTCAGGCGGCGGCGTCTCGTCGCAGACGAGCCTTCCTTCACGAACGACGATCGCGTCCACGCAGTTCTCCCTCGGGCTAAACACACGTCATCGGCCTACCGCGGCGTGCGGGTCAACCCAATGGGCGTGGACGCCTCCTCGTTCGGTGGCAGCGGCAGCCAGGGCAGATACTCGAACCAGGCCCGGGCTCGCTGAAAGACCGGATAGGTGTACTCCTGCTGGTCCGCGAACCACCGAGGATTCGCGTCGATCCATCCCTGCCAGGCGATGAAGTCCAGGCCAAAGTTTTGGCCGGTGAGCAGTTCGAGTGAACGCACGACGGCGGCGTGCACACCCAGGCTCTGTTCGGTGTCTGACCTCAGCGAAGCCAACAAGCCCACGACGACGTCGCTCTGGGGATACTGACCGAGCGCGAGCGCCGCCTCGACGCGCACGTTCTGGTCTGGCTCGTCGATCGGCACGATCAGTTCGAGCAAGCGATCCGTCGCGCTGGGCTCGTGGATGCGCTGCAGCCCCAAAGCCGCGGCCCGGCGCACGAGCGGCTCGGGGTCGTCGAGCGCCTCGGTCAAGAGCTTCCCGTCGGCCGCCACGCCGTGCGTGGCCAGGCCCCGGGCGGCCGCCGCTCGCACCGAGGCGTCCTCGTCTTGCAGGTTCACGCGGAAGATGTCCAGGATGCGGTCATCGGGCTCGAGCAGTTCAATGGTCAGCCGGATGGTGCCGCGATACCGTGCGTCGGGGTCGTAGGGGTCTCGTGCCAACTCGGCGGGGTTACCCTGGGCGGTGTTAAAGATGTTGTTGAGCACGCTGTCATCGCTGAACTGCAAGCCGCTGCCTTGGCAACCAGCCAGGAGCAGCAGCATCGGCCATATGAGTACCAGGACGAGTCGCATGTGCCATGCTAGAAGCGCCATCGCCGTAGTGAGTGCCACGGTGTGGCTGACGGGCTGCGCCAGCGCACCGCCGACGCCCACCGGCCCGCTGGACGGCCTAGAGGCAGCATGGTTCTACGTGCCTGGGCCCTATACAACCACGCAACGCGTGGACGAGTCAAGGCGAACCGCTTCGGTCGGGCCCGAGCGTGCAGGCGTGTGGACGGTGCGCGTCGGCGAACCGGCGACGACGATCGTTGTCGAGCGTCTCGAGGATGGCCGCCCGGCGACGGCTCGCATCGCCGACGCCAGACGCGACGAGACGGTGGTGTTCGAGCCACCGCTCGCACTGGTGCCAACGCCCGGCGCTGAGCCGCCTGCGGCAGAGACCACCAGCATCTCGTTGTACGCAGGTCTGTCGCCCGAGCGTGACCTGACCGGTCTCAGCCCGACACGAACAGGGACGGCTGAACGTCGATTTCTGGGTGTCGAGGCAACGACGTGGACGTTCGATGACCGCGAGTTGCCGGCCCAGCGGTTGACGCATGAGCTCGTGCTGAAGCTCAGCCCGGCGACGATTCGTCAGACGTACAAGAGCATCGCGGTCGAAGAGCTGGGCATCGTCGAAGAGACGCTGCAGGAACGCGTGATTGTCTTCGGCGTGCGGATCAGCGGGAGATCGGAGCACGTCGAGGTCGTGCAGTTCGACGACGAACGATAGTACGGACACGGACCGACATTGAGTCAGAAACTCTCGTCGGCTGGCCCACGCATGCCGATGGGCTTGTCCAGTATCTCGCGCATGATGATGGCCTGACGCAGATCGAAGCCGAAGCCCAGTGCGGGCGCGATGCCGGGGCGACGCCGCTGGACGATGGGCGCCTGCACGGGAATGGCCTCGGCCTTGCGCTTTGCCTCGATCACGTCGGTGATGACGGTCTGCTGGATCGGAACCTCGGTCGGCGACGGCGGTGTCGCCGGCGCGCGGCGTTCGGCGGGGCGGCGCGCTGGCTGGGCGGATTGCGGTTGGGGTGACCGACGCTGGTCGGGGCGTTGCTTCGAAGCCTGGCGCTGCGGTGGCCGCCCCTGTTTGGGCTGTGGTTGCGGCTTGTTGCGCCGAGCCTCAAGCTGACGCTGGCGCTGCTCCTGCTGGCGCTTGCGCTGGGCTTCGATGGCCTCGCGTCGGCGGCGGAGTTGCTCTTCGAGCTGCGTGCGTTGCTCGGCAGACCGTTGCTGCTGCGCCTGCTGCCGACGACGGGCCATGTCTTCAAGGCGTTGCCGAGGCGGTGCCTGGGCCTGCCCAGCCGACCCAGCGGGAGATTGCTGGCCGGTGTTGGCGGATTGACTCTCAATCCGGCCCGTCCGCAGGGCCTCGAGCCTTGCTCGCTGGCGTAGCTGCTCGGCCTTCTTCTTCTCCTGGGCTTGCTTGAGCTGCTGCAACAGCCAGCCCAAACCGGAGACGCCGAAGGACAGTGCGATGATGATGATGCCCAGATTTTGCTGGATCCACTGGAGCATGGTGTAGCTTAGACGTCGGGCCCGGCCGCAGCGGCGAGCGCAGGGAGGGCCACGACGCGATCGCCCGCGTCGTTTCGGAAACGCTCGAACGACGCCCCGAACACGCGTTCGAGCGCGGCGGGATCGGCCAAGCCTTCCTTGGACATAGGCAGGGCGGTGCCGTCGGCCTTGATGGCCAGCGCTTCGTCGGCCACGGCGGCCGCCCAGGGCAGGTCGTGGGCCGCGACGATCACAGCCAACCCGCGTTCGGCCAGAGTTCGCAGGATCGACACCAGTTCGCCGG